>Ga0070730_10006045_pt1 | contig 10373 bp, 8 predicted proteins | sample Coa_R1_3_FD_66447 | JGI IMG/M metagenome (GOLD analysis project Ga0070730, IMG submission 66447) | Surface soil microbial communities from Centralia Pennsylvania, which are recovering from an underground coalmine fire - Coalmine... | ecosystem: Environmental > Terrestrial > Soil > Unclassified ... | reverse complement strand
GGCCCGAAGCGGGAAGTCGGCGCGTAGTAGCCGATCAACTGGTAGCCCCAGGAGCCGGAGAACGGATGCTCCATGATGGGAAGAAATTGCAGATGTGTATAGCCCATGCGACGGGCGTATTCCACCAGGGTTTCGGCCATCTCGCGGTAGGTGAGCGGCTCCCCGTGCGGGCCCCGAAACCAGCTCTCCGCATGAACCTCGTAAATGGAGACGGGCGCGCGCAACCAGTCTTTGTGCGCGCGCGCTTCCATCCAGCCATGATCGCCCCATGTGTACTTGTCAAGATTGGCGACTATGGAAGCGGATTTCGGCGGCGTCTCGCAGTAGAACGCGTACGGGTCGGCCTTGAGCTGGCGATAAGCGCGAACCCGCGAGCGCACGTTGTACTTATAGGCGCAGCCTTCGCCGGCGCCGGGCAGGAAGAATTCCCAGATACCGCCGTCGCGCAGGCGCATCGGGTGGCGGCGCGTGTCCCAGTCGTTGAAATCGCCCACCAGAGTGACGGCTTCCGCGTTAGGCGCCCACACTGCGAAACGCGTGCCATGCACGCCTTCCACTTCCATTAGGTGGGCACCCAGCATGGCGTAGCTTTCAAAGTTGGTGCCTTCGGCGTGCAAGTGAAGCTGGAAGCTTGAAAGCAGCGGCGGAAATCGGTAGGGATCGTCGTACTCGACCGTACCGCCGCCGCGCAGGAACGCACGAATCCGGTAAGTTTGGTGCTCGCCATCCAACTGCGCGACGAATAATCCTTCTTTGTGCCGCTTGACCATCGGATGCGCGGTCTCGCCGATCACGACCTCGGCCGCATCGGCCTGCGGCAGAAATGTCCGCACTTCCCAGCGCGTCTGGGTATCGCGCTTTTGCACGATGTGCGGACCAAGCACGCGAAATGCGTCGCCGTGATAGCCGCCAACGATGGCTTCGATATCTGCAACGTTCATGCGAGCCTTATATTATTGCAGCATGCCCGGCTGCCACGAAGTTGCCAAGGCGGAACTCCACTTACATCTGGAAGGCTCGGTGACGCCGGAGACGATGCAGGAACTGGCGCCGGAAGCGTCGACGGAGGAAATCCGCGAGCGGTTCACCTTCAGCAATTTTGCCGGTTTTCTCGAGTGTTTCAAGTGGGTGGTGGAGCGACTGCGCGGTCCGGAAGACTATGCCCTGGTGACGCGGCGGCTTTTGGAAACGCTTCACCAGCAGAATGTCCGGTACGCCGAAATTACACTCTCCGCCGGCGTGGTGCTCTGGAAAAAGCAGGATTTTGCCCCTATTTTTGCAGCAGTCCGGCGCGAAGCCGCGCAATTGCCGATTGATGTGCGGTGGAATCTCGACGCCATCCGCCACTTTGGCGCCGAGCACGCAATGCATGTGGCGGAACTGGCGGCGGAGTATGTGAACGATGGCGTGGTCTCATTCGGGATCGGCGGCGATGAGGAGCGGGGTCCGGCAGAATGGTTCACGGAAGTCTATCGTTTCGCACGCGCCAAAGGGCTGCGCTTGACGGCGCACGCGGGCGAGACGGTGGGGCCGAAATCGGTCTGGGGCGCGCTGCGCCTGGGCGCCGAGCGCATCGGGCATGGTATTCGCGCGGTGGACGATTCGGCGCTCATGCGGCATCTGCGCGATGAAGACATCCCACTCGAGATTTGCATTTCGAGCAACGTGGCTACCGGCGTGGTGCCATCTCTTGCTGCTCATCCGGTGAGGCGCCTCTACGATGCCGGCGTGCCGATCGTCTTGAATACAGACGATCCCGGATTATTCGGCACCACCCTGGAAAAGGAGTACGATCTGGCGGCACGTGAGTTTGGATTTTCGGAAAGCGAACTTGCGCAGGTCGCGGAGAACGGCTTCCGATATGCGTTTGGGTGGATAGCGCCGGAACACGCCGAAGTTAAGAAAGACGGGTGAGCGACGCTAATCCCGGATCGCTGCCGCCGCGATCTGGGCGAGATCCAGCAGCTTGGGCGGATCCTTCGACACTGCGGCTAGCGCGTCGCGGAACATCGACTGGCAGAACGGGCAGGCCACCCCAACGGTCGACGCGCCCGTGGCCACGAGTTCCTCGGCGCGTGCCATGTTGACGCGTTTTCCCTTCTCCTCGCCGAGAAACATCTGCCCGCCACCGGCGCCACAGCAGAAGGATCGCTCGCGCGCGCGCGGCGGATCGGACTGATCGGCGAACCGCTCGATCACCGAGCGCGGTTCGTCATAAATGTTGCGATAGCGGCCGAGGTAACAGGGATCGTGATACACCACCGACTCGCGAGGCGCGTCCGGCGCGGGCAGCCGCTCCCGGTTCCGCGCCAGCAGCTCGCTGTGATGTTCGATCTGGAACGAGGCGCCGAACTCTTTCCAGTCCTCGCCGATAGTACGCACGCAATGCGGGCAAATCGACACCATCTTCTTGACGCCGCTCTCGCTGAGGTGTTCGATATTCGGCTCGGCTAGCTGCGAGAAGAGATAATCGTTGCCCAGGCGGCGGATGGGGTCGCCATTGCACTTTTCCTTGCGAAGAACACCGAATGTGGTACCCAGGTGCCGCAGCACACGGGTGAACGCCAGAACGATCTCGCGCCCGTGCGGGTCGTAAGACCCCATGCAACCGAGCCACAGGCAGTATTCCTGCGTGCCATCGAAGACCGGAAGTTCGTGTTTGTCGATGAACTTTTGCCGCTCACTCGACGGGAAGCCGAGCGAGTTGCCGTTGCGCTCGAGCGTCAGGAAGAGCTTGGTGCCGTATTCGTCCTCCCATTTGCCGGTGTTGACGGCGCCGCGGCGCAACCCGATGATCACCGGCAGGTGCTGGATGCCCACGGGACACGAATATTCGCAGCCTCCGCAGGTGGTGCACTGGAACGCGGCCTCGCTCGAAATATGAGGGCCCAGCAGCGCCTCGGCCGACTGCGGTCCGCGCTCATTGAGGTATCCCCGCATGCCGAGGATAATTTCCTTGGGATTGAGCACTTTTCCGGTGTTGAACGCCGGGCAGAGCTCCGTGCAGCGGCCGCATTCGACGCACGAGTACGCCTGGAGCGCAATCAGCTTGGTGACATCCTTGCCGGTATCGAGTCCGAAATCCTCATCGCCGGAGAGCGGTGGAATCTGGCTGAAGCCGTTGCGGCGGGCGAAGATCGTGACCGGGCTCAGCACCAGGTGCAGGTGCTTGGTGTGCGGAATCAACGGCAGGAAAAGCAGCAGGGTGAGCGTGTGGGCCCACCAGGCGATTTTCCCGGCGACTGTGCCTTCGGCGAAGCGGAAGCCCGCCAGGTAGGTGATCATCAGCAGGAAAATCAGGAGCGCGATGACACCCGATTCCGGCGACACCTTGCCCAGCCAGACGGGCCGGAAGAGGAAGCGTCTCACCGCAAGACCCGTAATTGACACGGCCACGGCTACGGCGAATACGGCGACGAATCCGAAGTACACCCGAGCGACGAGAGCGTCGCGCGAAATGAGCGTCACGCCGAATCCCGCGGCAATATGGTTCACCGTCACCAGCGCGAACGCGCAGAAGCCCCAGAAAACGAATGCATGCGCAAGGCCGGCGGCAGGGCGGTCGAAAATGACTTTGCCCTGAAGCAGCACTTCCCAGATGAACCGGCCAAAGCGCGGCGCAACAGGCCGTAGGCTCCAGGTGGTTTCCGGTTTTGCGGCCTGTATGATGCGGACCACTTTGCCGAAGCGGGACCAGAAGAGATACGCCGATGCGCAGATGAGCGCGGCGAGGATCAACATTTCCGGAACGGATGGCCGCATGGTTCTTTAATTAGACTAGCTTTGATTAGCCTAGCATCCGCGGGCGAGCGCGCAAGCGGTTTCGCTACAATGAGCTTCACGGGAGACAGGGTTCTGTGCGAGTGATCGTATCCGGGGCGGCGGGTTTTATCGGCTCGCACATGTGCGACCGGCTGCTGTTGGAGGGCCACACGGTCGTCGGCCTGGATAATTTTCTGACCGGCTCCGAGCGTAATGTGGAGCACTTGGCCAGCCACCCTCGATTCAGCCTCATCCGGCACGATGTTACGCTGGCGCCGGCTCTCAATGGCACGATCGACGCCGTACTTCACATGGCTTCGCCCGCCAGCCCCAAAGATTATCTGCAGCACCCTATTGAAACGCTAGACGTGGGTTCGGCCGGCACGCGGCAGATGCTGGAGCTGGCACGAGCGCACCACGCGAGCTTTCTGCTGACATCGACGTCGGAAACTTATGGGGACCCGCTGGTGCATCCACAGGTGGAGACTTACTGGGGCAACGTGAATCCCGTGGGGCCGCGCTCCTGCTACGACGAAAGTAAGCGCTTTGCCGAAGCGCTCACCATGGCGTTCCATCGCACCTACAATCTGCGCACTAACATTGCGCGCATTTTCAACACGTACGGTCCGCGCATGAAGCTGAACGACGGCCGTGTGGTTCCGGCATTTCTCGACCAGGCGCTGCGCGGCGAGCCCATGACGGTTTTTGGCGATGGTTCGCAAACGCGCAGCTTCTGTTACGTCACCGATCTGGTGGATGGCCTGTACCGGCTGATGCAATCCGACGAGCGCTATCCCGTGAATCTCGGCAATCCGCGGGAGATGACCATACTGGAATTCGCCGAGCACATCCGGCGGATGACCGGGTCGACGTCACGCATCATTCACGATCCGCTGCCGCAGGACGACCCCAAACAGCGCAAGCCCGACATCGGGAAGGCGCGCCGCATACTAGGTTGGGAACCGCGCGTGTCGCTTGAAGACGGTTTGCGCCAGACCTTCGAGTACTTTCGCGCTCTGCAGGCGCCGGTGGCCTAAGCCTGGCGGGACCGAGTTCCGCCTATCCTTTCGGATATAACGAAAGCGAATCGGATAGGGCCGTCGGGGTTTTTCCCAGCCCGGCCGGACGATGGCGTTCCGGTCCGGAATCCGTAAATGGATTCAACCCCAGTAGTTATCGCCAATGGAACAATCCGTCTCGTGACTCCATCATGTTTGGCATCGGCATTGCAACTTCGATACGCGAGGACAAAAAGCACTGCAATTGACCCGGAATAAACGCCGGGCGTTCTCTGAAACGCGGCGCATCGGACGTTTTGCGCACTTTTTCCACCGTGCGGATCGGAAAAAGAAGGTCTCCGCGGGCCTTGCAAATTTCGAAGAACGCCATGGCCGGCACTTCCAGGCCGACGAAAGTGAAAAGAATCTATGTTCGCCGCAAATGCATTGGAAGCCTCTTGCCAGTACCCGGAGCGGAACCCGATGGCTCCGCTGACCAGCCGCGAGCTGGATGTCGTCAAGCTTGTGGCGGACGGCAAGACCTATAAAGAGATTGCCCAGATCCTCGGACTGTCCTTTAAAACCGTCGATTCCTATTCGCAGCGTATCAAGCTTAAAACGCAGTGCCATTCAGTGGCATTGCTGGTGCGCTTCGCGATCAAGGCGGGACTGGTGGAGCTGTAAGCCCGGCTTTTCCGAACGCCTCCGGCAGGCCGTTTCAGCGCCAGCGCGTCGTTTCAGAATTGCGTGAGGCTCAAGACGTTGCCATCGGGATCTTTGAACCACGCCACCCTCGCCCCACCGGGCGCCGTCCAGATACCGCACTCATCCTGCTCCTTGAGGCCATACTGTTCGAGCTTGACCCCGGCGCTCGCCAGATCTTTTGCCACAGCCGCGATATCGGAAACCTCCCAACCGAGGACGGTATATTTCGCGACCGCCAGTTCGGGCACCGTAGTGACTCGCAGCATAGTGCCGTGTGCGTCAAACATCAGGGCGAAACGATCTTCGCTCACAAGGCGAAGACCGAGCGTATCGCCATAAAAACTCCTTGCGCGGGCAGGATCGTGTGTCGCAACGAAGGCCATCAGTTTTTGGGAGCCCAGGGGTCCAGTAGCCATGCGACACAGTATGTAACATCGCGCCCCCGCCACCACTTACGTACCACTTTTGTGATGCCTATAAAGGACCACATCAGGAAGGAGCGCTCACAAGCTCAGGGGTTGGCCGCGCTCAATTGATATACTACGCCGATGAAATTTGCATATACGGGGACTGTGTTCTTGCTATGCAACGCGGGGATATGGGCGCAGCCGCAGCGCGGCGCGCTCGATTATCCGCTCGCTCTGAAGACGCGCTGGACGTATCACCTGCACCAGGAGAATGGTGAGGGTGTGCATTTCGGTGAGGATCTTGCGGGCCTGGCCAAGGGCAATGTTGTCGACACGAGCGTCATTGCGGAGGTGGCGGGTGTGGAGACGATCGGGGGGCGTTCTTATACCCGCGTCGAAAGCCGGATCAACGGAAAGCCATGGCTGTTCGAGTGGGAACGCGTCTCGCCGGAAGGATTGCTGGTCGGCAAGACTAAAGAGCAGGATGGGCAGGAAGTCATCATGCAGCCGGAGCAGAAGCGTATCAGCACGACTCTGCGGCCGGGAACTTTCTGGGACTGGCAGGCCAAGGACGCCCCCATAAAGTTCCGCTACTCGGTGGTAGGCCCGGCGGATGTCGACGTGCCAGCGGGCCACTATCAGGGTGTTCACCTGACGACTGCCGGGACCATCCAGGCGCCATTCGGGAAAGTTGAAACACGCCAGGAGACATGGTTCGTGCCGGGAGCCGGAATCGTTAAGCAGGACACCGAAATGAGCGTCCAGGGGCACACGCTGTCTCACATACTGCTGACGCTGGAGAAGTTTGAAAAATAGCGTATCGGATGCAGGGGCGCCACTCCACGTTCCCCCTATTGCATTCCCATATCGCTTGTGGCATTCTGATATTGGAATCCAATAGGACATTATGGCGAACAAAGCGGACGTATGGCAGGGAACCCTCGCACTCATGGTCCTGAAGACCCTCCAGACCATGGGGCCTCTTCATGGATACGGCATTGCCCGCCGGATCGAGCAGACCAGCGGCGATCAGCTTTCCGTCAACTATGGAACTCTCTACCCGGCGCTGCTGAAGCTCGAGCAGGAGGGCTACATTTCCTCCGAGTGGGGTGTCTCGGATAACAATCGCAAGGCGAAATTCTACCGACTCACGCGCGCCGGCCAGAAACAAGTGGCGAAGGAAGCGCGTGAATGGGAGCAGGCTACGGCGATCATCGCCCGTTTCCTGTCCCCGGGTGAAGAGCGCTCATGAGACGCCTGCGCGCCGTGTTCCTCCGGCTTGGCGGATTCGTCCGGAAGCGGGAGTGGGAGCGGGATATGTCCGCCGAGCTCGAGAGCAACCTGCAATTGCACATCGCAGACAACGTGCGCGCCGGCATGAGCCCCGAGGCCTCCCGGCGAGCGGCGGTGCTCGAATTCGGCGGCCTCGCGTCGGCCAAGGAACACTACCGGGATCGCAAAAGCCTCCCGCTGCTTGAAACTGTAGCGCAGGACCTTCGCTACGCCGCGCGCACGCTGCGGAAGAACCCAGGATTCACGATGGTCGCGATCCTGACACTGGGGCTCGGCATCGGCGCGAATACCGCCATGTTCAGCGTGGCCCAGGCGGTGCTGTGGCGTCCACTCCCCTACGCGCGTCCCGATCGCCTGGTGGAGATCACGGAAACCAACCCGCTCAAGCACTGGACCCACACCGTTGCCGCGCCGGCGAACTTTGCGGACTGGCAGAAGATGAACACCGTGTTCACCGGTATCGCCGCCTATTACCCCAACGACGTGTTCCTCAGTGGACAGGGCGAGCCGCAGCGGCTCAAAGGTATCGCCGTCACCGGCAATCTCTTCGGAGTGCTCGGCGTCGTCCCGCTGCTGGGCCGAACGTTCAGGGATGAAGAGACCTTCGAGGGCAAAAGTCGCGTCGCTATCCTCAGCTACAACCTCTGGCAAGTCGAATTTGCCGGCGACCCGCATATCGTTGGGCGTTCCATCTCGCTGACCGGAAAAACCTATGACATCGTCGGCGTGATGCCGCGCAACTTTTTCTTTCCGGGGCATGACAAGCAGATCTACATCCCGTTCGGCTTCAAGCCGAGCATCTTTGTCGAGCATCGGCGGCCGCATTACTTGAATGTGATCGCCCGCCTGCGCGATGACGTTTCGCTCGAGCACGCCAGCCGGCAAATGACAGCCGTTGCAAGCCGGCTGGAGCAGATGTATCCCGACACGAACACCAAAATGGGCGTGCGGCTTGACGGTTTCCACAACACTCTTACACAGGAGAAGCGCCCTGCGATGGCCATGCTGCTCTCCGCCGTGTGCGTGCTCTTTTTAATCGTTTGTTCGAACGTGGCGAATCTGCAATTGGGCCGGGCAGCAGCGCGCGGCCGGGAATTCAGCATCCGGCAGGCGCTGGGAGCGGGCCGCGGACGGCTCGTCCGTCAACTGCTCATCGAGAGCCTGGCACTCTCACTGGCGGGCGGCGCGCTCGGACTGGCATTGGCAGTATTTGCTCGATCTGCGTTGCTGCGCTGGGCTCCGGCGGCGATCCCACGGTACGCCGAGCTGCGGATCGATGCCTGGGTCGTCCTGTTCGGTGCTTGTGTCACACTTCTGGCTCCGCTGCTGTTCGGCATCGTGCCGGCGCTGGCATCGTCCCGCGCCGACGCCCTGCGAGACCGCGGCGAAACCGGATCGCGCGGCGGCCGATCGTTGCGCAACGTTCTGGTGGGTTGCGAAGTGGCGCTGTCGGTGATTCTGGTGGTCGGTGCCGGGCTTCTGATTCGCAGTCTCATCCAATTGGAGAATATCGATCCCGGCTTCAACCCCGACCGCGCCGTGAGCTTCAGGCTCTTCCTGTCCGAGACGCGCTATGCCAAGAGTGAACACACCGTCCGCGCGATTCAAGAAATAGAACGCCGCATTCGTACCGAGCCTGGTGTCCAGGTTGTTGGCATCGGCCTCGTGCTACCGCTCCAAGGCATGGCTTGGACCGACGACGCGACCGTTGAAGGCCACGCTCCAGGAGACTACGAGCGCGAGCTTCGGCACAATGCCGTCACACCGAATTTCTTCCGCGCTACCGGAACGCGCCTTGTCCGCGGCCGTTTCCTGAATGCGTTCGATACGGAGAGGAGCCCGCCCGTGACGCTGGTCAATGAATCTCTCGCCAAGAACTATTTCCGCGGCGCCGATGCCGTCGGCAAACGGATCAAGTTCGGCATCGATCGGGATCCCGACCCCTGGGTTACTGTGGTCGGCGTGGTCGCGGACGCGAAGCAGGACAGCATGTCGGCGCGCGTCGAACCCGAGGTTTACGTGCCGCTGACGCAGTCGGGTCCTGAGGGCGGCCTGGGAATCACGGTCGTCATTCGCGGTTCCGCCACTCCCGATGCGTTGGTTGCCGCCGCGCGCCGCGAAATCCACGCGGTCGACAAGGACCTGGCCCTCACCGACGTCATCATGCTACGCGAGCTGGTCCACGAATCCGTTGGCGATCAACGTTTCCGCACGTCGCTGCTCGCCGGATTCGCCGGCTGCGCCCTGTTTCTGGCGGCGCTGGGGGTGTACGGCGTGCTGGCCTACTCGGTGGCGCAGCGCACGCGTGAAATCGGTGTCCGCATGGCCCTTGGCGCCTCGGCCACGCAGTTGTTCCGCATGGTCTTGCGCGACGGTTTGCGTCCAGTGCTTGCGGGGTCCATCGTCGGCCTCGCCGGAGCCTATGCCGTCACCGGCCTGATCCAATCCATGCTGTTCGGCATCGCGCCCGTCGACCCGCCCACGTACCTCCTTACCTGCGCCATCCTCGCGGCAGTGGCACTTACCGCGTGCGCCGTGCCGGCCGCGAGAGCCATCCGCGTCGATCCGCTGGTTTCGTTGAGAGAGCAGTAGGGCTTCGATCCTCTGGAGACTGACGCGGGCGTATAAAATCCGCGGCGCCGGTACGCGAATGCCTTATCCTTGCTTCCTCACGAACCGCCGCATGTCGATACCAGGAACGCCAGCCATCAAGCGCGCATCCGGTACCGGCTGCTCCACTTGCGTGCGCACCGGCACCACGCCGGCCCAGACGGGCAGCGCGTAGTCCTCCTCGTCGTCGATCGGCGGCCCGGTGCGCACCTTGGCGGAAACCTCGTCAAGCGGCAGCGCCAGAACGCTCGTGGCCTTCAGTTCCTGCTCCGTGGGCTGGCGGACTTCTTCCCAGCGTCCCGGCACAATGTGATTCGTGAACAGATGCATCGCGCTCCGCTTCTCATCGGAATCGGTAACGAGCCGCGCTTTGCCCAGCACCACCACAGAGCGGTAATTCATCGAATGATGGAATGCCGAACGCGCCAGCACGAAACCATCGACCAACGTCACCGTTAGGCACACGTCGACGCCCTGATCGAGCGTGCGTAGCATACGGCTGGCGGCGGATCCGTGAATGTAGATCCGGTCGCCGGACCGCGCATAGCCGGTGGGGATGACATACGGTTGTCCATCGACCACGAACCCGACGTGGCAG
>Ga0070730_10006044_pt1 | contig 10375 bp, 6 predicted proteins | sample Coa_R1_3_FD_66447 | JGI IMG/M metagenome (GOLD analysis project Ga0070730, IMG submission 66447) | Surface soil microbial communities from Centralia Pennsylvania, which are recovering from an underground coalmine fire - Coalmine... | ecosystem: Environmental > Terrestrial > Soil > Unclassified ... | reverse complement strand
GCCGCTCTCGACCGAGACGATTTTGAGATCGGGGAATTTCTCGAGAAAGCGCGAGGCGATCATGGTGCCCATGACGCGCAAATTGCCGATGAACAGCATCACGCTGCCCATCGCCATCTGCTGGTTGGGCGTGAACCCCGGCAGCGAACCCGCGAAGTACCACGACACCGATTCATCGGACGCCCCGATATGGAAGTTGATGGGCAATCGATTGGCGATGCACATCTCCCACAGCGGCGTCCAATGCGGATCGGCGATCGACGGCAAGCCGTGACTGTGCGTATCCGGATTCCAGTTGATCCCCCGCATGCCCATCTTGAGGCAGCGCTCCGCCTCCTTCATGGTCTCGCCCAGGTCCCACCACGGAAGCATGGCCATCGGAAAAATACGATCGCCGGAACTCGCCTGCATCTCGCCCATTGCATCGTTGAAGATCTGCATGGCGAGCAAGCGCAGCGCCGGATCGGACTTCATGGCGTTCTGCCCGCTGAAGCCCAAGATATTCGGATAAGCGACCTGCGCGTAAATCCCTTGCTCATCCATCATCTTGACGCGCGCGCTCACGTCGTAAGCGGCCGCGCTGATGCCCGGGAACTCGGTCGTGACGTAATCGAAGCCCCGCGTCTTGGTGCCATCCTTCATGACCGCGGAGGCGGCGCCGGTATTGTAGAGAAACGTATCTTCGCCGATGACCCAGCGCCGGTCCTTTCCGGTGCCGACGATGCGCGGCACCCTGTCCTTCATGCTGGGCGGCGCGCGCTCGGTCCAGAGGTCGGGCCACTCGCTGATGTGGGTGTCGACGTCAATGATCTTGATGCCGGCAAGCAGCTCGCGCGCCGTCGGCTTGGACTTGCGCAACGATGTTAATTGGCTCATACGGTGACTCCTCGTGCAGAACGCTGGCCCGATAACTCTGATTTAGCCTCAATCCAGTTGCGGCGCCATGATCCGACGAGACAAGGCCCAAAATTTTTGCTCGAGGCCGGATCCGCCGTTCAGCGCGAGAGGCTCCGCCGCAGCTCGCTCGGCGTCGCGGCGAACCAGCGGCGGCAGGATCTGGACAGCACCGCCGGCTCCGAGTAACCGAGTCGGCCCACGATCTCGGTAAAGCGAAGGTCGCCGCGCGCCAGGTAGCGTACTGCCAGATTTCGCCGCACCTCGTCTCGGATGGCTTCGAAGCTCGACCCCAGCTTGCAGAGCCGGCGCTGCAACGTACGGGAGTGGATGCCAAGGGATGCCGCTACCCGCTCTCGGGTGCAGTCGGCCTCCGCGAGCGCCCGTCCAATGGCCTGCCGAACCTGCACCTCGATACCGGGAGGCTGGGCGGGAAAGCGCGCTGCAATCATTCGAGACTCGGACACGAAAACGCTCGGGTCGCCGGCGGCGATCCGGGTGTTGAAATCGGAATCCTTCAGGAATACGCCGTCGAAGGGCTGGCCGAATTTCACCGGCATTCCAAATCGTTGCGCGTAAGTCCGCGCGCGGCTGACGCGCAAGTGCGAGAACCAGATCTCGCGCGGGCGGGCGGCGCCGGCGCTGAGCGAGACCACGGCGTTATAGGTCAACAAGGCGATCTGCTCGGTGATCTGCGGAAGCGCCGCGAGCCCATCGAGCAAGAGCTCGATGCGGAAAAAATGCATCTGACGGGCGGCGTCGTGCTCCAGGGTCGCGCAGATACCGGAGCTGAAAGCCCCCATGTAGCAGATGCAGTAGTGTATCGACTCCCCGACCGTGGGAGCGTTGCAAAGGAGACGATCGAGCGGCTTCATGATGGCGAGTCCATTCTGCCGCTCGGCGAGGCGCAAGCCGAAGTCCGGGCAGTTGAGGCGCTCGGCACTGTTCTCGAGGAGAATCGCCGTCGACCGCAGCGAGATTTTTCCGCCCGCTTGATGCAATGCGGACGGCCCGATGCCCGCCTCGAGCAAGAGCGAAGCCGGATCGCCGCCCAGACCGCGGACGACCTCCTCGTAACAGCTCAAAAACTCGCTGCCAATGACCTTGCCGTCGTCCGCAGCGAGCAGTCCGGCCGGACCGCGAGCCTTGCCGCCCGCCACCTGCATCGCTTCTCTAGCCGCCATTCCTCTAGCCGCCATTCTCAACCCCCAACCACCGCTTCATGTTCAAACCGAACCGCCAGGGATGTCTTGACTTCGTGAGACAGCGCCCGGACCGCTTTGATTCCGGCAAAGCCCCGACTGCACATGGAACGCGCGGTCTTTAGAACGCGCGGTCTTTACTTAATGCTGCAACGCGCCCCCATCAATCCGTATTGACCCACACCGCTTTCATATTCAGATACGCCTGAAGCTGGTGCCTGCCGCCCTCTGATCCGTAGCCGCTCAGCTTGCGGCCGCCGAAGGGAACCGCCGGGTCCATTGCGTTGTAGCAATTCACCCACACCGATCCGGATTGCATGCGCCGCGCCATCTTGTGCGCCTTGCCCACATCGGTGGTCCAGATGCCGCTCGCCAGGCCAAAGTCCGTGGAGTTCGCCCTTTGAACCACCTCTTCCGGATCATCGAAGGGGATCGCGCAGATGACCGGGCCGAAGATTTCCTCGCGGGCGATCCGCATGGAATCCTTGACGTCGGCAAAGACCGTCGGTGCCACGAAGTAGCCGTCGGCCAGCTCGCCTTGCAACCGTGACCCGCCACAGAGTACCGACGCGCCCTCTTCCTTGCCGAGAGCGAGATAGCCGGTCACGCGATTGAGCTGCTCCTCGGACACGAGCGGACCCATCTGCGTTGCCGGATCGAGACTGTTCCCGACGCGCAGCGACTGCCCGAACTCAGCCACTCGGTGCGTGAATTCGTCGAAGATGCGCCGCTCGACAAATAGCCGCGTGCCGGCACAACAGATTTGTCCCGAGTTTGCAAATACCGCCATGGCTGCGCCGGCCACCGCCTTGGATTGATCGGCGTCGGCGAACACGATATTCGCCGACTTGCCACCAAGCTCCATGGTCAAACGCTTCAGGGTACGTGCCGAAGCCTCGGCGATCCGCTGGCCCGTTTCGGACGATCCGGTGAAGGCGATCTTGTCGACACCCTTATGTGCCACGAGGGCGGCGCCCGCATCCCCGTAACCCGAGATCACATTGATCACGCCGGGCGGGACGCCGGCCTCCAGACAGAGCTCGCCGAGGCGCAACGGCGAGTAGCACGCTTGCTCGGCCGCTTTGAGGACCAGCGTGCATCCGGTCGCGAGCACCGGGGCGATCTTCCAAGTGGCATTGAACGCCGGACCATTCCAGGGAATGATCCCGCCGACCACCCCGACGGGATCGCGCACGGTGAACGAGAAGATATCGCCCATCGTCGAATTCGGAATGGTTTCCCCTTCCAGCGACAGCGCTTGGCCCGCGCAGTACTCGTACGTGCCGAGCAGCATGGGCTTCATGTAGGGGGTAAAGGAGACGGGCATGCCCATATCGAGCGTGTCGAGCATGCACAATTCATCGAAATTCGCTTCGATGAGCTGCGCCAGCTTGAGAAGTACCGCCTGTCGCTCGCGGGGCTTGAATTTGCTCCACGGTCCTTCGAAGGCTCTGCGGGCGGCCGCCACCGCTCGATTGATGTCCTCCTCATCGCCGAACGCGCAGGGAACGAGCGCGCGGCCGGTCGACGGATTGTAGGACGGGAACGTCTTGCCCGACGCAGCCTCCACCCACTTCCCGTTGATCAGGAGCTGCTTGGCTTTTGCATCGAGGAAAGATGGCGTGCAGCGCGAAGTCGTGCCGTTGCTCTGCATCGGTGTGCCCTCCGTCTCCATTTGACCCGGGTCCCGAGGACGGGCGCGGCGCTGTCGCCGCGCCGGCCCCGCGAAGCGCTAGTGGAACTTGACCTGCACTTCACCGCCCACGATGCGTGGATAGCCCCACAGTGCATTGGCGCCCAAGCCCGAGATGGAAGCGAAGGTGTAGTAGGCCCGGTCGAAGGCATTGTTGGCATAGATGGAGAAGTGGTAGCGATCGTCCGAGGTCTTCACTCCGACTCGAATGTTGGTGAGCCAGTACTGCGGAATCGCGCTATTCGGCACCCCCGGATAGGCGGTGTAGCCGGTCACCACATCGCTCGTGTAGGCGGTCTGCCAGGTTCCCGTGAGATCCAGATTCCCGACGATCGGCTGATCGAGCGAGGCGGTAAAGGCCATCTGCCAGCGCGGGGAATTGATCATCCGATAGCCATCGAAGTTGAAGGTATTCAGAACCGACCCGTCCGAGTTCGAAAAGCTCCGATACCGGGCTTCCAGATACGCGGCGTTCGCCGTCAGGGTCAAAGGCCGCAGCGCCCGCCAGGCGATGCTCCCCTCCGCGCCATAGGTCTCCGCCGTGCCCGCATTCACGATCGCTTCGATCAGCGCCGGATGCGCCGCGTTCCCCGCCGTGGTGTACTGCAAGCCGTTATAGTCGTTGTAGAAGATGGCCGAGGTCACCTGCACGTGGTGATCGAAGAGCTCATCCTTGTAGCCCGCCTCGTAGGTGTTGACCTGCTCGGGTCCAAACACCTTGCCAAAATCGTTCGGGAAAAGCGTCGGCGGCACCACCGGGTTCACACCGCCCGCCTTGAAGCCCTTGGCGTAGCGGATATACACATTCCCCCCGCCCTCCAGCGCATAGCTCAACGTCGCCGAGGGCAAGAACTTCTTCGCATCAATGGAGGAGGCCGAGTTGATCGGGTTGGTGAAGTTCGCTTCGTTGGTCTCATGGATATAACGGATCGAGGCCGTGAAGTTGAGGTTGTTGATGATGTCGTACCCCACCTGGCCATACACCGACCAGTTGTTGACGAGGTCAGTGGACTGCACGAAGGTGTTGATGCCTGCCCCAGCAAGCGCCGGAATACAGCACAGCGGCGGAAACAGCACATTGGTCGTCTTGCCGAGCGTGTGGTCCCTCAAGTAGGTCGCCCCTCCCAGGAAGTGAAACGGGCCGGAATCCGTCGAGATGGCACGTAATTCCTCGTACAGGTACCACTTGGAATTGACCACCGTCGGGATGTCCACCGTGATCGGAGCGGCGTAGTTCTGGGTGTAGACGGTCTGTTGCTGGCGATAGGCGGCAATGTTGGTGATGTCCACCCCGGGCAAGCTCCACTCGGGCCGGATCGAGAGGCCGTAGTCGGTGAGCCAATCGGCCGCGGGCGTGGAGTTGTAGTTCGTGAAGGGGTGGGTGGCGGGCTTGTAGAACCCCGGCGGCAGATCGATGGTGATCCCAAACGCTCCCAACACCGCCGCGTCATACCCTTGCGAATAGGCGGGGGTCTGCAAAAACCACTGATCCCCATCCGAGTCATGCTTCTGCGACCAGTCCGCATCCACCGTCACCTTGAAGTTCGGCGCCAGCTGCAGCCGCACCTTGGTGTCGCCCGCCCAGAAATCCTGGTTCCCGTAGCCGCTTTGCGGGTTGATCGCCGAGTTGAAAAAAGCCGCCGTCTGCGCAGGCGTCACCACCCCCACGGTGCCGAGTAGAAAGCCCCCCCCGTCGGGAAACATCGCCGCCGTCAGAGGATTGGGCTCAAGCAGGTTCTTCACGTAGTTGTCGTGCGAATCGCGCTGAAACGCCACATTCCACGACACCACATCGTTGACACGCAGGTTCCCGTAGAGCGCGACCTCGAGCGTGTTCTTCATCCCATAGTCGACCCGCGCATCGGCCTCCGTGCTGTCCCCCGGTTGACGGGTGATGATGTTCACCACTCCGCCCGTCGCGTTGCGCCCGTACAGACCGCCCTGCGCCCCCTTCAGCACCTCCACCCGGTCCACGTTCACAAAATTATTCACCAGCGAACCGTAGATGCGCGGTACATCGTCGATATTGGTCAACACCGAGGGGTCCGCGCCCACGAAAATGTTGTTGCCAATACCGCGCAGATAAATCTGCGTGTACCCCACCCCGTTGTCCGTGTAAAAACCCGGCGTGTTGAATTGGAGCGAGGAAATCTGATCAATACCCGTCGCCACCAGCTGCTCCCCGGTCTGCGCCGAAATCGATACCGGCACCCGCAGCACGTTCTCGCTCTTGCGCTGCGCCGTGACCACAATCTCCTCCAACCCCCCGCTGTCCGATGCCGAGGGTTGCGATCCGGCAACGTCCTGCCCCAGCACCCGCCCGCCCATCCCCAGGGATAGCACCGCCCACCCGCACAGCACCCACAGTCCTCGTCCCGTTCGCACCATGTGTCTCTCCCCTTCGAGCCTCTTATTCGAATGTTCGCTCCAGCCCAGTCCCTATGTTGCGGATCTGCACCCGCTCTTATCTTGATCTTATGAGACAGATCGTTGACCGCCGAGCCATACCCCGACCTCCCGTTGCCGCTTCGCAACAATGGCTCGGCGAGAACGACCTGCTTCCGGTCCGTGCGGCGACCTTAGAGCCCTAGGTGAGCCCTAGGTGTTCCACACCGGGCGTGGCGCGCGGCGGCGCGAGAGGAGATCCTCGATCGCGGGACCGACCTCGGCGGGCTCCCAGCGGCGCTGGCGATCGATTTTCGGACCGAAGTCCCACCCGTCCTCGAGCGCGATGAGGCCGCCGCCGACCTCGAATACGCAGCCCGTGACATGACTCGAGCGCTCCGAGCCGAGCCACACCAGCGTGGGGGCGACATTCGCCGGATCCATTGCATCGAAGCCCTCGTCGGGTTTCGCGACTTGATCCGGCCAGAACTCCGTCGTCATACGGGTGCGGGCGATCGGCGCCACGGCATTGGCGGTGATGCCATAGCGGCCGAGCTCGGCCGCCTGAGTGAGCGTGAGCGAGGCGATGCCGCCTTTCGCCGTTGAATAGGAGGCTTGGCCGGCGGCACCCTGCAACCCGGCTCCGCTCGAGATGTTGATGATCCGCGCGGGAACCGCGCGGCCTGCAGCGTGCTCGGCGCGCCAATGATCGACGGCGCGGCGCGCGACGCAGAAGTGGCCGCGCAGATGCACGCGAATCGTGCGGTCCCAGTTCTCGAGCGGCTCGTCCACGAACGGGAAAATGCGCAGAATGCCGGCATTGTTGACGATGGTATGCAGGGCACCGAACGCATCGATCGCAGCGCGGATCAGCCGCGCAGCGCCGTCCCAATCGGTGATATCGTCGTGATTGCCGACTGCTCGCCCGCCGCCCGCCTTGATCTCCTCGATGACCGCCTGTGCGGCCTTGCGGTCGGCGGCAGTGTCGAGATCGTTGATCACGACGTGCGCACCTTCGGCGGCGAACGCCAGCGCATACGCCCGACCCAGGCCGCGCGCGGCGCCGGTAATGATGACCACGCGGCCGTTACAGATGCCCATCAGGCGAAGAAAATTGCGAGCCCGACGCCGCTGCTCATGCCGCGACCACCCCGGCGTGCTGACGCGGCGACTGGCGGCCGCGGACAAGCCGTCCCGGCCGTTCGGGTGTGGCGTTGCCATCGCGCGCGATCACACGGCCGTTGACGATGGTTGCCACATAGCCGTCGGCGAGCTGATGCAGCCGCTTGCCGCCGGCTGGCAGATCGGCGACCACTTGCGGCTTGTGCAGGGCCAATTTGTCGTAATCGATCACGTTCAAGCTGGCGCGATGGCCTTCAGCAACCAGTCCGCGATCTTCCAGGCCCATGAGCATGGCGGGCTCGCGCGTCAGCCGGAATACCACATCCTCGATCGGCAAACGCCCGCGTGGTCGATCCCGGGTCCAGTGGCTGAGCGTGAAGGTGGTGAAGCTCGCGTCGCAGATCATGCCGTAGTGCGCACCGCCGTCGCCGAGTCCGAGCACCACGTTGCCGCTGCCGAACATCTCTTCCATCCAATCGAGACTGCCCGTCTCATAGTTGCCGATGGTGAGCATCAGCAACGACTTGCCTTCCTCCTTCAGCAGCTCGTCGTAGGCAACCTCGCCGGGGGTTCGACCCTGTGAACGGGCGAGCTCGGCGATGCTCTTCTCGAGCGGCGGCTCGTAGTCGACCGTGCGGCCGGTCGTGAAGATCCGATCCCAGCGCCGCGCGAACCCCACCAGTGGATTCGTCGGATCGGTGGGCTCCTCGTTCAGTATCGCGCGGCGCACGTCGGGCTTGCGCATTTCCGCCACCCGCTCGGCGAGCGGCAGATCCTTGATCCTGAGATAGCTCGGCGTCATGCAGAACGGCTGAGCGCTGATGGACAGTCCAAGCATCATACCGACAGGCCGCGGCAGCAGCTGCGCCTTGATGTTGACGCCGGGTTGCTCGTTCGCCTCGTCGAGCAACCTCAACGCCTCGCGCCAGTGCGGGAATTGCGGATGGGTGTAGGTCAAGGGCCGCCCGGCGACAGCCGCCAGGCGCCTCAGCATGGGCACCTGCTCAGGATATGGCGCGTACCCCGCGTTCGTCACGATCTGAAATACCCCCTTGTCGGCGTCGCGCAGCTCCTGCGCAATCTCGGTGAGCTCGATCTCCTCGGTCTCGAAGGTGGGAATCAACTCGCCGCTCGAGGAACGATGGGCCGCCAACCGCGATGTACCGAAACCGAGCGCGCCCGCCTCCAACCCTTCGCGAGTGAGCCGGCGCATCGTGGCGCGGTCCTCGGCGGTGGCCGGTTCGCGGCGCAGCGCACGCTCGCCCATCGCGTAGACCCGAATGGGCGAATGCGGAATCAGCACGCCGACGTCGATATCGTGGGCGCGCCGCTCCACCGCGGCGAGATAGTCCGGAAAGCTCTCCCAGTCCCAGGTGAGTCCCTCCTCCGTGACGGCGCCGGGAATGTCCTCGACGCCCTCCATCAGCTTGATGAGCGCTTTGCGATCTTGCGGCCGGCAGGGCGCAAAACCGATGCCGCAGTTGCCGATCACCACGGTGGTGACGCCGTGATCGGACGACGGCGCGACTCGATCCGACCAGATCAGCTGGCCGTCATAGTGAGTGTGGATATCGACAAAGCCCGGAGTAACCAGTAGCCCCGCGGCTTGCATCTCCTCCGCGCCTCGGCCCGCGACTTTGCCCGTGCGCACGATCCAGCCGCCGCGCACCGCGACGTCGCCGACGAAGGGCGCGGAGCCCGATCCGTCGACAATCGTTCCGCCGCGAATCACCAGGTCATAGCTCTCGGACACGAGCGTACTCCTTTGCGCGCACCAGCCGCCGCTTCAGCGGCGATTCAGGGTGGCCGAAGGAGCCGGCTCTGTCTTGATCGGACGAGACACGTACGAGGACTTGAATTGGATCCTCGGGAGTGTGCCATAGTAAGGCTCGCGACCATGACCATCGCAGCGAATTCCAGCTCGAAAGCCAAGCCGGCGGCGGACTACGATGTGATCATCGTCGGCGCCGGTTTCGGCGGGCTCTACGCGCTCTACAAGCTGCGCAAGGAAGGTTATTCCGCTCTGGTTTACGAGGCGGGCTCCGGCGTCGGCGGCGTCTGGTACTGGAACCGCTATCCGGGCGCCCGCGTCGATGTCGAGAACCTCGAATATTCCTACACTTTCTCGAAGGAGCTAGCAGGACTGGCAGTGGTCCGAGCAATATTCCTCGCAGCCCGAGCTCGAGGCCTACGCCAATCATGTCGCTGACCGTTTCGATCTGAGGCGCAACATCCAGTTCGACACGCGCGTGACGGCGATGCGATTCGATGAAGAGCGCGACCGCTGGAGCGTGATGACCGACCGGGGCGATCAAGTCACCGGGCGATTTTGCGTCATGGCAACCGGCTGCCTTTCGATTCCCAAGCGCATCGACTTGCCCGGCATCGACAACTTCAAAGGCGAGATCTATCGCACCAGCCTCTGGCCGAAGGAAGGCGTCGATTTCGCCGGCAAGCGAGTCGGCGAGATCGGCACCGGGTCCTCCGGTGTCCAGTCGATCCCGGTGATCGCCGAGCAGGCGGCGCATCTCACCGTTTTCCAGCGCACCGCAGCGTTCAGCATGCCATCGCGGAATGGCCCGAGCGATCCGGCCAAGGTCAAGGCGTGGTTCGACAATCGCGACAAACACCACCACCAACAGCGCCAATCCGCTTTTGGCCTGGTGATGACCGATATCGCGCCGCGTTCGGCCCACGATGTGTCGGAGGAGGAACGCCGTGCGCTCTACGAGGAGCGCTGGGAACGCGGCGGCCTCGGTATCGTCGGCACCTTCTACGATCTTTTGATCGACCAGAAGGCCAACGAGACGGCATGCGAGTTCGTCCGCGAGAAGATCCGCGGGCTGATCAAGAAGCCCGAGATCGCGAAGAAGCTCCTGCCGTACGACCACCCGATCTTCACCAAGCGGCCCTGCGTCGACTGCGGCTACTTCGAGACCTTCAATCGCGACAACGTCACGCTGGTCGATGTTCGCGAAGACCCGATCGAGCGCATCACCGAGACCGGCATCAAGACGCGCAGCGCCCATTACGAGCTCGATCTCATCGTCTTCGCCCTCGGCTTCCACGCCTTCACCGG
>Ga0070730_10006042_pt1 | contig 10377 bp, 10 predicted proteins | sample Coa_R1_3_FD_66447 | JGI IMG/M metagenome (GOLD analysis project Ga0070730, IMG submission 66447) | Surface soil microbial communities from Centralia Pennsylvania, which are recovering from an underground coalmine fire - Coalmine... | ecosystem: Environmental > Terrestrial > Soil > Unclassified ... | reverse complement strand
AAGGCGCCGCCCCGGTCTGCATGGCGGTGGTAGCAGCGGGCCAGCCCCTCCTTGCCCGACCCCGACGGCCCCACGATGAGCAGCGTGCGTAGACCCCGCGAGGCCGCGTCCAGGACGTCGCGGTGCGCTTGTCGGATCGCGTCCGACGCCAGGATGAGGCCCTCGCGCCGCGTAGCCTCCTCCGACTGCAAGCGCGTGTCCTGGCGGGCGCAGTAGCGCCATATCCGCCCCAGGACCTCCGGCCAGCTGGCGTCCACCGTCTCCTCCGGCTGGATCCGCAGGACGCGTCGGTTCGCGAGCGGCACGTGGTCCGGGTGAGCCGATTCCGGACGGGCGCCATCCAGCACGTCGACCCTCGCGGCCACGCCGGACGCGCGAAGCCAGGCCTCGATCGAGCGTCGCACGCCGACGTGGTAGTCGCCCGCGTCCGCCCAGTACGCGTCCCCTGGTTCGTCTTCCGGGCGGGCCGCGGGCACGTCGAACCCGAGCCGGAGGAAGACCGGCTCACGATCCGGGACGTCGACGGGGGTGCCCTCGGGCAGGCGAAGCCACGTCCCGTTGCGGCTCCCCAGGTCTTCGACGCGGAGGGCGCCGGGCGTGGACACGAGGCGCACGTGCGCGCTCGACACGCTCGGCGCGGGAACGGTCGTCGTTCGAACGGATCGCGGGTCGCCACTCGACGGCTGTGGCTCGCGGCCGACGATCATGGTCTCACCCGGGTCGACCTCGACGGTCGTGTCGCGGGGCGCGCCCGGCGCGACGATCGTGACCTGCGCCATCGCGCGCGCGATGATGCGCTGCATCGTGGTCTCGTGTAAAGGCCCGAGCCGGCGGGGGCGCACGGTCATCCGTCGCTATCTCGGCACACACGACCCGAGCAACCCGCTGCAGTTGCCGGACGTCAGCGGCTGACAGTGCGAGCTCGAGTCGCACTCCGAGTCGTTCTGGCAACCCTTCTCGCACAGGTCCCCCAGGGTCGTCGATCCGGCGGAGGCCTTCAGGCAGCACAGCCCCGCCGAGCAGCTGCTGCCGTTGCAGCCGTCGTAGGCGGCGCCGTCGTTGGCCACGCAGATGAAGACGGGCAAGGGGAGGTTGTTCGTGTCGGTGAAGAGCCCGCACGTGCCGGACGTGCAATCGGTCCCCGCCGTGCACATGCAGGCCTGCCCGTTGGCGGTGCCGTAGGTCATGCACGCCCCGATCCCGGTGGTCGCCGTGTCCTGCAGGACGGTGCAGCAGCCCTTCGCCGACGGACACTGCTTGGAGGCGGAGCACTGCTGCGCACACACCGTGTTGCCGGTTCCGTCGTCCACGCAGGTCGAACCGGAGTCGCAGCAGTTCGCGCCGCACACGGGCCTCCCGTCGGGGCACGCGCTCGCTCCGCTGCTGCTGCCGCTGCTGCCTCCGCTGCTGCCGCCGCTGGACGAGCCGCTGCTGCCTCCTCCGCTGCTGCCACCGCTGCTGCCGCCCGGGAGTAGCCCGCTGCTTGTGCCGCTGCTGCCGCCGTTGCTCGATCCGCCGCCGCCCGGAGTGCTGCCCGAGCAGCCGTTGGCCGCTCCGAGCGCGAGCAGGGGTAGCACCACCGCGGTTCCCCTCATCCATCGATTCGCCATCATGGGTAGCCTCTTCGATAAGGCGGGCCGCGCCCGCGCCCTTGTCATTGACACGATGTGGATTCACACGAGCTCGAGAAACAGTTGATGAGTGCCGTGTACGTGCTCGGCGGTGAGCCGATGCAATTGCCCTGGCACGTCGAGTTGCCATTGCACCCCGAGTAGCAACTGAACACGGCCTCGCACGACGAGTCGTTCGCGCACGCCTGCTGGGCGGAGCAGCAGCTCGAGTCCATGCACGTGCTGCACGTGGCGGTCTTCCACGAGAACCCGCACCCGGAGGAACCGCCTCCGCTGCCGCTCCCGCTTCCACCGCCCCCGCTCGCCGTGCCCCCGCCGCCCGTGCACGCCGACTCGCACTGCGTGGAGCACGAGAAATACGAATTGTAGTCGTCGACGCCGGCCGGGTTGCTCGTCCCGCACGAATCGATGCACGACGTGTACGCGCTGCCGGATGCGCCGGCGCAACCCTCGATGCACTTGGAGATGCTGACGCAGTCCGAGTTGTTCGCGCAGACCAGCTCCTCGCTGCAGCACGAGACGTTGACGCAGGCCTCGCAGTCGTTCGACGCGACCGCTCCCCCGCAGGTGGAGCTCGGGAGGTCGGTGACCCCGAGCACCGAGGTGCACGCGCTGCTCGCGAGGAGTAGCAACGGCACGATCGCCATCCGGATTGACGAAGCGAGAGCTCGCGCCGCTGGCGCTCGTGTGCTCGACATGACTCCTCCTCTCAGAACCGGCCCGTGACCACGATCGAGCCGGGAGCGACGCCGACGGCGGGTGTCGAATCCGGATGCGGTGCGGTGAAGAACAGGGCCGCGCCGGTCGTGAGCAGTGCGGCTCCGGCCAGCAGCCCGATCGTCGCGATCGTTCCGTCGCTCACGGCGGCGTCGTGGTTTGCCGCGGCCTGGCTGTAGCTGGGGCAGCTGCCTCCTGCGCTGCAGGCGCTCTTCGCCGCGCCCCACTTCGAGGCCGACAGGATCCCGAACACCGCGCCGACGCCGAGCCCGACCACGCCGGCTCCGCCGGCGACCAGACCCAGGGTCCTCTGCGTCCCGGTCTGCGCCTGCGTCCCGGTCTGTGCCTGCGCCCCGGTCGGCGGCGGCGTGGGCTTGCCCGCGTCGCCGGGCGCGCGATTGGATTCGCCGATCGTCACCGTCACGCGCCGGCCCTTCTCGGCGTCTTTGACGACGAGCGTGAGCGTGACGGCAGGCTCGCCGTCCGCGACGAAGGTGAACACGTGCTCGCCGCGGTCGACGGGCATGGGAGTGCCGTCGAGCCGCTCCGCCACCGGCTTTCCGTCGAGGCTCACGTGCACCGCGCTGATGTCCGTCCCGTTCTTTCCCTTCGCGTCGAACACGATCGTGGGCTGATCGCGTGCGAGCTCGTCGATCTGGCGCGTGCAGTCGTCGCGCACGAGCGCGGGGCACTGCGGATCGCTGCAGACGGCGAGCGCGGTTCGCGCCTCGGTGAAGCGACCGTCGCGGCGAAGGGACTGAGCGTTCGTGTCGGCGTCCACGCACTGCGCCTTGGTCACGTCCGCGAGCGCCACGCTCGGTCGCGCGGCGAGGGCCGCGCCCAGGCATACCGCCGTTGCAACGAATCGGTTCATGGCAAACACCCCAGCTTGAAGACCTTGTTTCCCTGCGCGTCGTAGAAGTACGGAACTCGGCAATCGACGTTCGGCGGGGGCGGCTGGGGCGGCGGTTGCCAGGCCCATCCCCCCGCATCCCGGCGGGCGAGCGGCGGCGCGACGATCCGTGTGCCGGCGTCCCGGGCTGGTTCCGCGTCCGATTCCGCGCCGGCATCGGCGCCCGCCAGGAGCGTCGCGACGACGGGCGCCGTATCGACCACGGAGCCCGCCTTCGCGGGGATCGGGCTTGCGTCGCGCCCGGTCACGAGCGCCACCTCGCCCGGGCGGACGGGGCGATCGGCCCACGGACTCCACGCGAGCGCCGCTCCGACCGCACCGAGGGCGAGGACGCCGCCCGCGACCCCGACGGGCACCCACGCGACGCCGCGCCGGGTCGCGGCCTGCTTCGTGGTCGCGCCCGTGCCAGCCCACGAGGCGACCGTCGGGACCGCGCGCGGAGAGACGGCGACCCGTTCGGACACGGGTGACTGCACCGAGAAGGTCCCGCGCTGCTGGGCGCTCCCCTGCACGATCCCGCTGACGACTTCCAGCGAGACTCGTGCGCGGGCCGGCCCGAACTCCACGAGGGCCTGCGCGAGCTGTCCGACGTCCGGCCACCGCTGGTCGCGCGCCTTCTCGAGGCAGCGCATCACGACGGCCTCGAGGGCCGGGGGGACGTCCGGTCGCAGCTGCACGAGCGACGGCGGCGGGTCGCGGAGCACCTTGATGATGAGCTCCGGCATCTCGTCCGCCTCGAACGGCAGGCGATTCGTCAGGAGCTCGAACAGGATGACGCCCAGGGACCAGAGATCGGTCCGGGGATCGACGCCCTTGGCCGAGTGCATCTGCTCGGGCGACATGTAAAAGGGCGAGCCGACCAGCGTCGCCGTCCGCGTCATCCCCATGTCGCTCGACGACCCCATGCCGAGCAGCTTCGAGATGCCGAAGTCGAGCACCTTGATCGACAGCAGCCCGTCGGGCCGCCGGATGCAGAAGAGGTTCGCGGGCTTCAGGTCGCGGTGGACAATCCCGAGCGCGTGCGCCTCGGCGATCGCCTCGCAGGCCTGCATCACGAAATCCACCGCCTGCGCGATCGGCAGCGGGCCGCGGTGATCGAGCCACGCCGCGAGGTCGCCGCCTTCCAGGTACTCCATCACCATGTAGGGGGCGCCGTTCTCGAGCTTGCCCACGTCGATCACGCGGGCGACGTGCTCGCTCTTGATGCGCACGGCGGCGCGCGCCTCGCGATCGAACCGCGCGACGACCTCCGGGTTGGCCAGCGCCTGGGGCAACAGGAACTTGAGGGCCACCCTCTGATCGAGCTGCAGGTGGTGCGCGGCCACGACGACGCCCATCCCCCCGGCGCCGACGACCCGCTCGACGCGGTACTTGCCCGCGAGCACCTGTCCGACGGACGCTGCCGGGATCTCGACCGGGGTGCTCATCGCGTCTCTCCCGACGGTCCGGTCGCCACGTCGGGCGCGTGCATCGCGCGGTAGGCGCGCGCCAGGTCGCCGGAGCGCGCGAACCCGAGCCTGGCGCGGATCCCGCGCAGCGTCTCGCACACCCGCGACGGCGAGCACCCGAGCTCGAGGGCCACGACCTTCTGCGGTGTCCCGCGCGAGACGAGGTCCACGATGCGCTGCTCGGACCGCGTGAGCCGGCTCCAGTCGAGCAGCGGCCGGTGGCCCGCGCGCGCGAGCGTCAGCCGTCGTGTGCCACGCTCGTCGCTCGCGTCCACCACGAGCCACTGGCCGGTCGCCAGCTCGCGCCAGATGCGCACGGCCTGGTCGGGGCGCGCGGGGGTGCTCATCCGAAGAACTCCGGGATCGTCGCCAGCGCCGCGCGCGAACCGACTCCGAGCTTGCGCAGCACGCTCGCGATCTGGTTGGCCACCGTGCGCACCGAGGTGCGCCGCCTGCCTGCGATGGCCCGGTTGGACATCCCCGCGCCCGCCATCCGCGCGACCTCGCGCTCGGCGTCGGTGAGCGACGCGCAGTGAGCGAGCGAGAACGTCACGACGGCGACGGTGGCCTCCTCGTTCAGGATCCAGGCGCGCAGCTCTGCGGGGAGGTCGGCAGCCTCGGTACGCATGGTGCGATGCCCCTTCGCACGGCGCGTGCCACGCGGATGAGCCGGTAAAAGCCGCGCGCCGCGTGGGTGGCGGTCCGGGCGCCGCGCCGAATGCGATCGCGCTCGCGGAGTGCGATCGCGCGACGACGAGGCGAACCGATGACCATCGCCGGCCGCGGCGCGGTCCGTACCGTGATCGAGCACCATGAATCGACGCACACCGATCCTGCTCTCGTGCCTCTTCGTCCTGACCTCGAGGCTCGCGCTCGCGTCACCTCCGTCTCCCGATGCGGTCCACGCAGACCGGCTCGTCCACCAGGCCGCCGCTCTCGCGGAGCGCGGGCACCTGATCGAGGCGCGCGAGACGCTCATGCCGGTGGCGCTGGGCGCGGCGCCACCCGCCGGCTCGCCCAACGCGGCCGTCTACGCCGAGGCAGCGCGGATGTTCGCCGAGGTCGGCGCCCGCATTCCTCGCCTGCGCATCGCCGTCGATCCCCCGGGGCTCGGCGCGCGCTTGGTGATCACGATCGACGGGGAAGCCCTGCCCCCGGGCGCAGAGCGGCTTCCCGTTCCGGTCGATCCTGGCCGCCACGTGATCGTCGTCACGTCGCCGGGGATGATGGCGCAGACCGATGTGCTCGACGCCGTCGAGGGCCGCGAGCAGCCCATCGCCGTGCACCTACGCCGCGCTGCCCCGGTGGCTCCGGTGACGCCGGTTCCCCCGGTGACCGCGGTGTCTCCGGTCGCCGTCGTGGCTTCGCCTGCCGTTCGTCCCGACGCGGCGATGCCGCCCCTCGCTGCGCAGCCCGCGCCACCGGCGCCGGCGATTCCCGTCGCGACCTTCGCGGCGCCCGCCGGCGAGGCGGATCGCGCGGAGCGCCTCGCCGCAGCCCAGCGCGCGCGCTTCTCGGTCGGTCGCTTCTTCCTCGAGTCGCTCGGAAGCGCGGTCGTCGGCTCGCTGGCCTCGTATGGAACCTACAAGGCCAGCTGCGGCGACCAGCCCTGCCTCTCCGGCAGCCTCGGCGGGCTCGGCGTCAACGTGGTCGTCACTCCGCTGACCGTGTGGGGCCTCGGCAAGGCGACCGGGGGCGACGGGGGGCTCGGCTGGGCCTTCGTCGGCGGGCTCGCCGCGTTCTCGGGCTACTCGGCGGGGACGACTGATCCCATGCTGCCGCTCGTCATCGGCGTCGTCCTGATGCCGTTCACGAGCGCGCTCCTCTACGAGCTCTCGTCCAACACCAACGCGCGCAACGTCCTCGGGCCGAACGCGTCCATCGGCCCGACCTTCGTGCCGCTCGCGGGTCCGTCGAACGCGCCGGTGGGCGCGATCGGCGGACTGGGCGGGCGCTTCTGATCGCCATGGTTGCGCGCTGGAGCGTCCACGGTCGCTGGGGCCGGATCGAGCTCGAGCTGCCGGTCCGCGCGACGACGCCTCACGAGCGCGCGGAGTCGGCGCACGAGATCCGCCAGCTCCTGCACGCAGCCAGGTACAGGGACCTGCCGGCGAGCCGCGTCCTCTGCGAGGTCCACGCGCGGCTGTGCGGCGGGCTCACGCCGTCCCGGCGCTCGAATCACCTCGACCTCACGTCCGCGCGGGTCGACGCCATCGGCGACGAGCTGGTGGCGGCGGCCCGCCACGGTCGCCTGCTCGCGCGCGCGGTCCGACCGCGATTCGTCGCCGTGAGCCTCGAGGAGCAGAGCGTCGAGGACTGCCTCGGACCCGAGCCGGAGCCGACGGCCTGGATCGCCATCGAGGTCGTCGACGACGACGGCGAGCCCGTACCGAACGTGACGTACCGCATCGACTGCGACGACGGGCGCGTCCGGACGGGCGAGACCAACGGATGGGGGAAGGCACGCGAGGAGGGGCTGAACGGCGGGGGCTGCAGCGTGAGCTTCCCGCGGTTGCACGGGCCCGACTGGAAGCGGATCGCGTGAGCCCCGGAGGGGCGGCGCCGATGCGCGCTGGAGGATCAGCATGCCCGAGCACACGGTGAAACAGGGAGAGTGCCTCTCGCGGATCGCGTCGCTCTACGGGTTCGGCGACTGGAGGACCCTCTACGAGGATCCCGCCAACGCCGAGCTGCGCGCGATGCGTCCCGATCCCAACGTCCTCTGTCCGGGTGACGTCGTCTTCATCCCCGAGCGCTCGAAGAGGCAGGAGCGTTGCTCGACGGACGCCACGTACCGCTTCCAGATCCGCCGTCCGAAGCGGACGATCCGCCTGGTCGTCCTCGACGCCGCCGGCCATCCCGTCGCGGGTGCGCCCTACACGCTCGCGATCGGGGACAGCACCCGCGCGGGCGTGACCGACGGCGCCGGCGTCGTCGAGTGCACGGTCCCGCTCGACGCCGAGCAAGGGACCCTCGTCGCGAACGGGCACGCGTGGCCCCTGCGCATCGGTCACCTGGATCCAGTCGACGAGACGCCCGACGGTGGCGTCACGGGGATCCAGGCACGACTGCGCAACCTCGGTTACGACCCCGGCCGCATCGACGGACGCCTCGGGCCGCGCACGACCGCCGCCGTTCGCGCGTTCCAGCGCGACAACCCGCCGCTCGCGGTCGACGGCATCTGCGGTCCCCGGACGCGCGCGGCGCTCGTCCGGGTCCACGGGTGCTGATCCATGTCCGGCAAGCCCGCTGCCCAGCCCGAGGCCCACGTCGCCCCGAACGCCCCGAAGAACACCCTTCGCCCCGCGGTGACGCTCCACGGCGTCCTGCTCTGGCCCGCGCTCCGCGCTCCGACCGCCGAGACGCCGAAGGACGCGAGAGGCCTCACCGGCACGTTGCCCGATCACTGGCACTACCGACCGGGCAAGCTCGACCACGCCTCGAGCACGCCCACGTGGAAGTCGCCGGGGGAGAGCTTCACGCCCGCCCGCTACGCCTATGACAGGCGATACGCAGGCGACCCCTTGCCTCGGCTCGACGTGGACCTCTTCACCGCCGACGCGGAGGCCGACCTGGGCGATCACGGGAAGGTCGAGGCCTTCTACCGGGATCTCGCCGCGTGCCCCCCGGGGGACCCCGGAGAGAAGGTCCGCAAGACGAAGCTCTTCTCGGCGCGCCTCGCGTCGACGGTGACCGATGCGGCCGGGCGCTTCTCGTTCGGGGGCCTGCGCGCGGGCGAGTACCTGCTCTTTCTTCGCGGCCGGCTCTCGTTCGTCGAGATCGAGGCGGCCGGCGGCGTGGTCGCTTCGCCGCGCGCCGCGCAGCACAACGGCGTGAAGACCGCGGCGCTCTCGGCGTGGGGGCATCGACCGTTCGTCAAGGTCGTCATCGGCGCGAACGGGTCGATCCAGCTTCGCGGGCGGAACAGGCAAGGTGGCGACGCACCGTTTGCCACCGACCGCCTGCTCGACCAAGGCAAGACGATCGCCGACGTCGACGACCGGACGCCCTACCGCTTCTATGCGCTCCCGCTGCTCGTGAAGAGCAACACCGACAGGGTGAGCGCCTGCGTCCGTGAGCTCGCCCATGCGTTCGACGCGACCGAGGACCACGCGCGCAAGGCCATGGACGCCACGGCGATCCTCGACCTGTCGGCCCTGGAGCGCTGGGAGTGCGCCGCCACGCATCCGAAGGCCGACGCCATCCTCGGCAACCCCGACGCGGTCGACGCGCTGCTCAAGCGCACCTTGCTCCTCGGCGGGGCCGACGCCGATCAGCGGAGCATGGCCTACGACCACGCGTACTGGGCCTTCCTCTCCGCGGAGGACACGGGCAAGAAGCGCGGGCGCTTCGTGCCGCTGGGCGCCGCCGGGTTCTTCTCGGGCAAGAGCCTCTACGGCCACGCGAACAAGAGCAAGGACAGCTACGGCCGGTTCGCGCTCCGGTACGTCGACCCGCCGCTCCAGGGACGCGACGTGCGCGAGCTGAAGACACGCATCGTTCTATGGGGCAGCGACGACGGGTTCGTCGACATGCATAACGATCGTTTCGACGCCGCGGTGAGGGACGCCCTCGTCCGCTGGAAACGCGATCAGGAGCTCTATCGCCTGCGCGTGGGCGCGCCCGGCGCGATCGACGACGCGGCGAGCGTGATCACCGCCATCGTCGACGCCGAGACGTTCGAGAGGCTCGACGCCGTACAGCCCTCGGTCCACCTCGGCGACGTGGCGTCGAAGGCGGAGGCGCCCAACAACGACGCGGGACTGCTCTCCGAGAAGGGATACGAGCGCCTCCTTTTCTACGCGGCGGAGAACGCGCTGCGCCGCATCGCGCCCGACCGATCCATCAAGCTGCACAGCTGCATCCGCACGCTGGCGCACAACCGGCAGGTCTACACGACGGGCGCCCACCAGCTCACGTGGTTTCTGGCCAGCGACGCGCCCGAGCGTACATTCGAGTACGCGGGCTTCAAGACCGTGCTCAGAGGCGAGCTCGGGAGCGACGGAAAACCGCACAAGGCGGGCGCCAGCGCGAAGCTCGACATGCGCTACGACCTGCCGCGCGGGACTTATCGAGGCGAGCCCGGGGCCACGATGGCCGCCGACTACAGCAAGCACACGACCGGGCAAGCGATCGACTTCGATCTGGATCGCGCCGGCACGGCGGGCCAGAAAGAGACGGCGGTGCAATGGGACACCAACGCGATGTTGCTCTTCGGAGCGCACCGCCACCCGCCGCAGCCGGCGAGCCACGGCAAGGGGCGGCTGTGGCTCGAGCCTCACAAGGACGCGAACCATCCGACGTGGACGACGACGTGGACACACATCGATACGAGCGCGCTGCCCGACGCGCGCGCCGACTTCGTGCTCACGCAGGCGGACGCAATCGGACCGCGCTGGGACGCCACCGTGATCGTGAGCGGCCAGGTGATGCAGGCCAAGGCGCCGCGGCTCGGCGCGCGCGTCGATCTCGTGCAGGGCGCCCAGGTGCTCGCGACGACCTATGCGGACCGCGACGGCAACTATTCGCTCCGCCTCCGCCGCCCCGCGGGCGCAGGTGAATACGAGGTCCGCGCGCAGTTTGCTCCGCCGTACCCCTTCCAGCCGCCTGTCCCCGCGGGGGCACCGCCTGCGGCTCCGCCCGAGACCAGGACCGCGCAAGTCACCGT
>Ga0070730_10006041_pt1 | contig 10379 bp, 7 predicted proteins | sample Coa_R1_3_FD_66447 | JGI IMG/M metagenome (GOLD analysis project Ga0070730, IMG submission 66447) | Surface soil microbial communities from Centralia Pennsylvania, which are recovering from an underground coalmine fire - Coalmine... | ecosystem: Environmental > Terrestrial > Soil > Unclassified ... | reverse complement strand
CAGTCGCGCTCGAAAAGGTGGACGACCTGGCCGTGGGAGTCGCCGAATACCTGGACCTCGATGTGGCGAGGCGAGGCGATGAGCTTTTCCAGCAGCACCCGGTCGTCGCCGAAGGCCGCGGCGGCCTCACGCCGGGCGCCGGCCAGGGCGCCGGCGAAGTCGTGCGCTGTATGCACGGCCCGCATGCCCTTGCCGCCGCCGCCGGCTACGGCCTTGATCAGCACCGGCCAGCCGATGGCGGCCGCCTCGCGGGCAAGGGCGGCCTCCGACTGGTCCTCCCCGAGGTAGCCGGGCGTCACGGGCACCCCAGCGGCCGCCATCAGGCGCTTGGCGGCGTCCTTGAGGCCCATGGCGCGGATGGCGTGTGGTGGCGGCCCAACCCAGATGCGGCCGTCAGCGATCACCTCGGCGGCGAAATCGGCGTTCTCCGACAGGAAGCCGTAGCCGGGATGGATGGCCTCGGCGCCGGTCCGCCGCGCCGCCGTCAGGATCGCCGAGACCGAGAGGTAGCTCTCGTGGGCGGGCGCGGGGCCAATCGCCACCGCTTCGTCGGCCTCGCGAACGTGAGGCGCCCCGGCGTCGACCTCGGAGTAGACCGCCACCGTGCGCACGCCCATCCGCCGGGCCGTGCGGATGATGCGTCGCGCGATCTCGCCGCGATTGGCGATCAGCAGGGAAGCGATCATACGCCGCTCATTCCTCGTCATCGGCCGCGTCGGTGAGCGCCCAGCTGGGAGGTTGGCCCTCGAGGAAGGCCCTGACGCCCGCCTGGCCCTCGGACCCGACGCGCACACGGGCGATCCAGTGGGCGGTGTCGGTCATGATCCCGTGGTCGATGGCGTGGTTCGCCACGTGGTCGACGAGGCGCTTGGATTCGCCGACCGCTTCGGGGCCGCAGGCCATGATGTCGGCGACGATGCCCTCCCTGGCGCGCGCCAGTCCCTCCGGCCCATCCACGACCATGTCGACCAGCCCGAATCGCTGGGCGTCGATGGCGTCGAAGCTGCGGCCGAGGGCGAAGAGTCCCCTCGCCCTGCGCGGTCCCACGGCGGCCACGACGTAGGGGCTGACGGTGGCCGCCACCAGGCCGAGCTTGACCTCGGAGAAGGCGAAGCGCGCGTCGGAGGTGGCGATGGCCATGTCGCAGGCGGCGGCCAGCCCCGCCCCGCCGCCGAAAGCGCCCCCCTCCACCAGGGCGACGGTGAGCATGGGGAGGCTGTGGAGATGCTTGAGCATGCGCGCCATCTCCATGGCGTCCTCGCGATTGTCCGCCTCGGTGTGCTCGATGGCGTCGCGCATCCATTCCAGATCAGCCCCCGCGGAGAACACGCCCCCCGCGCCGGTGATGAAGATCACCCGAACGCCGTCGGCGCCTTCCAGGGTCTCGAAGGCCTCGCGCAGGGCCGCGATCACCTCGGCGTTGAAGGCGTTGCGGCGGTCGGCGCGATTGATGGTGACCGTGGCGACGCCCTCGGGGGTGGCCTCGATCAGGACGAGGCGGGACTGCGCGTCTGTGTCGACGCCTTCGACCAGGGGGTCGGCGATGGGATTGGGCATTCGGGCGTCCAGGGAATGTTTGGCTCGGGTCACATGCGGAAGACGCCGAATTTCGTCGGCGGGATGGGTGCGTTCAGCGTCGCGGCCAAGGCCAGGCCCAGCACGTCGCGGGTCTGGGCCGGGTCGATGACCCCGTCGTCCCAAAGGCGGGCGGTGGCGTGGTAGGGATTTCCCTCGGCCTCGTAGCGCTCGCGGATCGGCGCCTTGAAGGCCTCCTCGGCCTCGGACGTCCAGGCTTCGCCCCGCCCCTCCAGGCCGTCGCGCCGGATCGTCGCCAGGACGCTGGCCGCCTGCTCGCCGCCCATCACGCTGATGCGACTGTTGGGCCAGGTGAACAGGAAGCGCGGGCTGTAGGCGCGGCCGCACATACCGTAGTTGCCGGCCCCGAACGAACCGCCGATGATCACCGTCAGCTTGGGGACCTCTGCGCAGGCGACGGCCGTGACCAGCTTGGCGCCGTCCTTGGCGATGCCCCCCGCTTCGTACTTGCCGCCGACCATGAAGCCCGAAATGTTCTGCAGGAAGATGAGAGGCACGCCGCGCTGGCAGGCCAGTTCGATAAAGTGGGCGCCCTTGAGCGCGCTCTCGGAGAACAGCACGCCGTTGTTGGCCAGGATCGCCACCGGGTAGCCCCACAGGCGCGCGAAGCCGGTGACCAGGGTCGAGCCGTAGAGGGCCTTGAACTCGTCGAAGTTGGAGCCGTCCACGAGCCGGGCTATCACCTCGCGGACCTCGTAGGGCGCGCGGACGTCGGGCGGGATGATCCCGTAGAGGTCTTCGGCCGGATAGGCCGGGCTTTCGGGCGCCCGCCGGTCCAGCGCCGTCGGCGGACCGGCGTTCAGGTTGGCGACGATCGCGCGGACGATCTCCAGGGCATGGTCGTCGTCAGCCGCCACATGGTCGACGACGCCGCTGCGCCGGCCGTGGGTGTCGGCGCCGCCGAGATCCTCGGCGCTGATCACCTCGCCCGTGGCCGCCTTCACCAGGGGCGGACCGCCGAGGAAGATGGTCCCCTGTCCGCGCACGATGATCGTCTCGTCGCTCATCGCCGGGACATAGGCGCCCCCGGCCGTGCACGAGCCCATGACGCAGGCGATCTGCGAGATCCCCGCCGCGCTCATCCGCGCCTGGTTGTAGAAGATCCGCCCGAAGTGCTCGCGGTCGGGGAACACCTCGGCCTGGTGCGGCAGGTTCGCCCCGCCACTGTCGACGAGGTAGACGCACGGCAGGCGGTTCTGCAGGGCGATCTCCTGCGCCCGCAGGTGCTTCTTGACCGTGATCGGGAAGTAGGCGCCGCCCTTGACCGTCGCGTCGTTGGCGATGATCAGCACCTCTCGGCCGGAGATGCGGCCGACACCGGCGATCAGCCCCGCGCCCGGCGCCTCGCCTTCGTGCATGTCCCACGCGGCCAGCTGGGCGACCTCGAGGAACGGGGCCCCGATGTCGAGCAGCCGCTCGACGCGCTGGCGAGGCAGCAGCTTGCCGCGCGACGCGTGGCGGGTCCGCGCCGACTCCGGCCCGCCGAGCGCCGCCACCGCGACCCGCTCGCGCAGTTCGGCGGCAAGGGCGAGGTTGACAGTGCGGTTGGCGAGGAACGGCTCACTTTCCGGGTCGATGGCGCTGGCGAGCCTGGGCATGAGCGGCGATATAACCTTCTCTCCTGGCCGAGTCCGGCGTTTCGTTTCTATCGCTGGCCGGAGACCGTGACGCGGAGGTCGGTGACGAGGCCGTTGGCGATGGAATAGACCCAGCCGTGCACGCAGAGGGACTGGCCGCGGGCCCAGGCGTCCGTGACGAAGACGTCGGAGGCGACGTTGCGCACCTGCCGCATCACGTTCAACTCACAGAGCCGGTCGAGCCGGGCGCGCTCCTCCGGGATGGCCGCGAGCTCGTGACGGTGGTCGTGCTGCACCTCCCGAATCGGGTGCAGCCAGTGGTCCACGAGCCCGCGCCGGACACCGTCCACGGCGGCGGCCACGCCCCCGCACCCGTAGTGGCCGACGACCAGGATGTGCTTCACCTTCAGGACGTCCACGGCGAACTGCAGCACCGAGAGGTAGTTGGCGTCCTGGGGCGGGGCCAGGTTGGCGACGTTGCGGTGGACGAACATCTCCCCGGGATCCAAGTCGACGATCTCGGTGGCCGGCACCCGGCTGTCCGAGCATCCGATCCACAGATATTCGGGCGCCTGCTGGCCCTCGAGGCGCTTGAAGAAGCCCGGGTCCATGGCGACCTTGTGCTCCGCCCAGCGTCGGTTGTTGGCGATCAGATCCTTGAGCATGGCCGCGCCGTAGAACGCGGCGGCCGAAGGCGCAATCGCCTTCTGCCTCAAACCGCGCGGTGATGGCGGCGCAACAGTGTCAGGCGAGGGACTCGGTGATGGCGGAATAGACCAGCGTGCGCAGGTCCCTCCGTAGGGTCAGGCGAGCATCCGAACCCATCACCTGGGTCATGAACACCACCGTCAGATCCTCCTTGGGGTCGATCCAGAAGGCCGTGGACGCGGCGCCGCCCCAGAAATACTCCCCGACCGATCCGGGAAGCCGCGTGCGCGCGACGTCGACGTTGACGCCGCAGCCGATGGAGAAGCCGATGCCGTCGTAGCTGGACTCGCTGAACGCCCCGGGCGGAGCCATCGCCGCGAGCTCGCGGCCGCCGTCCAAGTAGTTGAGGCTGAACATCTGCACGGTCTTGGGGCCGAGGATGCGCACGCCGTCCAGCGCGCCGCCATGAAGCATCATGCGGCAGAAGCGCATGTAGTCGTGGATGGTGGACACCAGACCGCCGCCGCCGGATTCCAGGGCGGGTGGGGCGGCGTAGGTCGTCTTGTGGGCGTCGTCCTGGACCTTGATCCGCCCGTCTTCGTCGGGAGCGTAGCAGGTGGTGAAGCGCTCGATCTTCTCCGGCGGGCAGAAGAACGCCGTGTCGACCATGCCCAAGGGCTCGAAGAGCCGCGTGCGCAGGAACTCGCCGAAGCTGTGGCCGGAGAGCTTCTGCACCAGGTAGCCCATCACGTCGATGGAAAGTGAATAATTCCAGGCCGTTCCCGGCGAGAACTCCAGCGGCGTGGCGGCCAGCTGCTGGATCATGGTCTCCAGGCCTCCCGGGGTCTGGAAGTCGCCGATCTTCTGCTTGCGGTAAGTGGCGTCGACGCTGGTGCGCATCAGGAAGCCATAGGTCAGCCCCGCGGTATGGGTGACCAGGTCGACCACCTTCATCGGCCGCGCCGGCGCGGTGGTTAGGAACGTCGTGGGCTGGCCCTGCAGGAGGGTCGCCACGCCGCTGGCGTAGACGCCGAGGTTCTTCCATGACGGAATATGGCTGTGCACGGCGTCGTCCAGCCCGATCAGGCCCTCCTCCACCAGCATCATCAGGGCCACCGCCGTGATCGGCTTGGTCATGGAATAGATGCGGAAGATGGCGTCCTCGCGCATCGGCTTGCCGCGCTCGAGGTCCATGTGGCCCGCCATGCCGGTGTGCACGAGGGCGCCCTGTCGGTAGACCTGGGTCAGCAGTCCCGGCAGCAGGCCGCCGTCCACGTAACGCTGGGCCATGACCCGATCGAGGGTGGCCAGGCGCGACAGTGACAGTCCGGCCACTTCAGTCTTCGACATCTGAGATTTCCTCCCGCTGTTGGGCTGATCCTAGAGGGTCGCCGGGGGGTTGCGAAACCTCAAATCTGGCCCTCGGCGGCGCGGAATTCCCCATCGACCCATTTGTCCCTACCTTAGGGGGGTGAGCGATGAGTCCCCCACAACCGGCGCCCGGACCCAGTTGCGATTGGCGCTCCGACGCCAGCCCGCCCTCGCACGCGCGGATTTCATCGTCTCCGATCGCAACCGGGAGGCGGTCGCGGCGGTGGATTCATGGCCGGACTGGCCGGGGGGACGACTGGCGCTCGTCGGTCCGGAGGGATCAGGCAAGACCCACCTCGCGCGGGCCTGGGCGGCGCGGACGGGCGCCTTCGTCGCTGGCGACCATGGCCTCGATCTCGCCCGCGCGCCGGTGGGACCGATCCTCCTGGAGGATGTCGACCGTGGCGTGGCCGATGACGCCCTGTTCCACCTGATCAACCGGGCCGACGCTGGCGGAAGCCTGTTGCTCACGGCCCGGGTGGCGCCGCGCCTGTGGCCCGCCGGGCTCCCCGACCTCAGGTCGAGGCTCAACGCCCTCTTTGCGGTCGAGATCGGCGCCCCGGACGACGAGGTGCTGGAGGCCCTCTTGCTCAGGTTCTTCCGTGACCGGCACATTCGTCCGGACCCCGACCTTCTGCCCTATCTGCTGCGGCGGATGGAGCGTTCCGCGACCGCGGCCCAGGCGCTGGTCAGCCGCCTGGACGAGGCGGCCGACGCCTCGGGACGGGCCATCACGCGTGCGCTGGCCCGCGAAATCCTCGGGGCTGACGATCGTCCGGACGGTCGCTCGGGCGACCTTTTCGAGTGACCGCCCACGCCTCCGGGCTTGCGGCGCCCCACCGGCGGCCCCATAACCAAGTCCATCCCGCCCCCGAAATTCCGACCCCCCACGAGCGAGCGACTCACAGCCGAGGATGATCAGTTCGCGCACGCTTTCGGACGCGTCCCGAGCGTCCGGGGCCCCGGCCCCGGTCATTGAGGCCGATCGACCAACCCCCGACGTCGCCCCGCGCCCGGTCGATGCGGGCGCGACGCCCCCACCGGAGGCGGAGCCCCACCCGCTGACCGCCTCGCCCAAGCGGTTCATAAACCGCGAGCTGTCGTGGCTGGCGTTCAACGCCCTGGTGCTCGCCGAGGCGACGAACCCGCGCCATCCGCTGCTGGAGCGGCTGAATTTCCTGGGCATCTCGGCCAACAACCTCGACGAATTCTTCATGGTGCGGGTGGCCGGTCTGAAGGCGCAGGTCCGCGAAGGCGTTCGAGTGGTGAGCCAGGACGGCCTGACCCCCGCCGATCAGTTGGCCGAGGTTGACACCAAGGCCAACCGGCTGATGGCGGCGCAGCAACGGATCTGGGTGGAGGTCCGAGCCGAACTGGCCGCCGAGGGACTGTTGCTGCTGGACGCCAGGGATATCACCGGCGCGGACCGCACGGCCGCCCAGGCGATCTTTCTGCAGAACATCTTTCCCGTGATCACGCCGCTGGCGATCGATCCGGCTCACCCCTTTCCCTTCATCCCCAACCTCGGCTTCTCCCTGGTCCTGAAGTTGCGCCGGCGGTCCGACAACAGCGAGTTCTACGCCCTGGTCCCGGTGCCCACCCAGGTGGCCAGGTTCTGGGAGCTGCCGCGACCCAAGCGCGGGCGGAAGAAGGCTCAGCACCGGTTCGTCGCTCTCGAGAGCTTCCTGATCCTCTTCCTCGACAAGCTGTTTCCCGGCTGCGAGGTGGTGGGGCGGGGTCAGTTCCGGCTGATCCGCGATTCCGACGTGGAGATCGAGGAAGAAGCCGAGGATCTGGTGCGTGAGCTGCAGGCGGGGCTGAAGCGGCGGCGGCTGGGAACGGTGGTGCGCGCGGAGATCGAGGCGTCGATGCCCGAGGATCTGCGCGCCTTCATTCTCGCCGGCATGGCGGCCGATCCGGGAGACGTCGTCCTGGTGGACGGCAAGCTCGGGCTGGCCGAGATGAGCCAGCTCATCCCCCCCGACCGGCCGGACCTGAAGTTCAAACCGTTCACGGCGCGGTTTCCAGAGCGCATCCGCGACCATGGCGGAGACTGTTTCGCGGCGATCCGCGAGAAGGACATCCTCATCCACCACCCCTTCGAGAGCTTCGATGCCGTGGTGCAGTTCATCCTGCAGGCGGCGCGGGATCCGAACGTGCTGGCGATCAAGCAGACCCTGTACAGAACCTCCAAGGACAGTCCGATCGTCGCCGCGCTGATCGAGGCGGCCGAGAGCGGCAAGAACGTCACCGCCCTGGTGGAGATCAAGGCGCGCTTCGACGAGGAGGCCAATCTCAAGTGGGCCCGCGACATGGAGCGGGCGGGCGTCTACGTCGTCTTCGGGTTCGTCGAATACAAGACCCACGCCAAGCTGTCGCTGGTGGTGCGGCGCGAGGGTGACGCTCTGCGCACCTACTGCCACTATGGCACCGGAAACTACCACCCGGTGACCGCGAAGATCTATACGGACCTGTCGCTGTTCACTACCGATCCGGCTATGGGCCGCGATTCAGGACGACTTTTCAACTACATAACAGGCTATGCTCAACCAGAGCACCTGGAGAAGCTATCCTATTCGCCGATCACCATGAAGCATGACCTGCTGCGAATGATCGAGAGCGAAGCGCGGAACGCGCGCGCCGGCCGACCGGCCGCCATCTGGGCCAAGATGAACGCCCTGGTGCATCCCGAGATCATCGACGCCCTTTACGCCGCCAGCTGCGCGGGCGTTTCCATCGACCTCATCGTGCGCGGCATATGCTGCCTGCGCCCCGGCATAGCGGGCCTCTCCGAGAATATCCGGGTCAAGAGCATCATCGGGCGCTTCCTCGAGCATTCCCGCATCTTCGCCTTCGCCAACGGCAAGGCCATGCCCTCCAACGAGGCCCGGCTGTTCATCTCCTCGGCCGACTGGATGGAGCGCAACCTCGACCGGCGGGTCGAGGCGATGGTGCCCGTGGAGAACCCCACGGTGCACCAGCAAGTCCTCCAGCAGATCATGGTCGCCAACCTCAATGATGTGGCCCAGAGCTGGCTCCTCGATTCCGAGGGCGGTTATCGGCGCAGCCCGGGGTGGAACGCCGCCAACGCGTTCTCCGCGCACGAATATTTCATGAACAACCCCTCGCTTTCCGGGCGGGGCCACAAGGTCAAGGACCTGCCGAGGGCGTTCGAGCATGTCGGTCCCCGAACTTAGACCCAGCCACAGCGACGCCGCCGTCATCGACGTCGGCAGCAACTCGGTGCGTCTCGTTCTCTATCGGCTCGACGGGCGAGCGATCTGGAGCGTGTTCAACGAGAAGGTGCTCGCCGGGCTCGGACGCGACCTTACCCGCACCGGCCGCCTCGCGCCCGACGGGATCGCCGCCACACTGCTGGCGCTGGCCCGCTTCCGGGCCCTGGTCGACGCCAGCCGGCCGCGCCGGGTCTTCGCCGCCGCCACCGCGGCCGTCCGCGACGCCGTGGACGGCGAGGCCTTTCGCGAACGGGCCGAGCGCGAGACCGGGTTCCAGCTGCAGATCCTCAGCGGCGAGGAGGAGGCGCGCTACTCCGCGCTTGGGGTTGTCGCCGGGGCTCCCGACGCGAACGGCCTGGTCGGAGACCTCGGGGGCGCGAGCCTCGAGTTGACCCGCCTGGATCACGGCCAGCCACGCCGGGGCGTCACCCTGCCCCTGGGGCCTTTCTCCGTCGACGGCCGGGCCAGGTTCGATCCCTTTGCGATCCGCGACGCCGCCCGGCGCCACCTGGCGCCCATCGAGCGGACCTTCCGCGCCGACACGCTGCATGCCGTCGGCGGCGCCTGGCGGAACCTGGCGCTGCTCAACATGAAGATCACCCACTATCCGCTGTCGATCGTCCACCAGTATGTGATGGGGCGCCGGGAGATCCTGGATGCCGCGCGGTTCATCAGCCAGCAGTCGCGCGCCTCCCTGGAACGCATCGAAGGCCTCTCGAAGCGGCGCATCGAAGGCTTGCCTCACGCGGCGATCGTCCTGGAGACCCTCGTCGAGCAGCTTGGCGTGCAGCGGGTGGTGATGAGCGCCCACGGTCTGCGGGAAGGCCTTCTGTGGGAGGCGATGGCGCCGGAGGTGCGCGAGCGTGACCCGCTGATCGCCGGGTGCGCGGCCCTGGGGAGCCGTCAACCGGTGGCCGAGGCGCTCGGCCGGGCCCTCGAGAGCTGGGCCGAACCCGCTTTCGCCAGGCTGGAACCGGTGTTTGGCGAGCGCGACGGCGTGCTCCTCGCCGCCGCCGCCCGCCTGGCCGAGCTGGGAGCGCAGCTGCATCCCGATCATCGCGCTGAACTGGTGTTCAACCAGGTGCTGAGAGCCCCCATCGCAGGGGTGGATCATCCCGAGCGCGCCTATCTCGCCTCCGCCGCCTTCGCCCGGCACACGTCTGCAAGCCAGGTTCCCGATGCCGAGCTCGTCGAGCGCCTGCTTACGCCCGAGCGCCTCCAGCGCGCCCTGGCCCTCGGAGCGGCGATGCGGCTCGGCTGCGACCTCTCCGGCCGCAGCCCCGAGCTGCTGGCGCGCACGCGGCTGGACTTCAAGACGGGCGTCGTGCTGCTGCAGGCCGAGGAGGCGTGGGCGCCCATCCTGCTCGGCGATCAGAGCGCCAAGCGCGCTCAGACGCTGGCGAATCTGCTCGACCGCGAACTCAAGCTGCGCGCCATGGCCCCGCGCGCCAAAGCCTTCGACCCGGTCGAGTAGGCCGATCAGTCCGGCTTGGGCGTGCGCCTGACCTCGACCACCCGCACGCGGGTTCCGTCGAGGACCAGGGCCAGTTCGCCGTGCTTGAGCCGAAGCGCATCCTCGCCGAAGGCCTCCCGCCGCCAGCCCTGCAACGCCGGCGTGTCGGCGTTGTCGTCGTTGGCGATCTTCTCCAGGTCCGAGACGGTGGCGATCAGCTTGGACGCCACGTCCGCGTCCTCAGCCCGGGCCTTCAGCAGCACCTTGAGGAGTTCGACCACGGCTCCCGCCGACGGCGAGGCGGGCGAGGCGTTGCGGATGACCTGCGGCGCGTAGGTGTCGGCGTTCTTGACCGCCTCGCGGATCGCCTCCAGCAGTTCGGGTCCGAAACGCGATCCAGCGAAACCCTTGGGCACCGATCGAAGGCGATCGAGGCCGTCGGCGTCGAGCGGCGCCTGGGTGGCCAGTTCGTCGATGGCCTCGTCCTTCAGGATGCGG
>Ga0070730_10006040_pt1 | contig 10381 bp, 7 predicted proteins | sample Coa_R1_3_FD_66447 | JGI IMG/M metagenome (GOLD analysis project Ga0070730, IMG submission 66447) | Surface soil microbial communities from Centralia Pennsylvania, which are recovering from an underground coalmine fire - Coalmine... | ecosystem: Environmental > Terrestrial > Soil > Unclassified ... | reverse complement strand
GGCGGCCACTGCATTCCAGTCGACCCGTTTTACCTTTCGTGGAAGGCAAAGGAGTGGGATTTCCGCACACGTTTCATCGAGCTTGCCGGTGAGATCAACACCAACATGCCTTATCACGTTCTCGCGTCGGTGAGTGGCGCTCTGAACACTCAGAAAAAATCAGTGAACGGCTCGCGCGTGCTCGTGCTGGGCGTCGCCTATAAGAAGGACATCGATGACCTGCGGGAGTCGCCCGCCCTGGTCATTATCGAACTCCTACAGAAAGAGGGAGCCCAGGTCAGCTACCATGACCCGTATTTTCCTTTCATTGGCAAAGGACGAAAGTACGACTTGCAAATGAAATGCGCCGAGTTGAAGAATCTGGGCCAATACGACTGTATCGTCATCGTGACCGACCACTCTGACTACGACTATCAACGCATCGTTCAGGAAGGTCAGTTAGTGGTCGATACGCGCAATGCTACGCGTGGGATCGACAGTCCTAAGATAGTGCACTGCTGACGAAATAGTTTCCATTCGGCCGCGACGTCGTACAGAAATCTGTCCTCCGAGCCGGAAGTTTTTGCACGCCTCAGCTTCGAATCGCTTTCTTCTATGTGCTCCGCCGCTCTAAGCTGTTGATTCTTAACAGCGATCGGGTAATGCCCTTCGGAGCAACCCTGTTGGCTTACCCCTTGCTCTAAGCTTCGCTGAAATTGAAGAGGGTTTCCCAATCTGGAAAGCTTGCACTTCTGTGCTTAAGAAAGAAGAGGAACTTTGTTCGTCCGTTTGGGGTTTGCATCTTAGAACTGAGCAGAATCTGAGCATGACGTCGCCGCATTCCGACGGGTCGATCTTGTTTTCCTCCCTGCCAAAGTGGAGAACGCCATGGTCGGAGTTTGCGCTTAGCTACGGAGCCCAAGCCGCAGTCCTCGCCCTACTGGTTTGGATCCCTGTGCTCCATCCGGAAGTGCTGGAAGCGCCTAAGAAGGACTACCACGCCATCGAACTGGTGCCGGAACCACTCCCGGTAAACCATCAACCGCAACACCAATTTTCGCGGCCAGCCTTGCGTGCCAGGGTCGATCCTCCTCCGGCCGCAATGCGGCTGCCCGCTCCTCAACCAAAACCGAAGCCGAACATCGAGGATGCTCCAACCCCGCACGTCAAACTTGCGGGCAGGCAACTCGATCCCGTGCCGGCTGGGCTTCCCGCCCTCCCCAAGCAGGCTATAACAACAAATGTTTTCTCGAGTGGAAGCTCTGCTTCACAAACAATCCAGCGACTCCCTCAGCAAGTACAAACCGGAGGCTTCGGCGATCCTAACGGAATTCCCGCGCGGACGGTTCAGGCGCGTGCTGTGAATATTGCCCGAAGCGGCGGGTTTGATCTGCCGACTGGCCCCGGCTCTGGCAACGGCACAAGCGGCGCTCAAGGACTACGTGTCGTGGTTGCCAGCAGCGGATTCGGCGATGGTGTCGCGATTGGCAAGGCTCGTGGCACATCTGCAGGCAGCGTGCAGGCAGCCGGATTTGGGGATATGGATGTTGCTGCTCCTCCAACGGTTCAATCACGTCCTGCCCCGCAAGCCGCTAACCTGGTTCCAGCGGAAATCATTTCCAAGCCGCTACCTGCCTACACCGCCGAGGCCCGCGCCCAACGGATTGAGGGCGAGGTCCTGCTTGAAGTCGTTTTGGAAGCTTCAGGCAAATTGCGCATTCTTCGAATCGTTCGTGGACTTGGACACGGTCTGGATGATGCGGCTGTTCAAGCCGCTGAAAAGATCCGCTTCAAACCCGCGCTGCGCGACGGGCAACCTTCTGACTCAACAGTCGTCGTGCACATTGTTTTTCAACTGGCTTGATCTGGTTTTGGAAGGTGTGTATGAAAACGATTTGCTGGACCTTGAGCCTGCTTCTGCTGACCGGTTTCTCTTGCCTGTTGACCACCGCTCAGACTTCGCCTCCTGTCGCTGAATCATCTGCCATGAATTCGGAGGACTCGCGCTCCAATACTCTCCGCCGAGGCAATGAGGCCCCGGCTCCGGCAACGGTCAACGATGTCATCGACCGAGCGGTGCAACGGGAGCACTATTTCGTGGCGCAGATGCGGCACCTGCATCCTCTGGTGGAAACATATCTACAAGATCTGAAAAGCGACGCTGCCGGGAACCCGGCACCTGTGAAGGATCAATATTTTCTTGGCCGCCTTGACCTGAGTAACGGTCCGGAAGACATTTCTTATGTCGGCCAGCCGGGGTTCGGCCACCGGATGCTGACCAAACTGACTGGCGTCTATTCCCTGCATTACCTCCCCTTGGGTTTTGCTCAGATGATTTTGCTAGACGCGGATTTTCAGAAGCAATACTACAGGTTCAATTTTGTTCGCCGTGAATTCCTGGGTGAAATTCGTTGCCTGGTCTTCGACGTGCAACCTAGAGACACACAGAAGACCGCACGCTTCCTTGGCCGGATATGGGTCGAGGACCAGGATTACAACATCGTTCGTTTCAATGGGACCTATCACCCACAGCCCAAAACGAGTTTCTATTTCCATTTCGATAGTTGGCGTCTGAACATGCGCCCAGGTCTATGGCTGCCCGCATACGTCTACATCGAAGAGTCGGATCTGAAAACCGGCTTTAGCCAGAAGCTACATGTCAAGGCGCAAACTCGCCTGTGGGGTTATGACCTAAGGGGCCTCGCCAAGAATGAGGAATTCACCCAAATCGTGATTGATTCCCCCCAGTCTGTGACCGATCAAAGTGAGACGAATTCTGACGCGAGTCCGGTTGTCGCCCAACGTATGTGGGAGAAACAAGCGGAAGAAAATGCAGTCGATCGACTACAGAAGGTGGGCTTGCTCGCCCCTCCGGGTGACGTAGACAAAGTACTGGCGACGGTCGTCAATAATCTCCTGGTCACGAACAGTATTGACCTGCAAAGTGAGATTCGCTGCCGCGTTCTGTTAACCGCTCCGCTGGAATCTTTTGCGATCGGTCACACCATTGTGGTCAGTCGCGGATTGTTGGACGTTCTTCCCGACGAAGCATCCCTCGCCATGGTTCTTGCCCACGAAGTCAGTCACATAGTGCTCGGACATCCTTTTGACACGCGGCTTGCGTTCAATGACAAGCTCTTCTTCCCGGACGAGGAGTCGCTCCAGCGCATGGAATTCAAACGCAATCCAGCCGCAGAAGAGGCGGCTGACGTCAAGGCTATGGAACTTCTGAAGAACTCTCCTTATCAGGACAAACTAGGTAACGCAGGATTATTTCTGGAGGTACTGCAGAAGAAAGCGCCCGAATTGCCGAAATTGATTCGTCCGCATCTAGGAAATGGCTTGGCGGCGGGAAAGAGTGTCCGTATGTCCAGTCTATTGGCGAAAGCGCCGGTACTCGACGAAAAGCGCCTCGATCAGATCGCAGCCCTACCTCTTGGCGGACGCATCAAGGTCGATCCTTGGGGTGATCAAGTTGAACTTGTCAAAGCCAAGCCAGTACCCCTGGCCTCGGCCCGCGAAAAGATGGAATTTGAAATTAGCCCGTTCTTCCCTTACCTGACACGACTGTCCACAGGCTCAGGCGATAAGGTTGCGCTTACGAGCTCACCACAAACGGGCGGTGCTCCGAAGTGAGTTTCGAGAAAAAGGTCGTTGGGACGAGGAACGAAGATGAAGGTGCTGACGTACACAGTTCCGTACGACTCACCTTTTGCGGTGCAGCGCCACGCTGTAAGGGCTGGATCGTCCGTTATTGTATCGCGCTACCAACTTGAGAAAACACGTTGTTAGCATTCGAACCGATGAGACGAATCGTGCCCACGACGATTACCAGAATTACGGCCAACATCACCGCGTATTCCGCGATATCCTGGCCATGCTCATCGTTCCAGAGTTGCGTTAGAAGTTTTGCCACTTGGGCTCCTCTTGTTTTTGCCGGTTGCTCTATCCTCAAGCAACTACAGTACTTAGCGGTAACAGCGACCCCATACATACCAAGGCCAAAACTGGTTCCTTGCTAACAACTATAGCCTTAACGCCCCCGACCGCCAATGGCACCGAAGTGCCACACGCATGGCGCAATCCGGCCTGGCGGTTATGCGATGCTTTTCAAAGGCAGCGCCTGATTTACGGCGAACAAAGCAAGTTCTAATCGGGTCGACACCCCTAGCTTGTCAAAGATATTGCTGAGGTGGTGCTTGACTGTATCTTCGCTGATCTTGAAGTACTCCGCTATTTCCTTGTTAGAGTACCCTGCAACCACGGCAGAAACGATTTCGAGTTCCCTTGGCGTAAGCCCAAATTTTTTCTGTCGCGCCTCATCATGGGAGGATTGCATCAGGGTTCGCAGATACTGCACCAGGTTCGAAACGCTCTCCCGGCCCACCCAATATTCCCCAGCCATCACGGTCTGAATTGCCTTCAACAAAAGCTGGGTGGCGGAGTCCTTCAGGACGACGCCGCGGGCTCCGAGTTGCAACGCTTCGACGATTTGGCTCTTCTCTGCCGCCGCCGTCAGCAGGATCACTCGCACTGGGGTAGCATTCGCCGGCATGCTCAAATCCCGCAAAGCTTCTAACCCCGGATGCTTGGGCATGGCCAGATCGAGCAGTAGGATGTCGGGCTTCAGTTGACGCGCCAGCTTTACCGCTTCAGCACCGTCAGAAGCCTCCCCCAGCACCTTTAGATCCGATTCCGCCTCTAGCAACCGCCGCAAGCCATCACGGAAGATGGGATGATCGTCGGCTATCACCAAGCGAATCTGTTGCGGTTTTCTAAACGTCATGCGATACGCTTCCGTTCCGGGGGACAGTCACTTCCAACCGGGTCCCTTGACCCGGATTCGATTCTACAGTGAGTTCACCTGCAATCAAACGTACTCGTTCCCGGATCACCAATGGTCCGTTCCCGGCTTCTTCCATCTGGTCCTGATTGTAACGCCCCGCAAAGGCGAAGCCTTTGCCGTCATCTTCGACCGTCAGATTCCATTTCTCGCCACTCGAAGTCAGGCGTACCAGGGCGTGCCGGGCACCGCTATGCTTTCTTACATTCACCAGAGATTCTTGCACAATCCGCAATACTTCGCCGCATACGCGCTGTGGCATGTCCAATTCTTCAAGGTCCGTTACGAATCGGGCATTGATGCCGGTCTCGCGCTGAAAACGTTCGACCGTATCTTTCAATACGCCGAGCAGCCGCTGCGAGTCGACGTCAATAGCCTTCATCAGCTGCATCAGTTCCCGCAACTTCAGGACTTCCTCGCGCAAAAGGCTCTGAATGCGGCTTAACTCACCCCCAATGGGCCTGTTTGCTTCCGCTTGCCGGCGCACAACGTCAACCTGCATTTCCACGGCAATCAACGACTGTACCGCGCCATCGTGCAGCTCCCTTGCAAACCGCGCACGCTCTGCGGTCAATGCACGGCGCCGTAGGCGATGCAAAAGATAGACGTTGTATACGGCGGGGCCAACCTGGTGAACCACATCGAGCAGAAAGCGAAGCTCTTCTTGCTTTTCACCCCTCCATGAAGGGTCAAACAGGAAAACGCGTCCTCGCCACTCGCCGGCTGAAAGAAACGCAACGGAGACCACTGATTTGAAGCTCTGGACAGCCTGGAGTTTGGACAGCGCTTCAGTATTGGTCGCCGGAACTGGATGGCCTTCATCGTCCAAAGCCTGAATCGACCACCCGCCACCGTCACCTAAGGCATAGCACACGTCCCCGGCAAGGTCTCCCAGATATGTTTCAGCATCTCCCGACATCGATTCCAACCACTTGAACTCAGAGGCCCCGCCGCTACTTGCCTTGTGGAGTTCTCCCACGAAAACTCGTTTGCTGTGCATTTCCTGGGATGCAATCACCGCACGGGATGCGCCATACATAGAAACGAGTTCTTCAAAGATCTTTTCCATCGTGCCGGTCAGTCCAGCTTCTACGCGAACCCGCGAAAGCATACCGGTCACGACTGCCTTTTCTGCACGCAAGTGTTTTTGCTGCTCGGCCAAATAGCCCAGGAGGAGTCCCATTACCAGCAAATAAATCGAGAGCATGAAAAGCCGCTGCGGCTCGAAGGTGATGTGATTGATGTTCAACCCGGTCAACTCCCGAAGCCGCCCAGCGCCTCCAGGCTCGAGCCACAGAGAGCGAACCACAAACCTCTCCACCCACAGGAGCACGACCTCCGCTCCCGCTGTGCCAAGAGTTTCCCATAAGCCCCAGCGATAGGCCGCGGCTGCGAGCACGAAGAAAAAGAAGAGGAAAAAAGGCGTTCTGGGTCCCTCGGCGAAGACCGAGATCACCGCAGGCCAAACCACGTCACCCGCATGCACTAGAAATCGAAACGCTGCCGTGGACTGTTGCCGCCGCCGCAGCAACATCATGATCAGTATCCCGTTCGCCAGATAAAACACGAACAGTCCATAGGCGGCCCAAGAATGGCCCAGTTCCGTCGGATCCATCCGGATCGCAACCAGAGTCGAACCCGCGAGAAACACGCGCGCGGTCGCGAGCCATCGTTCTACGCGGCGGGTTTCGCCCGGGTCCGGGGGGATCCTGAGCCTCCATGAGTGTCGATAGCCTGCTACGCGAGGGTTCAAAAGCGTCCACCTGGTTGGGGGTCGCTGGATATTATTGAATGAGAAAAGGTTATGGAGCAAGTGTAACGCTTGGGCCCATCCTCCGATGACTTAGGCCCCACTTATTGGACTGGTTACTCTGGTAACCAATTGCCCTCCACAATCCCATCTAGAATGTTGCTGAGGACGTGTCCTTGAACAAGGTTTCCAATCTGTGGCTGGCGGCCGTGCTTGGCTTATTGATCTCTGCGGTCCTGACGGCGCTATTCCTCCCACGATCCTTCGCCTTGAGCGCCTTCAGTGACATCATTCAGTCCTTGCTCTTGTTATCCGGTGCTCTGGCGTTCGTTCCCCTGGTGCTCGGATCCACTGGCCGGACACGGCTTTTCTGGGCGTTGATCACGGCGGGCCTGGTTCTTTGGTTGTCTTATCAAGTGTTCTGGTCTTATACCGAAATTGTTTTGCGGCGCGACGTTCCCGATCTATGTGCGTGGGACGTCGTTCTCTTTCTTCACATCGTGCCGCTCATGGCTGCCTTGGCGCTGCGCCCTCATGTCCCTCCCGACGAATATGCCGCCCGCGTTGGCCGTCTCGATTTTGCCCTTCTTATTATTTGGTGGTTCTATCTTTACGTCCTAATCGTGATGCCGTGGCAGTACGTAGTGCCGGACATTGCCGCTTACAATCGCAATTTGCAGGATGTCTATAACGCCGAAAAATTGGCTTTCCTTCTAGGCTTGCTCGCTTGCTGGATGACTAGCAAAGGCGAGTGGAGAAAGTTTTATATAGCGCTGTTCGGAATGAGCGTCTGCTATTCCGCCGGTTCGACCTTCGCGAACTGGGCGATTGCTCGAAAAACGTATTACAGCGGCAGTTTCTATGACCTTCCCCTGCTCGGAGCGATGGCATCCCTCACCTGGATCGGCTTGCGCACGCGCACTGAAAAACCTGATTCCGAATTGCCCGAAACTTCCACCGTATACGGTGTCTGGATCGCGCGCGTTAGTATGGTTGCGGCTTACTCGCTCCCGCTTTTTGCCGCCTGGGCAGTGTTGGATCTCTTTGTTCCCCCGAAGATCCGTGCGTTTCGCCTGACTTTGACCCTGTTGGCGGCTTTATGTATGGGAGTCATGGTCTTCCTGCGCCAGCAATTACTCGATCGTGAACTCATGCGCCTGCTCTCGTACTCTCGAGATGCGTTCGACAATCTGAAGCGTCTACAGGCCCAGATTCTGCAATCGGAGAAATTGGCGTCCCTCGGTCAGTTAGTGGGTGGCGCTGCGCACGAACTCAACAATCCCATCACCGCGATGCTGGGCTACTCTGATCTCCTGATGAGCACTCCTCTGAACCCGGAGCAGCAATCTGTAGCCGTCAAGATCGGCCAGCGAGTACGCCGCACTAGATCACTCGTAGCCAGTCTTATCAGCTTCGCCCGCCAGGCCCCCGCTCCGAAGACACCGCTCGATCTCAATACCCTGGCCAGGACCGCCGTAAAACTGACGCAAACTCAATCGGAAGCTCTTGAAATTGAGATTCGCACTGAGTTGGATAACGCGCTTCCCAGGGTCTCAGGAGATTCGAATCAACTTCTGCAGGTCTGCCTGCAATTGCTCAGCAACTGTCTGCACCTGTTGAACGAGCGCGGTGGCAGAATCGTCACGGTCAGTACAGCGCGGGAGGGGAACACTTGTGTTCTTCAAATCCACGCCGCGGCCAACCCTGAATCGAACTCCGAAGCGGCTTTCGAGACGCGCAAGCTCGAGCCGGCGGCGGGCCTCAGCCTCAGCGCATGCGCAGGAATTTTGCAGGAACACCATGGCCGAATTTCCCATGAGCTCCGCAAAGAGGGCGGCGTCGTCCTGCGCGTGGAGATGCCAATTGCCGATCTCCGGGCTCCCAAAACGAAAGAAGCTACTGTGCCGGTATTGTGGCAGTCTCAACCGTACGCTTGAGCTGCCCACACGCGGCGAAAATGTCCCTGCCTCGCGGACGCCGCACAAATGACGGGACCCCTGCTCTGATCAGAACCTGCTGGAACGCCGTCACACGCTCCTCTGCCGGCGTTGCAAAATCAATTCCCGGCCCGGGATTTAGCGCAATCAAATTCACTTTAGCCCTAATTCCCCGGAGTAGTTCGACCACTTGTTCTGCGTCTTCGATTGTGTCATTCACACCATTTAACAGCACGTATTCGAATGTGATTCGTTCGCGATTTCGTAACGGAAACTCGCGCGCCGCCGCCATTAATTTCTCCAGGCTCCATTTGCGGTTCAGCGGCATCAGTTGCGTTCGCATTTCTTCATTTGAGGCGTTCAGCGAGATGGCCAGCTTTGGTCGAATGTCTTCCTTGCCGAAATCTTGAATTCTCGGCACAATCCCTGCCGTAGAAACTGTCATCCGGGATTCCGCCATCCCGACCTCTTGGACCAACAACCGGACCGCCTTGATGAAATTCTCATAATTCAGGAATGGTTCCCCCATTCCCATGAACACCAGGTTGATCCGGTCCTGCGGTGGAGATACCTTCTGGTCCTTGAGCACCGCAATGACCTGCCCCACGATTTCTCCCGCCGTGAGATTTCGTTTTACTCCCAGCAAGGCCGTCAAACAGAACTGGCAGTCCACGGCACAACCCACCTGGCTCGAAATGCATATGGTCGCCCGTTCCCATCCGCGCCCTCTGTCCGAGGGCTCCCCTGCCTCGGTGCCATCCCCGGCTTCGCCGCCATCCCCTTCCGGCATCCAAACCGTTTCCACGCTCTGTCCGTCGGCGTACCCCATCAAATACCGGACCGTGCCATCCTTCGAAACGAATCTCTTCTCGATCGCAGGAAGCCCGACCGTCGCCCTCTCGCCCAAAGCCGACCTCAGCGCTTGAGGTAAGGTTGAGATCTCCTGGATGGAGTCAACTCGCTGGCGATAGATTGCATCTAGCACCTGACTTGTGCGGTAAGGCGTTTCGCCCATACTGGCGATCACCAAAGCGATTTCGGCCTCATTCATTCCGAGCAACTGCACGAGTGGATGGTTCAACCGGACCTCAGCAGGAAACGCAAGAATGCAAGCTACTTACTCTGTCAGCCGCTGGCCAGCGGGCTACGGCGCGAAAGCTAACCCAATGATTCTAAAAGCCTAAACTATTTTCGCACACTCTTAACCACTGTGTCAGAATAATGGTTTGTCTTCCACTTAGGTCGTTTCCATGGTTCAAGAAGTCCGCAATATCCGCCGTCAGAAACTGCCAAACGGCCTCACGATTATTACCGAGCAGATGCAACACATCCGCTCGGCCTCAATCGGCGTGTGGCTGCAGACTGGCTCTCGTGACGAAGATGCCGAGTGGAACGGGATCTCCCATTTTATCGAGCACATGGTCTTCAAGGGGACATCGCATCGTACAGCCGAAGAAATCGCGCGCCAGGTCGATTCCATCGGCGGCAACATGGACGCTTTTACCGCCAAAGAATGCATCTGCTTCAACGTCAAGGTCCTCGATGAGCACGTGCCGATTGCACTGGATGTCGTGAGCGACCTGGTCCTTAACCCTGTATTTGATGCTTCCGACATCGCCCGCGAGCGGGGTGTAATCCTGGAAGAGATCAAGATGGATGAGGACAACCCCGACTACCTCGTGCACGAAATCTTCACCCAGAACTTCTGGAAGGGCCACCCACTGGGTAAGCCGATTCTCGGCACAAAGGAGACGGTCAAAAAGTTTGAGCGCGACGCCGTACTTGATGCCTACGCTCATCGTTTTGCTCCCGAAAATATCATTGTCTCGGCAGCCGGAAATCTGGATCACGATCGCTTTGTTGATTTGGTTC
>Ga0070730_10006039_pt1 | contig 10381 bp, 10 predicted proteins | sample Coa_R1_3_FD_66447 | JGI IMG/M metagenome (GOLD analysis project Ga0070730, IMG submission 66447) | Surface soil microbial communities from Centralia Pennsylvania, which are recovering from an underground coalmine fire - Coalmine... | ecosystem: Environmental > Terrestrial > Soil > Unclassified ... | reverse complement strand
ATGTACGACTTCACGTACGGCGTCGGTGATCCGGGCCCGGGCAATGCCACCACCGGCACGACCTGCAGCACCGTCGGCGTTCTGCCCACCTCGAGCATGAGCGGCTGGTTCATGGACCTGAACCAGCACGGCCTGGGCGAGCAGACGGTGACCTCGGCCATCATCGCCGCGGGCATGGCTGCCTTCAGCACCAACCAGCCGGTACCCGCGACGGCGGGCAGCTGTTCGACCAATCTCGGTGCCGCCTACGGCTACTGGGTCAACCTGTTCAACGCCTCGGGTGGAATCAGCGCCACCGGCCAGGCCTGCGGCGGGCAGCGCGACACCCTGTTCGTCGGCGGCGGCCTGCCGCCCACCCCGGTGATCGCGACCGTCCCGGTCGGTACCCAGGTCGTCACCGTCGCCATAGGCGCCGCGGCGCTCAACGGCGGCCCGAGTTGCGGCATCTGTTCGCAGCAGGTGAGCCCGGCCATCGTGCCCGAGCGTAAGACGATCTTCTGGAAGGGCCCGGGCGATAATTGAAGGGCCGCAAGCTGATCCTGGCATGCGTGCCGTCGGTCGAGGTAGTCGATTGGCCAAAATTCCCTGCGGCAATTTTGGCGGACATCAACCCGCCTCGCGCGTCTCGCGGAAGGCGATGCCCGGCCAGCGCTCGATGGTGAGCTCGAGATTCACGCGCGAGGGCGCGAGATACACCAGGGCGCCGGCGTGATCGAGCGCCAGGTGCCCGTGGGCCCTGGCGCGGAATTCCTCGAGGCGCTCAGGTTCGGCGCTCTCGATCCAGCGCGCGGTGTGCACCGCCACCGGCTCGAACACGCACTGCACGCCGTACTCGTCCGCCAGCCGAAACGCCACCACCTCGAACTGCAGCTGCCCGACGGCCCCGAGGATCAGGTCGTTGCTGCGCATGGGCCGGAAGAGCTGCGTCGCGCCCTCCTCGCACAGCTGCGACAGCCCCTTCTGCAGCGCCTTCATGCGCAGCGGGTCCTTGAGCACCGCGCGGCGGAAGATCTCCGGCGCGAAGCTCGGCACGCCGGTGAAGGTGAGCCGCTCACCCTGAGTGAAGGTATCGCCGATATTGATCGTGCCGTGATTGTGCAGACCGATGATATCGCCCGCGTAGGCTTCTTCCGCCTGGGCGCGGTCGGCCGCCATGAAGGTGAGCGCATCGGCGACCCGCACTTCCTTGCCGAGACGCACGTGATAGAGCCGCATGCCGCGCGTGTAACGTCCGGCGCACAGGCGCAGGAACGCGATGCGGTCACGGTGCTGCGGGTCCATGTTGGCCTGGATCTTGAAGACGAAGCCTGAGAGCGCCTCCTCCTGCGCCTCGACGGTGCGCTCGCGGGCGGCGCGCGGGAGCGGCGCGGGGGCGTGCGCGGTGAAGGCCGCAAGCAGCTCCTCGACGCCGAAGTTGTTGATGGCGGAGCCGAAGAACACCGGGGTCTGCCGCCCGGCGCGGTAGGCCTGCGCGTCGAAGCGGGCGGTGGCGCCGCGCACCAGCGCGATCTCCTCGAGGAAGGCGCGCGATGCCTCGCCGAGAAAGTCGCGCGCCGCCGCCGACTCGAGCCCCCCGATGGTGCGGTTCTCGCCCACGCGGCCGCGCTCGCCCGCCTCGTAGACGTAGATGCGGTCCTCGGCGAGGTGGTAGATGCCGCGCAGCTCCCGCCCCATGCCGATCGGCCAGGTCACCGGCGCCGTGCCGATGCGCAGCACGCGCTCGATCTCATCGAGGAGCTCGATGGGCGTGCGCCCGTCGCGGTCGAGCTTGTTGATGAAGGTCATGATCGGCGTATCGCGCAGGCGACACACCTCCATGAGCTTGATGGTGCGCTCCTCCACGCCCTTGGCGCAGTCGATGACCATCAGCGCCGAGTCGACCGCGGTGAGCGTGCGGTAGGTGTCTTCGGAGAAGTCCTCGTGGCCGGGGGTGTCGAGCAGGTTCACGATGCAGTCTCGATAGGGGAACTGCATCACCGAGGAGGTCACAGAGATCCCGCGCTGCTGCTCGAGCCGCATCCAGTCGGAGGTCGCATGGCGCGCGGCCTTGCGGCCCTTGACGGTGCCCGCCATCTGGATCGCGCCGCCGAACAGCAGCAGCTTCTCGGTGAGCGTGGTCTTGCCGGCATCGGGGTGCGAGATGATCGCGAAGGTCCGCCGCCGGCGGATTTCGGCCGCCAAGTCGCTCATGATGCGGGGGCTCGGCTAAGGATCGGTGCGCGCGGGGCGCAGGCCGAGGCGCAGCACCGCCGCATCCTCGCGCCCGCCGACCGCCTGGTAGTAGCCGCGCCGCACGCCCACCTGCTCGAAGCCGTGCGCGAGATAAAGCCGCATGGCCGCCGCGTTCGACGGGCGCACCTCGAGGAACGCCTCTTTCATGCCGGCGGCGGCGGCCCGCTCGACCATGAGCGCGAGCAGGCGGCGGCCGAGGCCGCGGCCGCGAAATGCCTCCCGCACGCACAGATTGAGGATGTGAGCTTCGCCTGCGCCCGCGCTCATGACGGCGTAGCCCGCGACCTGGCGCGCGAGCATCGCCACGCGGCAGGTGTACCCGACCCGCAGGCAGTCGCGGAAGATCCCCTCGCTCCAGGGGAACTGGTAGGAGGCGCGCTCGATCGCCACGACCTCCGGCACGTCGGTGTCGCGCATCGGGCGGATCAGCTCGGGAGCGGATCCAAACAGCTCAGGAGCGGTGGCCATCGGTGCTCGCCGGGAGCGTCAGCTGTTGGTAGAGGTTACGGGCAAACTTGAGGTCCTCCCACGCCTTGCGCTTGTCGGCGGGCGTGCGCAGCAGGTAGGCGGGATGATACGTCACCACGAGCGGGGTGTTCCGCTCGCCGAAATAGTGTACCCGCCCGCGCAGCCGCGCGAGCGGCACGTCCGTGACCAGCAGGTTCTGGGCGGAAATCCGCCCGACCGCAAGCATCAGCTTTGGCTGCAGCAGATCGATCTGCCGCACCAGGTACGGCAGGCACGCGGAGACTTCTTCCGGCCGCGGGTCGCGATTGCCGGGCGGGCGGCTCTTGAGCACGTTGGCGATGTAGACGTTCGTCTTTCGATCGAGGCCGATAGCGCGCAGCATCGCATCGAGCAACTGCCCGGCCGCGCCCACGAAGGGCTCGCCGCGCCGGTCCTCCTCCGCGCCCGGCGCCTCCCCGATCACCAGCCAGTCGGCGCGCCGCGGACCCACGCCGAGCACCCCCTGGGTGCGCGTCAGGTGCAGCGGACAGCGCTTGCAGCCCGCCACTTCCGCTCGCAGCGCTTCCCAACGCGCCTCGAGCGCCTCCCCGGACACGGCAGGCGGAGCCGGCGCGCCGACCGCGCGAGCGACCGGTGCAGCGGGGCGCGCGGGCGGCCTGCGCGGCACCCACTGCTCGATGCCGATCGCCTCGAGATACTGCCGGCGCCGCGCCGCGTCCATGTGAAGCCTTCAGCCGCCCGCGGCGGGCGCGCCGCGCAGCAGCCGGCGTATGCGCCGTCCGAGCCACAGAACCGGCGCCGAGAGCGCGTACACGCCGAACATCGAGAGCAGCATCGTCGGCGGATCGATGGCGATCGCCACGAAGAACAGCAGCACGAACAGCATGTAAATGAACTTGATGCGCCGGTCGAGCGAGAACTGCTTGAAGCTCGGGTAGCCGAAACGGCTCACCATCAAGGCTCCCGCGCTCGCGGTCACGATGAACGCCGCAATGAGCCCGGTGAGTCCCGGCTCGTGCCACTCGCTGAAGAACCACACGAAGGCGGCGACGATCGCCGCGGCGGAGGGGCTCGGCAGGCCTTCGAAAAAGCGCTTGTCGGCGGTCGCGGCGCGCGCGTTGAAGCGCGCCAGGCGCAGCGCCGCCGCCGCCGCGTAGAAAAAGCACGCCAGCCAGCCGAAGCGTCCCCAGAAGTGGCCGAACTCCATGATGCGCACGACGCCCCACTGGTAGGCGACGATCGCCGGCGCGAGCCCGAAGGCCACCATGTCGGCGAGGCTGTCGTATTCCTTGCCGAAGGCGGTCTCGGTATGGGTGAGGCGTGCCGTGCGTCCGTCGAGGGTGTCGAAGATCATCGCGCAGAACACGGCGATCCCGGCCGGCGCGAAATGCTTGTCGATCGCCGCCACCACCGCATAGAAGCCCGAGAACAGGCACCCCGTGGTCAGCAGGTTCGGCAGCAGGTAGATGCCGCGGCCGCGCGGGCGGCTATCGGGCTGGATGGGCGTCTCCACCCGCAAATCTTATCAGGGGGGCCTGCTAAGATGCGTGCCCGTGCGCCTTTCGCGATATCCCATCAACACCCTGAAGGAGACCCCCGCCGAAGCGGAGGTCTTAAGCCACCAGTTGATGCTGCGCGCCGGCCTCATCCGCCGCCTCGCCGCCGGCCTTTACAGCTGGCTCCCCCTCGGGCTGCGGGTGCTGCAGAAGGTCGAGCGTATCGTCCGCGAAGAGATGAACCGCGCCGGGGCGCTGGAGCTCGTGATGCCGGTGGTGCAGCCGGCGGAGCTGTGGCAGGAATCGGACCGCTGGGGCAAGTACGGGCCGGAGCTGCTGCGCCTGAAGGACCGCCACCAGCGCGATTTCGTCCTGGGGCCCACCCACGAGGAGGTCATCACCGACATCGCGCGCCGCGAGCTCAAGAGCTATCGGCAGCTGCCGGTCAACTTCTACCAGATCCAGACCAAGTTCCGCGACGAGGTGCGGCCGCGCTTCGGCGTCATGCGCGCGCGCGAATTCATCATGAAGGACGCCTACTCCTTTCATCTCGATGAGGCATCGCTGCGCGAGGGCTACCGGGCGATGTACGACGCCTACACGCGCATCTTCACGCGCACGGGACTGAAGTTCCGCGCGGTGCGGGCCGACTCGGGCGCGATCGGCGGCGACGTCAGCCAGGAGTTTCACGTGCTCGCCGATTCGGGCGAGGATGCGATCGTGTTCTCCGATGGCGACGAGTACGCCGCGAACCTGGAAGCGGCCGAGGCGCTGCCGCCCGCCACGCCCCGCCCGGCGCCGCGCGAGCCGCTGCGTCGTGTGCCGACACCGGGGGCGCGCACCATCGAGGACCTGGCGCGTTCTCTCAAGATCGAGCCGGCGCGCTGCCTCAAGACTCTCATTGTCGACGGCAGCGACGGCGGTGTAGTCGCGCTCGTGGTGCGCGGCGATCACGAGCTGAACGCCGTCAAGGCGCAGAAGCTCGCGGGCGTCGCGAGCCCCTTGACGCTCTCGAGCGCCGAGCGGGTCCGCGCGGCGACGGGGACGGAGCCCGGGTACGTCGGGCTCGTCGGGCTCAAGTGCCGCCTTTACGCCGATCATTCGGCGCTCGCGCTCGCCGACTTCGTCTGCGGCGCGAACGAGAAGGACCTGCACCTCACCGGCGTCAACTGGGAGCGCGACGTATCCGGCGTCACCGCCGCGGACCTGCGCAAGGTGATCGAGGGCGATCCGAGCCCCTCGGGCCGCGGCCAGCTCAGGATCGCCCGGGGTATCGAGGTCGGGCACATCTTCCAGCTCGGGCGCAAGTACTCCGAGCCCATGAAGGCGTTGGTGCTGGATGAGGGGGGGCGGGAGACCGCGCTCTACATGGGCTGCTATGGCATCGGTGTGACGCGCGTCGTGGCGGCCGCCATCGAGCAGAATCACGATGAGCGCGGCATCATCTGGCCCGATCCGATCGCTCCTTTCCAGATCGTGCTGCTGCCGCTCAACCTGCAGAAGTCCGACCGTGTCCGCACCGTCACCGAACGCCTGTACGCCGACCTCACCGCCGCCGGCATCGAGGTGCTGCTCGATGACCGCGACGCGCGCCCGGGCGTCAAGTTCGCCGACGCGGAGCTCCTCGGCATCCCGCATCGGCTGGTGGTGGCGGAGCGCGGCCTCGAGGCGGGCAAGCTCGAGTATCGCCACCGCCGCGACAGCGAGAGCCGCGAGTTCGCGATCGATGAGGCGCTGTCCTTCCTGCGCGCGCGCCTGGGCTGAGCGGGTGCCCCGGGCGCTCGCCTTCCTGGCGCTCCTTCTCGCTGCCGCCCTCGGCGCACCCGCCGCGCACGCCGATCAGCAGCGCGACCCGGGGCTGCGCGAGGTGGTCGCGCATGCGATCGCCCAGGCCGAGTGCTTCACCGACCAGTACGACTCGGCCGTGTGGTACAAGCTGATGGAGCCGCGGCTGCGCGCCCTCATCGCGAATCCATCCGAGCGGCTCGAGATCCTCAAGCAGGTCTATTGCGAGACGCACCGGGCGGGCGAGTCGCGCCTGCCGCCGGGCCTGGTGATGGCGGTGATCGCCGTCGAGAGCCGCTTCGACCGCTGGGCGGTCTCGCGCTCGGGCGCCGTGGGCCTCATGCAGGTGATGCCCTTCTGGCCGGAGCGGCTCGGGATGCGCCGCTACGAGCTCACGCACATCGCGCCGAATCTGCGCATGGGCTGCGCGATCCTGCGCTTCTACATGGGCTACGAGCACAACGACGTGCGCAAGGCGCTGGCGCGCTACAACGGCAGCCCCGGCAAGCGCGACTATCCGGACCTGGTGCTCACCGCCTGGCGGCGCTGGGCCGGCGCGGATGATCTCGGCTTTCCCACCGCGACGACCTCGCGCTGATCAACGTGCAGAGGCGTGCTTTTGCGCCGCGTGCGCCGGCGGCAGCATCTTGGCCACGCCCTCGCGGCGCGAATCCGCGGCGCCGTCGTAAGTGCCGTCGGGAAGGCGCACGATGCCCTGCAGTCCGGAGTTCTCCGCCCGCCCGGCCTTGAGCACCATGCCGCGCTCGCGCAGCCCCGCGAGCACCTCGGGAGTGAACTTGGAGAGTTCGCCGCTGAAGGCGTCGCCGCGGGCGATCAGGTTCGGCAGCTCGATCGCCTGCTTGATGGTCAGATGCCAGGCGAGAAGTCCCACCAGCGCCTTGGCGTTGTAGTCGGTGATCGCCGAGCCGCCGGGCGAGCCGAGCGCTGCGACGAAGTCGCCGTCGCGATCGAGCACGATCACGGGCGCCATCGAGGAGCGCGGGCGCTTGCCGCCCCGCACCGCGTTCGCGACCGCCTGCCCGGCGGCATCCGTCGGGGTGAAGGAGAAGTCGGTGAGCTGGTTGTTGAGCACGAAGCCGCCGACCGTGCGGCCCGAGCCGAACACCGACTCGATCGTGGTGGTCATGGACACGACGTTGCCATCCCCGTCGACCACGACGAAGTGGCTGGTGCCGGGCGACTCGGTGGTGGCATCCCGCCCGCGCGGCACCGCGATCTCCCCGGGCGGCGGGGCGGGTCCGGCGTGGTCGCCGATCAGCTGCTGACGCAGGCGCAGATACGCCGGATCGAGCAGCCGCTCGATCGGCACCGGCACGTAATGCGGGTCGGCCACGTAACGATCGCGATCGGCGTAGGCGAGCCTTCCGGCCTGCGCGAACAGGAACCAGGCCTGGGGATCGCCCGGGCCGCGGCTCGCGATATCGGTGCGATCGAGAATCCCGAGCATTGCGAGGAGCGAGACGCCGCCGGCGGGTGGGGGCGGCGCGCAGACCGTGTAGTGGCGGAACGGGCGGCACAGCGGCTGATCCCACTCGGGCCGGTAACCGGCGAGGTCCTGCAGCGTCATCGTTCCGGGGAGCGGCTCCTGGTGCGTGACCTTGACGATGGCGCGCGCGATCTCGCCTTCGTAGAGCGCGCGCGGCCCCTCCTTGGCGATGCGCTCGAGCGTCTTCGCATACTCGGTATTGCGGAACAGATCGTCCGCCTCGAGAGGCTCGCCATCGGGCCGCGAGAAGAGCGTGCGGATCTCGGTGGTCGGGGGAAATGGCGATCCTTCGCCGAGAAACATCGCCAGCCGCTCGGGAACGCGAAAGCCCTGCGAGGCGGCGCGGATGGCCGGCTGGAACAGCTCCTTCCAGCGCAGCACCCCGAGTCGCGAGTGTGCCGCGTACAGCATTGCGATCGCGCCCGGGACGCCCGTCGAGCGACCGCTGCGCACCGCCTCGAGAAACGGCAATGGCTTGCCGTGCTCATCGAGAAACATGTCGGGGGTCGCCGGGGCGGGCGCCTTCTCGCGTCCATCGAGCGCGCTCACCTCGTGCGTGCGCGCATCGTAGTACATGAGAAATGCGCCGCCGGCGATCCCGGAGCTCTGCGGCTCGACCAGCCCCAGCATGGTCTGCACCGCCACGGCGGCATCGACCGCGCTCCCCCCTTTGCCGAGAATCTCCAGTCCCGCATCGACCGCCAGGGGATTGGCGGCGGCGACCCACGCCTGTCCGCGGGGACGATGGCGGTGGAAGAGACCGGGTTTCGGCACCGCTGGCGGCGGCGTCGCAGGCGGCAACGCCTCGGGAGGGCTCGCGGCCGGTTGAGACGCAGGCGTGGGCACCGCCGGCTGCTGCGACGCTTCAGGCGCGGCGGGCGCCGGCGTCGCTGCGGGTGGGGCGGCTGCGGGTGGGGCGGCTGCGGGCGGGGCGGCTGCGGGCGGGGCGACCGGCTGCGCGGGCTCCGGGGTCTGCGCCGCACGCGCCCCGACGAGCACGGTCACGGCGAGCAGCAGCAGCACACGCTTCAGCATCGACGTCCCTTCACGCCGTGTGAAAACCGTGGGGAAGCGCCGCGTCGACGGGCGCATCGCTCGCCTCCACCGCGGTGACTTTGGAAGCCGATGAGCCGATCCAGAGCCAGCTGACGAAGGCGTCCACGGTCTCGCGCTCGCCGCAGGCCAGCACCTCGACGCGCCCGTCGGGCAGGTTTCGGGCGTGGCCGCGGATCCCGAGCTCCTGCGCGCGCCGCGCCGCGGTGGCGCGGTAAAACACGCCCTGGACGCGCCCACTCACCACGCACCTCTTGCAGATCATGCCCAGCTTGCGTCCCCCAACGCAGAATCCACAATAGTACTTGAGGGAGGCGCCATCCAACATGTCAGAGATACTGGTGCTCTATTATTCCCGCGACGGCGCCACCGCCGCGCTCGCCCGCCAGGTCTGCCGGGGCGTGGAGACGGTGCCGGGGGCGAGCGCGCGGCTGCGGACGGTGCCGCCGGTGAGCGCGGAAAGCGAGGCTGCGCCGCGCCCGATCCCCCCGAGCGGTCCGCCCTACGCGACGCTCGAGGACCTGCGTGAGACCGCCGGGCTCCTCCTCGGCAGCCCCACGCGCTTCGGCAACATGGCGGCGCCGCTCAAGCATTTCCTCGACGGCACGGCGAGCCTGTGGCTGACGGGAGGGCTCGCCGGCAAGCCCGCCGGCGTCTTCACCTCCACACAGACCTTGCACGGCGGGCAGGAGACGACCCTGGTCTCGATGATGCTGCCGCTGTTGCATCACGGCATGTACCTGGTGGGCCTGCCCTACAGCGAGCGCGCGCTGAATGAAACCGCGAGCGGCGGCACGCCTTACGGCGCCTCGCACGTCGCGCGCGCGGGCCCGCAGCTCACCGAGGAGGAGAAGTCGCTCGCGCAGGCGCTCGGCCGCAGGGTGGCGAGCCTCGCGGTGCAGCTCAGGACAGCGGCCGCGAGCGCAGCACCTCGCGGATGAAAGGCACCGTGAGGCGGCGCTGCGCGGCGAGTGCCGCCTCATCGAGCGTGTCGAGCAGCCGGTAGAGCAGGCGCATGTCGCGCGGGTAGCGCCGCCGCAGCCACTGCCAGGTCTCCTCGGGAAGCTCGAGCCCGCGCAAGCGCGCGCGCAGCTCGAGCGCCGCCTGTTGCTCGCTCTCATCGAGCGGGCGCAGCTGGAATACCGCACCGGCCGCCAGGCGCGACCCGAGATCCGGCAGCGCCCAGCGCTGCAGCGCAGGCGGCGCGGCCGCCGTCGCGACGAGCGCGCCACCGGCATCCTCGGTCTCGCGCAGCAGTCCGAACAGCCGCCGCTCCCAGACCGCCTCCCCCGCCACCCGGTCGAGATCGTCGATGCACAGGCACTCGAGCTCCCCGAGGCCCTCGAGCATCCCGCAGCCGAGCGGCGCGAGCTGCGCGAGCGGCACGAAGCCGACGCGCGCGCGCGCGCCGGCCGCCGCGCAGATCGCCTGCAGCAGGTGCGTCCTGCCGGAACCGGCGGGCCCGCAGATCCAGGTGACGCCGCGGATCTCGCCGCGGGCGACGGCGCGCGCGTGCGCCACGACTTGCGGGTTGCGCGCGGGCAGGAAGCTCGCGAATACCGCGCGGTCGGGCAGCCGCACGCCGAGCGGCAGCTGCTGCATCTTCAAGTGGAGCGCGCGGGAGTCCACGCGCGTCGCGTAAAGCTCACGACGTAGTGCAGCCCCGAGACGACCGTGGTGACGAGGGTGAGGGCGACGCCCGCCTCGAGCACATCGCGCAGCGGCAGACCCGCCGCGGCATTGAAGGTGACCAGCAGCACGTACAGCAGCTGCACGGCGGTGTTGATCTTGCTGAGCACGGTCGGACGACCGCGCAGCGGGCCGAACCACATCCGGAAGG
>Ga0070730_10006038_pt1 | contig 10384 bp, 8 predicted proteins | sample Coa_R1_3_FD_66447 | JGI IMG/M metagenome (GOLD analysis project Ga0070730, IMG submission 66447) | Surface soil microbial communities from Centralia Pennsylvania, which are recovering from an underground coalmine fire - Coalmine... | ecosystem: Environmental > Terrestrial > Soil > Unclassified ... | reverse complement strand
GACCTGGTTGCTAACCAGGTCGTATGCAGCGGGCACCCCGCGCTGGTGATTGGCGCCGAGGCGTTCAGCCGCGTGCTCGATATGCATGACCCGATCAGCGCCACGCTGTTCGGCGACGGCGCGGGCGCGCTGGTCCTCCAGCCTAGCGCGCGCGCAAGTGGACCTCTGGCGAGTGTCCTGCGCTCGGACGGAGCCGGCGCACAGCTGGCACATATCACGCACGCGGTGCACCTCCTGCGCATGGACGGCCGCAGGGCAGGACGGGCCATGCTGGAAAAGTTGCCGCCAACCATTCACGACGCGATGGGCGCCGCGAACCTGGGCGTCGACGATGTGGACCTCTTCGTGCCACAGGACACCAACGCACGCCTGACCAGACAGCTCATGCAGGTCGTCGGTTTGTCGGACAGCCGACTCGCAAGCGAGCTCACGTGCCTGGGCAACACCGCCACCGCCACGCTGCCAATTGCCCTGGCCGCGGCCGCGGCGCGCGGCCGTCTGCTGGCGGGCAGTCACGTACTGCTGACAGCCTTCGGCGCTGGTTACGCCTGGGGCAGCCTGGTGTGGCAGTGGTGAAGGCGAGTCACCTGTGCGGGTGATCACGCTCACCTTCGCGGGTGATGTGGGCGAGTTGGCGCCATTGCTAGGCTGCAGGTAGTCGTGACCAGGTACGGCTTCGTCATCGACCAGCGCAAGTGTATTGGCTGCCACGCGTGCACGCTCGCCTGTAAATCCGAAAACCAGGTGCCCGTGGGTAGCTTCCGCACCTGGGTCAAGTACATCGAAAAAGGCGAGTTCCCCAACACGCGGCGGTTCTTCACCGTCGAGCGCTGTCAGCACTGCGAGGACGCGCCGTGCGTCGAAATCTGCCCAACGCGCGCACTCTACAAGCGCAACGATGGCATCGTTGACTTCGACAGCGAGCGCTGCATCGGTTGCAAGTCGTGCATGCAAGCCTGCCCGTATGACGCGCTGTACATCGATCCAAACTCGCACACGGCCGCGAAGTGCAACTACTGCGCGCATCGCACTGACCGTGGGCTCTTGCCCTCGTGCGTGGTCGTGTGCCCGGTGAGCGCCATCATTGCCGGCGACCTGGAGGATGGCACCAGCCAGATCGCCCAAACACTTGCCCGCGAACAGGTCCAGGTCCGCCGCCCCGACCAGGGCACCCGGCCACAAGTCTTCTACATCGGCGCGGATGAGACGGCCATCACGCCCGGGCTGGCCGCCCAGCCGTCCATGTACATGTGGTCCGAGCTCGGACCGGCCAACGTAGAGCTGGAGCCAAAGGGCTCGCTCATACAACTCAGCAATGGCACCGGCGCGCGTGCGAACGGCAAGCCGACGGCAACGGGCGCGCCGACGACGCACGCGGTGACGGTCTATGACGTGCCGCACCCCAAGCCGTGGGGCTGGAAGGTGGCCACCTACCTGTGGACAAAGTCGGTCGGCGGCGGAGCGGTGGCGGTGGCGGGCCCGCTGCTGGCGCTGGGAGTGCTCGGCTCCGGGCTGGAAGCGCTTGCGGGCCTGCTCGCGCTGGTCTTCACGGTGCTCACCGCTGGTCTACTGGTGTGGGACCTCAAGCGTCCAGACCGATTCTGGCGAGTGGTGCTGACGCCCAACCTGCGCTCGTGGCTGCCCTGGGGCGCGTACATCCTGGTGGCGTTCGGATTGGCCAGCCTGTCGTGGCTCGGAGTTGCCGGCGTGCGGGCAAGCATGCCAGGCGCCCTGGTGTGGCTGACCGTCGTCCTGGGTCTGGCCGCCGCGGGCTATAGCGCGTTCCTCTTCGGCCAGGCCGAAGGCCGCGACTTCTGGCAGAGTCCGCTGTTGCTGCCACAGCTGCTTGGTGCGGCGGTTGTGGCGGGGGCCGCCGCACTCCTCCTGGTGGGCATCCCCTCTAGTGCAGGTAGTCAAGCGCTGCAAACGACGCTGCTCGCGGGTGTGCTGGTGACCTTCGCGGTCGTACTCGCCGAGCTCTACACGCCGCACGCCAACAAAGATGTGGCCGCCGCCGCGCACTACCTGACAGACGGTCCGCGTGCGCGCTACTTCTGGCTGGGTTACGTGGCGCTCGGCGTAGTGGCTCCGGTGGGCCTGCTGATCGCCGCCGGACTGGGCGCGTCAGGATGGTTGAGTCCGGTCGCCGCGCTGGGCGCGCTGATCGGCCTGTGGTTCTACGAAGACGCCTGGGTGCGCGCCGGCCAGTCGGTCGCGATGAGTTAAGAGAACTCGGAAGGGACAGGTCATGGCCAAAGTGAAAGACTGGCTCCGCGCGCAGCGTGGCGCGCCGGCGACGAAAGTGCCGATGCAGGGCCGCATCCCGACCGAGCCGTTCGAACCAGGCCGGACCAGTGGTCTCGTCTCGTACCCTCCGCCCGAGCAGTGGGACGACTGGACCGAATATGAGTCCACTGCCTGGCCGCGCAAGCAGGAGAAGCACTACCAGATCGTGCCCACGATCTGCTTCAACTGCGAATCGGCTTGTGGCCTCCTCGCGTACGTTGACAAGGAGACGCTGGAGATCCGCAAGCTGGAGGGCAATCCGTTTCACCCCGCTAGCCGCGGCCGCAACTGCGCCAAGGGACCGGCGACCATCAACCAGGTCAACGACCCCGAGCGCATCCTGTACCCGCTACGGCGCGTCGGCGTGCGCGGCGGCGGCCAATGGGAGCGGGTCAACTGGGACACCGTCCTGGATGACATCGCCGCACGGATGCGGACGGCCATCCAGGAGGAGCGGCGGACGGAGATCATGTACCACGTCGGTCGGCCTGGGGAAGACGGCTACATGGATCGCGTCCTTCCCGCGTGGGGCGTGGACGGCCACAACTCGCACACCAACGTCTGCTCGGCCGGCGCCCGCGCGGGCTACGCCTTCTGGATGGGTAACGATCGGCCCTCTCCGGACTATGCCAACGCGCGCTTCATCCTGCTGATCTCGTCGCACCTGGAGACCGGCCACTACTTCAATCCGCACGCCCAGCGGATCGTCGAGGCGCAGATGGCTGGTGCCAAAGTGGCCGTGCTCGATCCCAGACTGTCCAATACCGCCTCCAACGCAAACTACTGGTTGCCCACCTGGCCCGGCAGCGAGGCGGTTGTGCTGCTGGCGATGGCCAACGTCATCCTTCAGGAAGAGCGGTACGACGCCGAGTTCCTGCGCCGCTGGGTCAATTGGGAGGATTTTCTCAGCGCTGAACATCCGGAGGAGCCGCGTACTTTCGAGCGCTTCCTCGAGATCCTCAAAGAGACATATGCCAGCTACACCCCGGAGTACGCCGAAACGGAAAGCCGTGTGCCCGCGGCGACGATCGTCGAGGTCGCTCGCTTGATTGGCGATGCCGGGTCGCGTTTCGCCTCGCACGTCTGGCGCGCGGCCGCGGCGGGTAACCTGGGCGGCTGGCAAGTGGCGCGGGCGCTGTTCTTTCTCAATGTCCTGACGGGCTCGGTGGCGACGCCAGGTGGAGTAGCGCCAAACCTGTGGAACAAGTTCATCCCGATCCCACCCAATCGACCCAGGGCGGCCAACGTCTGGAACGAGCTCACCTGGCCGCTGGAGTATCCGCTGGCCCACCATGAGATGAGTTTTCTCCTGCCCCATTTTCTCAGGGAGGGCCGCGGCAAGCTGGAGGTGTACTTCAGTCGCGTGTACAACCCGGTCTGGACCAATCCGGACGGCTTCAGTTGGATCGAGATGCTTCAGGACGAGGCGAAGGTCCGTCTGCATGCCTGTCTCACTCCCACCTGGAGCGAGACAGCCTGGTTCGCCGACTATGTCCTGCCGATGGGCCACGGTCCGGAGCGCCACGACACCTTCAGCTACGAAACGCACGCAGGCCAGTGGCTGGGCTTTCGCCAACCGGTGCTGCGCGTCGCGCGCGAGAAACGGGGCGAGGCGTTCAACTTCACGTACGAGGCCAATCCCGGTGAAGTGTGGGAGGAGGACGAGTTCTGGATCGAGCTGTCGTGGCGGGTTGATCCAGACGGCGCACTCGGCATCCGCCAATATTTCGAGTCGCCGTACCGCCCTGGCGAGAAGATTACCATCGAGGAGTACTACCGCTGGATCTTCGAGCACAGCGTGCCGGGTCTGCCGGAGGCGGCCGCTGCTGAAGGATTGACACCACTGGAGTACATGCGCAAGTACAGCGCCTTCCAGATCAAGAGCGATGTCTACGAGACACACGAGCAGGAGTTACCCGCCACCGAGATGGACTCCGCTTCGATCGATCCGACCACCGGCTTGATCACGACGGCCCAGCCAGCGCAGGCCGCCGAAGCCAAGCCGGGTATCGGCGTGACGCCCGACGCGGCCCATCGGCCGATCGGGGTGATGGTTGACGGCACGCCATGTGTCGGCTTTCAGACTCCGTCGCGCAAGCTCGAACTGTACTCGAAGACACTGAAGGAGTGGGGCTGGCCGGACCAGGCGTTGCCGGGCCACATCGAAAGTCACGTCCACCCCAGCCAGATGCAAGGCGAGCGCGACTTCGTGCTGGTGCCGACGTTCCGACTGCCAACCCTCATCCACACCCGCTCGGGCAATGCTAAGTGGCTCAACGAGATTTCGCACTCTAACCCGGTCTGGATCCACCCGCGCGACGCGCACCGACTCGGCGTGCAAACCGGCGATCCGTTGCGCATTAGCACCGAGATCGGCCACTTCGTCGCGCGCGCCTGGGTGACGGAGTCGATCATGCCCGGAGTGGTCGCCTGCTCGCACCACCTGGGCCGCTGGCGGCTGCACGAACAGCGGGGCATGGAGCGCTGGTCGTCGGCTCTGGTCGAGATCGACCGCGAGGCGAGCCCCAGCGGGCAGGGCCACGTGTGGCGCCTGCGTCACATCCACGGCGTCCAACCCTGGAAGGGCGACGATCCGGACAGCGAACACGTCTGGTGGCAGGATCCCGGCGTTCACCAGAACCTGACCTTTCCGGTGCACCCGGATCCGGTGAGCGGCGCCCACGCCTGGCATCAGAAAGTGACCGTCGAACAAGCGCGCGCCGACGATCGCTACGGTGACGTGGTGGTCGACACCGGCAAAGCCCAGGAGGTGTACCGCCGCTGGCTGGCCTTGACGCGGCCCGGACCTGGCCCAGATGGTCTGAGGCGTCCTTTCTGGCTGTTTCGCCCGTACCGCCCCGCGCCTCAGGCGTACGAGGTGCCGGCGCGATGACGGACGTCCAGCTCCGTGCGCTGCTCGACGAGGTCGGGGCGCGACATGAGCGGCTCTGTCCGCGCCAGGTGTTGGGGGTCCGCATCGGCCTGCACGCCGGCGAGTTGCTGGGTCTCGAGGTTCCTCGCCCGGACAAGCGGCTGCTGGCGTTTGTCGAAACCGATGGCTGCTTCGCCGACGGTGTGTCAGTAGCCAGCGGCTGCTGGGTTGGCCGCCGCACCTTGCGCGTGCTCGATTTCGGCAAAGCGGCCGCGGTGTTCGTCGATACCCACACCCAGCAGGCCGTCCGTGTGTCCCCCCACCCGGCGGCGCGCGAACGTGCGGCTCGAATCGCACCAACAGCCTCCAGCCGCTGGCATGCATATCTCGCGGGCTATGCCGAGCTGCCTGCGAGCGCCTTGCTGCGCTCGCAGCCTGTCGTGCTTACCACACCTCTGGATGCCATCCTCGGTGAGCCAGGCGTGAGAGTCGAGTGCCTGCGCTGCGGGGAGGAGATCATGAACCACCGTGAGATCCGGGTCGGCGGCCGGTCGCTGTGTGCGGGCTGTGCTGGCGGGGCCTACTACGTCGGGACCGACCTTGGCGTCAGCACCCCTGTTTCGATGGGCGCGTAGATACCCGGCTGGAGCGCTGTCCCGCCATCGAACCACCGGCCGTACGGTGGCGATTCTGCTCGTCCCGCAGGCGCTGGCCTATGCGGCCCTGGCCGGCGGCCAGTATCACGCAGTCCAGTCTGGCAGTCGGAGTAAGTCGTAATTGCTACGGCGTTTATTCTTCCCACTGCCACGCATTGCAGGGGAGGATGAGTCTGGAATCCACCTGAGTCTGATTGTTTCGCCCGACTCGACGGGTGATGCGGGACTCTGCAACACAGCGCGAGTGATGCCGCGCCTACATACCAGACATCGATGTCGGCACAGTGACAATGACCATCAGATCACGGAACACAGCCCGATCCGGACCGATCATGACCATCACTGTGTAGGTGCCGTCCGGCAACCAGACATTCTGTCCGTAATGGAAATCAATCGGTCCCATCTCCACGCCGTACATCCCCATGACCTGTGGCAAGTCACGCGACTCGCCTTGTGCCTTGTCGGTGATTCGAAAGACGGGTGTGACATCGTTGACGACGGCGCCGGTGTCGTTGCGCGTGATGTGGACTTCAACGTGGTGGTTCGCCGTCATCCCCTGATCTGTGCTCGGCGTCATCATCATTGTTGTCTGGGTGCTCGACGGTGCAGCCGTGCTCGTGCCATCGCCCATGGCGCTGGACATAGCCATGGGACCACCGCTGACCATCACTTCGCCCGACTTTGCAGCCATTGCGTCGCCCGGCAAGAGCATCTGCTCGGCGGGACCAATCGTGAGCTCGACTGTATAGTTCGGCGTCCGATCGACGTAGATTGCCGGTGTCGACTGCGCAGCCGCTGGAATAGGGAGTGCCAACACGGTCACGAGCGGCAACCAGCCAACACGCGCCACGAACAATCGAGAAAACTTCCTCATCAAGCGCGTCCTCCGTAAAGATGACTGTGAAGGGGTCGCTAATTTAGCTGAGGTGCAGCTTACGACCACCGGGTGAATGTCGCGGGGCGTGCATCGGCGGATGGAATTCAACTCGGTCCAGTCGCTCGCTAAACACCACCAAGCGCACCGAACCCCATCGATCGCGGGCAGCCTCCATCTTGCTCGCCTACCCGCCTCGTAACAACGTGGGGGCTCAGCCATGAAACCTACGTCGACGGCTCCCAGCGGTTGGTGAGCGGATCGTAGTTGGAGGAACCCGCCACCGGGGTGTCCTGGATCTCGCCACCAAGCAGCACGACACTGCCATCGGAAAGCGCGGTTGCCGTGTGTCGGGTACGTCCGGGACTCAGGCTGCCACCGTCCGACCAGGTATTGCTGCGTGGGTCGTATCGTTCAGCGCCCGCCGATGAGTGAGCTGGGTCGTCGCCACCTACGACAAGCACGATACTGTTCACAAGGGTCGCCGTATGTCCGCTTCGGCCAGTGCTCATAGAAGGTGCCGGAACCCACCCGTTCGTTGTTGGATTGTACCACTCCGCACTCGACAGCACCGTCCCGCGACCCGTGCTGTTGTTACCGCCCGTGATGAGCACCCGACCGTCGCTGGGTCGCACGGCCGCATGACTGATCCTTGGATCGTTGAGCTTGCCCGCGGGCGTCCACCTATCTCGAACGGGATCGTAGCGTTCCGCCGTGTCCTCGGATTGGCTGCCGAAACCACCCGCAACGAGCACGGAATTATCGTCGAGCAACGTTGCCGAGTGCCCGCTTCTGCTGTTCACCATTGGTGCTCGAGTTGCACCGGGCGAATCACCGAGGCGGGCGTGCGAACAGTTGCATCTGGCTGGCGGTCTGATTAAAGCGCTGACTCGGCTTTTTCGGGCATTGCGTCATGCTCCGAGCCCTCAGGAGCCAGTCTCTCAGTCAGAAGGCACCTCAGTGTGAAGTGTATTGGTCGTCCGAGCCGGCGGTGCTCGAGCCGTTTCCGTGGCCGCGTATCATGAACACCATCATCAGCGGGCACAACAGGAACGCCAGGAACGGCAGCGCGCCGCCGAAAGGGATGCCAAACGCGATTACGGCGGCAAACAGTGCGATCGGCACCAAGCAGCACAGGAGCATCAACCACATGTGCCAGCCGGAGCCGTGGCTGTGCGCGGTGCTGGTGGCCGTGGAGGTGTGGCTTGTCGACAGGGAGTCCATGTGTCTAGACCTTTCGAAATCAGAGCGTGATGAGCAGCAGGAGTCCGAGCCCGACGGCACCGAATCCAAGCCCGAACTTGAGCGCGCTACGGTGGTGGAGCTGCCAGCGGCCGAGCGTGTTGAACACCTTTCGCGAGCTGGCGATGGCGAGCATGGCTACCAGCGGTAGGACGAAGATCGCGTTGTACAGGACGAGATAGGCGAGGCCTTCGGCGTAAGTTGTCTGGCTGGCCAGCAGACCCAGCACGCCCAGGTAGATGGCGCCCGAGCACGGCACGGTGCACAGCCCGCCCAGGACGCCAGCTGCGAGCACGGTGGGGAGCGTGGCGCGGCCGGTTAGCCGGTGCAGCCAGTCGTGCATGCGGTCCGGCACGGTGAGGTGAATGCCCCATTCGGGGATCAGCGCCTCCTGGAGCGCCAGGAGCCCGAGCGCGATCGCACCGAACGCGGCGACGCGACCCACCCAGTGGGTCTGTCCGAATGCGGAGGCAAAGCCGAGCAGCCCAAGGCCTAGAAAAAGGTAGGTCAGCAACACGCCGGCCACGTAGACCAGGCCCATCCGCCACAGGAACCAGCGGGCGTCCGCACCGCGCGCGCTAGCTCGCTCGGCCATCACTAGCGTGGCCGCGATGAAAGTCAGCAGAACCGCGAACGCGCACGGATTGATGCTGTCCACCAGCGCAGCCGTTACCACCACTGGCAGCGTGAGTTGGGGGGCAAGGCCCTCCATGCCATTCATGCAGTGACCTTGAGGACTCCCTGCATGGACGGATTTTCCTTACCGCCGCAACAGACGTCACAGTAGAAGGCGTATTCGCCCGGTGCGGCGGCCCGAATGTCGATCGTCTTGTCGCTGCGAGGCGCTATCTTGGCGTCGATGCCCAGTTCGGGGATGGCCAGTTCGTGCCAGCCACCGCCGTCGCTGTGCATCGAACTGTCAGGATTGATGATCTGGATCCGCAACGGCTGGCCGGCTGTGGCAGTCAGGTTCGCCGGATGGAAGCCAGCCATGTCAACGGTGATCCGCTCGGCCGCCGTGGCCGTCGGCGTGCGTGGCCAGACAAGGAACGCGGCCAGTGCAACCGCCAGCGAGAGCGCCATAAATGCGCCAATGCGCACCGGCAGAGCCAGGCCCCCCTTGAGGGCCGACGGAGCAACTGAGTGGCGGTGGGCGGGGTTCTGTTTGCGCATAGATACGCCTCCTGGTCGAGCGCGACCGCTTCTTGCCCCTATCCTGGCGGACGTCGCTGAACCTTGGCTGAGGCCAAGCTGAGGACTGGCTGAATGACCGGGACGGATCTGGCCCGTTAAGCGGCGAGCGGCAGGCTTACGAGCACGCGGGTGCCGTGGCCGGGCTCACTGCTGAGCCGGATCTCGGCACTATGCTGGTCCGCGATCCAACGGGCTATGGAAAGTCCCAGGCCGGTGCCGCCGTTATCACGGCGGCGCGCGGGGTCGGCACGAAAGAACCGCTCGAAGACGCGCGGCATGTCCTCGCGGTCGATGCCCATCCCGGTGTCGTGTACCTCGAGCACCACGGTGCTGCCCTGTCGCCGCAGACCAATCGAGACGCAGCCGTCAGGCGGCGTGTACTTGAGCGCGTTGTCGAGCAGAATGAGCGCGAGCTCTTTCAGCCGATCCGGGTCCCCCGTCACCAGTGACGGTTCGAGCGCATCGACCTCGACGCGCTGGCCGTGGGCCAGGTACTTCGCCTGACTGACCGCGTCAAGCAGGACGCGGTCGAGCTCGACCCGCTCGCGGCGCAGCGGGACGCCCGCATCGGCGCGGGCCAGGGCCAGGAGATCGGCCACGAGCTGCGTCAGCCGTTGCGCCTCGCGACTCGCTTCGTCGATCGCCATTTGCCGCTCCGCCGTCGACATGTCCGGGTAGCGTTTGACCAGCTCCAGGTTGCCCTGTATCGCCGTCAGTGGCGCCCGCAGCTCGTGCGATGCATCGGCGACAAACTGTTTCTGCGCCTGATAGGCCTGTTGCAGGCTGCCAAGCATAGCGTTGAAGGTACGGGCCAGGCGACCAAGCTCGTCGTTGCGCGACGGTTCGGGAACCCGATGGTCGAAGTCCCGCGACCGTTCGATCGCATCGGCGGTGTCGGTCAATGTGCGGACCGGCCGCAGCGCACGGCCCGCGAGCAGCACGCCCAATCCGAGAGCCAGGCCAGCCCCGAGGACCGCCAGCAACGGCACCAGCCGACGAAACCATTCAACGGACGCATCAACTCGGTCGAGCGGCAGGGCCCCGAGGAGGACCCGGCCACCCTGCAGAGGCACCGCGTAAAGCCGCCAGCGGACACCCGATGCTTCCGACGCGAGCCCGAGCGTGCCCCGGCCAGGGTCCGGCGCCATGAACGCCGGCGCCAGCCCGACGAGTGGATCGAAAGGTGGCCCGGATGGGTGGGCGAGGACCTCGAATGGGCCAACGCCCGGGGCAAGACTGGTATTGGACGATGCCTCCTCG
>Ga0070730_10006036_pt1 | contig 10387 bp, 10 predicted proteins | sample Coa_R1_3_FD_66447 | JGI IMG/M metagenome (GOLD analysis project Ga0070730, IMG submission 66447) | Surface soil microbial communities from Centralia Pennsylvania, which are recovering from an underground coalmine fire - Coalmine... | ecosystem: Environmental > Terrestrial > Soil > Unclassified ... | reverse complement strand
ATGACGGATGCGATGGGGGGAATTGCCGACGGGTCGACGATCCTGCTGGGCGGGTTTGGCGATGTCGGTATTCCGACCGCGCTGCTGGACGGCCTGATTGCGCAGGGCGCGCGCGATCTGACGATTGTGGCGGTGGCGGGCGGGCGCGATGGCAGCGCGATCGAGCAGCTGCTGTCTCTGGGGCGGGTGCGAAAGCTGATCTGCAGCTTCGTGCGGCCGGCGAGCCTTGCCGGGCGACTGCTGCAGCGCGGTGATCTGGAGGTGGAGATCGTGCCGCAGGGGACACTCGCGGAACGCATGCGCGCGGCGGGGGCCGGTATCACCGGGTTCTATACGCCGACGGGGGCAGACACGCTGCTGGCCGAGGGGCGCGAGACGCGCGAGATCGGTGGGAAGCTGTGCCTGCTGGAGTATCCGTTGCCCGGTGATGTGGCACTGATCGAGGCGTGGAGCGCGGATCGATGGGGGAACCTGACGTATCGGGACAGCGCTCGGAATCTGAACCCGGTGATGGCGATGGCGGCGGGGCTGGCAATCGCGATGACGCGCAATGTGGTGGCGCTGGGTGAGATTTCACCTGAAACCATCGTGACGCCTGGCATCTTCGTCGATCGCGTGCTGCACGTGCCGCTGTGAAAGGGACCTGATGTCGTTCACGCCACTGGATCGGAATGGGATGGCCGCCTGGTGCGCGCGGGATATTCCTGAGGGATGGCTGGTCAATCTGGGGATCGGGATTCCGACGTTGGTGGCGGACTTTGTGCCGGCCGAGCGGGAGGTGATCTTCCATGCCGAGAATGGGGTCATCGGCATGGGGCCGGCGCCCGCGACGGACGCGGTCAATCCGTTCCTGATCAATGCCAGCACGACGCATGTGACACTGCGGACCGGTGGGGCTTATGTGCACCACGCCGACAGCTTTGCGATCGCGCGGGGCGGGCATCTGGATCTGTGCGTGCTGGGCGCCTTCGAAGTGGCGGAGAACGGGGATATCGCCAACTGGGCACGGTCGGCTGACGAGCCGGTGAAGCAGGTGGGGGGCGCGATGGACCTGGCGATCGGCGCGAAGCGGCTTTGGGTGGTGATGGAGCACGTTACGCGCGATGGGCAGTCGCGGATCAGGGAGCGGTGTTCGTACCCGCTGACGGCGAAGGGGACGGTGAAGCGTGTGTATACGAACCTGGCGGTGCTGGATGTGGAGCCGCGTGGGTTCGTGGTGCGCGATGTTATCCCCGGGATGACATTCGAGGCGTTGCAGGCGCGGACCGAGGCGAAGCTGCATGGTATGTGAGTGTCATTGCGAGCGGAGCGAAGCAATCCCGATCGGGATCGCTTCGTCGCTGCGCTCCTCGCGATGACAACGGAGGAGAGATGGGCATGATCGTTACAATCGAAATCACGTCGCGGGCGCCGTTCGTCGGCGGCGCGAGCTTTGGCGCGGTTGGGGCCTATGAGCGGCTGGATGGCGTGGCGATCGGGGAGCTCGATCCGACGGATCCAGCGAACCGGGGGATCGTCAATCTAGCCAAGGCGCCACGCAATGCGCGGGGGCGGGTCGAGTATCGTAGCGACATTTGTATCCTGCGGCCGATGGACGCCGCGAAGGGCAATGGGCGGATTCTGTACGAGGTGAACAACCGCGGGCGGATCATGCTGTTCGCCAATCTTTGTGCGGGGAAAGTGGGGAACCAGCCTGCCACTGCCGCGGATCTGGGGAATGCGCTGCCGCTGAAGCGTGGTTTCACGCTCGTTTGGTCAGGGTGGGACGCGGGCGCACCCCGGGCAAATGGCGGACTGGGACTGGAGGCGCCGGTCGCGACGGATGGCGGAGCGCCGATCACCCGGCGGATTCGCGAGGAGTTCATCTCGGGATCGCGTGGTGGGGTGCTGGAGCAGTTCCGGCTCTCGCATGAAGCGGCGTCGCGGGATGATGCGGTGCTGACCGTGCGGCGAACGCAGACAGCGCCTCGGCGGGCGGTCGCGTTTGGGTTCGTGGATGCGCGCACGGTGCGGCTGGCGGAGGGCGCGCCGGAGCTGGGCTCGATCTACGAGCTGCGCTACAGCGCGACGGATCCCAAAGTGCTGGGGATCGGATTTGCGGCGACGCGGGACTTGATCTCACATCTGCGGGCGAGCGCCGAGGGGCGCGATCTGCTGGGGCGGCAGGCGACGCATGCCCTGGGGTTTGGGATTTCGCAGGCGGGTCGGTATTTGCGCGACCATCTGGTGCAGGGTTTCAACCAGGATGAGGCCGGCCGGCATGTGTTCGATGGTATATACACGCATGTCGCGGGAATTGGCCGCGTGTTCTTCAACACGCCGTTCGCGCAGCCCGGGCGCACGCGCACCTGGCATGAAGATCACGACTTTCCGGAGATCGAATATCCGTTCGCGACTGCCGCGGGTGATGTGAAGATTATCGAGAGCAATACCTCAACCGAATACTGGCAGAAGGGCGCATCGCTGCTGCACACGGACGGTACGCGCGATGTGGCGCTGCCGCCGAATGTGCGGGGGTTCTTCATGGCGGGCACGCAGCATGGCGGGAAGGCAGGAATGCCTCGCGACGCGGGGCCGTGCATCAATCCGCGCAACTGGCACGATCCGATGCCGGCGGTGCGGGCGCTGCTTGTCGCGCTGGATGAATGGGTGGCCGAGGGGCGGGAACCGCCAGAGTCCCGGCTGCCTCGGATTGCGGACAATACGCTGGTGAAGGCCGATGCGGTGGCGTGGCCAAAGGTGGCGGGGCTGGTGCCCCCGTGGGCCGCCAACGATGTGGTGGCGCTGGACGACTGGACCGATCCGAAGGCACCGGCGCAAACGTGGCAGGCACTGGTGCCGCAGGTGGACGCGGATGGGAATGAGATCGCGGGGGTGAGGCTACCTGACATCGCGGTGCCGACAGGGATGTTTACCGGGTGGAACCTGTACCAGGATCCAATGCCACACGGGGAACTGGCGGATCGGGAGGGTACGTTCCTGGCGTTTGGGGACCAGCGCTATCCGTCGAAGGATGCTTATGTGGTGCGGGTTCAGGAGGTGGTCGCAGCCTTGCAGCGCGACCGCCTGCTGCTCGATGATGACGCTGCCGCCTATTTGCAGCGGGCCCGTCAGTAGCCGGTGCGGGTGGCGCCGACGACGTAGCTCTTGCGGGGGAATTCCTCGGTGTAGCTACGCAGCGTCTTGCCCGTGCGCGAGCCCATGTCGCGGTAGGGGCGCTTGCGGAGTTCGGCGACATCCAGATCGATGCCGTGGCCGGGCGTGGTGGGGAGCTCGATGAAGCTGTCCTCCACCTTAAGGGGCTGGATGGCGACCTCGTCGCAGACCGGCTTCAGGTTGATGAAGAACTCGGCTATCCAGAAGTTGGGGATCATCGCGGCGAGCTGCACCGTGGCCGCGGCGCCGACGAGCGTGGAGTTGTAGTTGTGCGGGGCCATCGCGACGGCGTGCGGCTGCGCCATCGCGGCAATATCGAGCATCGCCCCGATGCCGCCGCAGTTGCAGATATCGGGGTTGATGATGTCGGCAGCGCGCGCAGCGAGCGCCTGGGTCCAGGCTTCCTTGGAGTAGATCGCCTCACCGGTGACGATGGGCACGCCGGGGAGCGCACGCCGGACCTCGGCGACGAGTTCGATGTTATCGCAGAGGCAGGGCTCCTCGTACCAGCCGACATCGTATTCGGCTATACGTTTGCCGATACGGATTGCATGCATCGGAGCGAGCCGGCGGTGGACTTCGATGAACAGCCCGAAGTCGGGGCCGAGCGCCTGGCGCATCGTCTTCACGAAGCGGACGACGTGGTCTTCGTCCTCGCGTTCAATGAAGCTGCGCCAGGGGCCCGGGAACGGATCCCATTTCAGCGCGGTGTAGCCCATCTGCTTCACCCGCAGCGCACGCTCGACGTTCTGCTCGATTGATTCGCTGCCGCTGGACCAGCCATTGGCGTAGACCTTCACGCGTTCGCGCGAGGCGCCACCGAGCAGGTTGTACAGCGGCAGGTTGGCGTGCTTGGCGACGATGTCCCACATCGCGATCTCGATCGCGCTCCAGGCGGAGAGAAGATCGAGTGAGGTGCGGCGCATGGCGAAGTCGTCGAACACCACCTGTGCGGTGTGGCGGATGTTGAAGGCGCTGCGGCCAATCATGTATTTTGCCAGCGTCTGCAGAAGCTTGTCGATGACCGGTTCCTTGCCGGGGGTGACATAGGCTTCGCCCCAACCGTGGACACCTTCCTCGGTTTCCACGCGGCAGAACAGCAGGTTCTTGGCGAGGCCAGGGTCCAGCAGGAATGTCTCGATCCTGGCGATCTTCAACTCTGGCATCGGTTTCCTCCTCGGCGCATGGTTGGTGCCGACAATACAGAGGAGGAAGCGACATGCAATTCGACACCATCACCTATGAGGTGAAGGACAAGACGGCGATCGTAACGTTGAACCGGCCGGAAAAGCGGAATGCGCTGAGTGCGAAGCTGTTGCGTGAGTTGCACGAGGCGTTGCTCGAAGCCGACGAGTACAATCCCGTCCATTGCGTGGTGCTGCGTGGCGCGGGGCCGCATTTCTGTGCCGGCGCCGATCTCAGCGAGTACTCATCCGGGCGCGGCGAAGAATATCGCGGGCGGCAGGAGATCGATGACGATGTGTGGCGCCTGGAGCAGGGACAGCGGCTGCGCATGACGCTGTTCGACATGCACAAGCCGGTGATCGCGCAGGTGCACGGGACGTGCATCGGTATCGGCACCGATCTGGCCTGGCTGTGTGACATGGTGATCGTCGCCAACGACGCGCGGATCGGCTTCCCGCCGGTGCGCGACCTGGGGACGCCGCCGGGCAGCATGTGGCTGTACCATTGCGGACCTCAGTGGGCGAAGCGGTTGCTGTTCACCGGTGACAGCGTGACTGGGGCCGACGCAGCGCGCATCGGGCTGGCGATGAAAGCCGTCCCGGCGGCGGATTTGGAAGCCGAAGTGATGCGACTGGCCGATCGAATGGGGCTGGTGGATCCGCATCTCCTGTCAGCCAACAAGCGGATGGTGAATCTGGGACTGGAGCTGATGGGTGCGCGCACCCTGCAGCGAATCGGGGCGGAGATCGATGCACGGGGGCACAATGCGCCAATGGCGCGCGACTTCCGCGCAACGATGCGGACGCACGGTGTAAAATATGCGTTCCAGAAGCGTGATGCCGCGTTCGGGAAGGGCTATGCGGCAGTCGAGGGACCCGATCCCGAATAGACTTTGGCGCGCGCAGCAATTCTGTAACTCCGCCGCATCTAGGTTGCAGTGGTCGAACGCCACGCCGAGCGCAGCCCATGACGTCCAACGCCGATAATGTGTTCCTGACCTTTCCGCCTCGCTCCATTTCGCAATGGGAGCGTGCGCTGTTGGCAGAGTGGTTTGCGGCAACACAGCACGATGGTCTGGACGTCGCGCGTGCCTATGTCAGTGAGCGGCGCGGCGATGATCCACGGTTTATCGGCAAGATCTCGGTGGTGCTACGGGCAAGCCGGGAGCCGTCCTTCCTGGTATATTCGCCGCGCGAAACGGCATTCTGGGTAGTGACCGCGGCACCGGACTGGAACCAGGCACAACGCTTCCGGACATTGCGAGCCGCGCTGAACTCGATCCGGCCGGTGCTGGACATGCCGGAAGCAGTGCCCAGCACCGAGATCACCACCACGCTGGTCTCGTAAGCGGCTACTTCACCAATGCGGGTTGAGGCGTTCTTGCCTTCTTGAACGCGGGCATCACTTCCTCGGCGAAGCGCTGCAGCTGTTCCAGTGCTTCAGACTTCGGCACGCCGACGGAGAGCGAGACCGAGATGCGATCGAGCGCAGGGTATTTCACTTCAAGCGCCTTGAGGTGATCGATGATCTCGTTGGCGTTGCCGGTAAGGAAGCCGCCCGCGGCGACGGCGTCATCAATCCGTGGGAGTTTCGCTGCGGGCGCGCGCTTCGGATCGCGCATGATTTCGATCTGTTCCTCGGTCATCGCGCGCACCAGGCGCAGTTCGCCGAACATCTTCATGTTCTCTTCATAGTATTTCGCCGCGCGCTTGATGCCGGCTTCCTTGCTGTCGGCCATGTAGAAATGGAAGCCAAAGCAAAGGCGTTCGCCGAGCTCGATGTGTTTGCCGAGGTTCGCGTGCGCCTGCTGCCAGCCGAGCACGACCTTGTGCATCGCACCACCCTCGGCTGAGCCGCCTCCGACCATGCCCTGGATGCCGTGCTTCGCCATGAATTCCATGGCGCGCATGGTGCCGCCCTGGATCGGCTGCCAACATTCTACAGGCAGGCGAGCCGGGCGGGGGACAAGGGTGAGCTCCTTCAGCGTATAGCCGCGATAGGGAACTTCCGGCGGCAACGTGTAGTGCTTGCCCTTGTGGCTGAAGGACTCGCTGTTGAACGCCTTGAAGATGATGTCGGTCTGCTCTTCGTAGAGCTCGCGATTGGCATCCTGATCGAGCAGCGGGGCGCCGAACGTTTCAACTTCCCGCGTGTGATAGCCGCGGCCCAGACCGAAGATGACGCGGCCGTTCGAAAGGATGTCGGCCATGGCGTAGTCCTCGGCCAGGCGCAGCGGATGCCACATCGGCGCGATGTTGAAGCCGCAGCCGATCTTCAGGTTCTTGGTAACGTGGGTGAGATGGAGCGCCATCATCAGCACGTTGGGAATGCATTCGGTGCCTTCGCGCTGGAAATGGTGCTCGGCCATCCAGAAAGCGTTGTAGCCGTGCTTGTCCATCAGCACCGCCATAGACTGGGCCTTTTCCAGGGCAGTGGAGAGGTGCGCGTTGTCGTAGAGCCGATCGTTGATTGGCGTGCCTGCGTAACCGATGTTGTCGAGATCAACGTGGCCCGCATAAAGGCTGTCAAATTTCGTGATCATGGCGTTGTCCTCCGGATATTGGCGGGCATGGTAGTGAAAGGCCGACACTTGGCAACAGGAGCGGCGCGATGCCCGAGCTGCCGGATGTGGAACTCTACAAGCGCGTGCTCGACGAATATGGCGTTGGCCGCCTAGTGGCACATGTCGCGGTACCAGACCCGGTCAGCTTGGAAGGCGCCACAGCGACGGCGTTGCAGCGGCGGCTGAAAGGGCGGCGTCTTTCGTCCGCTTCGCGTCACGGCAAGGTGCTGTTCGCCGTGTTCGAGGATGCTGTAACGCTGGCGATGCATTTCGGCACCAACGGTTCTCTGCGGGGGGTCGACGCAAAGGAGGACGAACTGCCGTCAACGCGCATCCTGTTCGCGTTTGCCGACGGCGAGCGGCTTGCCTATGTCAATCCGCGCCGCATCGGCCATGTCTGCGTGACTGATAGCCCGACGGCGTTTATTGCCGCTGAGCAGATGGGGCCGGACACGCTCGATCCTTCGTTCGACGAGAAGGCCTTCGCTGCCGTGCTCGTGAAACGCAGGCAGCCGATCAAAGCAGTGCTGATGGATCAGGCGCGCATGGCCGGCATCGGCAACCTTTATGCCGATGAAATCCTGTTTCAGGCACGCCTGCATCCTGGCGTGGTCGCGCAATCGCTCAATGCTGGCGCACACCGGCGTCTGTTCGAGGCGATGAAGCATGTGCTGCAAACCGCGATCGATTGTGGCGCCGGGGCAGAGGAATTCAAGGACCGGCTGCCAAAAGGTTTTCTTCTGCCGCAGCGCCATATCGGCGGGCATTGTCCACGCTGTGGCACGGTGCTGACAATCGACAGGCGCGGTGGCAGGACCACCTGTCACTGCCCGAGATGTCAGCTGGAACCGAAGGGGTGATTTGATCCGCATCAAGGCGTGCCTCGTGCGTCCGTGGCATCAAGTTGCACATGCGCATTGGTGCCATCAGCTGCTTTATCATGCTCCTCGCAATTACCGCATGTGCCGGCGTGCCTTTCGTGCCGCCGCCGGTCGCGGCGCCGGTCACCGGGATGCCAACGGAGGCTGGGTCGATGGCGCCGCCTGACATTGATCGCGAGGTCGCATTACTGCGCGCTGCTTTGACGAGAGAGGTGCCGCAGCACAGCGCCGGCAACGCAGACGACGACCTCGCCTGGATCCGCGGCGCGAAAAGGGTTGCGGCGGCATCAGGCTTTGTCATCGACCGCACGCAGTTGGTCGTGGTGGTGGACCGTGCTCCTGCCATGCAGCAGTTGCGCATCATCCTGGCGCGGCCTGATGCGGTGTGGCAGGTGATTGGCGGCAGCAAGGTCTCGACCGGTCAGGCAGGGCGGCGTGGCTATTTCATCACCCCCGTCGGCGTGTTCCTTCACACGGATGCCATTCTCGATTTCCGCGCTCTCGGCACCTTCAACGAGAATCACATCCGTGGCCTGGGCCTGAAGGGAATGCGTGTCTGGGACTTTGGCTGGCAGACCGCCGAACGGGGATGGCGCGCCGATCGGGATGAGGCGGAGATTCGGTTGCAGATGCATGCGACCGATCCGGATTATCTGGAGCAACGTCTGGGCCGTCCGGCGTCAGAAGGCTGCGTGCGAGTCCCGGCGACGATGAACCGATTCCTCGATCGCCATGGTGTGCTGGATGTCGATTACGAAAGGGACGCGCCGAACGATCCCCGGCTGGCGAGTGTGTTGCTGCGCGACCGCGACCCTACACCGTTGGCGGGCCATGCGCTGATTGTGGTGGATTCAAAGTCCAGTCAGTAGCCGTAATAGGACGGCGGATAAGTATAGTAAGGGTAGTAGGGCGGCTGCGCGTAATAGGGATAGCACGAGGCGTACGTGCAATAGGTGTATGGCCGCGGCACGACGTAGATGCCGCCCCATCCCCAGCCACGGTGCGAGTAACCGAAATAGCCGCCATGCCAGCCACCACCACCGTGCCAGCCGCCATGCCAGCCGCCTCCGCCGCCATGCCAACCGCTACCGCCGTGACGCTGCGCGCTCACGGGACCCGACAGAGCAAAAGCCAACGCCATTGCGCAGGTCAGCGCGAAGACCCAACGCCGCAACGAACGGGTTTTCATCGCCGTTCTCCAGCCGAAGCCAGCTACCCCGGTGGTGGGTTCTGGCAAGGAGAGGCGGCGGCAGCCGCCAGGGGCAGCCCTCGCTGCTTGCGCTGACCACGCGCGTCCATCAGCGCCTCGGCGATCGCCGTCGCACCCAACGAAACCGTCAGCGCCAACAACGGCCACACCATCTGCACCGTCCAGATGGCGACCCAGCCTCGCAGCATACCAGCAGTTCCGATCGCATCGTGCATCCAGCACCTCCGCGCGTGGAATTCATGCTGACCCTGTCAACGGCTGGGTGCCTTGATCCAGGTCAAACGCGCGCAGAAAACAATCCTGCCTCGCCCAGGTCCCAGAACACCCCGGCCATCAGACCGAGGCCGTCGCGGAACAACGTGCCGAGGCCATGCTCATCCGGGCCGTGCTGTCCGCAGCCACCGTAGGAATGTGGGATCCACATCACTGGAATCTGCAGTTCTGCCTTGAAGAATTCCGATGGGCCGGAGGCGGAGTTGGTGGGGATCACGTTGGGTGGGCGACCGGCGGTGCGCGCCAGTGAGTGGATCACGCGCTGCACCCACGGATTGTCGGGATCGGTACGGGAGGCGAGAAAGTTATCGCGTTCGGTGACCGGGATGATCTGGACCATGTGCAGGCCGTGAGCGTCGAGGTGGGCGCGCAGGCTGGGAGCGATCGTCTCGGCCGGAACGTCCACCGTGTGGCGGATCTGGATGCGTGCGCGAGCGCTGCCGGAGACGGCGTTCACCGGCGCCTCGGGCTGACCGGTGATCGAGGCGAGCACGATGACGCTGGTCCACATGTAGATACGCTCGGGGCGGGTCAGGCTGGGTTCACCCCACCAGGGTTCGGGGATGGGCGTGCCGGGGAGGTCTTCGGCGACGACACGGGCGCAGGCGTCGCGCACGGAGTTTGGAATGGTGATGGGCGTCCAGCCGGGGACCAGGATACGGCCATCGTGCGAGACGATGCTGGCGAGCGCGTGTGCCATCAGGAATCCGGGATCGGCGAGAAGACCGCCCCAATGGCCGGAGTGATGGCTGCCTTCGCGCAGATCGATCAGCAGGTCGAGCGCGACGCCGCCTCTTGTGCCGAGCGTTATGTCGGGGATCGAGAGGCCCTGGCGTGGGCCGTCGAGTGCGATGAACGCATCCGCAGCGAGTATGTCACGATGCTGTTGGATGAAGGACAGAAGGCCCGGAGAGCCCGTTTCCTCGCCCATTTCCACCAGGAATGTCGCATTGAAGCCGAGCTTGCCGCGTTCGACAATGACGGCTGCGAGTGCTTCGAGGGCGATCAGGTGCTGGCCCTTGTTGTCCACCGTACCACGGCCGTAGATGCGGTCGCCCTCTATGGTGATGCGCCAGGGGTCGAGGCCGGGCCGCCAACGTTCCGGCATCGCCCGCACGA
>Ga0070730_10006035_pt1 | contig 10387 bp, 9 predicted proteins | sample Coa_R1_3_FD_66447 | JGI IMG/M metagenome (GOLD analysis project Ga0070730, IMG submission 66447) | Surface soil microbial communities from Centralia Pennsylvania, which are recovering from an underground coalmine fire - Coalmine... | ecosystem: Environmental > Terrestrial > Soil > Unclassified ... | reverse complement strand
AGGTCGCTGGACAGGCACGCGGGGCAAGTCTTAACCGGCGCCGGGGGGCCGAACACCACGCGCCCGAGGCGTGACTCGGTGAGCTTGTACGGCTGCACAATCAGGAAGTAGATCACCGCCATGAAGACTACGAAGTAGATGATCGCGGAGATGAACGCCCCCAGGTTCAGGAAGGTCTTAGCGTTACCGGCCTGGCCGAGCTGCCAGCCCAGGCCGATGGCCGACTTCCCCTCGGCCCTGGTCACGATCGGGTTGATGACGTCGGTCGTGAACGAACTGATCAGCGTGCTGAACGCCAGGGCCACGACCAGCCCGACCGCGACGACGATTACGTCTCCCCGCATGAGGAAGTTCTTGAATCCCCGCATGTCGTGTCCTCCCACTGGTGACGGTTGGTGTTCCGGCACGCCATACGATTCCGTTTCGCGCGGTCCCACGCAAGCATTTCAGAACGGGTCTCGTGGCACTTAGCTCCCGATACGTGGGCCCGTCGGCCCACCATCGAGGGCTAACCAGGTGATGGCGTGTAGGGCGGCGCGTACTGGGGCAGGCCGCCACAGCTGACTCCGCTGTAGGCGGCGGGCGGGCTCCCGGTCCGGGCGCTGGTCACCTGGCCGGTCCGCCTGGAGAAGAGCACGAGTTCGGCTCCGGACCAGGCGTAAGCGCTGCGTTCGTAGCTCCACTTGACGTATCCGGGTGGTTGAGTCCCCTCGGTGACGGTCACGAACTGAGCTCCGTCACATCGGAAGCCGCCCTGGTGGGTGAGCGATCCGCCCACCGCGAGACGCACGGGCTGCCCCTTAACTGTGACCTGCCGGATCTGCCGCCCGACGAGCTTGAAGATGGTCCAGAACTGGGTGGACGCGCCCGAGGTAACCTTCACGAAGATCTCGGCGTGGCCGTCCCGGTCGGCGTCGACCGAACCGGCGATCGTGGGGGCAGCGGTGTTTCCGGGCAGGACCGGATCGCCGGTGAAGCGGACGCTCTGCCGGCCGAGGGTCGTCATGTCCACGACGAGTTCCCAGTTGCCCGGACCGTAGCCGCCGAGGTAGACGAGCCGGGCCCGGTCCGGGCGGCCGTCGCCGTCGACATCCCAGTCTGCCGCCTTCCGCCCGCTCGCCGGCGAGGTGGCCAGTGGCGCGGCGACCGCCGCGGTCGCCGGGATGACGGCGCTGGTCTGCGTGGCGGGGGTGGAGGTCGCGCAGCCCGCCAGCACCGCGGCGACGATCCCGCCAGCGACCATGCACCCGACCCTGGACATTAACGCGGTCCTTCCCCCGCCGCGAACGGACTTCCTATCCCCCTAGACGGGGCCAGCCCCCGCCCGGTTGCCCAAGCCGCCAGGATCTGGAGCGTTTCCTAGGCGCGCGCGCCCATCTCGAGCCCGGCACCATCCGGCGCCACGGTCGCCCCGAAACGCTTGACCACACCCTCGACCCGCACCGCAGGCACGGAAGCAAGCCCGTTCATTCATCGACCAGAGAGGCGACAGAAGGGCGCCGAGGAAGCGCCTGCGGCTGAGTCCGAGCCAGCGGCCCGGGGCGGAGCAGGGCGCCGCCCACGACCGCGCCGACGGCGAAGATGCCGGCGATCGACCAGAACGCGGTGTCGTAGCCGTGCGCTAGCGCCAGGGCGGTCAGCGCCTGGCGGCCGATGATCCGGGCCGTGGCGAGGTGCTCGGTGATGTAAGAGCTGATGGCGGCGGCGAAGATGGTGTTCAGCAGCGAGGTGCCGACCGAGGCGCCGAGCATCTGGCCCACGGTGACAGTCGCGGATGCGACACCCGCGTCCTGCGGGGCCACGCCGAACGTGCCGGTGTTTATCCCTGACGCGATCACCATGCCGAGGCCGATTCCGGCCAGGATGAGCGGGCCGAGCACGCCCGCGGCGTAGCCGGTGTGCGGGCCCAGCTGGGCCAGCCAGGCCGCCCCGCCCGCCGCAGCGGCCATCCCGGAGGCAACTAGCGGCTTGGGCCCGATCCGGGGCATCAGCACTGTCGTGGACAGGTTGGACGCGACCACCAGGCTGCCGCTGACCGGCAGGAACGCGACACCGGTCACCAGCGGCGAGTACCCGAGCGTCTGCTGCAGGTAGTAGGTCAAGAACAAGAACGTCCCGAACAGCCCGGCCGTGCCGATGAGCATCGACAGGTAGGCGCCGCCCCGGTTGCGGTCGAGCACCACGCGGGGCGGCAGCAGCGGGTGGGCCGCCCGGCCCTGCCACCACGTGAACCCTGCGCCAAGCGCCACGCCGGCGGCCAGGAACCCCCAGGTGGACGGCGTGCCCCAGCTGTGCGCGGCCGCGTTGGAGAAGCCGTAGACCAGGCAGAACACCGCGCCGGAGACCAGCAGGGCGCCCGGGACATCGAGCCTGGGCTTCACCGGGGACGGCTGCCGTTTCAGCAGCAGCGCTCCGCCGATGAACGCCACCCCGGCGAAGATCAGGTTCACGTACAGCGTCCACCGCCAGGACAGGTACTCGGTCAGCGCGCCGCCCAGCAGCAGCCCGACCGCCCCGCCGGCCCCGGCGATCGCCCCGTAGATGCCGAACGCCCGGCCGCGGTCCTTCGGCTCGGTGAACGTGGTGGTCAGGATCGACAGCGCCGACGGAACCAGCAGCGCGGCGAACGCGCCCTGGCAGGCCCGCGCGGTGATCAGCATGGCGAAGTTGACCGAGGCGCCGCCGATGGCCGAGACCACGGCGAAGCCGACCAGGCCGGTCAGGAACGTGACCTTGCGGCCGATCAGGTCGGCCAGCCTGCCGCCGATCAGCAGGAGGCTGCCGAACGCCAGGGTGTAGGCGGTCACCACCCACTGCCGGTCCACCGTGCTGAAGTGCAGCGCCCGCTGCGCGGACGGCAGCGCGATGTTCATCACCGTCACGTCGAGGACCACCATGAGCTGCGCCAGGCCGATCACGCCCACGATGAGCCACCGCCGGTCCCGTGCGCTGTCGGTGGAGGTGGCATCAGACATGATTCACCACTTCTTTTTCTGTTGCTGCGCCCCACGCCGAGGCCGGCCTGAAGCCAGGCTGGCGCACGGCAAGGTGAACGGGCATCGTTTGATTCCGGTGATTGAGCCCGCCTGCGGAGCGGCACGCGAGGCTGCCTTCGACCGCGCGCTTAGCGAGTCCACCATGGCCCAGGTGTCGCCGATGAAGGCGTAAATAGCCGCTTACCTGCGGTGATATCACCACGCCAGAAGTGATGTATCAGGCGTTAGTCGTCCGGGCGCTCGGGTACTAACAGACGCGGACCGCCGACCCCGGGCCTGGTCTCAGAGCGGGATGTTGGCGTGGGCGCCCCGGAGCTGGGGGGCCTCGGCGATGGCCCGCGCGATCTCCTGGCGGGTCTGGCTCGGCTCGATGATCGCGTCGACGACGCCGAGGTCGATGGCCCGCTGCAGGCCCCCGATGGTGGCCTCGTGCTCGGCGGCCAGCTCGGCTTCGGCCTCGTGCAGCCGGTCGGCCGGCACCGAGGCGAGCGTGCGGCGGTGCAGGATGCGGATGGCCGCGACCGCGCCCATGACGGCGATCTCCGCCCCGGGCCAGGCGAACACGCGCGTCGCGCCGAGCGCACGGGAGTTCATCGCGATATAGGCGCCGCCGATCGCCTTGCGGGTCACCAAGGTCACGCGGGGGACCGTCGCCTCGGCGAAGGCGTGCAGGAGCTTGGCCCCGCGGCGGACCACGCCGTCCCATTCCTGCCCGACGCCCGGCAGGTAGCCGGGGACGTCCACGAGCACCACGAGCGGAACCCCGAACGCGTCGCACATCCTGACGAACCGGGCGCCCTTCTCAGCCGACGCGGCGTCCAGGCAGCCGCCAAGGCGCATCGGGTTGCTGGCGACCACGCCGACGGTGCGCCCGGCCAGGCGGCCGAGGATCGTCACGATGTTCGGCGCCCACCGGGGGTGTAGCTCGACGCCCGGCGTGTCCAGGAGCTTGCCGGTCAGCGCGTGCACGTCGTACGCCCGGCGCGGGGAGTCCGGCAGCACGCCGGACAGGTCACGGTCCTCCGCGTCCTCGGCCACCTTGCCCTGGTCGCTGAGCATGGCCGCGAGCTGGCGGGCCACGTCGAGCGCTTCCGCGTCGGTCTGCGTCACCACGTGCACCACGCCGGAGCGCCGGCTGTGCGGCTCGGGGCCGCCCAGGCGCTCCATGTCCACGTCCTCGCCGGTCACCGAGCGCACCACGTCCGGGCCGGTTACGAAGATGCGCCCCTGGCCGGACAGGATGACGATGTCAGTCAGGGCGGGGCCGTAGGCGGCGCCCCCCGCGGCCGGGCCAAGCACGACGGAGATCTGCGGGACCCGCCCGGAGGCCGCGGTCATCGCCGCGAAGACCGTGCCGACCGCGTGCAGGCTGGCGACCCCCTCGGCGAGCCGGGCGCCGCCCGAGTGCCACAACCCCACGATCGGAACGCCGCGTGTGACGGCCTCCGCGTAGGCCGACACGATCGCCGCGCAACCCCCGCTGCCCATCGCCCCGCCCTGCACCCGGGGGTCGCTCGCGAACGCCACCGCGCCCGAACCGGCCACCAGTCCGACGCCGGCGACCACCCCGCTCCGCTCGTCCCCGTCCGCGGGCAGCAGCTCGAGCGTCCCGGGGTCGAACAGGGCAGCCAGCCGCTCCCGCGGATTGCGCGGCAGCGGCGGCATAACCGGACTGGCATCCGGAGCGGTCATCGTGGGCCTCCTCTGCCGGCCAGCCGAACAAGCCGGACAATCACAACAAGCACAACAAGCACAAGACGATCAGGCGGCGACGAACACCAGCGAGACGTTGTGGCCGCCGAACCCGAACGCATTGTTCAGCACCGCCATCGGCTCGGAGCCGCGCTTGCTCAGCGGCCTCGGCTCGGTGGCCACCTCGATGGGCACGTCGTCGTCGAGGTCCTCAAGGTTGATCGTGGGCGGCGCCACCTGATTGCGCAGCGAGAGGATGGCGGCCACCGACTCGATGGCGCCCGCGCCGCCGAGCAGGTGCCCGGTCATCGACTTGGTGGACGTGACGATCACGCCGTCCACGGCCGGGCCGAGGGCCCTGGCCAGGGCCTGCGCCTCGAGCGGGTCCCCTTCCGGGGTCGACGTCGCGTGCGCGTTGACGTGCGTCACCTGCGCCGGGTCGACCTTCGCGTCGGCCAGCGCGCGCCCGATCGCCGACGCCACCCCGGCCCCGTCGGGCGCCGGGTGCGCGATGTGATAGGCGTCCGACGAGTAGCCGGCCCCGGCCGCGATGGCGTACACCGTCGCGCCGCGCTCCCGCGCGTGCGACAGCGACTCCAGGACCAGGATCCCGGCCCCCTCGCCGAGCACGAACCCGTCCCTGGCCTTGTCGAACGGGCGTGACGCCCGCTCCGGCTCGTCGTTGCGGGTTGACATCGCGCGCATGACGGCGAACGCGCCGATGTTCAGCGGCATGATGGCCGCCTCGGTGCCGCCGGTCAGGACCACGTCGGCCCGGCCCGAGCGGATCATGTCGATGGCGTACCCGATCGCCTCCGCCCCGGAGGCGCAGGCGCTGACCAGGGAGTGCGCGCCCGCGTGAGCGCCGAATTCCATGCTGATCCAGCCGGCTGCCCCGTTGGGCATCAGCATCGGCACCGTGTAGGGCGAGATGCGCTGCCAGCCCTTCTCGTTGAGCGTGTCGTACGCGGCCAGCGTCGAGCCGATGCCGCCGATCCCGGTGGTGACCGACACCCCGAGCCGTTCAGGATCCACCTCGGGCGCGCCCGCGTCGGCCCACGCTTCGCGGGCGGCGACCAGCGCGAACTGCTCGCAGCGGTCCATCCGGCGGGCCTGCACGCGCCCGACGACCTCAACCGGGTCGACGGCCGCGGGCGCGGCAATGCGGACCGGCAGCTGCTCCGCCCACGGCTCGGTGATCCGCCGTACGCCGCTCTGCCCGGCCAGCATCGCCGCCCAGGTCGACGCGACGTCCCCGCCGAGCGGGGTTGTCGCGCCGAGCCCGGTAACGACGACCGTCTCGCGGTCCAAGCTCACGCCGTACTCCCGGCGCTCTTGGCCACGAAGTTGATCACATCCTGGACCGTGACCAGGTCCTTCAGCTGGTCGTCGGGGATCTCGACGCCGAACTTGTCCTGGGCGGCGACGGCGATCTCCACCATGGACAGCGAATCGATGTCGAGGTCGTCGGCGAAGCTCTTGCCCGGGGTCACCTCGTCGGCGGGCACCCCGGCGATCTCCTCGATGATCTCGCCAAGCCCGGCGAGGATCTCCTGGTCTGTCATACTCCTTGCTCCTTGTCGTGAGATTGTCTGGCGGCCCCGGGGCGGGGCTGCGACCTGTCCATCCTGCCTCGCCGGCGCGCAGCCGGCTCGCGGCAGGGCGCGGCTAGGGTACCGTGATCACCTGCGCCGCGTAACACAGCCCCGCGCCGAATCCGAGCAGGAGCGCGTGGGAGCCCGGCTTGAGGTCGCCGCGCTCGGCCATCCGGGCCAGCGCCAGCGGGACCGAGGCCGAGGACGTGTTGCCGGCGTGCACGATGTCGTCGGCCATCATCTCCCGCGGTATGCCGAGCCTGCGCGCGATGACCTCGATGATCCGCAGGTTCGCCTGGTGCGGGACGAACGCCGACAGCTCACTCACGGCCACGCCGGCCCGCTCGCACGCCTGCGCGGCGATCGGGTGCAGGGCCGTGGTGGCCCAGCGGAACACCGCCTGGCCCTCCTGGTAGATGGAGGCGTCACGGTCGGCGATCGTGATCTTGGAGGCCATGTCTCCCGCGCTGCCCCACGCGACCGGGCCGATGCCCGTGGGCTCGCCGTCCGCGACCGGCCCGACCACCACCGCGCCGGCCCCGTCGGCGAAGATGATGCTGGTGGACCGGTCGTCAGGGTCCACCCAGGCCGTCATCTTCTCCGACCCGATGACCAGCACGTTCCGCGCCGTGCCCGCCCGGACCGCGTCCGAGGCGTTCGACAGCGCGTAGCAGAACCCGGCGCAGGCCGCGTTGAGGTCGTAGGCGCCGGGGGCGACGATGCCGAGCCGGTGCGCCACCTCCGCCGACGCGTTCGGTATCGCCGTCTCGGTGCTGCAGGTGGCCACGATGACCAGGTCGATGTCGGCGGGGGACAGGCCGCTAGCGGCCAGCGCCTTGCCGCCGGCCACGACCGCCATGTCCGCCACGGTCTCGTCGGGCCCGGCGAAACGCCGGCTGATGATGCCCACCCGGCTGCGGATCCACTCGTCGCTGGTGTCCACCCGGGCCGCCAGGTCGTCGTTGGTGACCACGTTGGCCGGCTGGTACCCGCCGAAGGACATGATGCGCGCGCCCGCCACGGGCCGCGGCGATATCACGCGCCGTCCCTGGGCTGGACGCGGACCAGGGGCTGACCCTGGCTGACCGGATCGCCGTCCTCCACCAGCCACTCGATGATCTCGGTGGACCCGGTGGGCCACCGCGCGGTGACGGCGTGCCCGCCGTCGCGCGCCTCGACGGTGCCGAGCTGCGTGGTCATGGCGACCATGGCCCCGGTCGCGGCCGCGCCGGCGCGCCCGGCCGGCGCGCGGAACGTCCCCGACGTGGGCGCCACGATCAGCCGCCACTCGGGCAGGTGGCCGTGGCTGTGGCTATCGGGCTCGACATGGTGCTCCTTGATCAGGTCCCGCGCCGCGTCGAGCTGATCCGGGGTCTTGAGCGCCAGCTGGGCGACACCCGGCAGCGCGCGGCGGGCCAGGCCGACCAGCGTACCGGCGGGCGGAAGCTCGATGATGGCGGTCACGCCGAGATCGGCCATCGTCCTCATGCACAGGTCCCAGCGGACCGGCGCGGCGACCTGGGCCACGATGCGCTCGAGCCACTCCTTGCCCGTGGTGACCGCGGCGCCGTCGGCGTCGGACAGCAGCGTTATCGCCGGATCGTTCAGGCTGACTTCGGCGGCCGCGTCGCGCAGCGCCGCGACGGCGGGGGCCATGTGCCTGGTGTGGAAGGCCCCGGCGACCTGCAGCGGGCGCAGCCGCGCTCCGGCCGGCGGGTCGGCCGCGAACGCCTCGAGGCCGGCCAGGGTCCCCGCGGCCACGATCTGCCCCGCGCCGTTGACGTTCGCCGGGGTCAGGCCGTACCGCGCGATGGCGGCCAGCACCTCGTCCTCGTCGCCGCCGAGGACTGCCGTCATCCCGGTCGGCTCCGCCGCGGACGCCGACGCCATGGCCGAACCCCGGACCCGGACCAGCCGCATGGCGTCGTCGGAGCCGAGCACGCCGGCCAGCACCCCCGCGGCCAGCTCCCCGACGCTGTGCCCGGCGGCCGCATCCGCCCGCACGCCAGCCGGGTCACCGCCCGCCAGCGCGCCCGCGGCGGCGATCGCGGCCGCCACGAGCAGCGGCTGCGCTACCGCCGTGTCCCTGATCTCATCGGCGTCGGCCGTGGTGCCGCACCGGATCAGGTCATAGCCCGCCAGCTCGGAGGCGGCGCCGAGAAACTCGGCGACACCGGGCAGTTCCAGCCACGGCGCCAGGAAACCGGGCGTCTGCGCACCCTGCCCGGGCGCGGTGATTATGAGCATCCTAATAGCGTGCCCTGTAGATGTCCGCCATCTGCATGCCAGACAGTACGAAGTTGCGCGCCACAACCTTGTTGCTTTTCTACAAAGGGTGTTCATCTGGGCGTTACCGTCCCGTTACCCTTCGCGCCGCCGTAGCGGTCACGGAACCCCGAGGGAGCCTCAGCCGTGCTTGGCGGCCAGGCGGCCCAGGGCGATCGCGACCCACAGGGTGAAGCCGTCCCGCCCGACGGAAGGCGCGTAGTCGGTGAGCTCCTCGACCCGGCGCAGCCGGTAGCGGACGGTGTTCGGGTGCACGAAAAGCAGCCGCGCGGTGGCCTCCAGCGACGAGCCCTGTTCCAGGTAGGCGGTCAGCGTGTCGAGCAGGGCGTGCCCGCCCGTGAGCAGCGGCTCGTAGACCTCGCTGATCAGCGTGGCGCGCGCGTCGAGGTCACCGTCGAGCGCCCGCTCGGGCAGCAGGTCGTCGGCGCCGGCCGGCCGGGGCGCGTCGGGCCAGGCGGGCGCGGCCCGCAGCGCGGCCAGCGCCGCCCGCGCGGAGACCGACGCGGTGCGCAGGTCGCGGACCAGCGGGCCGGCGATCACCGGGCCGGGCCCGAACCTCCCCGCGAACCGCTCGGCAGCGGCGATCGGGTCATCGCTGCCGCCCACCACCAGGATGAGCCGGTTCCCCTGCACGCCGGCCAGCAGGTCGAGCCTGGCCCGCCGCGCCTGGGTCCGCAGCTCCTCGATCAGTGGCTCCGACCCGAAGGCCCCGAGGGCCCGGGTGCCCTGGCCGTCCCCTTCGCCGTCCTCGTCGCCGATGGTCCCGACGACGACGGTCACGGGGGAGGAGGACCAGTTCAGCGCCGACGCCCAGGAGTGCAGCGACTCCTCGGTCTCCCCGCGGACCAGGGAGTCCACCACGAGCGCTTCCAGCCGGGCGTCCCAGGCGCCGCGCGCCTCCGCCGTCCGCGCGTACACCAGCGCCGCGCTGAACGCGATCTCCCTGGCGTAGGTCAGCACGGCCTCGCGCAGCTCCGCCTCGTCGCCCGGCGCGGCCAGCTCGCCGACCTGCGCCTCGACCGCGTCGTTGATGACCCGGACCATCTCGACCGCGTGCTGCAGGCTGACCGCCCGGGCCAGCTCGCGCGGCGCGGTGCCGAACACCTCGGTCACCGCGGGCCTGTTCCGTTCCGGGTGCTTGAGCCAGTTGACGAACGCGGCGACCCCCGCCTGGGCCACCAGGCCGAGCCAGGACCGGTTCTCCGCCGACATGTTGCGGTACCACGGCAGCCGCTTGTCCATGGCGGCGATCGCGGCGGTGCCGAGCGCCCCGCTCGCCCGCTCGATCCGCCGCACGGTCTCCGCGCTCACCCGCGACCGGCCCGCCCGGCCGCTCTTCGCCCCCCCACCTGCCCGCTCCGACGTCATCCCTCCAGCGTAATCCCCATGATCACGAAGGATTTTGTACCGCGGGGAGTACCAGATCCTTCATGATCACGAGACCCCTACGAGAGCGCCTCGCTGACCGGCAGGTCCAGGCGGTACTTGGCGATCGCCTGGGCGGGGAACCCGGCGTCGACCGCGCCGCTGCGGGCCAGTTCCCACAGCACGGCGACGGTGATCGACTGGGCGTCGACGTGGAAGAACCGCCGCGCCGCCGGCCGGGTGTCGGAGAAGCCGAACCCGTCGGTCCCGAGCGAGGTGAACGCACCGGGCACCCAGCGCGCGATCTGGTCCGGCACGGCCTTGATCCAGTCGGACACCGCGACCACCGGGCCTACCGTCTCGGACAGGACCGAGGTCACGTAAGGCACTCGCGGCCCGGAGTCGGGGTGCAGCATGTTCCACGACTCGCAGGCCAGTGCCTCCCGGCGCAGC
>Ga0070730_10006034_pt1 | contig 10389 bp, 13 predicted proteins | sample Coa_R1_3_FD_66447 | JGI IMG/M metagenome (GOLD analysis project Ga0070730, IMG submission 66447) | Surface soil microbial communities from Centralia Pennsylvania, which are recovering from an underground coalmine fire - Coalmine... | ecosystem: Environmental > Terrestrial > Soil > Unclassified ... | reverse complement strand
ACACCGGCTTTCCTTCGATCTGGAAACTGTTCGAGCCGGGGCCATTCAAGACGTTATTCGGTCGAAAGGGGAAGCCGGTCGCCAGCGCCGCCGATTCCACTCCGGGAATCGCTCGCATGCGGCGTTGGACGCTTTCTGCCAGCGTATTGAATTTGTCAGGATCGTTCTTGAAGCGGAAGCTCGCATCGACGCGCATGGTGAGCAGGCGATCGGCTCGGAAGCCAGGATCCACGTGCTGCAGAGTAAAGATGCTGCGAATCATCAAGCCTGACCCGATGAGCAGTATGAACGAAACAGTCACCTGCGCGACCACCAGCGCAGCTCGCAACCGCTGGCGCTTGCCGCTGGTTGTGGCTTGAGCATTGGCCTGCTTCAAGGCGTCTGTCATCTGACGACTCGAAGAAAGCGCCGGAACAAATCCGAACAATACGCCGGCCAAAACGGAGACCAAGAGAGCAAACAGGAGAACAGGCCAGTCAACCTTCACCTCGCCGGCGCGCGTGGTGAAGCGGGCGGCAAACTTCACCAGCAATTGCAAAGCCGGCGGCGCCATCAGGAAGCCCAAAGCACCGCCCGCTACAGAAAGCATCACCGACTCGGTGAGCAGCTGGCGAATCAGTCTCAACTTGCTTGCGCCCAAAGCGCTACGAACTGCGAGTTCGCGCTCGCGTTTCAGCAGTCGAGCAAGCATCAGGTTGGCGACGTTCGCACAGGCAATGAGCAAAACCAAACCTGCGGCACACAAGAGAACAATGAGAGTAATTCGAGCTCGGTGCGTCAGCTCCTCCTGCAAGGGCGCAATCGCAGCGTTGTACCCGTACTCTTTCGGGTACTCCTTGGGATAGGAAGTTTCAAGCTGGTGGGCGATCGTGGAGACATCGGCTTGTGCGGCGGCCAGCGAAACGCCGGGCTTAAGCCTTCCGAAGACCGCGGCGATCAGTCGGAATCGCCGATTCTGAATGTTTTTGGGATCCGCCCGAAATGGACAGTGCAGGGTGGGCATGTACACGTCGTTCTCAGCCGGATACTGGGGTATCGGAGGCAAAACGCCGACCACGGTGTGTGGGCGGTTGTTCATCTGGAAGACCTTGCCCACGATGTTAGGATCGCCTCCTTGATGAACCTGCCAATATTCGTGGCTCAGTACGAGCACCGCATCGGATTTTTCGGTGTCGTCGGAAGGAAGGAAGGTCCGGCCAAGGATGGGCTTTACACCCAGCACATCAAAGAAATTCGCGGAGACCACTCCGGTCTGCACCCGCTCCGCAGTGTCCTTTCCATACAGCAGGAACGACATGCTGTGGTACTCCACGACCGATTCCAGAGTGTGGTTGTAATCGCGATAATCGAACACTTCCTTCGGAGAGAAATTCACACTGCCCGCGCCGGCTTTCGTAGCCTGTTGCTTGAGAACAACCAGTCTTGATCCGTCCGCGTATGGCAGTGGACGAAGCAGCACGCCGTAAACAACGCTGAAAATCGCGGTGTTCGCCCCGATTCCGAGTGCAAGCGTGAGCACAACTAAAGCAGAGAAGCCAGGATTTCTGCGCACCATGCGCGCGCCGAATCGGAGATCCTGAAGCAGGGTGTCCAACCAGGCTCCGGCACGAACGTCGCGAACGTGTTCCTTCACTTGATCCGAACCTCCCAGCTCCATCTTCGCCGCACGAGTAGCTTCGTCCCGATTCATTCCGCTCGCCACCTTCTCTGTAATCAGCATGTCGAGATAAGACGAGACTTCGCGATCGAGCTGGTCATCGACTTCCTGTTGGCGAAACAGGTTGCGGAAGAAGCTGCGAATTCTCGTAAGGGACATAAGTCACCTCGTTGTGAAGTCCGGCTGAGCCGTTGACGGTCGACCGTTACCCTAAGCTCAGAACTCTTTCAGGATCCGCATCAAACTTCTTCTTGTGGCTCGCCATGCAGAAGTAATACGTCTTCCCTTGGTAGACGGAGGTTGGAGCAGTAGCCTTGTTCACGTCCATGTCGCAAACCGGGCATAGAGGATGGGCGTCGGTGGAGACTGGCGGTTTGGCGTAGGCCTCGTTGGAATCGGGGTTCAACCAGCCTTGCCCTTGATACTCCATCTGATAGGCGGTGCTTTGGGCGACCTCGTGCCCGCAATATCGCTCCACGACGCGAAGCGCGAGGTCAATGCCGGACGACAAGCCTCCTGCGGTCGCAATGTTGCCTTGCTCCACAAACCGTGCGCCGCGCTTCACTTTGATGTCAGGAAAATCCAACGCCAGCTCCTTGTAGGAACCGTGATGAGTGGTGGCAACCTTGCCCGAAAGTAATCCTGTCTGTGCCAGGACGAAGGCGCCGGTACAGACCGACATCGTCACGTCGGCAGTTTTCGCCGATTTGCGAATCCACTGCTTCGTTGCCTCTGTGGGATCGCTCTGCGCCGGGATCACAATCACCTTGGGAGCGGGAGCATTTGCGAAAGTGTAGTCGGGCAGAATCTTCAATCCTGCGCTTGCCCGAATTGGCTCATGAGTCTCGGCGACTGTATACAGACGAAACGGATTTTCCATCATGCCGCCGATCATGACGTCCTGGAACACTTCCCAAGGTCCAGTAAAGTCGATCACCACCGCGCCTTTAGAGAGCAAGAAGGCCACTGGAATGCTTCCGTTGGCGGGAACTTTCACTGGCGTCTCCGAAGACGATCCTGCACTCTGCGGACTGGCGGCAAAGCTCCGAACCACTGAAAGCGGAAGCACGCCCATACAGCCGATCGCTGCGCCGGCCTTGAGCAATTCCCTTCTCTTCATAACGTCTCCTTTTGTCTTTTACGAGCTCGCGAGGGCCTGGGAGATCGCGAGCGATATGCGACTCCACCGTTCCGTCTCCGTTTCAAGCTGTCGACGTCCCGTTTTGGTAAGCCGGTAGTATTTCGCGCGGCGATTGTTTTCCGATTCGCCCCAGACTGCTGCCACCCAACCCTCTTCCTCCATGCGGTGCAATGCGGGAAAGAGCGATCCGGGCTTTACCTGAAAAGTTCCACCGGTAATCTGCTCTAAACGTCTTGCAATTCCGAGGCCGTGCATCTGCTCCAATGCAAGAGATTTGAGGATGAGCAGATCCAGCGTTCCCTGCAGCAATGCGGTTTGTTCCTGTGGCACGTGCACGCTCCTATCGACGTTCTGTAGGAAAATAGGTTAGCGACCTATAGAGTGTCAATAGGAAAGACAATGAACATAGAGATGAAATTCCGGGGATGAGTTTTCAACCCCCAGGCGACAAGTAAGAGGGTCATGCCCGCAGAAGGGCTGTTCACTTACGGACATCGCCGTCTGAAAACGACCACTCCTAACTGAAAAGGATCGCCACAATGCCCCCTCGATGGGCATTTACAATCGTTGGTATGGCTTCGTGCAGGGTAGCTCGTTGCACCGGCGAGCGAGGGCAGAGCTAAATACAAATGGAATTTGTCGACCTCAAGAGCCAATACCGAAGGTTGGAAGCGTCGATCCATAGTCGCCTGCAGAGAGTGATGCAGGGATGCCAGTTCATTATGGGACCCGAAGTAGCCGAGGCCGAAGCTGCTCTGGCAGCGCGCGTGGGATCCCGTCACTGCATCACCTGCGCCAGCGGCACCGACGCCCTTCTACTGGCAATGATGGTTTTGGGCATTGGTACGGGCGATGAAGTCATCACATCTCCATTTACCTTTATCGCCACAGCGGAGATGATCGCGCTGCTCGGCGCCACTCCGGTATTCGTTGACATCGACCCGCGCACCTACAACATGTCGCCTATGTTATTGGAAGCCGCGATCACTCCGCGCACCCGCGGCGTCATGCCGGTCGCGCTCTACGGACAATGCGCTGACATGGATATGATCAATGCCATTGCCGCGAAACACGGCATTCCGGTCATCGAAGATGCCGCGCAAAGCTATGGGGCCACGTACAAAGGGCGCTCTTCATGCAATCTAAGCACGATCGGATGTACGAGTTTCTTTCCTTCCAAGCCGCTTGGCTGCTACGGCGATGGCGGAGCGTGCTTCACAAATGACGACACGCTTGCCGAAATCATGCAACAGATTCGGGTACACGGTCAGGATCACCGATACCATCATCCTCGTCTCGGCTTGAATGCCCGTTTTGACACGATGCAGGCGGCGATCTTGCTGGCAAAGTTGGAGGTGTTCGACGTCGAACTCAAAGCTCGCGACGCAATCGCACAACATTATTCGAGGCTCTTGTCCGATATCGCCGTGGTGCCCTTCATCGAACCGCACAACACATCTGCCTGGGCGCAATACACGATTCAAGTCTCAAACCGGTCAGATCTGCAGCAGGCTTTGTCAGCGGGTGGAATTCCCACTGCAGTGCACTATCCGATCCCTTTACACTTGCAGCCGGTATTTTCGTCCTTGAACTTAGGAACTGGCAGCTTTCCGGTCTGCGAAGCAGCCAGCGAGCGGGTTCTGAGCCTGCCGATGCATCCTTACATGAGCGAGGCGGATGTACAGCGAGTTGCTTCCGCCCTGCATGACGTGTCTCGAGAAAAACTTGCGAGCGTCTGACTAGACGCGAATGTCAACGACCGAGCGATATCGTCTTTACTACTGGAGCCTGATCGGCCGCCGAAGCGCCGTGAGGTCATGAAGCTGCTTCATGTGGTGGGGGCGCGCCCGAATTTCGTAAAAGCTTCCGCCGTTTTTCGCGCGCTAGCTTCTTATCCACATATAGAGCAGCTTCTAATTCACACCGGTCAGCACCGCGGCCCAGATATGTCCGACGTTTTCTTCGAGCAACTTGCGCTGCCAGAACCCGAGATCAATCTGCAGGCGAGTTCAACCTCGCAGGCGCTACAAACCGCCGAGATCATGCAGCGGTTCGAACCTGTATTGTCCGACCAGCGGCCGGACTGGGTGGTGGTGTACGGTGACGTGACCTCAACAATGGCCGCAGCCCTGGTTTGCGCAAAACTGGGTGTCCGGGTCGCGCACGTGGAAGCTGGTTTGCGGTCTTTTGATCGCACCATGCCCGAAGAGATCAATCGGGTAGTGACCGATCAACTCTCTGACCTGCTGTTCACGCCCTCTGAGGATGGCGACCGAAACCTTGCGCGGGAGGGCATTGATCCAAAGAAGATTCACTTCGTGGGCAATGTGATGATCGACACTCTGGTCCGAATGCTACCGCTGGCCGGCGATCATATGCCTGCAAATGTACCGAAACGATATGCGGTGATAACGCTGCATCGTCCGTCGAATGTCGATGACACAAACTGGATGAAGGAGATGTTGGCGAATCTCGACGAGATCTCAACAGAACTGCCGATCATATTTCCCATGCATCCCCGCACCTGCGACCGGGTGCGCGCCGCCGGCATTACACTCCCAAAAGGTGTCCGCTTCAGCCAGGCGCTGCCGTATCTCGATTTTCTTGCGCTATTGCAAAAAGCTGCGGTTGTGATCACCGACTCGGGCGGAATTCAGGAAGAAACCACCTTCCTCAACGTCCCCTGTCTCACGGTTCGCGAAAATACCGAACGCCCAGTCACGGTGGAGTACGGAACAAATCAGATTGTAGGACGCAGTTTCCAACGTCTACGGGATGAGACCCTAAAGATCCTCGCCGGGAATGTAAAACAAGGCCATTGTCCGCCACGGTGGGACGGCCAGTCCTCAAAGAGGATAGCAGCGCTACTGACTCGCTGAGTTGCCAACACCCTGAACTCAACTCGCCGCGCGAATACGGCTATCCTTGCGCGTGATGCGGATCGTGAGCTCGACGCGGTTGTTGAGCGCGAGCTTGCGAAAAATCGATTGAATATGGTTCTTGACGGTTTGTTCCGAGATACTCAGGCGGTCGGCAATCCTCTTATTGGAATAGCCGGTTGCCACTAGCTTGGCTATTTCATATTCCCGCTGGGTAAGCGCTTGCATGAAGCCAAGGTATCTTCGGAACGCTCATGCAACGCAATTCGAAAAGAAAATTTACAAAATCCGGACAAAATCATCCCGCCGGCAAAAAAAAACGCAACGACTATACGAAACCGCAACCTAGTACTATAGTACTAGGCGCTACTCACCTCGAGTGTAAGGACTATATCCATGAATAAATCTACAGTTCTCGCGTTTCTCGACGCTGAAATTGAGCGCCTTCAAAAGGCACGGGAGCTTCTTTCTGGGGATGGACGCAGTTCCGGACGCAATGGCAACTATCGCCATGCTGCGAGCGGACTTGGACGCGTTCGAAAGAGACGCCACATGAGCGCGGAAGCGCGAAAAAAAATCTCCGAAGCGCAAAAGAAACGCTGGGCCGCACGCAAAAGAGGATAGTGACCGCAGTCGCTTTAGCCAGCGCGACCCCGGCCAGAATCGAGGATTGGCCGGGGCATGCTTACCGTAAGATATCCCTCCGCCGAGCGCATGAAGTCCTCATAGCGTTTGAGCACCCGCATTGGCCGCATGTCAGCATCAGGGGCGGCATACTCCAACCAAAGCAGCATCCATAGCCCTAAGCTCGCGAGCCGCACGTGTAGGGCGCGTAGAACGAGAGCGCTCACTTGCCGTGTAGAGCTTGGGTCGCCTGGGAGGACACTCGACCTCAGCAGCGAGCCTAGCAGGGCGCAGTTCTCCGCGATCCACATCAGATACTCCTGCATTGCCCTCGCCCGCGCGCGACGAACCTGTCGATAGTGATGCGAGGTGAGCGAGTTTCGAAGAAATTCATTATCCTCTGCAACGAGGAGATTGCGAAAAGCTGCCACATCCACTTGGCGCAGGTCTGACCAGTTGTCTCTATGTCGCCCAATGCTGCCTCTTACCAGCCACAATAGCAGGAGCAAAACCATGATGCCGGCGGCGATGAGCCACATCCATAGACTGTTCATTAACGACGCACCGCCGTCACCAGAGCGTCATTCATCTTCTCGAGTTCAAAAGTTGCGAGCATAGAATCGGGGGATGGGGGGGCAGAAGGGGGTCGCTGCCGGAAGAAGTAGCCAGCCCAGACAAGTTTCTGGCACAGGTTTACTCCCATGCGAGACCAGGAATAAATCTCAATCGCACTGCGCCCGTAATGGGCGCGTATCGCTAGGCCGGCGAGTTCCACGGCATCGTACATCGCCAATCCTAAGGCAATACCGAACAGATAATCTGTCCACGGAACTCCAAAAAGAAAAATGAAGACGAACAAGGTGACAAGCAAACCCACGCTCAGGACGGAATCCGCGAGTTTCACAACGAAGATGGCTGCCACTAGCTTGCTAGCATCGTTACCCGGGGCGGCACCGGCCGCGTAGAGCGCAACAGCGATCAGCACGAGAATGGCAACGCCAAAAACCATGCGGCCTAGCTTCTGAAGGCCGAGTCGTTTGGGGAATACTTTCTGGAAGATTTCACGAACGACAAAAAGTCGGAGAAAAGAATTTATTCCCTCTGTGATCCAGAAGGTATAGAAGTAGGTCGCGTAGTGCTCTCTGCCCATGCCAATTTCGAACAGAACACAAGTCCTAGCCACTTCACCCAGTAGGAAAGTCCAAAAAACCGGAAAATCGCGCCTGACCTTCCTGCGAAACATGATTGCGGCGGTGGCGGTTTCAATGAAGATGGGCCCTAGCCAGAAGACATCCTTTAGAGTCCAATGCATGGTGTGCGCGTTCCGCTCACCATACATCGGACCCTGAAGGAAATCAAAGAAACCTCAGACAATGCATCCTGCTGGAGGACAGGGTGGTACCGGATCTCCTCCTGCATCGGCGAACGACGCGGTTGACATGGCGGCCCCAAGCAGGAGAATGGTGGCTGCAAGCTGGAAAACTCTTCGCATGGCGCAACTCCTTGTGTGGATTTGCGCCGGAGAATGAACTCAGAATGACCCGCTTTTACGGAACCCAAAAATCTTTGCCGGTTACGGAACTTGCGACTACGGGAGCCCGGCTTTCCCCTTTTGAGGATTTTAAGCTGAGAACCTTGTCTGCGATTCCGGGACTTTGGGCAAAGCTGTTGTATTTGGTGGAATTGCGTTCTGAGGATGGAAGCTATGAGCACTGGGGCCATAGCCGGTTGCACGGCGAGAGCAGAAGTCAGGAGGCGTTGGCCCACGCACATTCCGAGCTCTATATTGAACTACTTCGCACGCCAATTTCCGAGATGGCGAAGGAGCTGGAGGCCCTAGAGGACGAGAACGAACCTGCTCCAGCCGCGCGGCGGATCGCTGAAAACGAAGCTAAAGCAGTCCCCAAGAATTTTCGCGGAGGGTCGCCGCGACACTTCAGTTCAGTTGTGCTGGCTGTTTCTTTATTGGATTCTGATCGGCGGGCTTCCACTCATTGAGCCGCATGGCGACTCCCACAACCTGGCCGATCACTTCCGCCTCTTGCGGATATTGAAAGACCCGCGGCGCTGTAGGCGAGAGCGGATGAGGTTGAATCACAAGTTGCTCACGATCGCTGATGTTGCACCATGAGCAAATGAACTCCTGGCGAGTCTCGATGAAATAGATCGGCCGCTCGTATTCTGAGCGCCAACCCTCATTCACAATCACGTTCTTGCTTTCGTCGACTTGCAGGAACGAGCCCGGCATCAGTAACGGGTACATCGTAAAGTCCTCCGTGCCCACGAAAGCATAGGTGTGAGGCCCACGCTTGAAGCCGGAGACGAATTGCAGCGGAACTATGCCCCATTTCTGGATCATCCGCGCGAGATTCATCGTGCGTCGAACGTCAAACCCAGGATCGATTGCCACCGGCACCTTCAACGTATCGAGGTGAGGGACGTTGTCAAAACGGTGCGTATTGGGGACCTGCGTCACGTTGTTGTCGTCCGCGATCGCGTCGAAATTCACGTTATACCACCCAAAAATCTCCCGGTAATCGCACCGGTATATGGCAGCCAGAGAATAGACCCTGTAGATGCTGGGGAGGATTCCTTTTGCCTCTAACTCAGAGAGGCGGCTGAAGGGGATGAAGTACTCCTGATTTTGATGCCGCGCCGCGATTTCCGAACTGGCAGCTTCGACATCGCGCAAAGTGAGCCCCAGCCGTTCGCGAAGATGCCGTAGTTGCTGGCCTGCGTAAAGGAACATGAAAAAGTGATGACTGTTTGCGGCAATTGTAGTACGGAAGTACTGCCACCGGAAGCCTCGTTTTTGTCGTTTTTTCGAGTTTCGGAACTGGCTGTTCCTGATACGGAACACTTCGGCACTTGTCGCGATCGCCCCATTGTCCGGATTTCGTAACAAGGTCCGACTAGATACTGTCTTCCCTTTTTAGCCCGTCCTCTCTCAACGCGTTGACGAATGGTTACTTTCGCGGCTAGTCTTGTGCAGTTTTCAGGAGCCAATCATGAGACCGTTGAGATGGTGCGCAATATTCACATTCCTGTTTGCATTGAGCGTTCGCGCCGCAGACCAGCCGGCCATGCCCGAACCTACCGTGAAAGTAGGTGATGTAGCGCCAGACTTTGCCCTACGGGACCAAGGCGGAAAGGAAGTGAAGCTTTCGGACTTCCGTGGCAAGAAAAACGTGGTGCTTGCGTTCTATGTGTTCGCTTTCACCGGCGGCTGACAAAAAGAGATGCAGGCCTACCAGCAGCAATTGAGCACGCTGGAAGCCGCAGACACCCAGGTGCTGGGTGTGAGCATGGATAGTCCCTTCGCGAACAGGGCATGGGCGAAGGAGATCGGCGTCACGTTCCCATTACTGAGCGACCTGGGCGGGGAGGTCACGCGGCAATATGGCGTCTTCAGTCCGAAATATAAAGCCGCCAGGCGGGTGACCTATCTGATCGACAAAGATGGGAAGGTTCTTGAAATGCAGAAGGATTCAGACGCTATAGATCCGACCGCAGTTGTCACGAGCTGCCAGAGACGCAAGATGAAAACCTAATTTCTTCGCGGCGGCGGCGAGCCAGGAGCGAGCACGTACAACAGTCCCGGATTCACTAACTCTGGTCAGCGTTAACAGGCTTCGGCGAGGCCGTAGCTGATGGCTGGATCGTTCTGCTAATGTGTTCGAACGAGCGCGCGAGCCGCTCCTCGACCGCGTCTCCCTTCTCGGGGACGTTGATGCGCCCGAGCAGTCCTTCGTTGCGCTTGAAGAGCAGCACTTCAGAACCTTGCGAGCGACTCTCGTACAGTGCAGTCACTTCGGCGTTTACTTCAAAAGTGTGAAACATTTGGCTTCATCTCCTCGGCAATTTGCCAATTTTTCAGATTTTAGGACGTAGAACGAGCCATCATGGGGATCTGTACCAGCGCCGCGCGATGGACCTGCTTTGAACGTTCATACCAAAAAGTATTCGTGTCGAACCGTGAGTCCGGCTGCTCTCCCTCATCTTTCCTGAAGCGCCTCATGCGATTGTTCCGCACTAGAGCCGCATGTTCAGCCTGAACCGCGTTCTTACAACCGTGCAGGATAGACATT
>Ga0070730_10006033_pt1 | contig 10389 bp, 5 predicted proteins | sample Coa_R1_3_FD_66447 | JGI IMG/M metagenome (GOLD analysis project Ga0070730, IMG submission 66447) | Surface soil microbial communities from Centralia Pennsylvania, which are recovering from an underground coalmine fire - Coalmine... | ecosystem: Environmental > Terrestrial > Soil > Unclassified ... | reverse complement strand
TTCTTGTAGGAACCGGGATAGCCGGCGGCGGCCATCACCACCACCATGGCCGGCTCGGGTTTCCACTCGAGCTTGTGCCCGGCCAGCTTGCCGTCGCAGGCGGCCAGCAGCAGCTCGACGATGTCGGAGTCGAGACGCGCCATCAGCACCTGGCATTCGGGGTCGCCGAAGCGGACATTGTATTCGATCAGGGTCGGTTCGCCGTTCTCGATCATCAGCCCGGCGAACAGCACGCCGCGATAGGGCGCGCCTTCCGCCGCCATGGTCTCGACCAGCGGCGTGATGCAGCGATCCATGATTTTCCGCGTCACGTCATCGGTCACCACCGGGGCCGGGGAATAGGCGCCCATGCCGCCGGTATTGGGGCCGGTATCGCCGTCGCCGACGCGCTTGTGATCCTGGGCGGCGATCAGCGGCAAGGCGGTCTTGCCGTCGATGATGGCGAAGAAGCTGGCCTCCTCGCCGGTCAGGAAACTCTCGATCACCAGCTCGTCTCCGGCCGCGCCGAATTGCTTGCCGGTCATCATCTGGTCGACGGCGGCCAGCGCCTCCTCCTCGCTCATCGCCACCACCACGCCCTTGCCGGCAGCCAGGCCATCGGTCTTGACCACGATCGGGGCGCCGTTCCGGCGGATGAAAGCCTTGGCGGACTCGGCATCGGTGAAGCGGCCATAGGACGCGGTCGGAATGCCGGCCTTGGCGACCATATCCTTCATGAAGCCCTTCGAGCCCTCGAGGCGGGCGGCGGCGGCGCTGGGGCCAAAGGCCTTGATGCCGGCAGCGTCGAGGCGATCGACCAGGCCGGCGACCAGCGGACCCTCCGGGCCAATGACGACCAGATCGATCTTCTGCTCGCGGGCGAATTTTTCCAGCGCCTCGACATCCTCGGCGCCGATCGGCACCAGGGTCGCCATCTCCTTGATTCCGGCATTGCCGGGCGCGCAATAGAGCGTCTCGCACAAAGGCGAACGGCGGATCGCCCAAGCTAGCGCATGTTCGCGGCCACCCGATCCAACCACCAGAATCTTCATAAGCTGATCCCCACTTCAAAAGCGCCCCTTTAGTAGGGCAAACTGCCCCCATGGATCAAGACACACCTCCCCGTAGCAACACCCCGGAATTTTCCGTCAGCGAAATTTCCAACGCCCTCAAGCAGACCGTCGAGCAGACCTTCGAGCATGTCCGCGTCAAAGGCGAGATCTCCGGCTTCAAGCGCCACAGTTCGGGCCATCTCTATTTCGCCCTCAAGGATTCCGAAGCCGTGCTCGACGCGGTGTGCTGGCGCGGCTCGGCGACCAAGCTGGGCCTCAATCCCGAGGACGGCATGGAGGTGGTGGCCAGCGGACGCCTGACCACCTATCCCGGCCGCTCGAAATACCAGATGGTGGTCGAGCGCATGGAACTGGCCGGCCAGGGCGCGCTGTTGAAGCTGCTGGAAGACCGCAAGAAGAAGCTGGCCGCCGAGGGGCTGTTCGATCCCTCGCGCAAGAAGAAGCTGCCCTTCCTGCCCGAAGTGATCGGCGTGGTCACTTCGCCGACGGGCGCGGTGATCCGCGACATCCTGCATCGCCTGTCCGACCGTTTCCCGCGCCATGTGCTGCTGTGGCCGGTCGCCGTGCAGGGCGACGGCGCCGCCCAGCAGGTGGCCGACGCCATCGACGGCTTCAACGCCTTGACGAAGGGCGGTCGCGTGCCGCGCCCCGATCTGATCATCGTCGCCCGGGGCGGCGGCTCGCTGGAGGATCTGTGGGCCTTCAACGAGGAAGTGGTGGTGCGCGCCGCCGCCGCCTCGCGGATCCCGCTGATCTCGGCGGTCGGGCATGAGACCGACACCACTTTGATCGATTACGCCTCGGACCGCCGGGCGCCGACACCGACGGGTGCCGCCGAGATGGCGGTGCCGGTGCGCTCCGAACTGCTGCTGAAGACCCGCGATTACGAAGCGCGCCTGTTGGGGGGATTGCAGCGTCAATTGATGGAGCGCCGCACCCGCCTCGACGGCTTGGCCCGTGGCCTGGGCGATCCGCGCCGACGGCTGGAGCAGCTCGGCCAGCGTCTCGACGAGTGGGGCGAGCGCCTGCCGCAAGCCCTGGTCAATTTGACCCGCCACCGCGCCTCCGACCTCGCCCGCATCGCTGCCCGCCTGACCCCGGCGCTGAAGAGCCGGATCAATACGGAAACGGCCAAGCTGGAACGCGACCGCCTGAAACTCGACCAGGCCACCAGCCGTCTTGCCGCTGTCTGGCCACGCGTGCTGTCCGACCGCCAGCGTCATCTCGATCAGCTGGGCAAGCTGCTGAAGAGCTATTCCTACGAGGATGTGCTCGAACGCGGTTTCGTGGTGGTCAAGGATGCCAAGGGCCATGCCGTGACGCAGGCCGATCAGGCCAGGCCCGGCGCGCATCTGACGCTGCTGTTCGCCAAGGACCAGGAAGTCGCCGTTACCGTCGACGGAACGCCGCCGCCGAAAGTCTCGCCGACGCCGAAGCCCGGACGTAGTGAACGCGGAGCGGACAACGATGGGCGGCAGGAAAGCCTGTTCTAGGCGACGCCGTTCGGCTTCGGTCCCCCGGTCGCCCAATCGAGCAGCTGCACAGTGTGCACCACCGGCGCGTCCAGCCCCTCGGTCAGCTGCAGGATGCAGCCGAGATTGCCGGTCGCCACCCATTCCGGCTGGATCTTTCGGATATTCGCCTGCTTGCGGCTTTTTAACTCATTGGCCAGCTCGGGCTGCAGGATGTTGTAGGTGCCGGCGGAGCCGCAGCAGAAATGGCCGTCCGCCACTTCCATCGGCACGAAGCCCGCCTCGCGCAGCAGCTTTTGCGGCAGGGTGCGCTGCTTCTGGCCATGCTGCAACGAGCAGGCGGCGTGATAGGCGACCCGCTGGCCGGTCGGATTGACCGGCGTCTGCAGGCCGGTGCGCTCCATCCATTCGCTGACGTCGAGCGCCAGCTCCGCAACCAGGGCGGCCTTGGCGTCGTCTGGAAACAGATGGGCGTAATCCTTGATGCTGGTGCCGCAGCCCGAGGTGGTGATGACGATGGCGTCCAGCCCCTCGCCGCCGCCTTGCTGGGTTTCCTTCCACCAGCCTTCGATGGTCTGCGCCGCGAGCGCTCGGGCTTTCTCCGCTTGGCCCATATGCTGCGGCAGCGCGCCGCAGCAGGGAGCGGATGCCACCACCACTTCGGCGCCGTGACGGATCAATAGACGCAAGGCGGCCTGGTTGATCTCGTTTCCAACCACCGCCTGGGCGCAGCCGGCGAGCAGCGCCACGCGCGCCTTGCGCGGGCGATGAGCCGGATAGATGCCGGGCGCCAGGGTCGAGGACGATAGAGCCGGCGCCTTGGAGACCATGTCTTTCAGCCGCTTGGGCAGCACCGGAGCGAAAGGCTTGGCGAGGCCGGCCAGCCGCATCGACCAGCGGAACAGCCCGCGACTGGTCATCATCGTCGACAGCAGCCGGCGCACTGCCCGCTGCATCGGCGGACGCGCCGTCGGCGAGGCCTCGATCTTGTCGCGCGCCCCCTCGACCAGATGCATGTAATCGACGCCCGAGGGGCAGGTCGTCATGCAGGACAGGCAGGTGAGACAGCGATCGAGATGCTTGACCACGGCGGGACCCGGCTCGCCGCCTTTCTCGTGCATCTCCTTGATCAGCATGATGCGGCCGCGCGGGCTGTCGAGCTCGTCGCCGCGCACATGGAAGGTCGGGCAGGTCGCGGTGCAAAACCCGCAATGGACGCAGGCCCGCAATATCTCGTCGGCCTCGGCGATCTTCGGGTCTTGCAGCTGTTCGGGCGAAAAATGAGTCAGCATGTCATACCGCCGGGGCCATACGGCCAGGATTGAGCAAATTGTCCGGATCGAAACTCTGGCGCACCCGGTCCTCGATGGCCATCTGCGCCGCCGGGCGCGGCTGGAACACCGGCTGACGCGAGCGGATCGCGGCGGGCGCCACTACCAGCATGGCGAAGGCGTCGGACGGCAACAGCGCGCGCAAGGCGACCGCCTGGGCGTCGCCGCCGCAGGGCAGGCTGACCCAGATCAGGGCGCCACCCCAATCGAGCACCACCTGATGCTCGCCCAAGGTTTTCAGCTTCTGCAGAAAGGCGGGGGCCTGGGTCGCCGGCAGCGACACCTTCCACACCGCCCGATCCTCGAGCCCGGCCAGCGGCGCCACGTCGCGCAGCTCGCGCCACCAGGCCTTGCTGGTATGGGCGGGCCACACCGTCGCCTCGCGCCCGGCCAGCAGGCTCATCAGACGCTGGCGACGCGCCTCGACCGAGGGGCCGAAGCCTTCGAGCCGCAGGCAGGTCAGCGAATCGCCGCCATTGGTTCCCGGCACCCAGGCGGCGCCCGACAGGCCGGCCGAACTGCCCAGACCCTGACACATCGCCGTCACCGCCTCGCTGGCATCGAGCCCCGAGAGGGCCACCGTCTCCTCGGTCTCCGGGGCGGGCAAAACCTTGATCGTCAGTTCGGTGAACACCGCCATGGTGCCGAAGGATCCCGTCAGCAGCTTGCAGAGATCGTAGCCGGTGACGTTCTTCACCACGCGGCCGCCGGCGCGGAAGATCTCGCCGCGGCCATTGACCGCGCGCAGCCCCAACACATGATCGCGCACGGCACCGGCCGTCATGCGGCGCGGGCCGGAAATATTGGTGGCGACCACCCCGCCGATGGTCTGGCTGCCGCCCAAGCCTTCGCCCAGCAGGCGCGACAGATCCGGGGGCTCGAAGGCCAGGCATTGGCCATGCTGCGACAGGGCCGCCTCGATCTGCGCCAGCGGCGTGGCCGCGCCCACCGTCATGATCAACTCGGCTGGCTCGTAGAGGCTGATGCCCGACAGCGCCGAGACGTCGAGGCGGTGCTCGGCGACCACCGGGCGGCCCATCTGCAGCTTGGTGGCGCCGCCGGCGATTTCGACCGGCTTTCCCTGCTTGAGGATGTCGGCCACCGCCGCCTCGCTGTCGGCCTTCAGAAGAGTGAGGGTCATGTCAGAATCTCGGCAGATCGGGGAAGGCGAAATTGGCGCCCTGGCTTACGATCATGCGTCCGCCTTCGACGCAGCGATGCAGCAGCGGAAAGACCTTGCCCGGATTGAACAGGCCGTCGGGATCGAACACATCCTTCAGGCGGCGCTGCTGGATGAGGTCGATCTCGGAGAATTGCTCGCTCATCAGATCGCGCTTCTCGATGCCCACCCCATGCTCGCCGGTCAGCACACCGCCGACGGCGACGCATTTTCTGAGGATGTCGGCGCCGAATTCCTCCGCCGCCTCCAGCTCACCTGGTTTGCTGGCATCGAACAGAATCAGCGGATGCAGATTGCCGTCGCCGGCATGAAAGACATTGGCGACCCGCAGGCCATGCTTGACCGCCAGTTCGGCGATATGGTCGAGCACGTCGGGCAGTTGCCCGCGCGGGATGGTGCCGTCCATGGTCATGTAATCGCGCGAGATGCGCCCGACGGCCGGGAAGGCCGCCTTGCGTCCCGCCCAGAAGGTCAGGCGCTGGGTCTCGCTCTCGCTGACCACGCAGGTCTCGGCGCCGCATTGCTTGGCGATCTTCTCGACCTCGGCCAGCAAATGGTCGACCTCGACCTTGGGGCCGTCCAGCTCGACGATCAGCAGCGCCTCGACATGCAAGGGATAGCCGGCATGGACGAAATCCTCGGTCACCTTGATAGCGGGCCTGTCCATCATCTCCATGCCGGCGGGAATGATGCCGGCGGCGATGATGGCGGCCACGGCATCCGCGGCGGTGCGATTGGAGGGAAAGCCGATCAGGGCGGCGCGCTGGGTCTCCGGCTTGGGCAGCAGGCGCACGGTGACTTCGGTGATAACGCCAAGCAGCCCTTCCGAGCCGACCAGCAGCCCCATCATGTCGAGGCCGGGCTGGTCGTAGCCGCCGCCGAAACGGATCACATCGCCATCGATGGTGACGAACTCGACGGCCAGCACATTGTTGCTGGTCATGCCGTATTTCAGGCAATGCACGCCGCCGGCATTCTCCGAGACATTGCCGCCGATCGAACAGGCGATCTGGCTGGAGGGGTCCGGGGCGTAATAGAAGCCCTCGGCATCGACCGCCCGGCTGATGGCCAGATTTGTCACACCGGGCTGGACCCGGGCCAGACGGTTGGCCAGGTCTATCTCGAGGATCCGGTTGAAACGGCCCATGGCCAGCACGATGCCGTCCGCCACCGGCAGCGATCCGCCCGACAGCGAGGTGCCGCCGCCCCGGGGCACGACCCGCACGCCAAGCTCGCGGCACAGCTTCAGGATACCGGCGACCTGATCCACCGTCTCGGGCAGCACTGCCGCCAGCGGTCGCTGACGATAGGCCGACAGGGCGTCGCAATCATAGGCCGTGAGGCTCTCCTCATCGACAATCACGCCCTCACCGGGCACAATCCGGCGCAAGCCCTCGACCAGCTGACGTCGCCGCCCGATGACCTGTTTGTCCGGATCCGGCATCCGCATTGTGTCCATCCCTTGTCAGACGGTTCAGAACCCATATCTTTTGATCACTATATCCAGAAAAACCGAAAGGACGAAACGGTGACCCAGACCCTCTCGATCGGCGGCCTCAAGATCGCCAAGAGCCTGCATGACTTCATCGTCGAGGAAGCCCTGCCCGGCACCGGCATCGCAGCCCCGTCCTTCTGGTCGAAATTCGAGGAGCTGGCGACCGCGCTGGTTCCGGTCAATCGCGCGCTTCTGGCCAAGCGCGACAGCCTGCAGGCCTCGATCGACCGCTGGCATATCGAGCGCCGCGGCAAGCCGGTCGATTTCCCCGCCTATAAGGCGTTCCTGCAGGAGATCGGCTATCTGCTGCCCGAAGCCGCCCCCTTCGCCGTCTCGACCGCCAATGTCGACGACGCGATCGCCCGGATCGCCGGCCCGCAGCTGGTGGTGCCGATCACCAATGCCCGCTACGCGCTGAACGCCGTCAATGCGCGCTGGGGCAGCCTCTATGATGCGCTCTACGGCACCGACGCCCTGCCCGGCCAGGCTTCCCGGGGCGGTTATGACGAGCAGCGCGGCGCCCAGGTGATCGCCTTCGCCCGTCATTTCCTCGACGAGATGGCGCCGTTGGCCCAGGGCTCGCACGCCGACGCCATCCTCTATGCGGTCAAGGATGGCCAGCTTTCCGTGCATCTGCCCGGCGGCACCGAGGTGGGCCTGGCCCATCCGCAGCTGTTCGCCGGCTATCGCGGCAAGCCCGAGGCGCCCGAGGCCATTCTGCTCAAGCATAACGGCCTGCATGCCGAGATCGTGATCAAGCATGACAGCCCGGTGGGCAAGACCGACAAGGCCGGTGTCGCCGATCTGCTGCTGGAATCCGCCGTCACCACCATCATGGACCTCGAGGATTCGGTCGCCTGCGTCGATGCCGACGACAAGGTGCAGGCCTATCGCAATTGGTTGGGCCTGTGCAAAGGCACCCTGACCGCCGAGCTGGAGAAGGGCGGCAAGACCATCACCCGCGCCATGAACCCGGACCGGGTCTACACATCGCCCAGCGACGAGGAACTGTCGGTGGCGGGACGCAGCCTGATGCTGGTCCGCAATGTCGGCCATCTGATGACCACCGACGCCATCACCTTCACCGATGGCACGCCGCTCTACGAGACCATCCTCGACGCGGTGGTGACCAGCCTGATCGCGCTCCACGACCTCAAGGGCAAGAGCAATCTGAAAAACAGCCGCGCCGGCTCGGTCTATATCGTCAAGCCCAAGATGCACGGTCCCGAGGAGGTCGCCTATGCCGACCGCCTGTTCGGCATGGTCGAGGACCTGCTGGGTCTGGACCGCAACACGCTGAAGATGGGCATCATGGACGAGGAGCGCCGCACCACCGTCAATCTGCCCCATTGCATCAAGGCGGCGGCGGAGCGGGTGGTGTTCATCAATACCGGCTTCCTGGACCGCACCGGCGACGAGATCCATACCTCGATGGAAGCCGGCCCGATGATCTTGAAGGGCGAGATGAAGGGCGCTGCCTGGATCAAGGCCTATGAGGATTGGAACGTCGATGTCGGCCTGGCGGCCGGTCTGCGCGGCCGCGCCCAGATCGGCAAGGGCATGTGGGCGATGCCGGACAAGATGGCCGATATGCTGGCCGCCAAGATCGCCCATCCGGAAGCCGGCGCCAACACCGCCTGGGTGCCCTCGCCGACCGCCGCCACGCTGCACGCCCTGCACTACCACAAGATCGACGTCGCCGCCCGTCAGGCCCAGCTGGCCAGCCGTCCGCGCGCCAGCGTCGATGCCATCCTGACCATCCCGCTGGCCGACCGCCCCAACTGGTCGGAAGAGGTGATCCAGCGCGAGCTCGACAACAACGCGCAAGGCATCCTCGGCTATGTGGTGCGCTGGATCGACCAGGGTGTCGGCTGTTCCAAGGTGCCGGACATCAACAATGTCGGGCTGATGGAAGACCGCGCGACCCTGCGCATCTCCAGCCAGCACATGGCCAATTGGCTGCATCACGGCATCGTCACCAAGGATCAGGTGATGGAGACCATGAAGAAGATGGCCGCCGTGGTCGACCAGCAGAACGCCGGCGACAAGCTCTATCGCCCGATGGCCGGTCATTTCGACACGTCCATCGCCTTCCAGGCCGCCTGCGACCTGGTGTTCGAGGGCCGGGCCCAGCCCAACGGCTATACCGAACCGGTGCTGCATAAGCGCCGGCAGGAGCTGAAGGCGAAGGGTTGAAAACAGAAAGGGCGGTGGATTTCTCCACCGCCCTTTTTCCTACTCTCCCGCTTCGCGGTAGATTTCCGCTCCCTGGGCCACGAACTCGGCCGATTTCTCGGCCATGCCGCTGGCGGCGAAGTCGCGCACTTCCTGCGAGATCTTCATCGAGCAGAATTTCGGCCCGCACATCGAGCAGAAATGCGCCAGCTTGGCGCCATCCGCCGGCAGGGTCTGGTCGTGGAATTTCTGCGCCGTCTCGGGATCCAGCGACAGGTTGAACTGGTCCTTCCAGCGGAACTCGAAGCGGGCGCGGGACAAAGCATCGTCGCGCATCTGCGCCGCCGGATGGCCCTTGGCGAGATCGGCCGCATGGGCGGCGATCTTGTAGGTCACCACGCCGACCTTGACGTCGTCGCGGTCGGGCAGACCGAGATGCTCCTTGGGCGTGACGTAGCACAGCATCGCCGTGCCGAACCAGCCGATCATGGCGGCGCCGATGCCCGAGGTGATGTGGTCATAGCCCGGCGCGATGTCGGTGGTGAGCGGCCCGAGGGTGTAGAACGGCGCTTCGCCGCAGACCTCGAGCTGCTTGTCCATGTTCTCCTTGATCTTGTGCATCGGCACATGGCCGGGGCCTTCGATCATTACCTGGACATCATGCTTCCAGGCGATCTGGGTCAGCTCGCCCAAAGTTTCCAGCTCGCCGAACTGAGCCTCGTCATTGGCATCGGCGATCGAGCCGGGGCGCAGGCCGTCGCCCAGGGAGAAGGCGATGTCATAGGCCTTCATGATCTCGCAGATATCGGCGAAATGGGTGTAAAGGAAATTCTCCTGGTGATGGGCCAGGCACCATTTGGCCATGATCGAGCCGCCGCGCGAGACGATGCCGGTGACGCGCTTGGCGGTCAGCGGGATATAGGCGAGGCGCACGCCGGCATGGATGGTGAAATAATCGACGCCCTGTTCGGCCTGCTCGATCAGCGTATCGCGGAAGATTTCCCAGGTCAGATCCTCGGCCTTGCCGTTGACCTTCTCCAGCGCCTGATAGATCGGCACTGTGCCAATGGGAACGGGCGAATTCCTGATGATCCATTCGCGGATGGTGTGGATGTTCTGCCCCGTCGAAAGATCCATCACCGTGTCGGCGCCCCAGCGGATCGACCAGACCAGCTTGTCGACCTCTTCCGCCACCGAGGAGGTGACGGCCGAATTGCCGATATTGGCGTTGATCTTCACCAGGAAGTTCCGGCCGATGATCATCGGTTCGGATTCGGGATGATTGATGTTGTTGGGGAGGATGGCGCGGCCGCGGGCGATCTCGTCGCGCACGAATTCCGGCGTCACGTAATCGGGAATGGCGGCGCCGTAGGACTGGCCGCCGCGCTTGGCCTCCTCGGCCAGCTTGGCGCGGCCGATGTTTTCCCGGATGGCTACATATTCCATCTCGGGAGTGACGATGCCCCGCTTGGCATAGGCCATCTGGGTCACATTGGCGCCGTTACGAGCCCGGAACGGTTTGCGGCCGGCGCGGTCGAACAGCGGCACGGGGCTGGTCTGGTCCACCTTCAGGCCATTATCCTCGGGACGGATGCCGCGGCCCCGATAGGCCTCAACGTCGCCGCGGGCCTCGATCCAGGATTGGCGCAGCGGGGCGAGACCCTTGCGGATGTCGGTGACAATG
>Ga0070730_10006032_pt1 | contig 10389 bp, 10 predicted proteins | sample Coa_R1_3_FD_66447 | JGI IMG/M metagenome (GOLD analysis project Ga0070730, IMG submission 66447) | Surface soil microbial communities from Centralia Pennsylvania, which are recovering from an underground coalmine fire - Coalmine... | ecosystem: Environmental > Terrestrial > Soil > Unclassified ... | reverse complement strand
GAGGTTCATCCGCGCCGGGACGACCGCCGCCTCTTCGGTCTGAACCTTGAGGGCCGCCTCGATGCCGTCCGCCAGCTCCGTGTAGTTCACGGCCTGGCGGACATCCGCGTCGGAGAGCAGCATCGACATGGGGGCCTCTTCCTGGGGCAGCGGGCAGCGGGCTCTCACGGTGTGAATTCGCAGAGTAGCAAGATTACTGTATACAGACGAACTCTAACTTGACAAGGTTAACGCAGGCCAGTTGACGGCGGCACATTGACGACGATATACAGTTTCCATGCATGTCGGAGTTGGCATAACGTTCCAGAATTACGGCGGGTCCATGACGGACCGCGAGGTCTACCAGGCGGACGTGGCGGTGGCGGATCTCGCCGAGCCGCTCGGGTTCGAGTCCATCTGGGGCCTGGAGCATCACTTCACCGGGTACGCGATGTGCCCGGACGTGATGCAGTTCCTCACCTACATGGCCGCCCGCACCGAGCGGGTCCGGCTGGGTTCGATGGTCGCCGTGCTGCCCTGGCACGACCCGCTCCGCCTGGCCGAGCAGATCCTCATGCTGGACAACCTCTCCGGCGGCCGCCTCATCCTCGGCATGGGCCGCGGCACCGGCAAGATCGAGTTCGATGCCTTCCGGACCTACATGGGCACGGCTCGCCAGCAGTTCAAGGAGGCGGCCCAGGCCATCATGAGCGCCCTGGAGACGGGCGTCATGGAGTTCGACGGCGAGATCGTCAAGCAGCCCCGGGTCGAGCTGCGCCCGAGGCCGATCCGGACGTTCCGCGATCGGGTGTACTCGGCCACCATCTCCCCGGAGTCCGCCGAGATCATGGCGCGGCTCGGCACCGGCGTGCTGATCATCCCGCAGAAGCCGTGGGCGCAGGTCAAGAAGGAATGCGACACGTTCAGGTCGATCTACCTCGACGCGATCGGATCCGCTCCGCCGCCGCCGATCTGCGCCAGCTGGACCTACGTCGACTCGGACCCGGACCGGGCGCGGGAGCGGGCCCGGTTGTGGATCGGCCGGTACTGGGACTCCGTCGTCGAGCACTACCAGTTCGACCAGCCGCACCTCAAGGACACCCCCGGCTATGAGTTCCACGTCAGGATGTACGAAGGGCTCATGGCGCCGGGCGGTAAGGAAAAGTACACCGAGGACTACGTCGCGCTCCAGGCCTGGGGCACGCCGGAGCAGGTGTACGAGAAAGTGGCGGGCATCGCCCAGCTGACCGGCGCCGACACCTTTGTTCCGGTATTCCGGTACGCCGGGATGCCGCTAGCCGAGGCCGAGGCGAGCATGCGACTGTTCGCCGCCGAGGTGCTGCCCGACCTGCGCAAGCACGACAGTGCGCTGGTGCACTTACTCGACCCCTCACGCCGGGCCGCGCGTGGGTCTCGTCGAGGGTAGCGTCGTCTACGGGCTGGCCGGCCCGTCCACGCTGATCGAGGTGCTGCGCTCGGCCGAGACCGTCGCCGTCGCGCAGGCATCCGCCCGGTCCGGCCCCGCTGAATGCGTCGCGCTGAACAGCGTGCGGCTGCACGCGCCGATCCCGGTTCCGCCGGCGGTGCGGGACTTCATGGCGTTCGAGGACCACGTCGTCGCGTCCAGCCAGGCGCTAGGTCTCGAGGTCGACCCGCTCTGGTACGAGATCCCGGTCTTCTACTTCAGCAACCCGGCCGCGATCCGAGGACCGCATGACGACGTCCGCATCCCACCCGGGTCCGCGGCCTTCGACTACGAACTGGAGATCGCCGCGGTGATCGGCACGCCGGGCCGGGACATCCCCGCCCACGCGGCGGAGTCCCACATCGCCGGTTACACCGTCCTGTGCGACTGGAGCGCGCGGGATGTGCAGGAGCGAGAGATGAAGCTGCATCTCGGGCCGGCCAAGGGAAAGGATTCCGCGACCAGCCTCGGACCGTGGCTGGTCACCCCGGACGAGCTTGAGCCGTACCGGGCCGGCCACGCCTACGACCTGGCCATGACCGCGCTGGTGAACGGGCAGCAGTACAGCACCGGCAACGTCGCGGCCATCCACTGGAGCTTCCCGCGCCTGGTCGAGTACGCCTCGCGCGGGACCGAGCTGCGGACCGGAGATGTCATAGGCAGCGGCACCGTCGGTACGGGCTGCATTCTCGAACTGGCCCGGGCGCACGGGCCGCGGGCCTACCCCTGGCTCGCGCCGGGCGACGTCGTCACGCTCGGCGTCGAGCACGTCGGCCGGATAACCGCTCGGGTAACGGCCTGACGGCCCGCGATCGTGGCTAGATAGGGAAAGACCCTGCTAGAACAGGTGAGGCCTTGCGGCTACTGGATACTTTATCCTAGGATACAGTTTCCAGTAGATCTGCTACCGCTGGCCTGACCGGGGCGGAGATCAAGGCAATGGAGCTGTTCCTCGAGAGCACAGGGTTCGGGCTGGTCGTCGCTTCGATCCTGGCCATCTCATCAGTGGGCTTCACTTTGCAGTGGGGCGTCGGGAAGTTCATCAACCTGGCCTACGTGGGCTTCATGGGCCTGGCGGCCTATCTCGATCACACGTTTTCGCAGACCCTCGGCCTGGAGTTCTGGATCGGGGCGGCGCTGTCCATCCTCGCGACGGGCGTGCTTATGGTCCTCATGAACCAGTTTCTGATCCAGCCACTGGTCCGCCGGGGCGTCCGGTTCTTCGACCTCTTGGTGGTCGGCTTCGGCATCGGGTTGATCGTGCAGTACGCGATCCAGGCGATCTGGGGCACCGATTTCTTCAGCATCAGCGTGGCGGGCACCACTCCGCTCAACCTGGGCGGCCTGAAGCTGACCCCCTCTCAGCTCGTCGTCATCGCCATCGCGGTGGCGGTGATGCTGCTGCTGCACCTGCTGCTGAGCCGCACTGATCTGGGCCGTGCCATCCGGGCCGTGTCCGTTAATCCCACCCTGGCGCAATCGTGCGGGGTCCGGGTTTCCTACGTGCTCAACGTTTCCTGGTTCATCAGCGGGATCATGTGCGGAATCGCCGGGCTCGTGCTGGCCTTCAACACGGCCGTCTTCAACTCAGGCACCGCCATCGTCTACTTTCCGTACATCCTGGCTGCCGCCATGGTCGGCGGGATCGGGTCGGCCTACGGGGCGATGGCAGCCGCCGCTCTTCTCGGCCTGCTGTCGGAGTGGGTGGCGCTGGCCTCCCCCTACTTCGGCGTGATGGTTGCGCTGATCGCCGCGGGACTGGTCGCGCTCTGGCGCCCGCAGGGACTGTTCCGATCGCCCATGGCGGGCCTGGGAGGAAGCGTATGAGCTACGCCCTGACTCTTTGCTCGTACTTCTTCATCAACCTCATCCTGATTCTCGGTGTGAACCTGCAGCTAGGCCTCCTGGGACTGCCGAACCTGGCGTTCATCATTTTCCTGGGCGCCGGTGCCTACACGGTGGCCTTGTTCTCGATCGGGCCGGCCCAGGCCGACTCACTGCAGCATTACTTCTTCGGTACGACGCTCCCGTTCCCGATCCCGCTGATCCTGGCCGTGCTGGTGGGAATGCTCCTGGCCGCCTTGGTCGGAGCCTTGTTGCTCAAGCGGATGCGCGGGCACTACCTGGCCATCATCACCCTGATCCTGGTCCTTTCCACCTGGACCGTCGTCAACGGTATTCCCGGCTTCCTCGGCGGGGCCAACGGCGTCTACGGGATACCGCAGCCCTTTCACTCGCTGGCCAGCTCGCCCAATGCCTACGGGCTCATTTTCGTGGTATACATCGCCGTCCTGGCCTGCCTCTGTTTCGCCTTCAACGAACGGCTCTTCCGGTCGCCGCTCGGGCGCACCGCCCGGGCGATCCGCGAGAACGAGAACGCCGCGATGGCGCTGGGCAAGGACCCGTACCGGATACGAATGATCGTGGTGATCTGCGGCGGGGCGATGGCGGCGCTATCTGGCGCGCTACTGGCCGAGTACATCACGCTGTGGACCCCGGCCCCCTGGTCCCTGGATGAGATCTTCCCCGCGGTCGGCGCCATGATCATCGGTGGCCGGGGGAACAACTGGGGGGCCGCCGCCGGCACGCTGGTCGTCGACATCGGCATCGGGCAAGGGATTTCTTTCCTGCCCGCGGTCTCGTCCGACCCCGGGTTGTCCTTCGCCGTCCAGTGGATACTCGAAGGCCTGGTTCTCGTCGCCTTCCTCTGGTTCCGGCCCGCGGGCATCATCCCCGAACGCAAGGCCCGGTGGCCGGTCCCGGTGCTGAGCGGACCTGCGACGATATCACCTGGCCTGGTCCGCCCCGAGGATCGGGACACCGTGGTGCGGCCGGGTATCTCGGGTCAGCTGACTACCGACGTGGCCCGTGACGCGATCCTGTCCTGCGAGGGCGTGTCGGTGTCGTTTGGCGGTATCCATGCGGTCGACAACGCGTCACTGAGCGTGCAGCGCGGGTCGATCACCGGGCTGATCGGGCCGAACGGCGCGGGCAAGAGCACTCTGGTTAATGTCCTGTCCGGCCATCTTCGCAGCCAGACGGGCCGGGTCATGTTCGACACCGCCGACACCACCACGCTGCCGTCTTATCGCGTCGCCCAGCGAGGCATGGTGCGGACCTTCCAGCTCTCCAGCGAGTTCCCGCGCCTGACCGTCCTGGAGAACATGATGGTGTCAGCCGACCACGTGGGAGCGTCGCTGTGGACCGGGGTCTTCCGCCGGCGGCGCTGGAAGGACCGGGAATACGAATTGCTGGTCCGGGCCAGAGGCCTGCTCGATGAGTTCGGCCTGCTCGCCCTGGCCGACGAGTACGCGGGGAACCTGAGCGGCGGGCAGAAACGCCTGCTCGAGCTGGCCCGCGCCCTGATGCGCGATCCCGCGATGCTCTTGCTGGACGAGCCGATGGCCGGAGTAGCGCCGAGCATGGTCGACCGGCTGGTCGACCAGATCTTGGACATCAACCGGCGCAAGGGCGTGACGTTCCTGATCGTGGAGCACGATCTGGAGGTCATCGACCGGCTGTGCCCCACCGTGCTGGTGATGATTCAGGGCCGGGTCATGGCCGAGGGAAACCTGCAGCAGCTCCGAGAGGACGAGCGTGTCATCGAAGCCTACCTCTCCTGACGGTTCCCGGCCCGCGGCCGCCGCGGGTCACGGCCAGGCGGCCCGGCTCGCCGTCGACGGGCTGGTCGCCGGCTACGGCGCGGCTCCGGTCGTGCAGGGAATGTCGCTGGTAGCAGACCCGGGAACGCTGGTGGCGGTCATCGGGCCGAACGGAAGCGGGAAGAGCACCTTCATCAAGTCGGTGATGGGAATCGTCAAACCGGCCGGGGGGACCGTCCAGCTAGGCGACGCCATGCTGCAGGGACGGCGCTGCGACCAGATCGTCCGGGCCGGCCTCGGTTACGTACCGCAGGTGGCGGACGTCTTCGTCAACCTGACCGTGAGCGAGAACCTGGACCTGGGCGGCTACCTCCACCGGGACGCCCGCGAGGAGCGCCAGCAGTACATCATGGCGCTGTTCCCGCTCCTGCGTGACCGGTTCAAGCAGCGAGCGGGCACGCTCAGCGGCGGAGAACGACGGCTGCTGGCCCTCGCCCGCGCGCTGATGGGCTTCCCCACAGTCATCTTGCTGGACGAACCGAGCGCCGGGCTGGCCCCGGCGATGGTGAAAGCACTTCTGGCCCATCTCCAGGTGCTCCGCGACGAGGCCATCACCTTGGTCGTCGTGGAGCAGAACGTCCGGTCGGTCCTGTCGATCGCCGACCGCGCGTACGTCATGGTTCAAGGCCGCAGCGTGCTGGAGGGACCAGCCGCCGAACTGGCCGGCGACCTTCCCGAGCTGGGCCGCATCTTCATGGGACACGGCACGACCGGGCTGCGTCGGCAGCCACCGGAAAGCACCGGCACGAGTACAACAGATGAAGCGAGGACAATATGACGAAGACGAGTCTGCCCCGAAGACGGTACGGAAGAATCGTCGCGGCTGCCATCGCGGTCGGGATGCTCACTTCGGCGTGCAGCAGCAGCGGCGGCAGCAGTAGCGGCGGTACCACGTCATCCGGGAGCTCACCCCTGACGTTCGACGTGTACAGCAATTTCACCGGAGCACAGGCGAGCGCCGGCGAGAACTTCATTCTCCCCGGCGTCAAGGTAGCGGTGGCGGCCATCAACGCCGCCGGCGGCATCCTGGGCCATAAGGTCAACGTCGTCGAGACCGACGGCGGCAGCGACCCGGCCGATGCCGTCAGCACCGCCCAGCAGATGCTGGTGAAGTATCCCGGCGTGACGGCGATCGTCGGCATCGGCTCTGATATCGCCCCGGTTGTCGTGCCGATCTTCAACGGCCGGCATATCGCCATGATGAGCGCGGCGGGCACACCGGCGCTGGACCGGAACACATATGCCTACTTCTACCGGGAAACCCAGCCTGACTCGCTGGCGGGCACCGGGGTGGCCGACTCCGTCCTGGCCAAGGGCTACAAGCGGATCGTCATGATCTTCGACTCCAGCGGAACCTCTCAATCGGACGCGCAACCGTTCCTATCCGCGTACAAGGCCAAGGGCGGCACCGTACTGGCCAACATCACCATCCAGCCCGATCAGCCCTCGTACCGGACCGAAGTAGCCCAGATGGCCTCGCTCCACCCGCAAGCGCTGGTCACCGAGGAAGACCCGCAAAGCGCGGCCACGCTGTTCGCGGACATGAAGGAACTGGGCGTTCTCGGCCTGCCCGTCATCGGCGGGCCCGAGACCGACACTGCGCAGTTCATTCAGGCCGTAGGTAAGGCGGTCGGCGGGTACGCGGCGGCGAGTAAGTGGTTCTACGAGGCGTACTCGTCCAACTCTGCTACCCCGGGCTTCACCTACTTGCAGGATGAGTACACGAAGGTGTACGGCAGCGGCCAGGCCAACCCGGGTAACCGGATCAACTACGACGGGACGATCATGCTGGCGCTGGCCATGACGGCAGCGCACTCGACCAACCCGTCGGTCTACGTGACGTACATCAAACAGATCAGTGGTAATACCGGCACGATGGTGACCAACTATTCCCAGGGGGTCGCGGCGCTGAAGGCCGGAAAGAAGATCTACTACGACGGCGCCGAGGGCGTCTACAACTTCAATAAGTACCTATGGCCCTCTGAGCCGTTCGTCCTGTGGCAGCTGACTCCGCAAGGCGGCGTGACCCCGGTCATGACCCTCTCGGCCAGCGAAGTCAGCAGTTCATACTGAGCGATTCATACTGAGCGACGACACCGGGGAGTGCCTCCCGGCCGCCTGGGGCGTCAGAGCGGAATCGCTCCTGTGCCGCCCCGGGAGGCACTCCCGCGGAAGGAGAATCGGTGGTCCTCGGTCCGGATCCGGGCGGCCCGGTCCAGCTGCCCGACTACGACGACCTGCCTGCGGCCGCCCAGGGCGGGCGCACCGCATGGGGGCTATTCGGCCCCGATGATCAGGTCGGGCTCTTGAACCTGATCACCCCCGAGCGGGTGGTCTCGGCTGCCGCGCTGGTCAGGAAGGGGGCGGTCTTCCCGCTCAATGCCCGGGTCGACGCGTTCGATCCCGCGATCGCGGCCGCTCGCGGTGTTCCCCGGCACCGCCTCCTGCACCAGGAAGGCAGTCTCGTCTTCGACGACGTCCACGACAACTTCTATCCGCAGGCCTCGAGCCAGTGGGATTCTCTCGGGCACGTTGCCTACGCTCCGGACCAGTTCTACAACGGGGCCACGGCGGCGCAGGTCGGATCGGGCCAGCGCAATACCATCGAGCACTGGGCCCGGAGAGGCATCGCCGGACGGGCGGTACTCCTGGACCTGTGCCGGACGGCGGCGGACGACGGCAGGCCCTACGATCCGGGCGCCCCGGCCGCCTTCGAGGTAGCCGACCTCGAGCGGGCCCGTTCGCGGGCTGGCATCAGCTTCGTCCCGGGCGACATCCTCATCCTGCACACCGGCTTCGCCCGCTGGTATCTCGACCAGCCCCGTGACCGCCGGCTCCGGCTCCGGCACGAGAACACCACGCCAGGCCTGGCTCACGGCGAGCAGATGTGCCGGTATCTCTGGGACGCGCACGTCGCCGCCATCGCGAGCGACACCTGGCCGGTGACTGCGCCGAGGACGGAGTATACGAGGCGCTGCTGACCAGTGCCCCGATGCACGCATCCGGCGGCATCGGCTCCCCGGCCAACGCTCTGGCCCTCAAGTAGCACCCGTGAAGCTCGTGATGTTCGCCGAGTACGGCCGCGACGTTGTCGCGCCGGGGATTCTCACGCCCGACGGCGTAGTGACACTGCACGATCTCCTGGCCTCGGCTGAGCCCATCCCGCTGAGCGCTGGCGCCTTGCGCGCGCCCATACCCAGACCTGGAAAGGTCCTATGCTGCATCGCGAACTACTGGGAGCACACCCAGCGTGATCCGCGCCCGCTCAACATGTTCCTGAAGAACCCCGACGCCGTGATCGGCCCGCAGGATACGGTCCGCCTGCCCGTCACCGAGGAACCCTATGCGTTCATGCACGAGGCCGAACTAGGGATCGTCATCAAGGGACCGGCCAAGTCGGTTTCACCGAGGGACTGGCGCACCGCAGTGTTCGGCTACACAGCGGTCGTCGACGTGTCGGCCCGCAGCCATGGCCGGACTACCTGGCGAGACGGGAGCTGGCTGGGGAAATCATTCGATACGTTCTGCCCGATAGGCCCGGTGATCGTGACGGCTGACGAAGTGACCGATCCGCACGCCCTGACCGTCCGGTTCTGGGTGGATGGCGCGCTGCGGCATTGCTACAGCACCTCGGACATGGAGCACCTTGTGCCGGAGATCATGACGTTCGCGTCGAACGTGATGACCCTGAATACCGGCGACGTGATTGCCTGCGGCACCAACCACGAGGGAATCGGGTTCATTCAGCACGGAGAACGCCTGACGATCGAGATCGAGGGCTTCGGTGCGATGGAGCTCGACGTAGTCGATCCACTGCGCCGGAGCTGGGGAAAGGGAATCTACCTGGGGGAGGACTCCACCAATCCGGCCGCCCCGGGCAGCGCGCCGGGCGTCTCCAAGAGCGCCTGCACCGTACGGCGGACGGCGACGCCGACTTCGAGGCCGCAGATTGACGGCCACCGGCGTGTGTGCCGAGAGGTGACTTAGCGGACCAGCCCGAGCACCACTACAGGTATGACCCCAAGGCGCGGTTCTACGTCGCCACCACGCTTTCCTGGCTCAGCTGCCCTCGATCGCAGACGGGTGCCGGGTCAGCGGGGTGACCTCAATCTGCATGAAGGGAAACAGCGGGAGCGTCCACAGCACCTCGTGCAACGTGTCGTTGGAGTCGACGTCGAAGATGCTGATGTTGCTGTAGCGGCCCGCCACCCGCCACAGGTGTCGCCACATTCCCTGCCGTTGCAGGTCCTGTGCCCGCTGCTTCTCCTCGGCGAGGAGCCGGGCGCGTTCCTGCTCGGGCAGATCCCGCGGGATCGAGATGTCCATCCGGACCTGGAAGAGCATGGCGTCGTCCTTGGGTGTCGGGCGGCGGTGCGGGCCTAGAGACCTGGCACACCCGTCTTTGAGGGTCAGGCCGGCTCGAGCTGGAAGTCGTATTCGGCGCGGGCGACGCCGTCGCTGCCGGTCTTCGGGTCCAGGATCAGCTCCGGCTTGGTTGCTTGCGCGATGTCGGAGTCGAGCCAATGACCGCCGGTGAAGTACAGCTGGGTGGTGATGGTGCGGTGCCCTTGGGCGCGGATCATCAGGTGCAGGTGGGCCGGCCGCCAGGGGTGCCAGCCGGCTGCCTGGATCAGCTTGCCGGTGGGTCCGTCGTGGGGGATCTGGTAGGGCGCGGGCTGGATGGTGTCGATCTCGAACCGTCCGTCCTGGCCGGTGACGACCACGCCGCGCAGGTTTCCTTGCGGCACGTGCGGGGCGAAACCGGAGTAGTAGCCGTCCGCGTCAGCGTGCCAGGTATCGACCTCGGCGCCGGCCAGCGGCGCGCCGCCGAGGTCGCGGACCTGACCGGCGAAGATCAATGGGGTGCCCTTCTCGCCGGCTCGGCGGGGCAGGGAGGCCCGGGCGCCGAGCCGGACCTGGCCGGGCAGGTAGTACGGTCCCTCGATCGTGCCCTTGGTGCCGTGCTGAGTCCGGGAGGCCACCTCCTCGACGGCGTGTTCTACGAACACGTCGAGGAACAGGGGCCACTCGCCGGTCTCGCCGACCTCGATCATCCAGGCCTTGGCGGCCTGGTATTCCGGGTAGGTGATGCCGTGCTCGCTGATGACGTCATGGATGGCGTGAAGGACTGCGGTAACGACGGTGGCGACCCGTTCGGCCGATGTGGCGGCAACGCCGCGTTCGGCCAGGCTGGCCTTGAACGACTTGCTGGCCGACGCGCCGGAGCCGGCTGCGGTGGGTGAGTCCTGGGTGATGCTCATGATCGTGCTTCTCCTTTTCCGC
>Ga0070730_10006031_pt1 | contig 10391 bp, 10 predicted proteins | sample Coa_R1_3_FD_66447 | JGI IMG/M metagenome (GOLD analysis project Ga0070730, IMG submission 66447) | Surface soil microbial communities from Centralia Pennsylvania, which are recovering from an underground coalmine fire - Coalmine... | ecosystem: Environmental > Terrestrial > Soil > Unclassified ... | reverse complement strand
CCCCGGTGCGGATGACCGCGAACATAGAATTCCTCCGAGTTTCGAGCTTGCAAAATCCATCCTGCGCACAGGCAGCGCGCAAGGGCTCCCAGAAGGGATCGGAACTGCAGGCAAACCTAAGTATTTTAGCGTGTTGAGAGCGGGAAGGTCAACGTGCTTTATAGGATGGCGCCCATTGGGGGCGGAGTTTTGATGATGACAGGATCAGAAACTCCAGCACGCTCGCTTTTCTCCGCAGCTTCGGAGTAGGTTGCTCCGACAGCAATGATCCTGGTCTCGTCGTCCGAAAGCGCAACCCAACTATCGAGCGGGGCTGAAAATGTAAGCCCCGTAGGTGGCGACACTATCCCAGGACGAATTTAGGATCGAATTGCACGCCGTGTTTCTTCAACAATGCAATGATCTCCTGTTCGTAGGTGAGCTTGCGGTGGTGCGCTTCCTGGGTGTCAATGTATTTGATGACTGCGGCGACGTTTGAGCTACTAACGCTGAAAGCGCCGTATCCTTGTTGCCATGCGAATTTCGTTCCGCGCTCGCGGATCCATTTTGAAGAGTTGGATTTCAGCAGGGTAACGGCCCTCGCCATTGTCATGGTTGGCGGCAGGCGGAACAGGAGGTGGACATGGTCTTCCATGCCGCCGACGGCAAAGGCCAGCATGTCATTGTGTTTGCAGATTGCGGCGAGATACGCCCAAAGCCGGGGTTGCAATTCTTTGGCGATGATTTTCTGGCGGTCCTTGGTGCTGAAAACCAAATGGATGTGGTTTTGTGCATAGCTGTGAGACATCTGTCGCGCCTCCGTTGCTCTATAACACGCCTGCTCAGGGCTTAGGGCCTTCACACGTCACGCGAAGCGCGCGACGGGCCCCTGTTCCGGCGCTCGGAATTTTACAATACCCGCCTATGCCCGGCGAACGTGTCGCCACCTACGGGGCTCTGTCGTCTTTTCTCTAGTTTACCCAGGGCTGACGCGCCTGGGCTAGGCTCTGCCGCGCCCTTCAGGCGCTGGGGCAATTCGGAGGAGTTGGGCTCTTGTTCCCCCCCGGCCCAGTTATGGTCGGACCTGAAGCCGTTCCGGATGACTTATCTAAAGAAGAACAAGCGTCTTGCAAGAAGCCAAGGTATCAACGACAGTGCCGAAGTCACGATGCCCAAGCGCCATCGGCGCGAAAGAGTCTAGCCCAGCGGCGGAAGCCCTGGGTTAAAGATAAAAACAAAATGCAAGCCCCGTAGGCGGCGACACTGACCCACGACACATTCTTGGGTAGGACGAAACGCCCGTTCAATTTTTGTGCTTGACATTCGCCGACCTATCTGGAACACTGCTCCTAGTGAATGGCTTCTCAACACGCGAAGCTGCAAAAAGGCTTGGGTTGGGTTCCACTACGCTTGCCCGCTATGTTTCCGAGGGTAAGGTACCCGCTCCCAAGCCAATCCTGATAAACGGCGTCAACGTTCGATCATGGAACGATGATGATATTGAAAAGGCCCGAAAGGTCCTGCCCAAGGTTGCGAACGGCAGAAAAACCCGATACCAGAAGCTTAAGAGGCAAACGAAACCGAAGAAGAGGTAGAAACCAAAATCAACGGGCAACGCCCGGTGTAGAAGCACCGAGCGCGCCCTAACCAAATCACCTGCGGAGGCAGGCAACATGGCTGCTATTGAACTTAAATGCTCTATCCTTTGGGTGCAACTTCCAAGCACCCAGCCAAAGACAAAATCTTTAACCACTAAGGACACGAAGGCAACCACGAAGGGCACCCTTCGGCTTTGCTCAGGGCAGGCTACGGGAGGCCGGTTATGAGCGCGCCCGCCGCCCCGCCCCTCTGGAGACCTCTGCCCACCAAGCTCCGCGCCTATGAAGCTGTCTACTGGCTCAATCGCTCATTCCAAGCCGCTCTACTCAGCCTGGAACGGCTTGAGCGCCTTGGGATGTTCCGGCTCGATCACCTCAACGAATACAAAATCCGGCTGGAGCAGACCCGCGCCGAGGCCAATGAAGAGCTGAGTGACGCGCTGCACGAATACGAGATGGCCGAGTCGGCCCGCTTTGACCGCATGCAGCGCGAGTGCGAACGCCCGCGCAAAGACCCCGACGATGTCTTCCTGGGTGCGAACAAGCGTAAGCGGGAGATCAGAGAACAAATCAAGGAACTGCAAAAGGGGCTGAAGCGCCAACGAACCCTCAGGAAAGGGCGGCGGTAAGTCTGCCGAAAGAAGAGAAGGCCAAGGCATCGCCCGCGGGGTGCGCACCCAAATTCCCGCCTCTCCATCTGCCATAATCATTCAACACGCATGATCGCAGAAATTGTCCCTGAGGCTTATGACGCCTTTGGTAAAAAGACGCACCGGCCGGATTTGCGGCGCAAGGCAATTCATCCTACGGCGCCTATGGGCCGCTATGTGAGCCAGCCGCTGACGGTCAAGTGCGAGTCTATTCAGGACGTCCGAAAGTTTCTCTCAGGTTGCCGAGCGGTATCTGACAAGGAACAGTTTGGTAAAGACGATTACTGGCAGCCGCCCGAGGATTTCGAGCGGACCAAAAAAGGGGATTGCGAAGACTTCGCGCTGTGGACCTGGCGCCAGTTCCTAGTCTTGGGTTACGATGCTCGCTTCGTGGTGGGCCGGTGTGGGCGATATGGCAGCGGGCACGCTTGGGTCGAATTCTTTAAAGATGGGAAGTGTTTCCTGGTTGAGCCACAAGCGGGAATCGTGGGCGACAAGATCCCCCGGCTCAGCGCGCTCCGCTATCATCCAAAAATGGCTGTGGCATGGGACGGCGCCCAGATTTCCTTCTATTTACATGAAGACCGAAAGTATGACCCGCGCTTTGCACAAATTGTCCCCTTGCTGACTGAATGGCTGGGCTTTTGGGGATGGCTTTGGCTCAAAACGCTTTCGCGACTGCCGAAAGTTTTCTATCGCCTGCTGAGAGCGCGGCTGGCCTGGAATCGCGAATCTTAACCCAACTACTTATTATGGATTGGAAGCCCATTGCCAGAGCGGAATTTGAGGTCATTCTCCAAGAGGAATTCGCAAAATTGCCTGCCGAGGAGTTGAAGTTATACGAAACCTACGCGACTGCTCTTCTGGAACAACCATGTTATCGGAGTGAGCAGTATGGGATAGAACGAGTCTTCGTTGTGGCTCGCGCGGGGAGAAGATTGCTCTTGTTTGATGATGTCGATGATGAATTTGCTATCGGCATTCCAGACAGCGACGGCGTCCTGAGGAATTGGAGTTTATATGGTACGCTTGCAGTCGCTGTTCGTAATCTGCCGACCGAAGCTCTGTCGCCGTAAATATGCCACCACTTGACCCCATCACCTTCGATACCACCGGATTCGTTTTCAAAGGTGACCACGACGGCGTTCCTGTCTGGCACACTCCGGCGGGGGATGGGCTTGGTATCTTTTACTATCCTGAGCCACCGGATACCAAATTACTTACAAACTCTGTTGATGAGGTTCGAGCGTTCTATCGAAATGAGGCACAAGCCAGCGGCGGCGCAATTTTGGAAGTCGACGTTCTAGAACTGGATGGTTGCAAAACGATAAAAACGATTATCAAAGTTCCACAGAAACCTAAAGGTATGGGCTATTTAGGCTCATTGACTCTGCCATTTCGGGATTTCAGTTATGTATTGAAAATTCAGTGTCTTGAAAGAGGAATCACGGGCATGCGCGATTCCGTCATTTTCTCTACATACCTAAAATCAGGCGAAGTGACTCTTGGTAAAGATGGCCAAATATTGGGCTGGATGCAGGACCCTTACGAGCCATCGCTGATCAGCGCTTTGGCGAAAAATAAATCTGAAGCTGAGGAATACGACAGCCAATTTCCACAACATCCACTTTCGCGTTTGCGCCGAATTCTTGCCCAGGTTCAGCCGACCCTGAAGATCAGCGAGGAAATCAGACGTGGGCCTCAGGATTAAATGGCCCGCGCTATATTGTTTTATCCATTGATGGTCGGACTTTTGATTGCTCTCGCGATTCTGCTGGCGATGCCGGCATATGCCCAGCATCCAAGGACGCTGCAGAAGCCGGTTTCAACCGATATCGTTGAGTGTGGCGATGAAGATACGCCTGCGAGCAAGAGTGCGTTGGTCGTTTCGCCATCGGGATTGCAGGCTAGACTCAGGCTACAAGCCAAGGCAATAAAAGCAAAAAACAAAGAAGACAGGAGGTGCGCAACCACCTGGACACTTATGGCTGGTAGCCGAGGCGCTCCTCTGCGAATAGTGTTTCAAGAGCAGCGAGATGACGAGTGGGGCAACGAAAGTTCTTTTGAAATCGAGGGCTGGTCTGAAGACAGCAGGTTTTTATTGCTCTCTACGGCTACGATGGCCGGCGATTGGGACGAGACCACTCCTGTCATTTACGATGCCGAGAAGAACAAGAGCTACGAGATCAAACTTGCTCCGCTGTTCGAAGCCATGACTCCCAAAGATTGTTTGCTGTATTTTCGTCCGCTTGGATTCAATGCCTCCAATCAGGTCCTGCTGGATGTGGGCGACTTGAATTATGATCGGGCTCCGGGTGAGAAAGCTTGTTTTCCGGAGAGTCGCTGGGAGCTTGATTATATTCAAAAACGTGTGAAGCGGGTTTCAACACGCTCTGTACCGCAGAAATTCGGAATAGTTGCCAGAGAGAAGTAACTTTGCAAACACAAGCGCAAGCTGCCGAAAGGCTGTGCTCAGGTCACACAAAACAAAGAGCTGCATTGGCTCCGAGTCGTGATACTGGGGTCGTTTTCCAGCGGTGCGATCCTCGGGCCAGATGGTTCCGTATCGTAAAACTCGCCGCGTCCATTGTTGAACTCGCCGATCGTGGGTTGGCTTATGCCACCGCCGTTACTGAATTCTGCTGTGCCAGTCCCTGGAGGGGTAGATGACAGTCAAGCTGCACACCAGGAGACAGGTGTGAATATAGTCGCGCAATCCTTTGCCTGATATGCGGCGCAGCTACCCCTTTATAAAAAAGATAACAGTCGCACCTATGGCGCTTCCACGTTTTTACGCTTCTCCGCGCCTCCCGGTGCGTACAATGACTGTAGGCGGTGCCCAGCCCTGTTCACCAGGCCGGAAGCGGCTTCGGAACAAATGGAACCATCCCCTAAACAGCAGAAATCTGGCCCCAAGGAGTCTTCATGAAAGCGTCTCTACCTGAGAGAAAGCTTATTCGTGTTTTTGTGATCGAGAGCGACCCATTACGCTTTGTGGGTTTGCACACCTTGCTGGATTCGGCGGCTGATTTCGAGCTGACTTCCATTGCTCTCGCTGACGTTGGCAGCCAGCAGAACATCGACCTGGCGCTGCTGGGGAACCACGTCGGCTCTAACCTGTTCGAGGTTATGGCTACTCTGCGAGCCGTGCGTCCCGACCTGCGCATCATCGTGATGGGATCGGGAATGGATGAAGAAGATATTCTCAAGGCGATTGCCGCCGGGGCCAAGGGCTATGTTGACGAAGGCGCAGATCCAGCCGGGTTCATACAGGCGATCCGGGCGGTGAACCAGGGATCGGTATGGGCGCCGCGGCGAGTGCTCTCGCTTTTCATCGAACGAGTGAGCAACTCACCGGGACGCATTTTCCCCGCCGGCCGCGTGACATTTACCGAGCGTGAAAAAGAGGTGCTGGAAATGCTGGTCGCGGGCCGGTCTAACAAAGAAATCGGCGCTCCCCTGGGCATCACCGAGCGCACCGTCAAGGCGCACGTAGCCAAACTGATGCGCAAAGTCGGAGTGCAAAATCGAATCGCGCTTTCGGTGCACGCCATCACAAATTCCCTCGTTTTCGTCAAATGACCGCGGCTTAAGGCAAAGACTTTCGCCGCGGATGGACGCAGATCAACGCGGATTTGGCTGGAGTCGCTTTGTTTCTGGCATCCAATCATTACTGGTATTCCGCCGGTCGCCTTCCGTTTTTGATCAACCGATCTTGGCGCTTGATAATCCGCCCGACATCAAGAAAAAAACGGTGGTGCAGTAGCCACTATAAAAGCCTTCGTTGACGGCGGGCTTTTCATCGGCCAAAAGCCCTTCAATAATCCGGAGTTCGTACAAAAATTGTTCCGCCTGGCCGAAGAAGCCGATGAAGCCCAGCGGCAGCTCTAAGCGGCTGGAAAAATAACCGATCACACCTGGGCCCAGGCTCTTCGGCTAGGGCCCTTTTCGCCTTCTCCCTACGTGAGCTGTTCTGTGAAAGCAGTTTGGCTTTTGCTTTTTTGCGGACATCACTTGGTAGTGAAGCCATGAACGCCCGTCCACTCGCCCGCGGGAGGATGCTCGAGATAGTGGCGGCACCGTTCGGCCAGAACCGCGCTGGGCGCGTCTTTGCTTTGGATTGGAGTTTCGGTTTCTATCTTTAATATTTCCAATGCTCCCCGGAAATCGGCGTGAAGGTAGGCATGGAAAGCCTGCTCATAAGAAATAATGTGGGGCTCGCGCTTTCCGTCTAACGATCTGGCGCCGAGCAGCTCATAAATCGTAACCCCCTGCGTCTTGCCTTTCACGGCAACGCGATCGAGAAGACGAAATTCAAACTCCTCGCGGCAGGTCTCATAGACGGCCTCACTGGCAAGAATGCTGGTGCCGTAGTGCTTGTTCAACCCTTCCAGCCGTGATGCGAGGTTCACGCCATCGCCGATGGCGGTGTAATTGAAACGATCGGGCGCGCCAAAATGGCCAACCGAGGCCACACACGAATGCAATCCAAAGCGGGTTTCAAAGATGCGGCATCCGGACCACTCCGGCGATGCGTAGAGTTGCCCTAACGCCTGCTGACAGCCAAGCGCGGCGCGGCACGCGAAGACGGCATGAGAGCTCACTGGTTCAGGAGCGTTCCAGAAGGCCATGACCGCATCACCGATATACTTGTCGACCGTGCCCTTCTGTTTGTGGATCACGCCGGTCACAACCTGCAGATAGCGTCCCAGGATTTCAGCCAGCCGGCCAGGGGAGATCTGCTCGGCGATGGTGGTGAATTCCCTTATATCCGTGAACAGCAGGGAGAGCTCAATGGGCTCGGCGCCGAGGGCCGGCTCCCTGCCGTCGCGATAGAGGCGGCGCACCAAATCCACAGGCACGTATTTGCCCATGGCGCGCATGGCGGTCTTGGCTTTTTCGAGCCCCTCCAGCACGTCTTCCACATCGCGCAGTCGAGAGGAGTTGGCTGAGGGCATGAAATCGAAGGCTTTCATGCGCGCGGTTTCGCGCACGATCATGGAATGAGCCCGCCCAATGCCGCGCAAAATAAAACCACCGGTAGCAAGAATGATGAGCATGAGCGCTACGGCGGCCAACAATATCCGCCGCTGCGTGCTGCGAAGGGATTCCAGATAGTAATCTTGCGGCACGACGATGCCGGCGATCCAATCCTGGGTTCCGGGCAGCGCGCGAAATGTGCACAGGTATGTAATCGAGCCGACGCGAAAAGAGCCGGCTGCCACGGGATGTTCCGCATCCACAGTTTTCAGCGAAGGCTGTTGCAGGGCAGCAACTACCTGCTCGGGCAGGTTGGCGGGGGCCATGCGAACGTCATCGTCGGATTCGACCACGCGATCTTGCGCTCGGAAACCGGTAATCAACCGGCCTCGCCGGTCGCAAAGAAATACGCGATGAGGATCGTTCGCGCCACTTCCGGCGAGATGAACCTGAGTTGCGAGATCGATTTGCTTTTTCATCAGGCCGATGCGCAACACGCCCGCAAACTGAGAACTGGAATCGTCAATGGTTTTGAGGGTGCTGACTTCGACGCGGCGCTCCGACAGGAATTCGTTCAACTGCGACCAGTGCAGGTCGGTCCATAGCAGAGTTCCATAATGGTCTCTGTCTGAAGGTGTGCGGAACGTCAGGTGATCCGTGGGGTCCATGGCGGTCACGATCTTTCCACGCCCGAGATCATGCTGCGGGATGGCATGAGCGAGCCGATGCGATTCCGAAAGAAACTGCTTGCCGTCAAACCACACATGCCTGGCCGCAAAATCGCCGTCATCGGAGCGCCAGACGGTCACCTGTCCGGCGGACATCGGCTTCAGGCGAAGATCGCCATTTTCGTCAAAGCCCGCGCTCCTGCCGTGAGTAAAAGTGGCCTCGGAGATGTTGTCGTTGGCCAGCAGCAGCGATAGAAGACCCGATTGGATTGAATTGCCATCTTGCGGGCGCACCAGTCCGTACTTGACCTGCTCTTCAAAATGCGTCACCGCCAATGGCGCCTGGTTGAGATAATCCGTTACGCGGGTTGCCACTTCACGGCTGGCGGAGTCACGAAAGCGTTCCGAAGTCTGCAAAATGGTCTGCTGCGAGCCGTTGGCGAAGAGATAGAAGAGCAGTGCCAGACTGAGCGTCAGACCCAGAAGGCTCAGGGCGAAAAGCTGTCTCAGCGTTGGATGGAGATGGGCAAACATCAGAGGGAAGAATCACCCTGAATTATATGCGGCGAACCAAGTTGATGGTCCTCGCATCGAAAGAAGAGAACGATTGCAATTGCATCATCTGTGCGGTCGATGCGGCATTTTTTTGGTTGCATCGTTGCCGATGTTCGCTTGCTGTTCCCTGTAAAATACCAGCACGAAAGGCAATTGGGCCAGTGCGGCCGCGGTAACTCCAGTTCTGCGTTTGCTGCGAAAATCGCTCCCATTGCTTCCCGATGTTTATGTCCGTCCGCCGCAAGATCGTTATCGTCGTCGTGACAGTGATGATTGCCACCGCGGCTGTTGCGGTGATGCTGCTTCGGTCGGTTCTGGCCGACCCGGATCGCTACCGCCCGCAGATTATTTCTTTTCTGGAGGAAAAAACCGGGAAGCAGATCGAGATTGGGCATATCGGGGTCAACTGGATTCCTCTCTCCATCCGCCTCGACGACTTTGGCTGTAGAAATCCCAAGCCTTTTCCTTCCGGCTATTTCCTTAAAGCTGTAAGAATCGACGCCTCGCTCGATGCCGCGGCGCTGCTGCACCGGCAGATTGTAATCAAGTCAGTGGTGTTGCACGATCCAGTCATCAATGTGATCTCAGACCCTGACGGACTATGGAATTTTGAGAATCCGCCGGTTAGAGCCGCCCAAAAACAGGCGCCCATTTTGGCTCTTGGAGTCATCTCCCAGGTAGAAGTTATAGGCGGCCAATTGTTTGCTTCGAGCCTTATCGACCCATGGGACCGGCCCGGACCTGTGGTTCTTGAGGCCCGCAACGTGACAGCCACGCTGGAGCAGGTGGACTTCGACGCGTTCATTCGTTCGACCTCTTCCGTTGTTGCCCAGGGCAGCCTGAAGGCGGGCCTTCTGCGCTTCGGCTCGGTCGAGGCAAAGAATCTGGATTCCAAATTACGTTTGCAGGCAAGGCAAATTTTTTTCACAGATGTCAAAGCAGATGTCTATGGCGGAAGCGCCACGGGCGACCTTTCTTTCGACTTGTCGGGAAAGAACGCAACCTTTAAGACCAATGCGAAATGGAATGGAATGAATGTGGCCCACCTTCTTGCGGCCTTCCCTAACGGCAGCGGAATGATGACCGGGAAGATGGAAGGAGACCTGAAGCTGGCGGGAACAATCGAGCACTCGCTCCGTCCGCTGGCGGGGATCCATGGAAGCGGACGGGTGACGGTGCGCGAAGGCCAGGTGCCAAGTCTCAAGCTCAACGCGAATTTGATGAAGCTGGCGCACTTCAACGACCTCGGGCCGGCGAAAAATGAGCCTTCCTCGTTTTCGCTGATATCCACCGACCTGGAGCTGGACAATCAGCGGATTTCGAGCCGGGTCATAGATATTGACGGCTATGGAGTCGATGTTGATGGCTCGGGCAGTGTCAGCGTGTCAGGCTCGGACGAGCTGAACTATCAAGGCCTGGCGGAAATCACCACCAAAGAGGGATTCTTCACCAACACCGTCGCCCGGCTGTTCGGTGGCGCCACATTAAAAGACGGCAAGCTGGAATTTCCTTTTCGCATCAGCGGAACGGTCGAGAACCCGGTATTTTCCAAGGGGAAGGGCGACAAGGATATAGACGATCCAAAAAATTCCCGCTGAGGGAAGAATAGTAGAGTCTTGTTCCCCGAGTTTCGGGGTTGTGGTGTCACGGCACGCTCCGCAAACACTTACCCCTTGCGCAGTCAATCGCAATTCGCTTTGTGCGGACCGCTTGAATTCAACCCCCGGAAGCGCGTCGGGGTGGCGCCGGTGAACCCGGAGAATTCGTGGATCATGTGGGCCTGGTCAGCATAGTTCTGCTCTGCCGCTACGTGCGTCCATTCCATGGCCGGCGCTTTGCCGGCGCGGGCCAGCACGGATTGGAAGCGGGCAATGCGCGCCAGGCGCTTGGGGGTAACCCCCACCCAGACGCGCAGCAGGCGCTCGAGCTGGCGGCAGCTCACCCCGCACTGCTTGGCGACT
>Ga0070730_10006030_pt1 | contig 10393 bp, 8 predicted proteins | sample Coa_R1_3_FD_66447 | JGI IMG/M metagenome (GOLD analysis project Ga0070730, IMG submission 66447) | Surface soil microbial communities from Centralia Pennsylvania, which are recovering from an underground coalmine fire - Coalmine... | ecosystem: Environmental > Terrestrial > Soil > Unclassified ... | reverse complement strand
TGGAACGGCCTGGTCGCGTAGGAAGCAGCGTCGAATCCAACCGGCAGATCGCCGCAGATTTCACCCGGCGCAACTTCCGCTTGCGCATCTTCCCTCGATCCCTGGGCATTGGCGCGGGTGAATTCGGTATCCATGCTGTAGATATCGTGGAACCGCCAGTTGTCGCCCACATGGTCATTGTGGGTATGAGAATTGAGTACGCTTACGGGCAATTTTGTCAGACGATCCACGACGTTCTTGATATTGCTGATGCCCATGCCTGTATCGAACAGCACGCCTCTGTTATTTCCCAGGATCAGATAAGAGATGACCTCTTCCGACTGATGCGGCTCGTAGATGGCAAACACTCCAGGACGTACCCGGTAGACCTCGAACCACGGATCCGGTTGGTCAACTTTTTCCAATTTGCTGTATTCGGGGCGTGGAAGTTTCTGGCACCACTCCGGTTTACTGGACTGCGAAGCTCCGAAAGACAATCCAAGCAACAGTGTTAAAGCGGAGAAGATGGTGTGACCAAGGGGCATGGCAGCAATATTGTAACGGTTGCAAATCTTTGGACAGGAATGGACTGGAGGAGTTTCAAGAAGAAGGGAAAGGCACCTCCGAAGAGAAGATGCCTTTTCTGAAAGCTGCTACTTGTTTTTCGGTGAGCTGCCGTCGCCCGGTTTCTGGGCCGCTTGCATCTCCTGCAGATACGCGTCGAATTTCGTCTTCTGATCGTCGTTCAGCAGGTCCTTGATCTTGGAAATCGTGGTTTGACGCAGGCCCATGAACTTCTGCCGCTTATCGTCCTGGGAGATCGAATCATCTTTCATCAGCGCTTGTGCCTGTGTGTGCTGGTCTTCAAGGATGGTCTTGACCTTGGCCTGTTGATCGTCTGAGAGTTTGATCCGATCGGAAAGCTTCTGCACCTGTTCGTCAATGGTAGGCATTTGACGATGCTCACCCTGTCCGGCCTGTGGAGCGGCGGGTTGCGCGCCCTGGCCGGCTGGCTGCTGCTGCGATTGGACTGCGAACGCGCTTATCGCGAAAAAGGCGATGCAGAGGAAAATAATGGTCCTGGCTTGTTTCATTTGAAATAGTCTCCTTGTGTTCGTAACCGTGGTGGTATGTACGTCTTGTCAAGCAAAATAGTCTTGAGATGAGAGCGTAATTACCGGCGGCGGGAAGCCAAGCCCTTGTAAAGTTTTGTAAGGTATGTTCGAGGCAGGAGCTTGCCTTGTGATTTGTCCCGGTGGCCCAAAGACAAAACGCGTTCGAGCTATTCTTCCAACCCTTGTCTGCGCATGGCGAGCAAGGTGGCGTTTAAGCGCTCATAATCGCGGTCGTCAAGAGCGATAAACCGGAACGGGCGGGCGCGGCGCACTCCCTTGGTGGGCGCCTGCAAGAACTCTACCAGCGCGCTTATCGGGCCAGATGCAGTATTCAACACCACTTCAGCGAGAGAAACCTCCCCCACTTGCGCTTCAAATTCGACCAGCCCGCCGGTCAGGGAAAGTTTATGCAGCTTTGCCGGTACCTGTATTTCGCCAAGGTTGAAGTTGACCGATTCGGGATCTGGAACTCTGACTCGGGGTGAACGTGTGCGAGTGGGTTGGGGAAAGTGGGCCATGCCGGGTAGAATGACATCAGGGCTGGAAAGATAAAAGATTACTAATGTTCCTGTTCAGAATCTCGAAAAGAATGTTTGTGGACAACTAAGCCATTGGACGATTGGCCGGTCTGCATGTGAATCAGGGGAGGAGTTTAGTAATCGGGTAATTGAGCATCTGAGAATTGAACATCTGAGGAGGTTATTTTGAAATCGAAATCCAGGTTTGGACCTTTTCTTCTAGGCATTATTTTCTGCCTTGTCGTGCTTGCTCTGTGTGGCTATCTTTATTTTCGTTTTGGCTTTGCTCCGGTGGCTACGGCAGCTTCTCCTATGCCACTTGAGAAGCGTCTTGCGAGCATGGCTTTGCACGCAAGGGTTCGAGCCGAGGCCCCTAGGGATTCCCCCATCAAGCCCGACGAGCCCAACCTGACCGCGGGCGCAAAGGTTTATGTGGAAGACTGCGCCTTCTGTCACGGGCTACCGAAGCAGGCCGGTGTGCCTCCGGCAGCCAAAGGCATGTTCCCGGTTCCTCCGCAGCTTTTCGAGGACATGGTCACTGACGATCCTGCCGGTGAAACCTACTGGAAGGTGGCCAATGGAATCCGGCTTACCGGGATGCCGGCTTTTTCGAAGTCGCTCTCCGAGACGCAGATGTGGCAGGTGAGCCTGCTCATGGCCAACGCCGATAAACTTCCGGACCAGACCAAGGCCGCGCTGGCAGGAGCGGTAAAACAGTAGGGCCGAGAGACATAAACAGTCGGCACTTAATAAAAAGACAGCTCTTTCATGGGATAGTGTTTTCTGTTGCGTGTCCAAAGTTCAGCGCGATTCAGCAATGCGGCAGAGGCTATCAGTGCATCGCCCAGTTCAACGCCGTGGCTCTTGCCATAGTGCCTTAGATAATCTCCCGCCTGACGGCCCGTTTCACTGTCAATTGGAGCACAAACCAAAGTTCTAAAAAGGTTGGTAAGCGTCTCATGCTCGTGCGGGCGGGCCCCGGCCCAAAGTTCTGTGGCGGTGACCGGCGAGTAGAGGATTGGATTGCTGGACTCACCCAATTCCTTCCACCGGGAAAGAATGTGTCGGTCATGTCCACGGGAGACTTCGATGAGAATATCGGAATCCACCAGGACCGTCATTTTCTCCTTAACCTCTCAAGGCGGTTTCCACGTCGCAACCCGCGAACATATTCTTCAGAACTTGGTAGGGCTGACTGGTTTTTGCGTATTCCGACGAAGGCCTGCATAGCGTTGCGACGCTCATCCAGTTTGCCAAGATACATGTCTCGGGCCGCTTGCCGCACCAGATGGGAAATACTTGTTCCCTGATTGCGCGCTTGAGTATGAAGAATTTCCCAAAGGTCATCATCCAGGTACAACTGCGTTCGCTTCATGATGTATACTATACATCATAAGATATACGCTGCTCTCGATATGTATAATCGCGGCGATGGCAGCTTCTTTCCACCTTGGCAGTCCACCCGCCGCAAAAAACGCGAAGGATGGCGTAACTCCCGCACTCTCATTTGAGAAGGATGGTCCGACCGGACTCCTGCATGTTGGCTGTCTTGCTCTTCTTGTTCTTTTTCTCGCGCCTGCGGGAGTGAGCCAGACGCCGGAAGAGTTCCTTCATTCCTTAATCGGCCAAAAGCTGATTCTGCGCCACATCGGCGACCAAACGGAAGCCAGGATAAAGAAAAAAGATCTGGCGAAAGTAAAAGGGGACTGTGATGTAGCTGTTCAAGTCAGGGACGCTAGTTGGAGGCAAGGAACAGCACGGGTTACGTTGGAAGATATCGGCACGCCGCAAGTGCCTGGTGCACGAAATAACTGTAAAGAACTCCGCGACGGGCAGAGTCTTGAGATTTCCAAGTTTGATCCTAATGAGCCTGTTGAATCAGTGTCGGCTTCTATAGGCGAGCTTTTGCAGACACCGGAGCAATACTTGGCCGCCCACGGTGTCACCTTCGATCTGCGGCCCGCGCCTGATGACGCTCCTATAAGCAAGGCCCCGCCGCCACTGACGAACCCCAAGCTACGATTGTCAGTCGACGCCTTCTATAGCGAGATGGCCCGCCGAGAAAAATTCCAGGGAACCGTGGTACTCGGCCTGATCGTAGGTATTGATGGTCGAGTCCATGGAGCGAAGGTCACTCGTGGAGCAGGCCATGGCCTCGACGAAAATGCTTTGAGGGTCATCTCCATGTGGCGGTTTGAACCTGCCCGCCAACTCGACAGGCCTGTGGCTACCTCATTGTCCATTGAAATGAGTTTCAATTTGTATTGAGTCAGCTAGGTTTCCAGTTTGAATCGCGTGGCTGCCAGGTGGTACAGGCGACGCCACACCATGCGGTTGATCAAGGCCACGACGGTTGCCATGCAGATGGTCGCGGCCAGCAGCAGGCGCGAGTTGCCGTCGTCGGTTGCCTGGCTGATCAATGCCCCCAGGCCGGTGGTGGAATAGATTTTTCCATGAAGATGGAAATATTCGGCCACGATGCTTGCATTCCAGGCTCCGCCGGAGGCCGTGACCAATCCGGTGATCAAGTAGGGAAAGATTGCGGGCAAGATAAGTTTGCGCCATCGCTCAAACCGGCTGAACCGGAACAGCCGGCAAACCTCTTTGAGGTCGGTGGGCATGGCGCTGGCCCCGGCGATAACGTTGAACAGGATGTACCATTGCGTTCCCAACAGGAGCAGCAGAATCGACCCGATACTCAGTCCCCCGCCTACATGGACAAGGGCCAGCAACACGATTGGAAAAAGTGCGGTCGCCGGCACCGAGGCCGCGATCTGCGCGAGTGGTTGGGCGATGCGGGCCAGTTTGGGATGAGTGCCGATGGCGACACCTGCTGGGACTGTCCACAACGTGCCAATCAAGAGGCACAGCGTGACTCGCAGGAAAGTTGCGCCAATCCCTAGAAAGATCGACTTGAGTTCGATGTGGTTCAACCCGGCCAGCAGTGCGCCGCTGCGAAATATCGCATAGATGATGCCCACCATCCCTGCTGTCCCGAGCAAGATAAGAAACCATTTGCGGGTAGCTGACGGAGCGACGCTCGCTCCCTTTGCAACCGCCCTCCTGGCAAAGTACAACGTGAACGCTTCCTCAATCGGTCTGACCGACCTCTTCGACAAAAAAGCCAACACGCTGGAGCGGCGAAGAAAGTTCAAGATCGAAGACCGAGGACTATCAGCCGACTCAACATTTTCAAACTTGAATTTTTCAGCCCACGCGATCACCGGCCTCCAAACGAGCTGGTCGATCAGTACGATTACGACCACCAGGGCGGCCAAGCCGTTCAGTATGGCGGCCATATTGTCGGTGCTGGCGGCAGTCTGCAGATAGGAGCCTAGTCCGGGCAATCGGAAATCGCGTTTGCCCAGCACAAACATCTCGCAGGCCATCAGGAAGAACCATCCGCCGGCCACCGACATCATGGAGTTCCACACCAGGCCGATTACGGCATAGGGGAATTCCATCTGAACAAAAGATTGCCACCAGCTAAAACGATAGAGCCTGGCTGCCTCCCGCATCTCGTTGGGAATGCTCTTCAACGACGAATAGAAGCTGAAGGCCATGTTTCCGAATTGAGCGGTGAAGATCAGCAGAATGGCCCCCAGTTCGAGCCCAATCTGCCTTTGGGGAAACAGGGCCACCATGGCCAGCATCACGCCCGGCAAAAAGCTGAGCACCGGGATGGACTGAAGCACGTCAAGCAAAGGGACCATGAAGCGCTCAGCCCGCGGATTGTAGGCGGCAACATAGCCGTACACCAGCGTGAAGGCCAGGCTCAGGAAATAAGCGACGGAGAGCCGCAACACCGAGTACAAAGCGTAGACAGGCAAGGCATACACGCTCAGGTTGATTTCGACTTGAGGGGTAAGCGGTCCCGACCAATAGCGGGCAAGGGTCACAATGCCGTAGAAAAGGGCCAAGCCTGCGGCAAAGACAGGCAGGTCGGCCAGTAGTGAACGGCCCGGCCAGGGGATGGCGGCCCAGGGAGCGCCGGCATGATCGCCTGTTGTACTACGATGTGCTCTGAAATCCTGTTTTTTTCTCACAAAATTTTCAAACTGGTTCCCTCAAATTAATTCGTTGCGTCCCTGGATTCAAAATTACAAATTGCGGATCAGTGTTCATCAGTCCAAATCAGTGGCATCAGTGTTGAGTTTTTTGGTTATAGCGGCATGTGCCTTAGAGGTTTCACGATGTCCGGCTGGGGACCTCGTGCTCGGTTGCGGCCCCGGCTTCAACGGCGAACAGCCTTTCCTGCTCTGAGTCGTAGTCGAACACCTCGCAATAGCGTCCCCAATTCAACGCAGTATCAAGCTGCCGCTCCACTTCATTGTCGGAAAAATGTTCCTCGAGGATGTCGCGGAACAGGCCGATTGGTATGCTATGGTCTGATTTCGCCTGGAGTATATTCATGATCTGCTGGAACAGGCGAATGCGCTTAAGGGCAGCCTCGCGGAACAGCTTTTTGCGCGTGGAAATATCGGCTTCAGCAAACGCCCGGCCTTCCGGAGTGATCTTTGCGTCTCCTTCTTCCAGCTTGGCAAACCCCAACACCACCGCACCCTCGATGATGGGCAGCAGATCTTCGACATCCATCAAAAGGCGCTCGGCAAGATGATAAAGGTCCTCATCTCCACCGCTATCCAACAGCACTTCCAGCAGGCCGGTGATGCCGGCGGGGCGAGCGTGCGGGAGCAGATGATAGGCTTCACGCTCTTTCAGCGTAGGCGGCGCCAGCTTGGCTTCCGGTTTGGTCATGACCTTGTAAATGTAATCCACATATAAGACGAACTGCGGCGATTTGCGGTCCCGGGGCTGAGGCAAAGGAATGTGAAAATCAGAGCGAATTCGTGCGGGGTTCCGGCCCAGAACAATCACCCGGTCCGCCAGCAACACCGCTTCTTCGATATTGTGAGTAACGATAAAAATTGTCTTGGTCGTGATCTTCTTCATGAGCCAGAGTTCCAGCAACTCACCACGAAGGTTCTCGGCTGTGAGCACATCCAGGGCGGAGAAAGGTTCGTCCATGAACAGGACCTCGGGGCCCACGGCGAGGGCGCGCGCAAATCCCACCCGTTGCCGCATTCCGCCGGAGAGCTCTTTTGGATATGCGGTTTGAAAACCCTTCAGTCCTACAGTGTTGATGGCGTGCATGGCGAGCCGATGGCGTTCGGGCGCATCAATGCTCCGAGCAAGGAGTGGCGCCTCCACGTTTTGCAGCACGGTGAGCCAGGGGAACAGGGCGAAGCTCTGGAACACCATAGCGACGTTGGGATTCGCAGCGGCAAGAGGCTTGCCATGCCAGAGGACCTCGCCCGAGGAGGGCTCCGCCAGTCCGGAGAGCATCCGCAAAAGAGTGGACTTCCCGCACCCGGAAGCGCCAAGCAGGGCCACGATGGTTCCGGGATACACCGACAAATCCAGCGGCGCAACTACCTGAACACGTTCACCATCCTGCTGAAGAAATGATTTCTCTACGTTGCGCAGCTCAAGGATCGGTTCCCCTGTCTCGCTTTCCGAGGTCTTGGCTGCTTCGATTGGGATGGCCGCCGGTGTGGCGGCGACCAGAGGCGCAGGTTGAATCACCGGCTTAACTTGCGCAGGCTTATCGAGCTCTCCAACCTCCTCGGCCAACCGCTGCCAGGCCTCTTCAGGAAGCTCATCGAAGAACCGAGCGCGGTCATCCGGGGCCATCTGGTCGAGGATCTGGCGCATGTCCTCTGACGTGCGGGTATGCAGAAGGATGTATTGGTGATAGTAAGGAAAGCGGTGCAGCACCTGGCCGGCAATCTTTGTGGGCAACAAACGGAAGAGCGCCTGTTGCTGCTGATCAGGAACATCAAGAAGATCGGCAGCCGCGGAGAGCTCAATGTCCCGGAGCAAGAAAGCTATCTCTGACCATCGTTCTTCGGCCAGGAGATCAAGGATTTCCTGATTGCGTGAAGGGGACATTAAACTCCTGAAGCAGTCAGCACTCAGCATTCAGCCAAAGAAACTGCTTCTAGCTGGGTCGGAAGCATTTGCAAGCCATGAATAAATCTTCAGATTACGCGTCTGATTTTCGGCCAAAATAATTAAAACTGCAAATATGGCGAAGAGATTGCTGCTCATGTCTTTGCATCGTTACGCACACCCAGTTTGGCTGAATGCTGAATGCTGAGTGCTTCTCACTTCGCCATCGGCAACCCAAACGAAAACACCGATCCATGTCCAAGCTGGCTGGTCACTTCGATTCGGCCTCCGTGGGCTTCCACGATTGCTTTTACGATGGCCAGCCCCATCCCTGTGCCCTGGACGCGGTAACGCTGGCTTTGGCCGCGATAGAACTTGTCGAAGATCATGGAGCGCTCCATGTCGTCAATTCCCGCGCCCCGGTCGGCCACGCTGGTGATGAGGCGATTGTTGCGGGCCTCGCTGCTGATGAAGATGGGCGCAACGGGGTCTGAATACTTGGCGGCGTTTTCAATCAGGTGTTGCAGGACTTTCTGTATCCACACAACGTCCATCATCACTGGCGGTAGGTTCTCCGCAAGCCGCACCTGCACCGGGTGGCTTCCCACGGCGTTTTTCGAGTCTTCCAGGGCAGCATCAATGGCTTCACGGATCTGGTGAGGCTTCCGCTCCAGGCCAACTTCCTGAGCATCCAGTTGGGCCATCTCGACAGCTTCGCCTACCAGGCGGTTCAGCCGGTCGCTTTCTTCCTCAATGACCGCCAGCAGGTCCTGGCGCTGTTCTTCACTCATGGCTGCTGCTGACCTCAAGCTGGTTACCGAAGCTTTGATGGCGGTCAGAGGCGTGCGGAACTCGTGAGTGATCGAATCAAGCAGCGCGGAGCGCAGGCGTTCGCTCTCCCGGGAAGCCTCGCTATGCATAAGCGTATCTACAGCGCCGGCCCGCTCGATGGCGATAGCCACCAGGCTGCCCAGAGCTTCCAGTGTCTGCCGGGAGAACACGTCGCCTGCCATTCCCAGACTGCCCATGATTCTTAACCCCATGCGGACCGGCGCCAGGCAACGCCTATTTTCGATGTCCATGACAATCTCGCCCCGTGCGGAGACCTCTTTGAGTTCGCCGCTGGGCAGATGTTCTGTTTCGCTGCCTGACCGGTAGATTTTGTCCTTATCGGTCATGTGAATGGCGGCATGCATGACTCCAAATGTTTCCGCCAGGTAAGAGGGAATCGATTTCAGCAGTTCAACGATATTATCGGTAAGCAGGAGTTGCTGGCTGAAGGTGTAGAGCCTTTCCACCTCCATGCGGCGTTGCGTGGCGTTGCGGGCCTCGCGGCGCACCCGCTCTGAAAGCTGGCTGGCGATGATGGAAGTGCAGAGAAAGGCAATCAGCGCCACCCAGTCTTGGGTGTAAGCGATGTTGAAAGTTCCAACCGGCGGCAGAAAGAAGAAGTTAAAACAAAGGGCCGCCAAGATTGACATGGGAATTGCATAGGCCAGGCCCCATGCCGCTGAAACCACCAGGATCGCCAGAAGAAAACTCAGCGCGACCGTCGTGGGATCAACATGCGCCAGCTTGAAATAGAAGACCACGATCAGGGACAAGACCAGCGTGCAAATGATGGCGCGAATCGCGGCTCGCCGATGGATCTTCATAACGGTTCATTTTAGTCGAAGCAATCCGCGACTTCGTGAGAAGATTCCTTGATGCCCAAAACACCTGAACAATGGCTCGAACAGGCAGCACCGGAGAAGAAGGCCGGCATCTTCAAGGTGTTTCTGGGATATGCGCCCGGCGTGGGCAAGACCTACAGCATGTTGAGCGAAGCCATTCGCAGACGCCGCCGGGGCGAAGATGTTCTCATCGGCATCGTGGAAACGCATGGACGGAAGGGCATCGCGGAGTTGGCGGTCCAACTGGAAGAGATTCCTCGCCGTAAGCTGGAATACAAAGGAACGATCTTCGACGAGATGGACGTGGACGCTATTCTTGCCCGAAAGCCGGCGGTGGTTCTGATCGACGAACTTGCCCACACCAACGTCGAGGGCAGCAAGCACAGGAAGCGCTACGAAGACGTGCTGGAAGTGCTGGAGGCGAGAATTGACGTGCTCTCCACTATGAACATTCAGCACCTGGAGAGCGCGACGCCGACCGTCCAGAGCATCACCGGAATCCAGGTGCGGGAGACAATTCCGGATTGGGTCCTGGAGCGCGCCGATGAAATCGTGATGGCCGATCTTACCCCGGAGGCCCTGCAGACCCGCATGAGGCGGGGCGACATCTATCCGGTGGAGCGGGCTGAAACCGCGCTTACAAACTTCTTCCGGCGTGGCAACCTGATGGCGTTACGAGAACTTGCTTTGCGTCAGGTCACGCACTCTGTGGATCGCGGCCTGGAATCTTACCTGAAGAAGAAGAATATCGACCAGAACTGGGGTGTGAGCGAGCGGATCGCTGTTTGCATCAGCTCCAACACCGCCTCGCAGCAATTGATCGCCAGGGGCGCAAGAATGGCGCAAGGAATGGATGCGGCGGAATTCTTTGTGGTACACGTGGATACTGATGGAGATTTGGAGGAAGAAGAAAAGCGTTCCCTGGCCGCTAACGTCCGCTTCGGCGAGAATCTTGGCGCACGCATCGTCCGCCTAAGTGAAAAAGATATCGCGAAGGCCGTGGCTGCTTTCGCAAAGGAATACAAGATCACGCAAATTATATTTGGGCGGTCAGCCGTGAGAGGGTGGCAGCAATATCTATACCTGAATGCAATCCAGCGTTTCCTGCGTCATGCTCCCGCCGTTGACGTGCATATAGTGAACCAGGAACAGCGAT
>Ga0070730_10006028_pt1 | contig 10394 bp, 13 predicted proteins | sample Coa_R1_3_FD_66447 | JGI IMG/M metagenome (GOLD analysis project Ga0070730, IMG submission 66447) | Surface soil microbial communities from Centralia Pennsylvania, which are recovering from an underground coalmine fire - Coalmine... | ecosystem: Environmental > Terrestrial > Soil > Unclassified ... | reverse complement strand
GATCGCCTGCTTGTCGTCGCCCGCGATCGGCATGCCGATCTTCCCCGGATCTTCGTGCGCGCTCGCCATGCGGGCCGCGCCTACGGCGTTGAATGCACGCACCACGCGCGCGCCGGGCAGCAACTGCGCGTCGAAGAGTCCGGCCCCCTGCTCGCGCGCCTGAGCGGCGATCGCACCGTCGCGCTGTGGAAAGGGGTTGCTCGCGTTGATCACGACTTTGCCCTTGAATGAATCGCCGAGGCTCTTGATGAGCCCGGGAAAAGCGCTGTACGGGACCGCAAGCACGAGCACCCGCCCGAAGGCCGCCGCCTGCTGCGGCGTGCCCGCCTGCGCGTTGGGGCCGATTGCGGCCGTGAGCTCCTTGTCCTTGTCGAGATGGCGCGAGGAAAGCATCACCTCGTTCCCAGCCCTGGCCCAGACGCCCGCAAGCGCACTGCCCACGTGACCGGAGCCGATGATGCCGATCCTTTCCTTCTGGCTCTCGGCTGCGTTTGCCACGTGCGCCAGGGGCACGATGCCCAAGGTGGCCGCCGCGGCGGTCACTTTGAGCAAACCAAGGACTTTCATGTGAGCCTCCGGAACTGCTGGACAGTGGCGCCATTGTAGACGGCAACCTTGACTCCCGGGGCCTTCAGCTGTGCCATAGGGACAGACAGCGATCGCGCCATGCTATAAAAGGCGATGGCCCGATCCGGTAACGCCTCGATGTCGAAGGTGGCCTTCGGGCAATTGTCCGAGCTCCAAACCTTCCGGGGCGCGTTCTCTGCTGTCTTGAATTCCCGAGGAGGGCGCTCTTGAAACTCACCATAGAGATCATCGGATGGGCTGCGGCGGTCATGATGCTGTCGGCGTATCTGCTCCTGACGAGCGGACGGCTGCGCTCGCTTTCCCCGACCTATCAGTGGCTCAACGTTCTCTCGGGTGCGGGCTTCATCGTGAACAGCGGATGGAATGGCGCGTACCCGTCCGCGGCGCTCAACGTCGTCTGGATGGCCATCGGACTCTATGGTCTCTTCCGGGGAGCGCGCGTACAGCCTGGTCCGGCGGCCTGAACGCTGCGGTCAACTGCCGGCTCAGGGCTCGAGGCCTCCCAGGGGTGCTCTCGCTTTGCCGATCGCGTCGAGGCGCTCCTGCAGCTTCATGCGGTCGAACGAAGCGAGCGGCAGGCTCGTGAATATCCTGATGCGGTTGTCGAGCATCCTGAAGGCTTCCCGGAAAGCCAGCCATTTGCCGGTTTCCGATCCCTCGACGGCGGCCGGATCCGGAACGCCCCAATGGGCCGTCATGGGTTGCCCTGGCCAATAGGGGCACACCTCGCCGGCGGCGTTGTCGCAGACGGTGAAGACGAAGTCCAAGGCGGGAGCGCCCGGAGCGGCGAACTCGTCCCAGCTCTTGCTGCGCAGCCCCTCGATCGGCAGATTCATCTTCCTGAGCAGTTGCAGCGCGATCGGGTGCACCGCGCCCTTGGGATGGCTGCCGGCACTGAAGCCACGGAACTTGCCGCCTCCCCAATGGTTGATGAGGGCCTCGGCCAGGATGCTACGGGCCGAGTTACCCGTGCAGAGAAACAGGACGTTGCAGGGCCGGTCGCTCAGAGGTCTCTCTTTTCCATGCAGGTCGCAGAGCTCGGGCAGAGCGAACGAAACTCCTCGCTCGCCTGCATCTGCCCGGGAGCGCTGCTGCGCTCGACCACCCGGTAGCCCTCGCGTGCAAAAAACGCAGCTGCAGTCTCCGTGAGCAGAACCAGGCGGCTGATTCCCGCTGCGCGCGCCATTCGCTCGAGCTCGTGCACCACCTGGCGCCCGAGCCCCGCCCCGCGGCGATGCGGCGCGACCGCCACCGACCGCAGCAGCGCGCAAGAGCCGAAGCGCTGCAGCGCACCTGCGGCAATCACCTGCCCGCTCTCCCGGATGATCGCAAAGTCGGGGCGCGCCGACTCGAGATCGCTGGTCGGCAGTCCGGAGCCCTCGAGCAGCACGCGGACGGCAATCAAATCCTGCGGGGATGCAGCAGCGACCTCGGACACTTCCTTCGCTCAGCCCGCGCCTGATCCGCCCGATGCCTGGATATGCAGGAGGGGTGTATCCCTCCGGCCCCGCCTCACCAGCAATTGGAAGACGGCCAGGCGCGATTCCGAGGCCGGGGCGCTCAAGATCGGGATGGCTTCCTTCGATTTCATCATTTTCAATATTCTGGAATAGTGGTCGAGATTGCAACGGCAGGCAATTGCCTTCATCGCCCGCGGTTGCCCGTAGCTGAGGTACGCCGTCGCAGCGTGTGTGAGACTGATCCCACAGCGTGACGGCCAGTGACAGCACTAGCGTGAGCGGCAGCAAGCGGCGATTGTTACTCAATGAAGATCGCCCAGGTCGCACCGCTGTGTGAAGCGGTGCCGCCGAAGTTCTATGGGGGTACGGAGCGCGTGGTCGCGAATCTGTGCAACGCCCTGGTTGAGCTCGGCCACGACGTCACGCTGTTCGCCTCATCCGAGTCGCGCACGCGAGCGCGGCTCGTGCCGGTACGCGACCAGGCGATCCGACTCGACGCGACGCCGCTCAAGTCCGAACTTGCCGCGCATCTCGGCATGCTCTACGAGGTGCACCGCAGGCACAAGCAATTCGACATTCTGCACTTTCACATCGAGATGCTTCATTTCCCGGCGTTCGAGGCCCAGGCACACAAAACCGTCACGACACTGCATGGGCGACTCGACATGAAGGACTACCCCCAGTTTTATGCACGCTGGGATCAGTTCGGGCTCGTCTCGATCTCGGATGCTCAGCGCCTGCCTCTGCGGCATGCCAACTGGCTGCGTACGGTGCCCCATGGCATCTCGGCGGAGCTTTTCCCCTTTCAGGCCCGGACAGATGGAGGCTATCTCGCGTTCCTGGGCCGCATCTCGCCTGAGAAACGGCCCGATGTGGCCATCCGCCTGGCACGGCGCGCCGGCCTGCCGCTCAAGATCGCCGCGAAGGTGGACAGAGGCGATGCACACTACTTCGAGACGGCAGTTAAGCCGCATCTGCAGGAACCGCAGATCGAGTGGGTCGGAGAGATAGATGATAGCCGCAAGGCCGAGTTTCTCGGCAACGCCAGCGCCCTGCTCTTCCCCATCGACTGGCCCGAGCCTTTTGGCCTGGTGATGATCGAAGCCATGGCGTGCGGCACGCCGACAATCGCCTGGAACCGCGGTGCGGTCCCCGAGATCATTGAACCGGGTGTCAGCGGATTCATCGTGGACTCGGAAGCCGAGGCCGAGGAAGCGATCGCCCGCATACCCGCGCTCAACCGCCTGGCGGTGCGCCGCGCTTTCGAGCGCTCATTCACGGCAAGCGTGATGGCGAAGTCCTATCTGGATGTCTACCGGCACCTGCTCTACCGGCCAGCCGCCCGCCCCGCCTGACTATGGCCGACAGTCCCTCTCCCGAGGAAAGCACGCACGCTGGCGAGCGCCGCGGCCTCCTGCCCCGCTACACGCTCAAGGACGGCGACACCTTCCTGCTGGCCGATGCGCTCGGGGATATTCAGGCGGCGGACGACGGACTTTTCTCGAGCGACACTCGCATCCTGTCGCGCTTCGAGATGCAGATCGCGGGCAAGCGGCCCTGGCTGCTGGGCGCCGCCATCGCTCAGGACAACACGCTCTTCACCGCGCATCTCACCAACCGGCCCCTGCCCTCGCTCGGTGAGCTCGCGATTCCGCAGGGTGTCATCCACATCGAGCGCGCGCGCTTTCTCTGCGACGGCCGCCTCAACGAGCGCCTGCGCTTCACGAACTACAGCGGCCAGCACGCGAAGCTCCCGCTCACTTTCGGCTTCAACGCCGACTTTGCCGATGTCTTCGAGGTGCAGGGCCGCCGCCGAGCGCACCGCGGCACGCTCCACGAGCCTGAAGTGGGGCCAGACTTCGTGCGGCTCGCTTACATGGGGCTCGACAGGCGCCTGCGTACGACCGAGATACACTTCTCCGAACCCCCTGCAGCGATCGCCTGCAACCAGGCGAGCTTCGTTCTCGAGGTGCCGCGCGAGAAGGCGGTCGACCTGTACGTCGAAATCGGACCGGCGTTCGATGCCAGGCCGTCGGCGGCGCGCTTCGCGGATGGGAAGCGCAGCCTCACTCGCAGCATGGGTCTGCGCCTGCGGCAAGGCGCCTCGATCTCGAGCTCCGGACGGCTCTTCAATGAGTGGCTGCACCAGGCACGATCGGATCTCGCGCTTCTCACCACGACGTTGCCTACGGGACCCTATCCCTACGCCGGCATCCCATGGTTCGCCACGCAGTTCGGCCGCGATGCGATCATCACCTCACTGCAGACCCTGTGGATCAATCCGGATCTCGCAGCCGGCGTTCTGCGCTTCCTCGCTTTGACCCAGGCGCGCGAGGCCTCGGCATTCAGGGATGCCGAGCCCGGCAAGATCCTGCATGAGATGCGCCGCGGGGAAATGGCGATCCTGCACGAAGTCCCGTTCCGACAGTATTACGGCGGAGTCGACACGACGCCTCTGTTCGTGGTGCTGGCCGGTGCGTACGAGGAGCGCACGGCCGACAGCTCTCTGATCGATGAGATCTGGGACAACCTCGTCGCGGCCACTGCCTGGATCGAGCATTGCCTGGATCGCAGCGCGAGCGGCTTTCTGGACTACGCGCGGGCAGCCGACTCCGGCCTCGTGAACCAGGGGTGGAAAGACAGTCAGGACTCCATTTTTCATGCCGACGGTCGGTTGCCCGGCGGCCCCGTTGCCGTGGTCGAGGTCCAGGGCTATGCATGCGCCGCTCTGATGTGCATCGCGCGGCTGGCCGCTGCGCGTGGCCTGCATGAGCGGGCGGCGGCGTGGCGCGCGCGCGGGGAGCGACTGGCGGCCGAGATCGAGCGCTGCTTCTGGATCCCCGAGCTCGGCTTCTACGCCCTGGCCCTCGATGGCGATAAGCAGCCATGCTGTGTGCGAGCATCGAATGCGGGCCACCTGCTCTTCTTCGGCTTGCCGAGCGCTCAGCGTGCAGCGCTCGTGGCGAGGCAGCTGCTGTCGGGTGAGTTTTGCACGGGTTGGGGCATCCGGACGCTTGCAGAAGGCGAGGCCCGCTATAACCCGATGTCCTATCACAACGGCTCGGTCTGGCCGCACGATGCGGCGATCTGCATCGCCGGGATAGCGCGCTACTTCGGCCCGGCTCGCATCGTCCCGCTCCTCAACGACATCTTCGAGGCGGCCAATCATTTCTCGATGCGCTTGCCGGAGCTCTATTGCGGCTTTTCCCGCTCCCCCGGGCAAGGTCCGACCCCCTACCCCGTGGCCTGCCAACCGCAGGCGTGGGCCTCCGGCGCTCTCTTCATGCTCCTGCAGGCTGCGCTCGGGCTGCGAATCGACTGTCGCAACAAGCAGGTGCACCTGGCGCGATCCGCCTTACCCATCGGCATCGAATCGCTCGCCATTTCGGACCTGCGGATGGGCGATGAGCGCCTCGAGCTGCGGTTTCGCAGGGTCGGCAGCCGCATCGTCCCGATGCCTACGGCCCCCGCCGGCAGCACCATCCAGGTCCTCACGAGCGCCTGAAAGGTCCGGACGATGACAGACAAGCGTAAACACACCGCGCCGGCCAATGAGACCGGGCTCTCCCCGGCCGACAAAAGCGACGAGGACCAGGTCATCGTCATCGTTAAAACACCCATCGGCTAGGCGGCTCTTCCGGCCGCGGCAAGGCTCTTCACCACCTTACGCAGTGGCCTCTCGCATTCGCTATAGTCTTCCCATGCGCTCGAGCGGCCGAGCAAGGCGGGCACCGTGCGCAGCGTGTAGCGCATCGGATCGAGGCCTTTGCGAAGCTGCTGCCACTTGAGCGGCATGGAGACCGGCGCTGCGGGGCGGGCCCGTGGTGAGAGCGGCGCCACCGCGGTCGCCATGCGGTCATTGCGCAGATAATCGAGGAAGATGCGACCCGTACGCACCTTCTTCGCCATGGTGGTCAGGTATTTGGCCGGACTGTCCGCTGCCATGCGCACGCAGATCTCTCGTGCGAGCGCCTTGGCCTGCGGCCAGCGAACGCTATCGGCCCTGCCACGGCTGAACGGCGTGACGACGTGCAACCCTTTCCCACCCGTCGTCTTGCAGAATGCCATCAGACCGAGTTTCTCGAGCCGGTCGCGCAGCTCGCAGGCCGCCTCGATGACACGGTCGAACGGCACATCCGGCGCAGGATCGAGGTCGAATACGAGTCGCCCCGGAATCTCCGGACGGCCTGGAGCGCAGTTCCAGGGATGGAGCTCGAGCGCCGCGACCTGGGCGAGCGCGGCCAATGCCTCGACGCGATCGACCTGCAGATAGGGTTTTCGATCACCGGAGACTTGCATGCGCTTGAGCAGTTCCGAGGTTCCGGGACCTGCGTGCCGCTGGAAGAAGCGCTCGCCGTCGATTCCATCTGGCGCGCGGACGACGGAGCACGGACGTCCGCGGACATGCTCCAACATCCAGCTACCGACCGCCTGGTAGTATCGGCCCAGTTCCAGCTTTGTGACCGCTGGCGTATCTGCGGTCGCGGGCCATAGCGCTTTCTCCGGATTGGAGATCGCAAGTCCCATCACGATGGGCGCACTGTTGGGCGAGGTCTCCGTCCGCGACGGCACCTTCCTTGCGCCGGTGCTCCGTGGGCGGCGGACTCTGGGCTTGCCTTGCCTCGTCATTTCGGCGGCCGCAGGCTCCTCACCATCAGACTGCCATACCGCGTCCGGCTGGTATCGCGCCTCTTTGAGAATGAAGGGCTTGGGCTTTCGGCCTTTGCCCGAGGCTTCGCGCGGTCCCTGCGCATGCGGACCAGCACGACGGGCCGCGGGTCACGGCCCAGGACTTGAACACGCCATCGAGCTCCAGGCGCAGGTCGTAATGCAGGCAGCGGGCGTCGTGTCTCTGTATCACGAAGCGCAACCGATCGGCCGATGCGACTCTGCGCCGGCCACTGGGCTCGGTGGTCTTGCTGAAGTCCCTCTTTGCCCGGTAGGTCTCGAGCGTGCGAGTGGCCATGCATGGCTGCGTATCGCACCTTCACAGGGGCCTTCAATCGGTTCCTTCCTACACCTCCTACAGTCCGATCTGACAGGCAGCGCTTTGGCGATGTCCTAGCCTGCCGGACCATCGCCGATCGAGGGAGGCGCCATGGGGCAGCGGTCCGATTCCACCACCGGATCTCAGGCAAGGTGTGGGGGGGAGCGAAACGCGCATGAACACGCGCGCGGCGAGCGTTCCGAGCGGGGGTCGCGTTCGGAGCTGGAGCTCGAGGATTTCCTCGTGAGTTACCACGAGCTGGTCGGCAAAGCCGCGGCGCAACAGGCGCAACTGCACGGCAGGAGAAGATCCTGAGGGCGCAGCAGCCGCGGTACGCAACACGCGGCTGTCACTCTCGCCGTTCTTTCAGCCACCGGGCGACCGCACTCAGGTCCTGCAGGAGCAGGCCTCGCAATCGCTCCGCGCCCTCCCCGGCCCGTCACACTGCGCAAGGGTGATAAGTCACGAAGATCCGCGCGCCGCCGCTGTGGCGCAAACGCTTTCGCCGCTCGAGCAGGGGCACACGGCACCGGGCAGTGCCGCCATGAGATCAGCAGTCGCGGTCGTCCTCGTAAAGCTCGCGAATGATCGCAAGGAACTCGTCCCAGCGCCGCTCGCTGACCAGCCGGTTGATCGGCGCCGGGTAGCGCTGCCGGAACCAGGCGAGGATGCTCTCTTTGTCGCCGAACTCGAGCCGCTCGGCCAGCTCCTCGGCGTCTACTTCCATCCCGCCCACCAACCGCATCAGATTCCCGTGACCGCCTCTTGCATTCATTGAGCCCGCCCATCCCTTCCGGAGTTCGCGCGTCAGGCTGCGGATCTTACGAATGCTGGCAGTGCGATCCTGTCAGCGCCGTCTGATCTTCGCGGCACCATTCGCGGGCGCATACTGATCGAAGTCGCGAGCTGCCCCACTACAGCCGAGGCCCCGCTCGCCGTCGCATGGTAATCAACGGAGCAGCCAACCATGAACGATGCGAAGAATGCATTCCTCACGGACGTCAAGACCCTGCGCGACCGCGCCCGAGAGCACCTGGATCGGGGTGCGGTCACTGCCACCTACTCGACTGACGTCGGCAAGACGATCGAGATTCTCCAGACTGTTCTCGCGACCGAGATCGTCTGCGTGCTGCGCTACACGATGCACCACGTGTCGGCCACTGGAATCTCGAGCGAAGGCGTCAAGGAGGAATTTGGCCAGCATGCCAGGGAGGAGCAGGAGCATATGACGGCAGTCGCCGAGCGCATCAATCAGCTCGGTGGCAAGCCGAACTTCAGTCCCGAAGGACTCCTGAGCCGCTCGGCCTCGCAGTACACCGAAGGGAAGGACCTGGTCGACATGATCAGGGAGAACCTCATCGCCGAGCGCATCGCGGTCGATCACTATCGCGAGCTCATCCGCTACTTCGGCGACGACGATCCCGCCACCCGGGTCATGCTCGAGCAGATACTGCGGGTGGAAGAGGAGCACGCCAACGACATGCACGACCTGCTGGTCGCGCACGAAGGTCGGCCGATGCTTGAGGCGTGACGGGAGTCAGCCGCCGCTCAGGGAGCGCAGCCACGCGGGGCTCCCGCACGCTGGACCGAATCGCCCGTTGGAGTGGGAAAGCACGATCTCCACCCGCCGGTTCTGCAGCGAGCAAGGCGTCCTTTCAGCCAGGCGGCCGGTCAGGGTATTCCCGATCCGGATACGGCCGCCCCGCATAGCGGCCCATATCGCGCTCGACGTCGAGATAGGACTGCGTCACGGGCCGCAGATCGTCGCGCGCCGTACGCGAGTCCGAACGGTCAACGTCGTCCCGCACCGCGTGGTAATCGCGCGATACGCGGTCGAACGCGGCACGTACGTCGGAGTCCGAGGCGCTGCGCCCCTCGGCCGCGCGCCTGAAAGCATGCGCGTCCTCGGCGAGCGCCTGGACGTCGCGGTTGTAGCGGCTGGATGTCTCGCTGGCAGGCACATCGTACACGCTCCTCGCGAGCGAATCCGCGCTTCGATCGAGGCTTGCAGCCGAACTCGTGAGCGAGCTGCGTGCGGTCACGCAGCCGAAAAGCGCAAGCGCCGCAGTGGATGTCAGCGCCAGAGCCAGGGTTCTCGTACGGGTCATGGTGACCTCCTCAGTCTGCCAAAGCACGAGTGTGCGAACCTGCCCTTCGATCGACAACGCGACGGCTGCCGCCGAACGCTGTGGGGCCCTGCCGACAGCCCGGCTCGAGCGCCGCAAAGACTGTCGGCTGTGGCTGACATCCCGAGCGCGTCTCGGGGGGCAGATGGGCGCGACACGGCCTGCTATCGTCGCCGGAGAATCCAGGTCACCGGCGACGAACAAGGAGATTTCCATGAAGAGCGCTCAAAATGACCTCGACCGCGATTACGCCAAGGTTGCCCGTTCGCGGAACGCAATCAAGGAAGAGCTGCGGCAGCTGATGGAAGACGTGGAGGAGCTCATTCGCCGCGTCGGCGATGCGGCCGATCCGGAGCTCGATCGCCTGCGCAGCAAAGTCCAGATCGCGATCACATCCGCGAGAGAAGCCATCGACAGCCGCACGGAGTGGCCGCGGCAGCGCGCACGCGAGGCGGTGGCGGCCGGAGCTGCGTATGTGCGTGAGCAGCCGTGGCAAGTCGTCGGAATCGCCGGTCTGCTCGGGGTCGCGGTGGGCTTTCTCGTCGCGCGTCGCTGACCGGAGGAAACCACCTGTGGCTCGCAGATACGGTCGATCGAGCGGCAAGAAGGTCCAGCGCGCGATGCACGAGATGAAGCGCGGCCGACTCAAGAGCGGCCGCAGCGGCAGACGCGTCCGCAGCCGTAAACAGGCGGTCGCGATCGGCCTGTCCGAGGCACGTCGCTCCGGCGCCAAGGTCCCTCGCAAGAGATAAGGCCGGCGCCGCGCGCGAATGCCTCGAACAGGTGCCCGGCACCCGGGGGCCTTGCTATGGGGTGCCTGCGCGCGTGGTGCCACCACCGCTCAGACTCGCCTGCAGCTCCTTCGCCATCGCGAGGTGGTGCTTCACTGCCGGGAGCGTCTTCTGCGCAAAGTCCTTTAGCGCGGCGCTTCTCGGCCGCATGCGCGTGGTCGATGGACCTGACGCCCTGGTTCTCGGCCTGCTCGCTGGGCGAGCCGGCCTGCGTCGACTTCCGCGAGATCGACTTCGGCGAGCTTCTTCAGGAACGCCGCGTCCACGGATTCAGCGCTCGAACAGTCCGACCGAATCCCCTTCCGCGAGAGCCTGCGCGCGCGCCGCCTCCAGCACCTCGTCGGCCGCACAATTGGCAGGCACATCGAGCTTCGGGACGCCAAGCGCGAACACCCGGAAGTGATAGCGATGCGTTCCGTGACCCTGCGGCGGCTGCGGCCCG
>Ga0070730_10006027_pt1 | contig 10394 bp, 7 predicted proteins | sample Coa_R1_3_FD_66447 | JGI IMG/M metagenome (GOLD analysis project Ga0070730, IMG submission 66447) | Surface soil microbial communities from Centralia Pennsylvania, which are recovering from an underground coalmine fire - Coalmine... | ecosystem: Environmental > Terrestrial > Soil > Unclassified ... | reverse complement strand
ACTTCGTCCAATGCCTTTGACCCGCTTCCGGAAATTGGGCGGATTTGCCAGGCCCACCGGGTGTGGTTGCACGTGGATGGGGCCATGTGCGGCACTGCGGCGGTCTGCCCGGAATTCCGTCACATTCACCTGGGCCTCGAGCTTGCCGATTCTTACGCGTTTAATCCACACAAGTGGATGTTCACCAATTTCGATTGCGATTGCTTTTACGTCGCCGATCGCAAATCGCTCATCAACACCATGAGCGTGCTCCCCGAATATCTCCGCAATCAAGCCACGGAGTCCGGCGCGGTCATCGATTATCGCGACTGGCACATCCCGCTCGGCCGCCGTTTTCGCGCTTTGAAGCTATGGTTTGTGATTCGCCACTACGGCGTCGAAGGTTTGCAGCATCACGTCCGCCGCCACGTCGAACTCGCGCAGCAATTCGCATCCTGGGTGCGCGACGATAGCCAAAACAATGGTCAATTCGAACTCGCCGCGCCAGTGCCTTTGAATCTTGTGTGCTTTCGCCATCGCGCCGGCGACGCTGTCAATCAAGCCATCATGGAACGCCTCAATCAAAACGGCGACCTCTACCTCACGCACACCAAATTGAACGACAAGTTCACGCTCCGCCTCTGCATTGGCCAAACCACCACCGAATCGCGGCACGTCGAGCGCGCCTGGCTGCGCATTCGTGAAGAAGCGGCTGCGGCGAAAGCTTGAAATTGCGCCAAGTGCAGCGCTTCTTCTGACATCGAATTCACGCGCTTCCTTGAACACGAAATCGCTGCATCCAATCCGTGGCGCGTTGCGTATGTTAGGATGCGAGCGTGAGCGGCGCGCGGACGGTGAATAAAATAAAAATGCGAGAACAGAACTGAATGGCATCGCGCATCCAATCGGCGCTTGTGCCCTACGCGGAGTTTTCGCGTATTGGCTTCGTTAACATCCTTGCGTTTCGCCTGCGCTATTTCACCGGCATCATCACTTATTTTTTCAACGTCACGATTTACTATTTCATCTGGACCGCGATATTTAAGAACACCACCGGATCGATCGCGGGCTTCAATCTGCCTCAGATCATCACGTATGTAAGCGTGGGCTGGATCATCCGCTCGTTTTACTGGAACACCATCGACCAGGAAATGGCGTACGAAGTGATCGAAGGCAAGATCGCGATGGATTTGATCAAGCCCGTCTCGGTCCAATGGATGTGGATCTTCCGAGCGATGGGCGAATCCGCGTTTCGTCTCGGCTTGCTCACGGTGCCGACGGCAATCGTGGTCGCGCTGGTTTTTCCGGTGCAAGGACCCACGTCGGGAGTTGATTTAACGCTTTTCATCATCGGCGTGATCGGCTCATTTTTCCTGATGGGCGCAATAAACTTCATGATCGGCACCTGCGCGATTCCGCTGAAATCGATTCTGGCGATGATTCGCGCGAAATACTGGCTGATCGAGCTGCTCTCCGGCTTGCTGATTCCGATGACGTATTTTCCAAACGGCGTGCAAAAAGTGTTGGCGTGGCTGCCGTTCGAACACATCGCGTACACGCCGCTCTCGATTTATCTCGGCAGGTTTTCTACGCGCGAGGCGACCAAGCTTCTGTGCATTCAGTGGGCATGGGTGGTGCTTCTGCTTTTCGCGGCGCACTGGTGGTGGGAGCGCGCGACAAAAAAAATCACGATCCACGGCGGCTAGGAAAACATGGCGACTGCGGAAAACTCGATACGAGAAGCAGGGCAAGAAAGCGCCGCGCGGCAAATCTGGCATGGATTTGCGCGGCATTGCATTTTGTTCGGCGAATATTTTTCGCAGTACGCGAAGATGCGGATGTCGTATCGCGGCGATTTCATCGTCTCGACCGCCACCAGCCTCGCCGCCACGATCTTCGCGCTGGCCTTCGTCGTCGTGCTTTTCCACAAAGTTCCCACGCTGGCGAATTGGACATTGCCTGAGGAAATTTTCCTCTACGGCTTTTCGCTGATCCCTTACGGAATGTTCAACGTCATCAGCCTGAACCTCTATGACTTCGGGAACAACTACATCATCGAGGGGAAATTCGACCGCGTGATGCTCCGCCCCGTTTCCACTTTGTTTCAAGTGCTCTTCGAGCAATTCCGCGTCGAGTCCATGCAGGAAATCGCCACGGGACTGTTCTGCATGTGGTGGGCGTCGCGCGAGCTTCACCTTCACTGGACTGCCGGCAAATTCTCGCTTCTCATTTTCTGGGGGCTCTGCGCCGGAGTGATTTACATCTCCGTGTTCCTGCTGCTCACGACAATTTCGTTTTGGTTCGAGGATCGCATCGGCGTGCATCCGCCCGTGTGGAATTTGATTGCGTTTGGCCGCTACCCTCTCTCGATTTATTCCGGCGCGGTGCAATTCTTCCTGTGCTGGATTATTCCCTTCGGTCTCGCGTCGTTTTATCCCAGCGTGCGCCTGCTGGGCCACACGGTCACGCCGGAATATCTTCCGTACGTTCCCGTGGTCGCTGTGGGTTTCCTGATTTTCGCAATCTCCATGTGGAATCTCGGCACCCGCCATTACTCCTCGACGGGCTCTTAACGGGTGGCGACCGCGCCTGGGGGCGAGGATTGAGGCGCGCAAAACGAAGAGTGCAGCGATTTTTAAAACGGCGATTTCTTGGCGATTAGAAATCTGCTTAGATGAGTGTTTTGTATTAGTTAGCACGATTTCTAATTCCGGCATTGTCGATTAGAAACCTTCCAGGTGGGACCCAAAATAATTCGGTTGACCTGCGCCGAATCGCATAGGCTGAGCATGGATTTTGTAATTGGCTGGGGTATGCATCATCGAATTTGCGCTCGAATAACGCTAGCACAGCGTTGAGCGCAGCGATAGATCAGGTGACTGTGGAAACCGCGGCGAACGAGGAACTCCATTGGCTCGACTCCAGCGTAAACTATTGCTCCATAGGTTTCGTATCACATCTTAGAGACTCATGAGACGAGCCTTCCATTGGATTGTCGGCCTGCTGGCGACCGCGTTTCTCGGATCTGGCGCCGTCGGAGCGATGTTAGGCGGCGGCATCTTGCATCCTGCGCGCCGCGCCCTCGATGCTGCTCTAATCGCGCGAGCGAACGATGTCTTCGCCCGCGACGGGGCTGTGTGTCAAGAGTTTGATGTGCCTGCGCAGGATGGCGTGATTCTGCGCGGCTGGAAGGTCCACGCAAAATCCCCCAATGGTGATTGGGTCATGCTGTTTCACGGCCAGGGCGACAACCGCGTGGGCACGATCAGCTACGCGGATTTCCTGCTGCGCTCCGGTTATAGCGTGGTGATGATGGACGCACGGGCGCAAGGCGCAAGCGATGGGATGATGGCGACGTATGGGTGGAAAGAACGGTGGGATACCAAGAGCATAGTCGCTGCCCTGTACGCCAGCGAGAACCCTCGCCGTCTCTTTGCTCTCGGCGAATCGATGGGCGCGGCGATTGCACTGCAGTCAGCGGCAGTCGAGCCTCGCATTTCCGCGGTTGTGGCCGAAGCGTCATTCAGCAATTTACGAGAAGTGACCTACGACTATGCAGGTCTGCAATTCAGTCCGTGGCTCGGCAAGACGCTGTTCCGTCCGGCGACGATTATTGTGCTCCGCGCCGCGGAAAAAGAAGGCGGTTTTCGCGCTGACGATGTCTCGCCCGAACGAGCTGTAGCTGAACGTGCTTTCCCCGTGTTGCTGATTTGCGGAACACTGGATCGCCGGATTCCCTGCCGCCACGCGCGCCGAATTTTTCGCGCGGCAACGGGGCCGAAGGAATTATGGGTGGTTCGAGGAGCACGGCACACGGGCGCTTACGGAACTGATCCCGCAGAGTTCAAGCGCCGGGTCCTCGCATTCTTCCGGCTAGGTCGATAGAGAAAAGCCGCAGAATCTCTGGAACGCGAGACTCCGCGCCACAAGCTACGCGCTACTGCAATCCAAACGACGAGGCGAGGCGCACAGGCTGAAGCCTGTGCCACGCACGACCTCATGGGCTGAAGCTGAGCCACGGGCGCGTCAGGTGGCGGGGCCTTTGAAGTGGAGAACGACCATGGTGATGTCATCAGCCTGGGGGGCGCCACCGGTGAAATCGCGGACGCCGAAGCGTACGGCCTCGGCGAGTTCTTCAGCGGTTGAACCGGAGAATTCGCACAAGAGCTTGCTTAAACGCTCCTGCTCATACATTTCATCACTCATATTTCGGGCTTCGGAAACTCCGTCCGTGTAAATCACAACGAAGTCTCCGGCCCGCAACGCGACGTGCTCGGCGGTGAATTCGGCCTCGGCAAACATGCCCACGGGAAAATTCGAGGAAGCCAACTCGACGAGCTCGCCAGAAGCGCGGCGGACGAGTGGCGGCACATGACCTGCGTTGATGTATTCGAGATTGCCTGCGGGATCAAGTACGCCGTAGAAAAGCGTGGCGTAGCGATCGTCGCTTGAGCGTTCGCAGAGGAATTGATTGACGCGCTTGGTTGCTTCGGCCAGCGGAATATCAAGCGCGGCCGTGGTGTAAAACACGCCCTGCAACAACGTAGCGAGAAGCGAAGCCGCGATTCCCTTGCCCGCCACGTCGCCGACGAAAAACCCGTAGCGGCCTCCGCCCAGAGCGACCACGTCGAAGCAATCGCCGCCGACCGAATGGCAGGCGAGCGTGGAGCCCGCGACGGAAACATGAGGCATTTGCGGAAATGTCTTGGGCAGCAACTCGCGCTGGATCTGGCTGGCGATTTCGATTTCGTGATCGAGGCGCCCTTTCTCGCGGGCCGCGGCGAACAGGCGCGCGTTTTCGATGACCGTGGCGGCTTCGCGCGCGAGTGTGCGCAAAACTTCGCGGTCGATCTCACTGAATGCCGTGGAGGGCGAGCGGCTGTCGAGATACAGCACGCCGAGAAGGTCGGCCTCTTCGGACGTGATGGTGATGTCCACGGCTGCAATCACCGGCAGTTTTTCGATGGGAATCGCGACGATGGTGAGCAGCGAAAGCGACGCGACGCTGGCCTGCTGGCCGATGGCCACTTCGTCTCCCGTATCGCTGACGATCAACTCCCGCCGCGAAGTGGCGACGCGCTTGAGCACGCCGGAGGAAATTTTCAGATCCTCGACCTTCAGCAATTCGCCTTTCGCGTCGCGCGCGATGGTTGGTTTCAGCTCGCCCTCGTCGTTCGCGAGCATCAGAACGCCGCGTTCCGTTCTTGTGATGCGAATGGCCGCATCGACCACGGCCGCGAGCACGTCTTCGAGTGATAGGCCGGAGCCCAAAGTTCGCGCTACTTCGAGAAGCACTCCCAAATGATAGAGGCCCTGCGTGCCCGGAGTGGCGGGCGCAGGCTTTTCGACTTGTTCAATCAATTCCTCAAGCGTGGCTTCGTCGCCGAGGAAAACCAGCTTGAATGAATCGGGCATGCCGAAATCAATGCTGTCCTTAGGGCGCAGCGGGCGCGTGTCGGAGATGCGTTCGCCGTTGACGAATGTACCGTGGCGGCTGCCCATGTCTTCGAGGAAGTAATCGCCGTTGGCGGTGACGATTTGAGCTTGTTGGCGGCTGATGCGGCTGTCGCGCAGCACAAGCTCATTGCCCGTCTGGCGGCCGACGCGAAAAGGAAACTGAGTGACCTGAACCTCGCGGCGGACACCGGCAGGGTCGAGCACAAGCAATCGAGGAGGGCGCGGCATTATCTGTTCGACCGGCGACGCGGAAGCGAGAAATAAGCGAGCGAGCGGGCCAGCCTCGCGCTTATGTTAGGAGAAGTCGCCGAGGATGGCAACCGAATTGCGTCCAAATCAGGCAGGATGAATGCTGGAGTGCTGACGCTCCCATTCGGTGCTTAGGCAGCGGATCGTTTCGCGGAGGCGCACGGCGAGGTCGACGACGGTCTCCAAGCGTTGCACGGAAACGGGCGTGAGATTTGGGCGAAGCTGCGAGAGAAGAAGTTCCGCATTGCCGAGAATTCCGGTGAGAGGATTATTGATTTCGTGGCGCAATATCTCCGCGAAATCGGACGGCAGATCCGCGGTCCAGGCGGAGCGGAATTCAAGCTTGATGGCTTGCGGCGGCCGCAGACGGCGCTCGACGAACGCCGCAGCGAGTGAAAGGAAGTCGCCCGAGCGAGCGACGAAGTCAATTTCGCCTACACTGAGCAGAGTGATAAGTTGCGACTGCTTTTCCGAGGGCGCGATCACGATGGCGGGGGCGAAGAGCGCCAACCTACGCGCGGCCTCCTGGAGCGAAACGTCGGCGGGAAGGATACTGTCGTCGAATACGATCGCCTGGGGATTCAGGCGAGCGGCACGGGCCGTGAGTTCGCTCCAATGCGATGCTCGCGCGATTTCGCGATGATTGCCACGGCCATCGTTGCCGGATAAACATCGGGCTAGAGGATCATGCGCTAGACGCTCAACGAGATCGTCGCGCGTGCTTCCCGGGGTCATTCCGACGAGCGCCACGACGCCCCTGAAACTGGTTTTGAGGCCCATGATTTTGATGTCCTCCTCAAGTTCGGGGCTCAAGTTCGGGGCCAAGTTCGTCTCGACTTCTGTCCCGACGCTCCGGTTCGATTTCATAGTTTGGCTTGCGTGGCAGCCGCCGCGATCGAAGTGGCGCGCACGCGTCCTGTGAGAATGCGATTGGCAGCAAGCTTCAGTTCCTCGACGAGAAATGGCTTGGCGAGAAATGGAAGCTGGCGCGACTTGAGAAATTCAACCGTGTGCGGTCCGAGCGTGTCTCCGGTGATAAAAAGAATACGGTCGCACGCGGGACTTTGCGTGCGCACAAGCACATCGTAAAACGCAGGGCCGTCGAGGCGCGGCATGCGCAGATCGCAAATAATCAGATCGTAGCGGGCGCGCGCAAGCCGCGTAAGGCCTTCCTGACTGTCAAGAACAGCCTCGACTTTGTGGCCTTCCTCACGAAGGACATCGCTGATGAGTTGGGCAACAGTGGGTTCGTCTTCCACCACGAGAACGTGGCCGGAAGAAACGCTGCCCGGCTGCTCCGAGGATGCGGCCGCCGCGGAAACAGACTCGGCAGGAACGGCGAGGAGCGGAATCTCGACTGTAAATTTCGCGCCGCCTTCAGGTTGATTCTCAAAGGCAACATCGCCGCCATGCTGTTCAACGATTCCGTAGACAATCGAAAGGCCAAGTCCGGTTCCCAGTCCGAGTGGCTTGGTGGTGAAGAACGGGTCGAAGATGCGCGAGGCGATCTGACGAGGGACTCCCGGGCCGTCGTCAGAAACCTCGACCCGGAGCCGGGATTCGGCGGTTTTTCGCGTGCACACCTGTATGCTGCCGCGTCCGCGGCTTTCGAGGATGGCCTGCTCGGCATTGACCAGCAAGTTCAGCATGACCTGTTGAAGCTGGTGCGGGTCGGCAAGAGTGGCAGGCAAGTCGGCTGCAAGCTCGCAGTGAATGGCTATGTTCTCAATCTTCAATTCGTATCCGCGCAGGGCGACGGTGCGCTCGACGATTTCGTTCAAATCCACGCGCGTCCGTTCGGGTTGAGCCTGCCGCGCAAAAAATAATAGGTTTTTCACAATGCGCCGCGCCCGCTCCGCCTCCGCGAAAATCATCCGCACTTCGTTGTTTAGCGTTTCCGGCGCGCGGCCCAGGGCCAATTGCGCGTAGCCCATAATCGAAGTCAGTGGGTTATTGAGTTCGTGAGCGATCCCGGAAACCAACTGGCCGAGCGCCGCCATCTTTTCGGTTTGCACGAGCTTAGACTGAATATGGCGCTGGTTCGTAATCTCCGAGTAAATCTCAAGCCACCCCAGTGGCCGTCCTCCTTCGTCCAGCACTGGGCGGGAGTAACGTTCGAAAACGCGCCGCGCCGGGCCCGCCAATTCGAGTTCGTCGTGAAGCGGGACGTTCGCGCCTGTGGCGAAGGATTTCCAGGGCGCGACAAACGCCCCCGGAACACGGAGAAGCGGATCGAGCGCGTGCGCCACATCTTCGATGTTTGCGAGACCCGCCAAAACGCTGGAGTCGAGGCCAAATAGCATTCCAAAATGCGCGTTCGCAAAGCGAATTCGACCGTCCGCTGCAATGAGCAGCGCGCCCGAGTGAACAGCATCGAGCACACCGCGCAACTCAGCTTCCAATTGCTTTAGTTGCAGCTTTGGACTCGTCTCGGACAAACGGTCAACTGACCCGGCCCGCGCGCCGCCCTGCAAGAACGCGCCAGACAGGAATTTGTGCTTCTCCGTTGATCGAGATGGCTTCAGCCAGGAGTGACGCGCCATGCTTGATCAGCGTCCTGACCGCAGAATCAAGTAACACGACAGGATCGCCGCGCCTGAAAAAATCAAGAGATCAAATGCACGGCGGACGAACCGTACCAGATGGTATTCCTGGATGTAGTTCAATTCTCAACCTCCATATTCGCGCCGCGCGTTCACGTCTTGAGGAAGCACGTTTACGAATGCCTATTTTTATGAATGCACAATTTTATAACTGCACAATGGCTACCAATGCGGGCGAAGCGTCAAGTGATTGCAACTCAGATGTTTACAGGACGAAGAGAGATTCTATTCCCTGGGGTTATTCCCACTCCGAACCCGAATTATCCGCGTACGGGAAATGACGGGGCGAAGGAGGCTAAACAGCCGTTGCGATGGGAAGGATTTTCGGAAGTTTGCTGCAGAGATGCTGGACCGTGCGGTTAGTTTCCGCCCAACTGGGATTCGTATTGCTTGAGCTTGCGGTAAAGAGTCGTTTTGCCAATCCCAAGCAAACGCGCGGCGAGTAGCTTGTCTCCGCCGGATTCGCGCAAAGCGCGGAGAATGGCGCGCCTTTCCAGTTCCTCAAGGGGCACGAGTTCGTCATTGGCAGGCGTGGAGTCGGTGCCGCCGTGGCTGGCGGCGTATTGCAAATTCGAGGGGAGGTCGCCGGAGTGGAGAATCGGCCCTGAGCCGAGCGCTACGGCGCGCTCAATGGCATTCTCCAGTTCGCGAACGTTCCCGGGCCAATCATAGGCCGTGAGCCGCGTCAGGGCGTCTTCGGCGAGCGTTGGCAAAGGGCGTCCCGGATCGGCGAATTTTTCGAGGAACGACTGCACGAGCACGGGAATATCGCTTTTGCGCTCGCGCAGAGAGGGCAGTTTGATCTGGACCACATTCAACCGGAAGAACAAATCTTGCCGGAATTGTCCGGAACGAACAGCGGTTTCGAGGTCTTTGTTTGTCGCGGCAATCACGCGCACTTCAATGGAAACGCGGTCGTTCGAGCCCACCGGCTTCACTTCGCGCGCCTGCAGGACGCGCAAAAGTTTGGATTGCATTTCGACGGGGAGGTTTCCGATTTCGTCGAGAAACAGCGTGCCGCCGTCGGCGCTTTCGATCAAACCCTGCTTCGTGTGTATGGCGCCGGTAAAAGCTCCCTTGGCATAACCGAAAAGCTCGGATTCAATCAGCGTGGGAACCAATGCCGAGCAGTCCACGGGAACAAACGGCTTCTGGCGGCGCGCTCCGGAGAAATGAATCGAGCGGGCCACGAGTTCCTTGCCCGTGCCGCTCTCGCCGAGAATCAGCACGGGATAATTGTGCTGGCTGACCTTTTCAATCAGCTTATAAACGCGTTGCATTTTGGCGGAGATGCCGATCAACTCGCCGTAACCGGGCCGCGTTCGAAGCTGCTCGCGGAGGACGCGATTCTCCTGATCGAGCTCCTGTTCGCGAATCAGCCGCTGGAGCTTGCGGCGAAGCTCGTCAATGTGAAATGGCTTCGTGACGTAGTCGGTTGCGCCCAAACGCGTGGCTTCGACCGCCGTTTGTATTGTGCCGTACTGGGTGAGAACCAGAACGGAGACTTGTGGATAGTGCTCGCGAATACGGCGCAATAATTCGAGGCCACCGAGCTGCGGAACTTTTAGGTCCGTGATGGCGATATCGACGGGATACTGGTCGAGTTCTTCGAGTGCTTGCTCCGTAGTGCTGGCCGTGCGGACTCGCAGACCGGACTCGACCGCAATATCGCTGCAAATTCGAAGAGTTGACTCTTCGTCGTCCACGATTAAAACCGTGGCAATCGCCGTTCTCTGACCTTGAAGTGTTTCTGGCGGCCCAAGCTCCATTGTCATTAGTGCCTCACCGCCCGCGGCCTATGATTCCCATTGCGGGCGAATATTCCTTTTGAAAGCACGCGAGGAACCATATATGGGAAAGCGCGTAACGGGTTATGGTCGATGGACTTGCCGCTTGCGGCCCCGGATTGATGGCAGGAAGACAGTCCCATGTTGGAACTGGATGCTATCCCATAGTAATGAAGTAATCAAGTAACTCTATTTGTTTTCACCCGCCTGCCAAAATGGGACGAACTTGATTACCGAAAGAGGAAAAACGCTGCCCTAGCAGGCTGAAACTTGCGTCCTCAGAGGAAATTCTCCGCCGAGGACGCAATCAGAGATTATC
>Ga0070730_10006026_pt1 | contig 10395 bp, 4 predicted proteins | sample Coa_R1_3_FD_66447 | JGI IMG/M metagenome (GOLD analysis project Ga0070730, IMG submission 66447) | Surface soil microbial communities from Centralia Pennsylvania, which are recovering from an underground coalmine fire - Coalmine... | ecosystem: Environmental > Terrestrial > Soil > Unclassified ... | reverse complement strand
GAGCTGCGTCATCGCTTGCCGCGGATCCGCCTTGCTCGGATCGCCGCTGAGCCACGTGCCGTACAGCTGCGTGACTCCCATGCCGGGGCTGAGGTATTCCGGAGCGGTTGCCTGAGTGGCGGAGTAGACCAGGGTCCAGGGATTCTGTCCTTGGGGGAGAGGCTCTTGGGCGCACTGATAGAGATCGACCTCGGTGAGCGTGTGGCGAATCAGGAACGGCACCGAGGGAGGGTTGGGGTTGATGTCGGACATGTCGTCCTTCCCCACCTGATTGGGCGGGGGCGGAGCGGTGGGCGACTCGACATCGGCGTCTTTCGGAAACGCGGGGGACGACCAGTCGATGGCATTCAAGAAGGTTCCGATTCCGTCCACCGTGGGATGGGCGAAGTTCACGGTGAAGTGCGCATCCTGTGGGACCACCGGCGCCATCTGGGCGGTGCTGGTGTTATCCGGTACGAGATCGGGCAGCATCGCCGCCGTGCGTCCCTGCCACGTGGTCAGCGATGATCCGGTGAGGTTGAGCACGCCGGGCGTGACGGGGTCGTAGGTAACGGCAAGGTCGGGTGCGACGGGCGCGGCGCGATGTGCGAGCAGCACGTAGTGGTCGCTGGCCTGCTTGTCGGCGGAGTCGGTGTGGTCGACCAGCGTGGCATCCACGTGACTCAAGCCCAGCGGCCCCGGCGGCACCGACCCGTCGTCGCCGCCCCAGGTGAGCGAGATGGTCCCGCCAACATCAGGCAGCGGCCAGGGAAGATCGAGTTTCACACTGAGTTCGCCGTGCACCCAGAACGGATTGGGCGCGCAGCCTTCGAGCAGTGCGTCCGCCGTCAGCCCCACGCCGATGCCGAAGGCGCTGAGTTGGAGATTGCCATAGAGCTGAATGCCCCCGGCAATCTGCAGCGGCGACCACTGGATCGCGGCGAGCGTGGCCAAATAGGCGTCGACGCTGGCGGAGAGAGGCCCCAAGCTCCAGGAGTTCTTGTAGCCGGTCCAGGTGCCGGTGATGAGGCCGGCGTTGCTGACGACGAAGTAGGCATCGGACTCGAAGAGATCGAAGATCCGTGCCTTGACACGCTTGTCGTGCGGGGGTTTGCCCAGGGCAAAGAACCATTCGCCTCCGCCGACGTACAGCTCGGCCGTGGCTGAAATGTCGAGCACGACCGGGATGGAATACTGGGCGTCGATGGTGAGGTCGAAGGTCTGCGAGTTTCCGTCGTAGGTCGCCATCGCGTCGAAGTTGGCGTCGTCGGAGGCCCCGCCGATGCGCTTCGAGAGGATGTTGGCCTTGCCGATGAGCGAGATCACCGGCCCCGGCAGCATGAGCACGAACATGATGGCCGCCGATGCGGTGTAGCCGTCGTCGGCTTCTGTCCCGATGGTCGCGCCGGCACCGATGGCGAATGCGCCCGCCTTCGGCACCAGCCACTTGTTCACGTCGGTCGCGCTGTAGTCGGGCGCGGCGCCAAGGTTCGGGCCGCCAACGTTGTTGGGGTCTCCGCTGGTATTCGAGGCCGGGTATTTGAACCACTCCCACCAGGTGTTGTTCGGCTCCGGCTGGGGCTCGAGGCCGGTGGCGACCAGGCCCTGCATTCCGTAAAGAGCAACGTCGAGGAAGATGGGAATTCCGACCGGCAATTCCGCGTCGAGATCGAGGAAGAAGACCGACTGGCCTCCGAAGTTGCCGACGATGAAACCGGCATCGACCTCCAAGTCGCCCGCGGCCTCGATCACGAGCTTTACCTGCCCCGCGAAGACGTTGACGGATTTTGGCCCGGTGGGGCCAAGCGGAGAGATGGAGCTGAAGATCGAGCCGGGCAGGCCGGCGTTTTCAAGATCCGCCGGGCTGTTGGCGGTGACCTGGATGTGGTCGATCTCGCCGTCGATGGTGAGCACATCCGGGATCTCAAAGGAGATGCCCACGCCGGCCAGCGAGACCGCTCCGGTGGTGAGATTGATGACCAGGCCCTGAACGCTGCCGCCCAGCGAGAGACCCTCGACCAGATTGATGTCGCCGTTGAAGCCGATCCATTTGTCGCCGTTGGCGTCGGTGCCGAAGCCGAGCTTCTGCAGGCCGACGTGAAAGCCGTAGAAGTCCAGAGCCATTTGGTTGGGCAGGTTGATCCATCCGCCCTGGAGGGAGATGTGGCCCTTGCTGTCGATACCCAGACCCTTCAGTTCGATGCTGGGCCAGTTCAGATCGGGCGTCTCGATGATGAGATTGCCTGAGAGGATGATGGTCCATATGCCGCCGGAGGACTTGTCGATCTCCAGTGAAGCGACGTCGATCTCCACTTGGCCAAGACCGCCGGGCAGATCGTAGATCAGCTGCACCAGCCCATCCGAAGTCGTGCCTTGCGTGGATTCGACGGCGGACAGCGAGATCTGGATCGAGCCATCGGCCTTGGTACCGATCTCCACGTCCACGGTCTGCGGGTTGCCGCTGCTGTCCGTGAAGAAGGGCAAGGTCAGATGCCCGCCGATGTGGCTGGCCGCAAGGCCGCTCTGCGCCAGCGTGATGTCGAAGGCCGTCAGCGCGATGGTGAAGCCGCTGAAGAGGGTCGCGCTCAGCGGATTGGCGTCGAGACCATTGATGAACAGGCGGCCGGAAAGCCCCTGCCCGTTGACCACGAGGTTGTCGATGTTGACCGACTGGCCGCTGGGCAGCGTCAACCCCGCGGTGATGCCGTTGCCATCGTCGCTGATCTTGAGGACGCCGGCACCCAGCGCCGCGTCCGCGGCCTTCTGGACAATTCCCAGTCCGAGGGATTCGAGCATCGAAACCGGCAGGAGCGAGAGTGTGGACATAAGCTTGCGAATCCTTTCAGGCTGCGGGAAAGAGCGGCGATGCCGCCGTCAGCTGCTGCGAGAGTTCACCGAGTTCCGCTGCCGCGACTCCGATCGAGCCGAGCGCCTTGATCACCGACTGCAACTGGTCGAAAAGGCCGCTGGCCGATGCGAGCACTCCGGTCGCGCTGCTGGGCGCAACCGACTGAGCCAGCGAGAGGACGGTCTGCAATGCGCTAAACGCTCCCGTAGCTTGCGTCTCGATCGACGCCAGGCTGCCGAGCTGGTCCGCGATGCTCGCGATCACGTTGGCAGTATCGGTAAGCCCGGTGTTGATGGCATTGCCCACCGAAGTCATATCGCTCGACAATCCGAACAGCACGCCGAGCAAAGCCTGCGCAGGCGTGAACAGCGTGCCGTCGGTTGCCGCGTTGGAGCCGCCGGTCCATGTGCTCGGCGGCTGCGGGCTGGCGGTGTTCAGCGCAGGGTTGGGCGCCACCAGCACCGATAGCGCCTGAACAACCGGGCCAATGGGATCGGGGATTGCCATGATGCGGACCTCTCGGGCAGTGATCGTTTGCGTTCCGGCGAGCGTGCCGCGCTCTAGGGAAAAAGCCCTTCCAGTGCCGTGAGCAACTGTGCGAGTTGGGCCAGTTCCGTGGCGGCATCGGCGATGGTCTTCCCGGCATCGCCCGCCAAAGCCGTGAGCTGGCTCTGAATGGCTTGGAAGAGCCCGCTCGCCGAGTTGAACACCACCGCTGTGCCGGCCGGCGCCATCGTCTGCAGCAGCGACAGCGTGTTTTGGAGCGCGGTCATCGCGCCGGAAACATCGGCGAGGCTGCCGGCGCTCCCGATCGCCGTGCCGATTTTGCCCACCACCGTCGCGGCATCGGTCAGTGCAGTCTTGATATCCGCACTGACCTTCTGCATGTCCGATGAGATGCCGAAGATCGCCGTGGTGAAGGTCTGAATGTTGCCGAACAGCGCGGTCGTGGTCGGAGACCCGGTGCCGTCGGCGGTCGGTACGACAAGGACGTTCAGCAGTTGAATCGCATTCCCTATCGGATCTGGATTGGCCATGGTGTTTTCCTCACTGAACCGGGTTTCAAAGTTATACAGCCGCGACCGGCGCCAGCATCTGCGCGGCAAAGACTGAAGAACGAGCGGAACGGTTGCCAAAGATGTCCACGGCAACCACCGCATAGGCATTGAGCGCCGTAGCATTCGGCGGCGGGGCGCCCAGGATCGCGTTCGGGTCGAGCGGCTTCCCGCCGGCGGTGACGCCATCGACAAACCCGGCGCGCCGCACCGGCACGAGACCGAACACCTTGACGTTGCCGCCGAAGGTGGCGACGACCACCACGGGCACTGCGCGGCCGAGACCGATGCGCAAACCGGTCAGACGCGACTGCCTGGTCGAGGATGTCTGGACCTGGGCGATGCCGCCCACTGCCGGAGGTGTCCAGTAGTTGAAGGCGAGCTGGCCCGCCGGCCCGAGTGCCGGTGCATAGTCGTTCAGGCGGTAGACACCATTGACCTCGTCGGGCGGGGGGCCGGGAGGAAGCACCACCTCGCCCATATCGCTGCCGTCGTAGTCGCGCGCACAGAGCCGCGGATCGGGGACAAAGGCAATCATTCTGGCATCGATATCCGGCGCCGTGCCTTGCACGAACGAAAGCGGCGGATAACTCTGCTGGTTGTACTTGACCGTGGGCAGGTTGGCGGCCGGGCTTGGATGCGCCGGGTCGGCGCCAAAGAAGCGCAGGTCGGCGAGGTCGTCTACCGACGCCGCGCGATAGACGATGTAGGCGGCGACATCCGGATTCGTGTCAAGAGCCCACGCGACGATGATGCCCGACTCCGTCGGCTGCAGTTTATAGAGCACCGGCGGACGCGGCGCGGCAACGATGGCTGTGTAATACGGGCCGATGGAATTCGTATTCGAGCTGAAGGAGCCGGCCTGGTTTACCGCTGAGAGGCGATAGACCGTGCGCCCGTATCCAGTGCCATCCACCGTGTCGGAGATCGTGGTTCCCGGGTCGTACTTCTGCGCGTTGACGCGAACATAGCCGGCCGAGTTGGCGGCAACGTCGGCCAGCGCGCACAACTCGTCATCCAGCAGGCCGCCGTAGAAGTGTTCGATGAAAGATCGTTGCCCGCCGGCGTCTTCAAGCGCGTCGGCGGCCGTCAGCGGTGTAAAGGTCCGAGGCGGCGTAGCGATGGAGGCGTTGTAGGCGCCCACCGCGTTATAGGCGTCGAGCCACTCCGGCAGGGAAGCAATCCAGGCAGCCAGATCGGCGCGAGGCACGCCGCTGTCGGCGACCACCGGGTTGTTGTCGGCGAAGTCGGCCACGCTGGCGCTCGCGCGGCGTTTGACGTCGGCCAGGGAGAGCGAGCGGATCGGCTCGCGCTGCAGCACATAGCCCAGCACTCCTGCGACCGCGGGAGTCGTGAATGGCAGCGTCCGGTTGGCGTTGCCGTTGGCGTCGGCCGGATTGTAATAGAGATGATGGACCTGATGGGCCGGAATCACCTGCGGGGGTGGCTGGGGTGGCGGGGGCGGTGTCAGCCGCTGCGGACCGTTGAAGATGAGCGTGACGGACTGCGGCTCGGGCCTGTCTGGGTTCACGCCGTTGGGATCGACGATCTGCTCATTCGCTAAAAACGGATTCTTCGAGGAGCCGGTTACCGACACCTGCGCCCGCGCGCTCTGTGCCGCGACGGGCACGTCGAGAGGCACCGCCAGAAGAGTCTGGACGCCGTAGCCCGAGAGTAGGTAGGCGGGCTGGCCCACGTAGTCGTTGGTGCTGGTGATGATGCGGGCGGAGCTGCCGGCCGTGAGGCTCGCCACCACCGGCGAAGTGGCGTTGAGTCCGGCCGAGGCTGGGACTGCCGGACGAACGGAGTAGCGCTCCGATGAGCCGTCGGGCAGCGTGAGCATCAGCACCTGCGCCGGATCGGTACTCGCAAGCGCAGCGAGTGGCGGAGTCGTCTGCACTTCCACGGCATAGCTAAGCCCGTCGGCCGAGGGCGTCGCGACCATGGAGGCCACGGTAAGCTGTTTGATGGAGGGCTTGGGCACCGCCAGATCACGAGTTGCCAACTCACCGGTCACGGCGCCGTTCGTGTCGATGGACTGGACCGTGATGCGAGCCGTCGCGATGTCCGGATACATCATGAAGGCTGCGCCGGCCCAGTTGACCTTCAGGTTGAGCGTGCCCCCGATCCACGCCGAGCCGTCGGCCGCTGCCGCGCCACCACTGGCAGCCGAGTTGTCGAACTGCACGATGCGCAGTGCCGTCGGCGCCGCGGCGACCTTCTCTACGTTGCGAGGGGCGGACCAGTTGCTCCAAATGCCCAGCGCGCCGAAGATGTCGAAAGCGGCCACTCGGTGGCTCCATCCTCCGACCGGGTCGGCAAGTTGCGATTCGACCAGCCGATAGAGGTTCGCGGTCGGCACGTTGGAGCCTTTGGCTTTGGGAGCGCTCCGGGTAGCGATCCAGCCGGGAAGGCGCTTCGCGCTTCCCGCGACGCCGCTATCCTCACGTTCAGCGACAAAGCCGATCGGCTGGGTCGGTGGCGGAAGCTGCAAAGGATCGTTGACCGGATCGCCCGTGAGCTGTGAAGCCGGCACCGGCGGCGCGGGCCACTCCACATCGATGAGGCTGTGGGGCACCAGGGTGAGCGTCGTCGTGTCGATGTCCGCCTGGCGATGCCGGAAGGTGGAGAACGGCTGTCCTGGCGCTGCAATCGGCTGGATGGCGACCGGCGGCGGGATGATGGCGTAGCGGGTGCCAATGGCGTCGGGCGAGAGCGGATGCAGCGTGAGCGAGCCAATGGCGAGAACATAGCCAAAGGGCGAGACGACGGGTGTGCCATTCGCCTGGATCTGATCGATCGGCTGCGTGACGCTGGGCGCATTCACCGTCACGGTGGTCAACTGCGGCGAGTTGAAGCTCGCCGAGGAAACTACCGCGCCTTGTGAGAGCCCAAGGACCGTGCCATTGCCCGCCGCCTGCACATCGACCCGCGGCACCGCCTGAGACAGTGCGATCGAAAGCTGCGGCCGCGGCGTCGCCGGCAAGAACCAGGCGCCGGGTGAAGTGGCGAGGAGCAGCGCATCGGGCTGCGCCGCTTCGGCAAGCCCGCCGGTAATGGCAGCCGCCGCGTTCTGCGCCACGGAGGGCGACGAGGGGTCGACGCGCGGGTTGTAGTTGCCGCTGCTGTCGAACTTGGTCCACCGCCAGAGCGAGGTATTGCCCCCCTGCGGTGCAATGGTGATGCCGCCGAATGTAGCCGAGCCGCGCGCCAGCGGCGCTGCGGGAGCCAGGCCGGGAAAGATCACCGTGTTATCGCAAGGCGTCGCGCCCCAGTAGCCGGTGATGCTGTAGTCGTAATGGACGCCGGGGGCGGCCTGCTCGTCGACGAAGTAGAGCCCCAGCACGCGGGCGAAATAGGGGTCGAGCGCCAGCAGCAGCAGCTCTTGCATCAGGTTGATGTTCAAGTCCGGTGCATTGGCTCCCGCGGATGAGGAGGGCAACGGCACCTCGTTGAGAAGGGTCGATGGGAATCCCTGCACCAGGCGGACGAGTTCCGCACGCAGCCGCGCGAGTTCGACTTTCTGTCGTGGCGGAGTGAGATTCGCCTCGAGCTTCAATGCACCCAGGCGGCGCAGCGCCTCTTTGATGTCGGCCTTTTCGACCACCGGAGCCGCTGTGGTCGCGGGGTCGGGGGCACCGAAGTAGCGCGCGGGCCACTGTTGCACGGTGACGGGCAGGGTGAAAGGAACTCCCCAACACTGCCAGCCGTTGTCATTGGGCGGTCCCCAGCCGGGCTTACCCGAGCACGGCGGATTCCCGCCACCCTGTCCGCCGCCGCCTCCTCCTCCTCCGCAGTCCTTGGGCGGCTCGATCGTTCCGCATCCGCACTCGTCCACACTGCCCGCGCCCACCACGCGTACGCAGGAGATTTCGCTGGCCTGCACGGTGATGCGAAAGCCGCCCCGCTCGACCGGTACGGTGCGCCTGCTCGAGACCGTCATCTTTCCGTCGGCATTGCAGCAGAAAGTTTCGATGACCACCTCATCGCAGCCTGGCGCCGCGCATCCTGCGAGCGTCACGCTCTGGCACGGAGCGGCCAGAACCGTCTGCCACTCATTTCCGCTCGCGCCCGCAGTGGAGGTTGGAATACCCGCAGCGGAGGTGCCTGTGAACGAGGAAGAGGAGGAGCATTCCCCAACGGCCAATGGCGGCGGCGGAATCTGTTTCTCGCCTCGCTTGGCCGCGCGCCTGCAAAGCCAGAACCCTCCCGGAGGAAAGCCGAGCGCGGCGAGGAAGCTCCAGCGCAGGTGTACACCCTTTTCCATCGGCTGACCGTCGAAGGTTGCTTCCGAACCGGTGGCGACTCCGCCTTGCAGGGCTAATACGATGTTTGCCAAGATTCAGTCTCCAATTTGAATCGTGCCAAGATATTTCGCGCCAAGATGGTTTGAGCGGTGCATAAGGTAGAACGCATTCGCGGATTGAATCCCGACACGGCGGCGAGAACGGCAGTACACGCCGCTTAGGTCCCTCCGCGTTCGACTCAAGTTGCGTCGTCCCGGACGGGTTTTTTCCCGGCACCTCGGATGTCGATGGCCTTGCACAACAATTGAAACCAATACGTCGAGCCCAGGGTCCCCGCGAAGGCGGTGAGGGTCCAGCCGATGAGTTTCACCAGCCAGGCCGAAGCGGAGCGCGTCTTCACGGTCGTGGTGAATTCCTGAACGCATGACTTCCAGGTGTCGGCGCTCAACGGCGTCATCGGGCCGCGGTTGGTGGGGCCGCCGTCGGCCATGGCGCGATCGGCGGGGCCGCCGGTGGCCGTGGCGCCGCCGGGGCCAGGGGCTGTCGTACTGGAAGGGCTTCGTGGTAACTCGGCATTGAGACAGGCGTAACCGATGGGCCAGGTTGAAGGAGCGGCGGCCAAGATCGAGCCGGTCACGCGGCGCAGACTCTCGATCTCGTCACTGGTGAGCGCCTGTGCGTGCGAGTCTTGAACGGCGATATCGCCAATTTTGCCGGTCTTGGTCATGTTTTCCGCCGCCGCCGTCATGGCGGCACGCAGCGGGACGGATGAATTCAACGCATGATAGATCTCGATGGTGTCGATGTTGCCCGCGGCGGCCACGATCAGACCGATGACGAAAAGCGCCCGATTGGCGTGCCCCTTGTACCAGCCCTGCACGCGGTCCATGGCCGAATTGAACCACGCCTCGATGTCCGTCAAGGCTCTTTCCAGATCCCCCTGGGCCCGGTCGAGAATTGGGGCGAGCGCCAAGCTCACGGGCGAGGAGGCCAGAACCGGCGATCGAATCGCCGCTTGAAGCGCGGCGACATTCAGGGTGCAGGGATCGCGGTGGAGCGATGGTGCACCGCTGGCACGGGCGATCAGCACGTCGGCGATCGCGACCGCGAAGTTCTTGGGCTCGATATAGGACGGCGGTTTGCCCTGCGCGGCACTTTCGCGATACAGCGATCCGATCAGCGGATGGTGCAATACCCGATAGAACACCGCCGGATCGTTGATGAGCCGCATCACCCCGAGACGCAGGAATTCACCGCGCCGCCCGGAAGCCTGGGCCACCCATTCGTTGATGCCGCTGACGGCGATCGAGAATAAGAGAAAAACCACCCCGAGGCCGATGGCAACATCCAGCAGCAGTGACATTTGGGCACTCTCTCCGTTAAATCACAGCGATACGATAATTGACGTCCACGCGCCCAGCCTCGGCGAAGTTGGGCGGGCGATAGGTCGGATCCGCATCCAGTTTCTTGGTCGCGGTGGCGTCGATGGTTTGTGCGATTCCGTCCTGCTGCACGAGCATGCGCCGATAGGCGCGTCCTCCCGCGCCCGGCAAACTGCGCAGAACCTTGTAGAACCCGTTCATGAATTCCGAATAGGAGTCATGGACCGGCGACAGATATTCCCGGCCGTCCAGGTCGAATGCCGCGGGACGCTGGTTGATATACGGCTTCACCACTCCGGAGGCATCCGGGACCTTGCGGTCGTTGACGAAGCACAGGCCCTTGGCGGCGGCCTTTTCCGCAAGCCATGCCAGAGGCGGGTCCGGAAGCAGGTCATCGTCGTACCCGCCGCCGACATCGGCATGCGCACCGGGAAACCAGCGCTGTTCAATGTCCTTGGTGGTTTCCTCGGTGTCCGTCCACAGCGTCACGCAGTAGGGCTCTCGCTGCTCATCGATGGCCACCGCATGATAGGCGTTGGTCACGCTCCGGCCGAGCCGTGTGTCGTGAAACTGGTACTTCGAGGAAAATCTCGGTATCCACGCGTAGTCGAGTACTCTGGGTACCCCCAGAGCTCCGACGGTGTCCCACACGCACAGGCAATGGATGCGCACGGGGAACACGGTCATCGTCGCCCGAAATTTGTCCGCGTCGGCATCGTGTTGCGCTATCTTTCGCACCAGCGCATCGGATGCCTTTTTCGCGAGAACCGCATTGCGCTCGTCCGGAGTGGGGCGGTCCGCGTACAGATCCCAGGCAGACATGACCGTCGGGTGATCGCAAAGCGGTGTCTTGTCGGCATCGCTGCCGGACATCGTTATCTTGG
>Ga0070730_10006025_pt1 | contig 10397 bp, 9 predicted proteins | sample Coa_R1_3_FD_66447 | JGI IMG/M metagenome (GOLD analysis project Ga0070730, IMG submission 66447) | Surface soil microbial communities from Centralia Pennsylvania, which are recovering from an underground coalmine fire - Coalmine... | ecosystem: Environmental > Terrestrial > Soil > Unclassified ... | reverse complement strand
ACGTATGGGCATAGACCTTGGTGGCCAGCCGGCGCCGCTCGTCCGCGGGCACGCCGCCGGCCTTGAGGGCGGCGATGATCCCGGTGTAGTCGGCAGGATCCACCACGACGATCACCGCGTCGTGGTTCTTGGCCGCCGAGCGGAGCATCGAGGGGCCACCGATGTCGATGTTCTCGATGGCGTGCTCGAACGTGGTACTGGGCTTCGCGACGGTTTCGCGGAAGGGATAGAGATTCACGGCCACGAGGTCGATGGCCGTGATGCCGTGCTGCTTCATCGCCGCGAGGTGCTCGGGATTGTCGCGCCGGGCGAGCAGGCCGCCGTGGACTTTCGGATGGAGAGTCTTCACCCGTCCATCCATCATTTCCGGGAAGCCGGTGACCTCGTCGATCGAGATCACCTTCACGCCTTCCTTCCGCAGTGCCTCCGCGGTCCCGCCGGTAGAAACGATCTCCCAGCCGAGCTGCGCGAGCTCCTTCGCGAAGTCCGCGACGCCCCGCTTGTCTGAAACCGAGATCAACGCTCTCACCACGCCTCCGCGGTGGCCTGCACGATGTTCGCCAAAGCGGCGACGTCCTTCAAGTCGATCACTTCGGCAGGGGAGTGCGAATATCGCAGCGGCCACCCCATGGCGACGTCCGGCACGCCGAACGGTACGAACGTCGAGCCGTCGTTGCCGCCGTTGGTGGTGCCGACCTGGATCGGGATGTGGCGCGCGGACGCGATCGCGAGGACCGAGTCGACGAGGGCCGGCGGGGTGACGGAGCTGTTGTCGAGTGCCCGCACGACCGGGCCCTGGCCCAGAGGCTGGCCGGCGAAGTTCTTGGGGTCGAGAGGAGCATCCGACGAGACGAACGTATCGATGGCATAGACCCGTGCCGGCGCGGTACCGAGCGAACGCGCGGCGGCTCTGGCGCCGAACAGTCCCGTCTCTTCGCGGGTGCTCCAGAGGAAGATGACTTCATGCTTGAGCTGTGCCCGGTCGAGGTGGCGCACCGCGAGGATCAGCGACGCATCACCGACCCGATCATCGAATGACCGGCCCGTGGCGCGCGTGCCGGCGAGCCTCTGGTAGCTCTTCGGCATCGTGACGGTACTGCCGACGGTGACGCCGAGCGCTTCGGTGGCGGCGCGGGTGGTGGTGCCGACGTCCACGCGAAGGGTCGAGTGGTTGGGGTCCCCCTCCACGCGGACCAGCGGAGGCTGGTGCCGCAATTCACGGGGGTCGCGGGGGAGGGAGTCGCGGGGCGGAATGACGCCGGGAATGTCCCCGCGCGGCGTGTGGACCAGCGCCGGCATGCCCTCGAAGAGCGATTCGAAAAAGCCGCCCGTTCGGTCGAGCTCCAGTGAGCCATCGGCGTTGATGGCCGTGACCTGGAAGCCGATCTCATCCATATGCGCGACGTAGATGACGGGCGAGCCGCCAGATCCCACCCGCAACCACAAGTTGCCCGCGGTGTCGGTCTCCGGCTTTGCCCAGCCGGGGAGCAGGGACTTCACGGCCTCGCGCACCGGGGCTTCGCTTCCCGAGACGCCGTACGCGGGGATCAGTCGCGCCAGGACGGAATCCGCTTCCGCTGCCGTGGACTGCGCGTGCGCCGTCGATGCGACGCACAACAGCGTGACCACGAGGATGGTTTTCACTTGGCGCCTCCCATCCACTGCGCCAGCCGCTGTTCGAGCGCCTGCACGTCGGCCATCATCACCGTTTCCGCCATGGTGTCGCGGTACTTCACCGGTAATGTCGCGGTCAGGGTATCCGCGAACGGACCCTTGAGAGCGATGACGGCGCTCAGGCCGGGGTCTCCGGCCTGCAGACCCTGGACGGTGAAGCTGGCGACGACCGATCCGGTGACCTTGGGGTGAGAGAGCAGGGCGGAGGCGAGCGCGGCGCAGGCCGCATGGCGGGCGGCAGCCGGAGCCGCCATCCCTTCACCATACCGGTGGGGTCGCCGGGCCAGTGCCACGGGGGAGAGCAGTCGCACGCCGAGGGCCGCCACTTCGGTGGCGGACGAAGCCCCGATGTCGACGTATGCGTCGTCCACCGTGAAGGGCGTCTCGTTCGGGCCTCGTCCACGGGTCAGTTGGACCGATCGTACCCCTACGACGCCGGGGACCGGTCCGGACGCGCCGAACACCGTGACGCGGTGTCCTTCGAGCTGTTGCTCGAAGAGGGGACTCGCGACGCGCCCTTCGCGGCGAAGGGTGAGATACCCTTCACTCGTGATCCCACCCACCACATATCCTGCTTCATCCAGTGGACAGGAGACGAGCCGCCTCGGCGACCCTGATCCCAGGGTGATGCTGACGTCACCCAACCGGTCCCGAGTCGCACCGGGGAAGAGCGTCAGCAGCGAATCCGTCACCGCCTGCTCGTACCCCGAAACGGTGGTGAACCCGGCAAAGCGGAGCGTGAGGGATTCGAGCGACTGCGATGGCAGGGACAAGGGTGTCGCGAGCAACAGGATGACGGCGGCGCAGGGGGTACGCATCAAAGATCCTCCAGCCGGACGGCGTGGCGTGGCAATCCCATCAGTGACATCACGGTGACCACGTGGGGGAGCAACCGGTGTTCGGCGGTCAACACCCGAGCCGCCAGCGTCTCGGCGGTATCACCGGGAAGGACGGGCACGCGGGCGCGCGAGATGACCTCGCCCCGGTCGTACTCCGCCGTCACGTAGTGGACACTTGCTCCCGATTCCTTCTTGCCCGCGGCCAGGACGGCCTGGTGCACCTTGAGGCCGTACATGCCGGGACCACCGAACTCCGGTAGCAGGGCGGGGTGGATGTTAATCATCCGCCAGTCGAACCGGGACACGACGGCACTGGGGACCAATTTGAGATACCCGGCCAGGACCACGAGCTGGGCGTCCCCGATGGCTTCGAGGTATTCGTCGGGATTCGTGGGATCCGACAGGGCGTAGGTCGGCACGCCGGCCTGGCGTCCCCGATCCAATGCGCCTGCGTCACTCCGGTTGGAAATCACCCGGCTCACGCGAGCGGCCTTGTTCTGCCCGCCATTCAGGCCGTCGAGCAGGGCCTGGAGGTTGGTCCCTCCGCCAGATGCCAGCACCGCCACCCGCACCGGGGTAACGGTCATCCGTGACAGGGGGCGAGGGACGCCGGGATCGCGCCCGAGCGGACCGCCAGCGTGAAATCGCCAACCGTATTCCGGTTCGAAGTCGTCACCACGATGGTGCACTCGCCGCTGGCCGGCATGCGGAGGGTCAGACGGGCGTTGCAGTGGCCACCGGAGTCGTCATCCTGGAGCGGGCCCATGGTGGAGTCGAGCCCGGCGCCCCGCGCCATGAGAAAGGCATCAAATGCCCTCGAGGCGAGATCGATCGTCACCACGTGGCCGGGCGTGGCCTTCAAGGTCCACGCTTGCGCATAGGTGCCGTCCGCGGTCCGGCGGTCGTTCCGGGTGAGCGCACCGGTCACGGTGGCGCCGACGACGATCTGGTGCGTCGTATCGGACTGGGCGCGCGCGGGTGTGACCGCGACGAGCGCCAGGCAAAGGGCCACGAAGGTGCGCGTCATTGGTGCTCGAGGATCAGGTCGACCGCTGTTTGGAGATCCGCCACCACGGTATACCCCGCGTTGATGGCTCCCTCCGCGTACTCGCCGCCATGACCGGTCCGGACGAGGATGCCACGACCGCCGAGCGCGCGGGCCGGTTCGACGTCGGACATCCGGTCTCCTACATAAAAGGAACGGCCGAGGTCCAGCGTGAGCTCGGTGGCGGCGTCCCGGAAGAGTTTGGTGCCGGGCTTGCGGCACTCACAGGGCCCGGAAATGTCAGGATGATGGGGGCAGACGTAGGCGCCGTCGAGACGGGCGCCGGCTCCGGCGAGGAGCTCCACCAGGCGGGCATGGACAGCGTCGTATTGCTGAGCGGTGATCAGTCCCCGCGCGATCCCCGATTGATTGGTCACGATCACCACCGCCAGCCCTCCCTGGTTGAGGCGCCGGACCGCCTGCGCCGCCCCAGGCAGCAACTTCACTTTGGCGGGATCGGAGAGGAACCCGGGGTCCTCGATCAGGGTGCCGTCCCGATCGAGAAAGGCGGCACTGCGTCTCCGGCCCGGCTCAGGCATCCACTGCCGAGCGCACCGCGCGGGCGGTCAGGGGGATCTCGCCGGGGGAGAGGGTGCGCGGGTCGAGGACGACATGGCCATCCGCAATGCGCGTGATCACCGGAGGAGATCCGGCACGGAGCCGATCCGAGAGACCGTCGGCGGAGAGGTGGCTGACCGCGATCCGCACCAGCCAGGTCTTGAGGGTCGTGCCGGGGAACGACCCGCCGCCCACCTCGGACTCCCCGGAGATCAGGCTGGCCTCGGCGCCGATGTCCTTCGCCAGGGACTCGCCCTCGCGTCTGATCTCGTCCAGGCTCTTCGTCAGCATGCGCAGTACCGGAATGTCACGCCGCGCGGTCTCCGGCTCCCGGTACAGGCGCAGGGTGGCTTCGAGCGCGGCGAGCGTGAGCTTGTCGGCGCGAACGGCCCGGGCGGTGGGGTCCTTCCGGCACGCTTCGATTACCGCACGCGTGCCGACGAGGATGCCGGCCTGCGGTCCGCCGAGGAGCTTGTCACCGCTGAATACCACGAGGTCGACGCCACTCGCCACCGCCTCCTTCACCGTCGGCTCACCGGAGAGGTGCCAGGGTGCGAGGTCCATCAGGAGTCCGGAGCCCAGGTCGAAGAGGGCCGCCGCACCGCTTGCGTGCGCGAGCTGTGAGACTTCGTTGGCAGAGACGTCCGCGGTGAAGCCGGACACCTTGAAGTTCGACCGGTGCACCTTGAGAAGCACCCGCGTCTTGTGGCTCACGGCTTTGGCGTAGTCATCGAGGTGAGTGCGGTTGGTGGTGCCAACCTCGACCAGTTTCGCGCCGGAGCGCGCCATGATGTCCGGGACGCGGAACGCGCCGCCGATCTCGACGAGCTCGCCCCGGGAGACGATCGCCTCGCCGTCCCGGCCCAGAGCCGACAACGCGAGGAGCAACCCACCCGCGGCGTTGTTCACCACCAGCGCGTCCTGCGCGCCCGTCAACTCGACCAGCAGGTCCCGGCAGTGGAGATGCCGCGAGCCGCGCGCGCCCGCGCCGACGTCGTACTCGAGCGTCGAATAGCCCGCCGCGATTCTCGTCATCGCCTCGATGGCGGCAGGGGCGAGGGGGGCGCGTCCCAGGTTGGTGTGCAGCACGACACCGGTCGCGTTGATGACCGGTTGGAAGGAGGGTGCCGCCACGCGAGTCAGCTGGCTTGCCACGGCGGCGCTCCATCCCTCACTCGGCTCAGTGCCTCCGACGGCCCGGGCGCCGTCGAGTACCGTCCGGATGGCGTTGACCACCAGCGGGCGCGGATGGCCCGGCAGAAGCGCGGCGATGCCTGGTTGCGCCAGCATCGCGTCGACTGAGGGGAGCTTCCGGCGCGGATCGGTCATGGATGCCTGGTGGAGTCCGGCTTGGCCTTGGCCGTGGTGTCGGCCTTGGTCTTCGCAGTGCTGTCCGCCGCAACCTTCTTGGGGGCGGGGACCACGAGGACGCTCACCGCATCGGCACGGACGCCGTTCAGGTTCGTGGCTCCCGTCACGCGGATGAAGTACTTCGTCGACGGCTTCAAGGGCATGCTGGTCCGGACCACGAACTTGTCGGTGGGAATGGGGCGCGTGGCCAGGAGCTTGATGACGGCGCTGTCGACGGCCGAGGCGGCCCCCGGATGGCTGACGGGACCCTGGGTCGGGGGCTTCCGGGCGGTGGTATCGCGGCCCGCCGCCGCTTTCTTCTTTGTGGTGTCCACCGCCGCGCGCGTGGTATCCGCGGCGCGCCGGAGCGAGTCGGCGACGGCGCGTTGTCGCGCGACCAGCGAGTCGTTGGCGGCTGGAGTCAGAACCGCGGATAGGGCGACCGGTGTGGTGTCCGGGAGCTCGTAGAGGTGCACGGTGCCGGTGTCGGGCACGTGAGCCGGGGAAAGCGCGGCGGTGAAGGTGAGCCGGAACGACGACGAATCGAGGGGTTCGGGCGCGCGCAACCGGGGCCCCGTGGTGTCGTGGACGAAGGTCCAGAGCGTGGCCGCCGCGGTGCTGTCGAGGGTCACTAGGTCCGAGTCGAAGGCCTCGCGCTGGTCTCGCGCGCGGTTCGAGTTCTGATCGTTCACCGCATAGACGACGTATTGTCCGGGAGGGATTCCGTCGAGGCGGAAGCGGCCCGTCGAGTCGGTGTACGTGAGGTACGCGATGGTGTCCGGCTTCAGGACCGCGCGGATCAGCGCCTGCGGGATAGTGTGCTGCTCGACCCACGACAGCGCGATGCCACGCAAGGAAGCGGTTGGCAGTGCGGGTCCCGTGGAGAAGATGATCGTCTCGCCGCGCTTCAGGATATTGCGGTGCAAGTCCACGATGCCGGGCAGGAGCTGGAGGTGATACACGCGCCCCGGCTTCCATCCTTCCTTCGGCTTGATGTGGATCGCCGAGCGGTGCCACGAGACTTTGACGGGTCCGGCGACCGGCGAAAGCACGATCTGCTTGGCGAGCCCCGTCACCGTTCCCGGTGCGCCGCCCGTCCCCTGAGCCATTTCGTCGATCACTTCATCGAATTGGATCACCGCGTCTCCCGAAAACGTGGGGAGCACGGCGCCCGAGTCCGGTGAAACGAGGATGATGGCGGGTGGAGTGAGACGTGGCGGAGCACCGGGGGGTTGGCCCATGCTCGCGCAGGCCGCCGTCACGACGCTTAGCGCGGCGACGGTGGTCAGGCGCACCCGAGCGCCTTGAGCTTGTCGTTCAGGGCTCCCACCTGGGCGCGCCAGGCTTGCTCTTTCTCTCGCTCCTTGGCCACCACGTCCGCCGGCGCGCGTGACACGAATCCCTCATTCGACAATTTGGCCGACAGGCTGGCCAGCTGTTTGTCGAGCCGGTCGCGGTCCGTAGTGAGCCGCTTGCACTCCTGGGAGACGTCGATCGAGCTGGCGACCTCGACCACCACCTCCGATCCATCCTTGAGGATAGCTTGGGCACCCTTTAGGGAGATGGTTGGGGAGGTTCCGAACGCCTCGAGATTCGCGAGACGACTCACCAATGCGCCAGCCGAAGCTGCTCCAAACGCAGAATTGGCCGCGTCTGATCGAGGCGCGACTTGGGCGCGCAGCTGCGTCTTTGGAGAAATCCTGTACTCTGCCCTGATGTTCCTGATGCTGCTAATCACCTCGCGGAGGAAGTCGAACTGCCTCTCTGCGGCGACTTGCTCATCTGAATCGAGCTTAGGTGCTTCCGGCCAGCGCGTTGTGGCCAGGAACTCCTGCGGACCCCTCGGCGCCGACTTCTGCCAGAGCTCCTCAGTAATGAAGGGCACGACCGGGTGTAGGAGGCTGAGGGCTGTCTCAAAGCAGTGAGCGAGGATTTGCTGCGCGCGTAGGGCCGACTCACCCCCCGCGATGAGTCGCTGCTTCACCGCTTCCAGATACCAGTCTGCCAAGTCACCCCAAGCGAACTCATACGCTGCTCGCGCGCCCTCATCCAAGCGGAAGCTCGCAAAACAGTCCGTGACTTGAACGATGGTTCGTTGCAGCCTTCCCAGGATCCACCGATCCGCGAGTTCTAACTCCCGGAGAGGCGGACGGTTCAGGATGGGTTGATTCGAAATATTTGAGAGAATGAAGCGCCCGATGTTCCAGAGTTTGTTCGCAAAGTTGCGCCCGGGCGCGAACGTCGCCTCCAGGTCTTCGTTGTCGAGGATCAGATCCGACCCGATCGACACGCCCGCGATCGCGGTCCACCGCAACGCGTCGGCGCCGTAGAGCCGGACCACGTCGAGCGGATCGATGCCGTTGCCCAGGGACTTGGACATCTTGCGGTGCTTCGTGTCCCGCACCGTGCCATGGAGGTACACGGTGTTGAAGGGCACCTGCTTCATGAAATGCAGGCCGGACATGATCATCCGCGCCACCCAGAAAAAGAGAATTTCCGGAGCGGTGACGAGGGTGTGACCGGGATAGAAGTGCGCGAGGTCCGGCGTCTGGTCGGGCCATCCCAGGGTGGAGAAGGGCCAGAGCCACGAGGAGAACCAGGTGTCGAGCACGTCGGGGTCCTGGGTCACCGGACCGCCGCACTTGGGGCACGCCGCCGGGTCCACGCGATCGGCCCACTGATGCTGGCACTTCGTGCACGTGAACACCGGAATCCGGTGTCCCCACCAGAGCTGACGGGAAATGTTCCAGTCCCGGATCCCTTCGAGCCACTGGACGTAGGTCGTCTCCCAGCGCTCCGGTACGAACCGCACCTCACCCTTCCGGAACGCCGCGAGCGCCGGCTCCGCCAGTGGTTTCATTTTCACGAACCACTGGTCCGAGAGCCGGGGCTCGACGATGGAGTCGCAGCGGTAGCAGCGGCGCACCGCGTGCTGGTGCGATTCTACCTTCGCGAGCAGGCCCTGGGCCTCGAGCATTTTGACGATTTTTTTTCTGGCGTCGAAGCGATCCAATCCCTCCAATTCGGGAGGCACACGTTTCCCGCGACCGTCAGGGAGTCCTTTAGGGCTTCCCGCTTCCCGTTTCCCGCTCTCGCCCATCTTCGCGTCCTCTGTCATCACCAGCGGCATGTCGAGGTGATGCCGCACGCCCACTTCGAAGTCGTTGGCATCGTGGGCCGGCGTCACCTTCACGAACCCGGTCCCGAACTCCTTGTCCACGCTCTCATCGGCGAGGATGGGGATCTCGAGACTCGTAAGGGGAAGCTTCGCCTTCTTGCCGATGTACCGGGCGCCCCGCGGATCTTCCGGATGCACGATGATTGCCGTGTCGCCCAGGAGCGTCTCGGGGCGCGTCGTGGCGACGGTGACCTGGCCCGATCCGTCCGCCAGGGGATAGTGGATGTAGTAGAGGTTGCCGCTCGTCTCCTGGAACTCCGCCTCTTCATCTGAGAGCGCGGTCAGACAGCGCGGGCACCAGTGAATGACGCGGTGCCCCCGGTAGATCAGTCCCTCTTCCCACATCCGGACGAAGACTTCGCGGACCGCGCGGGACAGCTCGGGGCTCAACGTGTAGCGGGTCCGGCTCCAGTCGCAGGAGCAGCCGATGGTCTTCAGCTGGTCGAGGATGACCGCACCGGTCTCGCTCACGAAATTGGCCACCCGCTGAACGAAGGCCTCCCGGCCCAGGTCGAAGCGGGTCTTTCCCTCAGCGGCGAGCTGCTTTTCCACCACGTTCTGGGTGGCGATGCCAGCGTGGTCCGTGCCGGGGAGCCAGAGGGTCTCCCGGCCCCGCATCCGCTCGAACCGGATGATGGCGTCCTGGAGGGTGTCGTTGAGCCCGTGCCCCATATGAAGGACCGCCGTGACGTTGGGGGGCGGGATCACGATCACGTAGGGCTTTTTCGGCGAGTCGACGTGCGCCGTGAAGATCCCCGCGTCCAGCCAGCGGCGGTACAGGGGGCCCTCCACGGACCCGGCGTCATACTGTGGTGGGAGAGAGAACTCTGGCATAGGAGAAAGCTAAGTCGCTAAGACGCTAAGTCGCTAAGAGGGGACGGACACTTACCGACTTAGCGACCTAGCGACTTAGCCACTGGCAAGCTTCCTGACTAGTTTTCCCGCATGGACTCCGACTCCGACCTCATGCCCGTGAGCCGCCTGGTGCGCTGGGCGGCGGTGGCGCTGTTGATCGCCATCGCCATTGCCTTCTATTTCCGGGACGGTCAGCGCATTCCCACCATGGACGCCGGGGTGGGGGTGCCGGCGGCTCAGTCGGAGTAGGGACCATGGCAGACATGCAAATCAAGCTCCCCGACGGGAGCGTCAAGACCCTCGCGCCCGGCGCGACGGGTGCCGACGTCGCCAAAGCCATCGGACCGGGGCTCGCCAAGGCCGCGCTCGCCATCAAGGTGAACGGGGAGGTGCGGGATCTGTCGCGCCCCGTTCCGGACGGTGCCACGATCGCCATCCTGACGGACAAGACGCCCGAAGCCCTGGATGTGCTCCGGCATTCGTCGGCGCACGTGCTGGCCACGGCGGTACGCCAGCTGTTCCCGCACGCGAAGATCGGGTTCGGTCCCCCCATCGAGGACGGGTTCTACTACGACTTCGAAGTCCCGACGCCCTTCACGCCGGAAGATCTGGAAAAGATCGAAGCCCGGATGAAGGAAGTCGCGGCCGCGGACTATCCGTTCGTGCGCGAAGAGGTCAGCCGGGCCGAGGCGAAGAAGCGGTTCACGGACGACCCGCTGAAGCTCGAGCGGATCGACGACCTGGGTGAGAACGAGACGATCTCCGTCTACACGGACGGCCCCTTCGTCGATCTGTGCCGCGGGCCGCACGTCGCGAGCACGGGAAAGATCAAGCACGTGAAGCTGCTGCACGCGGCCGGCGCCTATTGGCGCGGCGACGAGCGGCGGCAAATGCTGCA
>Ga0070730_10006024_pt1 | contig 10398 bp, 13 predicted proteins | sample Coa_R1_3_FD_66447 | JGI IMG/M metagenome (GOLD analysis project Ga0070730, IMG submission 66447) | Surface soil microbial communities from Centralia Pennsylvania, which are recovering from an underground coalmine fire - Coalmine... | ecosystem: Environmental > Terrestrial > Soil > Unclassified ... | reverse complement strand
ATGGCTGCGTCATTGGCTCGGTTATTCCAGCCTGGTGGCATGGCAGGAACGTCTTTATGACTGCCTGCAATGCTTGTTGGCTGGGTTGTTGCTTCCTATGGTGATCGTGCTCTGCGCCAGCGGGATCCATAAGGGGTGTTTGCGGCATGGAGCTGCTCCTTATAAACACTGGCTCTACTGGCTGGCTGTGCTGGTCTGTGGCCTGGGGGGATCGGCCCTCACCTGGGCTCTCGCCGATTGGACACCGGATGCCGGCCTGGTGGGGCAAACCTTCAGCGTGGTTGCCCGGCTGGGGATTGCTTACACGGTGGACATCCTGCTTTGGTGCTTCCTGCTCGCGCTGGCCGCTTATTATCTTGAAATCTATAGGTCCCCAAACTCTGAGCCGGCGAATCCTGTATGAACGCAGGCAGATACATCGGGCTCGTTGGGTTGATCAGCGCAGCGTTCGTTCTTGCGGTGAACGGGCAGCAGAACCCGGTGGCCGGCAATCCAGCCGCGATTCGAGAAGGTGCTTCGCTCTTTCGTGCGAATTGCTCGCCGTGTCACGGGCTCAACGCGCAAGGTGGCGGCCGCGGACCGGATCTCACTGCCGGTCGTTGGGTTCATGGATCGAGCGATGCTGACATCTTCCGCACCATCACGCGAGGCGTGCCTGGAACCGAGATGCCCGCCAACGGGTTTGACGATTCCGAAACCTGGGCCATCCTGGCGTACCTTCGATCCTTGGCTCCTGCAAAGAGCGAATCCGTTTCCGGCGACGCTGCCAAAGGGCAGAAGATTTTTTGGGGAAGCGGGGGATGCTCAACCTGCCACATGGTGCAAGGACGCGGCGGTGTGCTGGGTCCCGATCTGTCTCGCGTGGGAGAGGCGCGCTCCGTGCCTTACCTGATCGACTCCATTCGCGAGCCGAATAAGGAGCTCACCAGCGGCATGTTGGATCCTAACAATCATTATGGTCTTCCCTTGGTATACGACACCGTCACCGTGGTGACGGCAGACGGCCAGAAGGTTGTCGGAGTGGCCAAAAATGAAGATACCTTTTCTCTTCAACTGCTCGATACCAACCAACAACTCCAGTTTTTCCTGAAGAAGAACTTGAAGGAAATAACCCACGAGCGCAAGTCTCTTATGCCGGCCTATTCCGAGACCATGCTTAAGCCGACGGAGCTGCAGGACCTGGTGGCCTACCTGGAAAGCCTACGAGACAAATGAAAGCGACAGCGCTATGGGTATTGCTTCTCTGCGGAGCCGCGGTACTGCCGGCGCAGGTGACCTATCAGCGTTTGCTGCATGCAGACCACGAACCGGAGAACTGGCTCACCTATTCAGGACGATACGACGGTTGGCGTTACAGTGCTCTGGATCAGGTAAACACAAGTAACGCCGCGCGTCTGGTGATGCAATGGACCTTTCAGGTTGCGGACCTCGGCCAGTTCGAGACCACTCCTCTGGTGGTCGACGGTGTTTTGTACGGGACCGGGCAGAATAATCGCGCGTTTGCGGTGGACGCGCGCACCGGGCGTCCGATCTGGCGTTACCAGCGCAACCTCCCGGACAAGCTGCAGCCGTGCTGCGGGATGGTGAACCGCGGCTTCGCGATCCTGGGTAACAAGTTGTTTATGGCCACGCTGGACGGCCACGTGATCGCCCTGGATACCAGGACAGGAAATCTGGTGTGGGACGCAAAGGCCGCGGACTCGGCTGCGGCTTACACCTTCACCGTGGCTCCCCTGATCGTGAAGAACGAAGTGATCGTGGGGATTTCCGGGGGAGAGTATGGAGTCAGAGGGTTCATCGACGCTTACGATGCCGACACAGGGAAGCGGCGTTGGCGATTTGAAACCGTGCCGGGTCCGAGCCAGCCGGGACACGAAACCTGGACCGGCGACTCGTGGAAGACCGGAGGCGCACCCGCCTGGATTACCGGCTCCTATGATCCTGAGTCGAACCTGGTTTACTGGCCTACGGGAAACCCTGCGCCCAGCGATTATGGCGGCGAGCGGGCGGGCGACAATCTGTATAGCAACAGCATGCTCGCGCTGGATGCCGATACCGGAAAGCTGAAGTGGTTTTTCCAGTTCACTCCGCATGATTTGTACGACTACGATGCCACCCAGGTTCCTGTATTGCTGGACGCCGACTGGGAAGGCAGGCCGCGCAAACTATTAGTGCAAGCGAACCGTAACGGTTTCCTTTATGTGCTCGATCGCACCGACGGCAAGTTCCTCAAAGCTGCTGCTTTGGGGCAGGTGACGTGGGCCAAAGGAATAGGACCGGATGGCAGGCCGGTACTGAACCCAAATCTGAAACCGAATGCAGCAGGGAATCTTGTGTGCCCCGGTGCTCTCGGGCTCACCAACTGGTATTCGCCCTCCTACAATCCCGAAACCAAGCTCTTGTACGTCGCCACCTCGAACGAGTGCGACATATTTACCAGCGCACCCCAGCCGTATCGTGTGGGACACGATTTTCTGGGGAGCGTCTACGTGCCCGATCCGGTGATACGTCCTACGGGAGCTCTCAAAGCCCTGGACCCGCTCACCGGGACAGAGAAGTGGTCCTTCCCCTACTTCAGCAATCCCAATGGGTGAGCGCTCTCGACCGCGGGCGGGCTGGTGTTTGCGGGCGAATCCGACGGTAATTTCATTGCCCTCGATGCCCGGACGGGTAAGGATCTTTGGCACGTTCAGCTGGGCGCGGCCATCTACTCGACCGCAATCACCTACCGGTTAGACGGCAAACAGTACGTGGTGATTCCGGCAGGGTCGGCGTTGTTTGCTTTTGCTATAGGTCAGCAGTAGGCCGATCCATTGAATCCCGCAGGGACGGCTGAAACTTCTCATCCTGTCCCGTCCCTAACGGGACTCGGTTCTCTTCCGTTGGCTTACCCGGCACTTCCGTGCCGGGCTCTTGGATTGTCCCGTCCCTGCGGGACTGGCCCGGTACTTCGATAAGCTTGTTTGATCTTGGGCAAGGTGACAGAGGTCGACGTTGTCATACATGGGCTAAGTTCAGCCATGCTTGTCCAAATGGGCTTTTTCGATACTTCGATCTCGCCGTTCAGGTTGAAAAGCTTTGGCGCTGCCCAAGACCTGAAAAGGCCTATCGAAGCAACGCAACGAGTCCCGTAGGGGACGGAACAGTCAAGAGCCCGGCACGAAGTGCCGGGTAGGTGAGGGGAAAGGATCGAGTCCCGAAAAGGACGGCACAGGATGTCATTCGCCCAGTCAGCCTCTTCGGTGGCTCGACGCTGACCCCCAATAAACTCCACTCCTCACCGTTGACCAATCTTCTAATTTGGACAGCTCTGAAGTTCAGCCGTCCTCCGGGACCAGGGTTGACCAAACGAAAGGCGATGGTCGTGAGGTGCCCTTGCTGGGGTCCCTGGTTGTAAGAGGGAAACCCCACCGGCGGCGCTACCTTACGAACAGTTTGAGGCTTTCGAGATAACCTTGCTCTCTCCATTTTGGGCAGGTATAAACCCTGCCCTCGTCGATCAAAACGTCGATCGAGTTGAACCAGGCAATTTCGCCTTGGAGTTTGTCGTGATGAGCCTGCATCAGCTCATTCAGTTCGTGGATCGTGACCCCTTCGGGGTGCTGACGCATCAGGCTGAAAACCAACTCGATGGCACGATCCTGCTCGGGAAATTTTCGACTATACGACACGATTGCAGCTTTTTGCCTCCGTTTTTTCTCGCGTTACTTGCGATGGGGGACACGTGGCCTGAAGCTCTTCCGGGAAATGGTAGGCGGCGAGTGGACGGTTCGGTGGATCAGACCGTCGCATTTCGAACAGCTGAGTTCAAGGCAGTAAACCGGGTGATGCCAGTCTGATGTACCCCTTCCGCGACCCGGAATGGCAGCTTCACATTCCGCAGAAGGAACACATCACAATCGTTCTCACGCACCTCTATTGCATTTCTACCCGTGGGCCCGTTCGTGGGGTCGCAAGCCCAGCTTTAACCGCCGGCCCGTCGCTTTCCGCTCCTGACGTGAGGAACGGAGCAGTCGGTGTCGCAGCGGAGCAAGCATCAGCCCTGCAAGAGGTATGTTGTCACAGAAAGTGATGCTTAAGCAAGAGTTCCTCACCATCATTTGCCGGTACATTTCCGCAAATAGTCCTTGACCCTGGAACCACTTTCCAGTGTTGGCGACAAAGCCCATGTACCGTCGGGCCGGATCAAGCAGAGCAGCCCGGATGTGACGCCGTAGATGTTCCAGACGTGCTCATCCTGGGCAATGAATTGGTGTTCGCGCAGTGGCCCATCGCGGTGAAGATCGGCATTGGAACGCGTCACCTGGCGGTGAAGTTTGCTGCTCGCACCGAGAAGCCAGGCCGCAACGGGCAGCCGCTCCTCCTCATAGGTATCGAGCAGGGAAGCCGGCGCTCCGGAGAGGGCCGCGCATAGTTTCCAACCGAGGTTATAAGCATCCTGCATACCGGTATTCATACCCTGACCACCCGCGGTCGAGTGCACATGGGCGGCATCGCCGGCGAGAAAGACGCGGCCCACACGATAACGATCCACCATCCTTACATTGGCGCGGTACAGGGAGAGCCAGGTGGCATGGTGCAGGCAGATCTCGGGCATGCCGGTTCGTTCATCGATAATCTGTTGAAAGCGCGCCAGCGAGGGTTCCTCCGGCTCGTCTGCTGGAATCTGTGCCTGAAACAAAGGCATTGGTGGAGGGAAGCGGACAGGGCAACCCACCCGTCTTTGTGTTTGGGCCAGGAGTGCCAGTGGGTGCTCCCCGGAGGTCGATTTTACGACGCTTCGTGTTTCCAGGAGTGAATAGGTTTGGATCGGCCAAAGCCGGAGCCGTAAGAACAAACGATGCAGGCGGCCAGCAGTGTGAACCATCCGGCGAGGACCACGGTGAAGCCGGTAAGGACCCATTGCACAGGGCTGTAGGGGGTGAGGATGCCGCGGGTTATCGAGGCGAGGCCGGGGTTGATATCGAGCAGCGCCAGCGTAGGCAGAATCAGCCAGAGCAAAAGACTGAAGTGCATGAAGTAGAGATAGCGGCGAACTCTACCCGGAACCTTTCGAACACACCACCAGAGATTATGCCATTCCGGAGTTTCGCTGGTTCTAGAGACGATGGTGGGCCGGGGCAGTTGATCGAGTTGGCTTTGCGAGAGAATCGGGGCATGCATGCAGAACCTCGAGCAGAGACGCCAGGGCAGCCACGCCTGCTATACGTGTGCCGCTCGCCGGAAGTGAGTTCATGGGCATAGTGATGGTTCGGGGGCAAACGTTTCACTTTGTGTCCGCGTAGACACCAAACTCAGCAATGCCCGGCGGCTTGGCGGTCCCACTCACGCTCAGGCGAACGCGCTCCGCGGAGGCCGGCTTCAACCGGTATACCATCTCCCTGGGCGAGCCGCCGGCCAACACCTCCCGCCATTGTCCTCGACTCCATGCTTCGATGCGATACGAAACGATGCGGCTGTCCGCTCCGTAATCGCCGAGATAGGTCGGCTCAACCACTGTGATTGTGTCGAATAGGGTCGGCTTCTGCAGATCAATCTCAACCCAGCCCGATGTTTGCCCTGTATCGCACTGCCAATAAGTCCCCGGCTCATCGTCGTTGGCGAGGTCCGGCCCGGAGGTATCGGCAATGCTGCTGGCATACGAGGGGCGTGCAGAGGCGAGGTTCGGTGTGGTGACCTGCCATGCGGCCGCAAGCCGCGGCGCAGGCGCGCGATCCTGCCAGAGCCGGCCAATTTCTGCGAGACGGTCCACCGCGTTCTGATCGAAGCTTCCGTTGCGGTTTGGTGCGACATTCAAAATCAAATTGCAGTGGCGCGCATTGAAGGGAATCAGCCACTCTTCCACAATTTGCGTGGCTGAGCGAAGTTCCTGCGCAGGATAATCCAGCTTCCAGAACCAGTCACTCTGCAGGGTGGTTGCCGACTGCGACGGCACTTCACTCCCCGCCGGAATTGTCTGACCGGCGTGCTGCTCATACTGCTTCACATCGGTGTAATAGAGGGCCGGAGCCGGGTATCTGCCGTGGTTGTAGTCGCTCATCAGGCAATTCGGTTGCAGCTGTTTCACATGGTTGTAGATCTCCGGAAACGGCATCTCCACATAATTCAATCGGCTCCATGCCGCGTTCCATCCGTCGATCACCAGCGCTGTAATTTCTCCGTAGTTGGTCAGAAGCTCGGTCAACTGCCTCTTTACCCGGTCGATCTTCTGCCGGGTCACGCAATAGGGTCGGATGTCCGCACGCAGGTCGAGAATGGAAAAGTAGAGACAGGTCTTGAGCCCTTGCGCGCGGAACGAGTCCACGTATGCGCGCACGATATCGCGCTGATAGGTCGCATCGTGCACGTTCGCGCTGCCAGTGGCGGTGGGCCACAAGCAAAATCCATCATGATGTTTCGTCGTCAGGCAGCCATACGCCATGCCGGCGGACCGCGCAGCCTGGGCCCACTGATCGGTGTCGAGATCTTTGGGATTAAACAGCGCAGGCGAAGCTTTCGGATCTCCCCACTCCCGCTGCTCATAGGTGGCCATGTTCAGGTGGATATACATGCCGAAGCGTAGATCAAGGAATTGCTGCTGCAGTTCTCTCATCGAGAACGCCTCCACGTTTCCGGGGAGCCGTCCAGCTCTTGCCCTCGATGTGTACAGCGCTGCAGCGGCCAGGCCGCCGGTGAATTCTCGTCGATTCATCTTGTTCGCTTTCCTACCTCGCCTGCGCCAGAGCCTTCAGGGATCTCTCCAAACAGCGATTGTACGTAGCCCGGACCTTGCCGGTTTTTCGCCTTGGCACACGCCGACTCGATGAAATGCCGATCCTCAGCATTGAGCCTGGATTAGGGAGCCCGGATAGGTCTGGTCGCGCAGGTTCCCCTGCCAGACTAGCAACCTGCTCGGTTGCGCAACGGTTGTAGCGATTGGCCGATTGAGGCGGGATGTCCATCCGGATGAACGATTTGCGAGTTTCCACCGGGCAACCACTCGACCTCTAAACTCGTCTGATAGGGGTGTCTGTAACGTTCTTTTAACAATCGTGACTCTATTGAGGACCCAATGAAATCGCTGTCTGATCCAACCAAGTTGAAGCCCCTCGACAAGAAGGAAGGGCTGATCCAGGTGATCGTCGAAACTCCCGCCGGCAGCCGCAACAAGTTTGCCTACGACCCCGATCAAGGGATATTCGCTCTCAAGAAGGTTCTTCCTGCCGGGATGGTATTCCCGTATGACTTTGGGTTTCTTCCCCAAACCAGCGCTCCGGATGGGGATCCCATCGACGTGCTCGTGCTAATGGACGAGCCTGCGTTTCCGGGAATCGCGGTCAAGGCTCGGCTCATTGGCGTGATCGAAGGTGAGCAACTAGACGGGAAGGAAAAGATACGCAATGACAGGCTTGTGGCCGTGGCGGATATGAACCATATGTACGCCAATATTCGACGGCTGAAGGATCTGCCGACCAAGTGGCTTGATGAAGTACAAGACTTCTTCGTGAATTACCACGGACTCGAGGGAAAGAAGTACAGGCTCCTGGGGTGCAAGGGGCAAGAAGTTGCTTTTGGCTTGATTCAGAAGGCTCGTAAAGCGGCCTAAGCTCGCATGGACACCATTTTCATCCGGTTTTTGGTTGGCGGGTTGGTCGTCAGCCTGTTTTCGGCATTGGGGGATGTGCTCCGCCCAAAGAGCTTTGCCGGGCTGTTCGGAGCCGCACCCTCCATTGCACTGGCTACCATCGGGCTCACCATTCACCAGAACGGAAGCGCTTATGCGGCTCTTGAGTGCCGCTCGATGATGCTGGGCGCGGTTGGTTTTTTTACTTATGTGTTGTTGGCTGGTTGGGTCCTGCGGCGATACAGGCCTGGTGCGCTCATTGCATGTCTAACCCTCCTCCCGGCATGGTTTGTCGTATCCCTTGGCCTGCTGCTGCTTTTCGCGAGACCGGCATGAAAAAGATAGAAGCAAATTGGTCTTCTCTGAAAGGCGTCAAGCCGCATGAATATGCCCTTCGCTTCTTGTTCGGTGGTTTGGCGACTGTGGCGGCAGGGCTGATTGCCTCTAAGTTCGGGCCTGCCATCGGAGGTCTTTTTCTGGCATTTCCGGCGATCTTTCCGGCAGGCGCCAGCTTGATCGAGAGCCATGAAAGAAAGCGCAAGGCCAGGATAGGTTCCGACGGTCGCAATCGGGGCCGTATGGCCGCAAGCCTCGACGCTCAGGGAGCCTCGCTCGGCTGCGTGGGTCTCATGGCGTTTGCCTTCGTGTTGTGGAGTTGGCTGAACGGCCATCATGCATGGCTTTTGATTTCCATGGCCACAATGATTTGGCTCGTGATCGCTTACGGACTGTGGGCGGTTGGCGCGAACCGGCTGCCGCGGTTCAGGCTCACTGGCAGATGAATAGTCTTTCTGCGCTCTGTAACGCTCCGGCGTGAGTGAGCACTATGTTCCAGATGAGCGAAGATCTGAGAATATGCTCGAAGTGCGGCGCCAGGACGCTGGAGCACACCATAGACTGCATCGTTCCATCCGAGATGGCAGGATTGCTGCGGGAGCCCATTCCTGACGGCCCCGACTTTCGGGTAATGCTCTACTTCTGCCCGAGTTGCCGTTGTGTCGAGTTGTACGCGGCCGGTGGGCATGTACCCTCCGAGCACCTGGCCAAGACGGAGAACCCCTTCCCCGGCGCCCTGGGATAGGTCGGCCTCAGTCCTAATGAACCAAGGTGAGCGGAGATCGAGGGTCCCGGCCAAGTCGCTCGGGTAGCATGTCCGCGATCACTAGGCGCGCGCTTCGAACACCATATTGAACTCTGTTTCCGTTGCCTTGCGGAAGCGGGTGAACCCGCCATCGCGGACCACCTTCTCGATTCTCGCCGGGCCGGCCTGTGCGCCCAGGCCGAGCGCCACTTCCTGAGAGAGTGAACACGGCACACAGACAGAGGCTGAGGCCGAGTACATGATGCGGCCTACCGGGTTCAGATTGGCAGCGATCGTGTCATGGGCAAACGGCTCTACGATCATCCAGGTGCCCCCCGGGGCGAGTGATTCGCGGACGTGCCTGGAAGCGCCCGCCGGGTCACCCATGTCGTGCAGGCAGTCGAAGAATCCCACGAGATCGTAGTCTTTACCGGGAAACGCGGTTGAAGGCGCTACATCGAAGTGGACGCGATCGCTTACGCCCGCGGCAGCCGCCTTCTTGCGAGCGGTTTCGATCGACGGGGCATGATAGTCAAAGCCAAAGAATCGGGAGTTGGGGTACGCTTTCGCCATCAACAAGGTCGACGCGCCATGCCCGCACCCGATGTCAGCCACGCGGGCTCCGGCCTTTAATTTTGCTTCCACTCCGTCCAGCGCAGGAATCCAGCTCGAGACCAGGTTCGCCAGGTATATGGGCCGAAAGAATCGTTCGCAGCCTTCAAACAAGCCTTTCTCGTGTTCATGCCAGCCCATGCCCTTGCCGGTGCGATAGATGTCGGTAATCTTATCTTCATCTTTCATCAGCGACGCCAGCATGTGGTAGAAGCCCGGAAGGTGGATGGGCGCATCATCCTGCGCCAGCGCGAGCGTCTGTTCCGGGGTCATAAAGTAGGTGTCGGTGGCGGCGTCATACTCCACAAATTTGCCGGCAGCATTCGCGTTTAGCCACTCGCGTATGTAGCGCTCCGCTGTGCCGGTTCGCTTGGCCAATTGTGCGGCGGTTACGGGAACTCCGTCGCCCATGGAGCGATAGAGTCCCAGCTTGTCACCGATAACAATGAGCGGCGCGTGCATGGCTGCGCCCATATCCTGCACGGCCTGTCCCAGCAGGGCGTTGAGCTTGTCCGGATCGATGGGCCGTGCCGGTACGGGTGAAGTAGAAGTGGATGTCGCCATATTCCCTCCTGGTGAGAGGAAGGGTTCCGATGCGGCGGTCGCTGTGTACTCCAACAGACTTTCAGACCAGTCTCATGGTAGGCAGGTCTGGTCGCGCGGAACCCGGCCTCGTGATCCGCGAGCATAGTACTCTGCAGAATTCGAACCCGCAACCGGCGCTGCTCTTTAGGCCCCTGAGGAGTGAAGTTCGAGACTGGCCGGCCACGCGGTCGCGTCAGGCGCCGAACTGGCGCAGATGATGGTCGAGGTGCTTGTACATCAGAATTCCCCATTGCTCTGGCGTCATGCGTCCGAAGAAGCTGTGGGGATGAGAGGTGCATCCTGAAGGACCAGCCGCAATCACGCGATCGATCAATCCGTTGAGCCGATGACGTTCCGCGATGAAGTCTCGTTGGTCGAGCACCTCGAGGCCCGGGACGGTTGGAGAATTTCGCCGAATGGGTGCGTCGTCACTGAGTGCCTTGGATTTGATGAATCCGCCGATGAGCCGGCCGATCAATAAGCGCGGTGGAAGCACGTCGCCCAGAGCCTGCTCCAT
>Ga0070730_10006023_pt1 | contig 10399 bp, 6 predicted proteins | sample Coa_R1_3_FD_66447 | JGI IMG/M metagenome (GOLD analysis project Ga0070730, IMG submission 66447) | Surface soil microbial communities from Centralia Pennsylvania, which are recovering from an underground coalmine fire - Coalmine... | ecosystem: Environmental > Terrestrial > Soil > Unclassified ... | reverse complement strand
GTCGTCTTCTCGCTCGAGATGCCGCGCGAGCAAATAGTCAACCGCATGCTCTGCTCCGAGGCCAAGGTCGACGTGAGCCGCGTGCGCACGGGCATGCTCACGCCGAGCGACTGGAGCAAGCTGACGCAGGCCGCGTCGCACCTCGGGAGCCTGAACGTGTGGGTCGACGACACGCCGGGCATCTCGATCCTCGAGCTTCGCAGCAAGGTGCGCCGCCTGCAGGCCGACTTCGACCGCGTCGACGAGGTGACCAAGGAGAAGAAGCAGCGCATCGGCCTCGTCGTCATCGACTACCTGCAGCTGATGCGCGGGCGCGAGAACGCGGCGTCCCGCGAGCAGGAGATCAGCGAGATCTCGCGCGGCTTGAAGCACCTGGCCAAGGAGCTGAGCCTGCCGGTCATCGCGCTCTCGCAGCTCAATCGCGCCGTCGAGACGCGCGGCGAGAAGAGCAAGCGCCCGCAGCTCTCGGACCTGCGCGAGTCGGGCGCCATCGAGCAGGACGCCGACAACATCTGCTTTATCTACCGCGACGACTACTACAACAAGGAGACCGCGGACCGGAACGTCGCGGAGCTCGTCATCGCCAAGCAGCGCAACGGGCCGACCGACTCGGTGAAGGTGCGCTGGGACGCGCAGTACACCCGCTTCGACAACCTCGCCGAGGGTGAGTACGAGGAGTACGAGGGCGGCGGCGCCTGAGGCTCGCCCGAGGGCCGGCCGACTGCCCGAAGGGCACACCGAACCGAGGGGCCGCCGGCCTGTGCTAGAAGCGTCCCGTGCCCGAAGCGCTCGCCGACCTCGTGATGTCGCGGCGCGTGCTCGTCGCGGTGGGCGCCGGCGGGGTGGGCAAGACGACGACGGCGGCGGCGCTGGGCGTGGCCGCGGCGCGGCGGGGCAAGCGCGTGCTCTGCCTCACGATCGACCCGGCGAAGCGGCTCGCGGAGTCGCTGGGGCTCGAGCGCATGAGCGCCGAGGAGCAGGCGATCGCGCCGGAGCTCTTCGCCGAGGCGGGCATCCGTCTCGAGGGCTCGCTCACCGCGATGATGCTCGACACGAAGCGCACGTTCGACGAGCTGATCGTCAAGTACTCGTCGTCGCCCGAGCGCGCGAAGAAGCTCCTCGACAACCGCCTCTACAAGTACGTCTCGACGTCGCTCGCGGGCACGCAGGAGTACATGGCGATGGAGAAGCTCGTCGCCGTCCAGCGCGACCCGCGCTTCGACCTCGTCATCCTCGACACGCCGCCCACGGCCAACGCCCTCGATTTCCTCGACGCGCCGGCCCGCCTCGCCGAGGCGATCGACTCGGCGGCGATGCGCTGGTTCGTGCAGGCGTTCGAGTCGACGGGCAAGCTGTCGCTCAACCTGCTCGCGCGCTCGGCGGCGGTCGTGCTGCGGGGCCTCGGCAAGATCACCGGCGGCGGCTTCCTCGAGGCGATGGCCGAGTTCATCACGGAGCTCAACGATCTCTTCGGCGGTTTCAAGCAGCGCGCCGGCATGGTCGAGGCCGCGCTGCGCTCGCCCGAGGTGTCGTTCGTGCTCGTGACGAGCCCCGCGCCGATGAGCATCCAGGAGGTCCTCTTCTTCAGCGAGCGGCTCGAGGAGGCGAAGATGCCGCGCGGCGCGTTCGTCGTGAACCGCTTCCGCGTCCCGCCGCCCGGCGCCGGCGCGCCGCCCTCGCCCAGGGACGCCGCCGAGGCCGTCGCCCGCCACGCGCTGAAGCTCGAGGACGACGCCGCCGACCGGCTCGTCCACGCGCACGCCGACGCCGTGCGCCTCGCGTCGCTCGACGCGCTGCACGTGCGATCGCTCGACGACCGCGCGCGCGGCAGGGTCCCCATCGTGCGCGTCCCCGAGCTCGCGAGCGACGTGCACGACCTCGCGAACCTCGGCGCGGTGGCCGAGACGCTCATGCGCGGCGGGGTGTGAGGGGAGGGCGCGGTGGAGCGCGCCGACCGCATCCGGCTCGCGCTCGGCGCCGGCCTCGCCGCGGGGGCCCTCGTCGCCGCCCTCTCCGCGCTCGCCTTCGACCCCACCAACGCGCTCTTCCGCGACGCGAGCGTGGAGTGGAGCTTCGTGCACTGGCTGCTGCTCGGGCGCTGGACGTACGCGCTCGGCGTCGCGTCGTGGGGCTTCGCGCTCGGCGCGCTCGCGGCGCGGCGGGGCGGCGACGCGACCGTCATCCGCTGGAGCCGTGTCGTCGCGATCGTCGCGCTCGGGGGCCTCGCCGCGGCGCTCTCGCTGATCCCCTTCTGGCCCAAGTTCCCGTCGGCCCCGCAGGACGCCGGCGGGCTCCTCGAGCTCGGCGTCGACGCGGTGACGGTCGTCCTCTTCGCGGGGCTCCACGTGGGGCTCGTCACCGGCGGGGGCGCGCTGGCGGTGGGCGTCGGGCGGCTCGCGCGCATGTTCGGCGATCGCCTGCCGCCGCCCTGGGGCGTGACGGGTGCGCTGGCCATGTGCGCCGCGTTCGTGCTGCTCGCCGGGGCCGCGTCGCCGGCGTCGCTCGGGGCGCCGGTGGACGTCCTGGCCGCGCTCGCGCTCGCGGGGGTCGCCGCGGCCGGCATCCGCGCGCAAGTGCCGGTGGTGGCGGTCGCGCTCCTCGCCACGGCGTGCGTCCCGCTGTTCGTGGCGCGGTCGCAGCATGCGGTCGCCTGGGAGCGCGATCGCGCGCGGCGCGCCGCCGCGCCCGCGTGCTGGACGCCGGGCGAGGACGCGGCGCACCAGGCGCAACAGGTTCACGGTGTGCTCGCCGCCGCCGCCGTGGAGTCGTCGCGAGCGTCGGGGGGGCCGCGCATCGCCTTCCTCGCGCGGGCGGACGCCGATCCGGCGGCGGTCACGGCGGCGATGCGCGAGGCGTTTCCCCCGTGCACCGTCGGCCACGCGTTCGACCCGACGGTGGTGGAGCCGGAGATCGTGCCCTCGGCGCCGACGCCGCTGGCCTTCCACTACGTCGTGGTCGACGACGGCGACGCCGCGGGCCACGCGGCGGCCCTCGAGCCGGCGCTTCGCGAGGCGCTGGTGCCGCGGGCGGGCAGCAAGATGCTCGTGCAGGGCAACGGCGCCGAGCCCCGCTTCGCGCTGCCGGACGCGCCCGCCGGGGTGATGCTCCTGCGCATCTGCTCGGCGAAGGAGTGCCGGGTCGACGAGATGGTCGATCTCGAGGAGGGTCACCACGCGGCGTTCGGTAGCCTCGAGGTCGCGCCCATCGAGGCGCTCGACGAGCCGACGCCGGGCGCCGACGACGTCGATTTCGTGCGCCACCGGCTCCCCCCGGGCGACGGCGACCGCGAGCGATCGCTGCGTGCGCGCTGGCTCGGCCTCGCGGTGTTCGCTCCGCGCGCGCAGGGGCCGGACGCGGGCACGTGCGATGAGCTCCGGAGGGCGGTCGAGCCGATCCCGCCGGCGGCGATGGAGGCGAGGACCCTCTACTGGGCGGGCCGCGGCCTGGGCGACTGCGCGGGCGCGGCGCGGCCGGGCGATGGAGTCGCTGGCGTCCGCGCCTCGGCGCTCGACCTGCTCGGGCGCGTCCCGGCGACCTCGGGGATCTGGGCGCTGCGCGCGGCGTCGGCGCGGGCCGCGCTGCTGCCGGCGACGAACGCGCCGGACCTGGCCATGGTCAAGGCGTTGCTCGAGCGCGGCCACGCCTTCGAGGCGGCCGATCCGCTGGTGCGGCTCGACGTGCTGCGCGGCTACGCGTGCCGCGCGGGGGACGCCGCGCTCGTCGCGAAGCTCGTGGCCGACCTGCGCGCCGCGAAGGCGACGGACAGGAGCTGGCTGGAAGGGGTCGCGGCGACGCGGGCGGACGCGCTGGCGACGTGCGCGGGCGGCGCGGCGGGGGTTGCGGACGCGGGCGGCGCGAGGCCCTGACGCTCACGCCTTCTCGTCGCCCCGCCGGCGCCGCGCCTTGTAGTGGACCCTGACCGGCGATCCCTCGAACCCGAAGCTCTTGCGGAGCTGGTTGACCACGAACCGCCGGTACGAGAAGTGGATCGAGTCCGGCGCGTTCGACATGACGACGAACGTGGGCGGCGCGACCTCGGCCTGCGTCACGTAGTAGAGGCGCGGGGCGCGCCCGCCCATCGTCGGCGGCGGGCGCGTGTCGAGCACCGTCTCGAAGAAGCGATTGAGCTCGCCCGTGCCGACGCGCTTGTAGAACCCGTCGCGCACGGACGCGATCGTGGAGAACAGCTCGCCCAGGCCGCGCCCCGTCTTGGCGCTCGTGCGCACGATGGGGACGTAGGGCACGAACGAGAGCTTCTCGCGCGCGCGTTCCTCGGCCTTGCCGAAGGCGTCCTTGCCGAGCAGGTCGCTCTTGTTGAGGGCGACGACCATCGCGCGCCCGCGCTCCTCGGCGAGGCCCAGGATCTTCGCGTCCTGCTCGGCCACGCCCTCCTCGGCGTCGCACAGCATCACGACGACGTGCGCGCGCTCGATGCTGCGGATGCTCGACAGGACGCTGAGCGACTCGACCTCGCTGCCCTCCTTGGCGACCTTGCTCTTGCGGCGGATGCCCGCCGTGTCGATAAAGACGTACGTGCGCCCGTCCTTCTCGACGAGCGCGTCGATCGCGTCGCGCGTCGTGCCGGGTCGCGCGTCGACGAGCACGCGGTTCTCGCCGAGGATGCGGTTGAGCAGGCTGCTCTTGCCCGCGTTCGGCCGCCCGATGAGCGCGATGCGCGGCGGTGCCTTCTCGTCGTCGACCGCCTCGGCCTCGGCCTCGGGGAGCGCCTCGACCAGCGCCGCCTCGAGCTCGCCGATGCCGCGCCCGTGCAGCGCGCTCACCGGGTATACCTTCTCGACGCCGAGGCGGTAGAGCTCGAACGCCTCCGCGTCGGCCTTCGGCGAGTCCGCCTTGTTCGCCGCGTAGAAAACGGGCTTCTCCGAGGCGCGCAGGAGCTTCACCGCCGCCCGGTCGGCGGCGTTCGGCCCCGTCGTCGCGTCGGTCACGAAGACGATCGCGTCGGCCTCGGCGACCGCCGCGCGCACGTGCGCCGCGATCCCGGCCTTCATCGGGTCCTCGTCCTCCGGGTCGAAGCCGCCCGTGTCGACCACGGTGTACGGCCGCCCGAAGGCGGTCGTGTCGGCGTACTTGCGGTCGCGCGTGACGCCCGGCTCGTCGTGCACGATGGCGATGCGCGCGCGCGCGAGGCGGTTGAAGAGCGTCGACTTGCCGACGTTGGGCCGGCCGACGATGGCGACGATGGGCTGCCCGCCCGAGCCGCCGGGCAGCGCGCCGTGCACGCGGGCGGGATGGTGCTTGGTCATGACGCCTCCGTCCCGGTCATGACGCCCCCGGGTCCTGGAGCAGCATGACACCACGCACCTCGCCGGTGCGTAGTGGCCGCTGCACGCGGCGTGCGGCAGCGGGACGACCCGGGCGAGCCGGCGCGACGTGCGCTCCCGAGCGAGAAGGAGCCGAGGCCTCGGCTCGCTGGCCGGTTGGAGCCCACTCGCCGCGGCCCGCCCGCATCTTCACGCTGCCGCATCCAAGCCCGAACGTCATCGCGATCCTCGAGGGAGCTCGTTCGTGGTCGAGTCCTGGCCGAACCCGAGCTCCCGCAGCTTCGCGGGGTCGTTCATCCAGTCGGGCGTGGCGCGCACCCAGAGGCGCAAGTGCACCTTCTTGCCGAGCATCTTCTCCACGCGGGCGCGCGCCGCCGTCCCGATGGTCTTCATCATGTGGCCCTTCGCGCCGATGAGGATCTTCTTGTGGGCCTCGCGCGCCACGTGGATGGCGAGCTCGATGTGCGGCACGTCGCCGATCTCGTCGAAGCGCTCGACGACGACGGCCACGCCGTGAGGCACCTCCTGACGGGTGTGCTTGAGGATCTGTTCGCGCACGAACTCGGCGACAAAGAAGCGCTCGGGCTGGTCGCTCAGCGTGTCGGCCTCGTAGAGGAAGGGCTGCTCGGGAAGGAGCTCGCGCAGCTCCTTCAGCAGCCCCGGCGCGCCATCGCCCTTGCGCGCGCTCATCGGGACGATGGCGGCGAACGCGTGCGCCGCGCCGAACGTCTCGAGGATGGGGAAGAGCTGCGTCTTGTCGCGCAGCTTGTCGATCTTGTTGAGGACGAGCACCGCGGGCAGGCGCCCCAGCTCGCGCGCCAGCGCCAGGTCGGCCTCGTAGTCCGCCGTCGAGAAGGCGGGCTTGCCGGCCTCGCCTCCGCCCGCCCCGGCACGCGACGCCCGCACCTCCGCGACGAGCACCACCGCGTCCGCCTCGCTCGCGACGTCGCGCGCGGTGCGGTTCATGCGGTCGCCGAGCTTGGTCCGCGCCGCGTGCAGCCCCGGCGTGTCGACGAAGACGTACTGCGTCGGCCCCACGGTGAGCACGCCGCGCACGGCCTCGCGCGTCGTCTGCGGGTGGGGGCTCGTGATGGCGATGGGCTCCCCGAGCAGCGCGTTGAGCAGCGTGCTCTTGCCGACGTTTGGCCGCCCGAGCAGGGCGACCCGGCCGGCACGGATGGGCTCCGGGGACATGGGGAGGCGTGACGTAGCACGCCCCGGGCCCGAGGGGTGCGGCCCGCCCATGCCGCGGTTGCGTCGCCCCGGCCCCTGGAAGTAGTGTCCGCGGGCTTCCCTTCCGAGTCCCCCCCGATGACCGACGCCGCACCCCCCGCACCCGATCCCCCGCCGCCGGCGCCTCCCGTGCCTCCGGCGGCCCCCGCGCCTGCCGCGCCGACGGCGGACGCGTCGCGCGACATCCCGCCGCCCCCGGAGGCCGCGCCCGCGTGGCACCGGTGGGCGCCCCTCGCGGTCGCCGCCGCGGTCCCGGCCCTCCTCTTCTTCGTGCTCCCGCCGCTCACCAAGAGCGGCCTCTGGGACCCGTACGAGCTGAACGTCGCCGATCTGGCGCGCCGCGTGGCGCTCAACCTGCTGCACGCGTCGAACCTCGCCCTCGACGGGGCGGACAACTCGCTCCCCCACCTCAATGACCTGGGGCGCCCGCAGGCGCCGTTCACGCTCATCGCCGTCGGCTTCAAGCTCTTCGGCCTCACCGAGTGGGCCGGGCGCGCGCCGCTCGCCCTCGTGGGCCTGCTCGGCGCGCTGGCGACGTACGCGTGGGTCGCGCGCCTCTTCGACAAGCGCACGGGCGCGTACGCGTCGATCGCCCTGGCCACGATGCCCCTCTACTTCGTGCAGGCGCGCACGATGCTCGGCGACGTGTGCACGATGGCGGCGCTCTCGATGTCGTTCGGCGGCCTCGCGGTGGCGGCGTTCGACCGCGACGCGGACGGTCCGACGTCGTTCGGGGCGCGCGTGCCGTGGCTCGTGCTCGCGCTGGCGGGCCTCTTCCTCGGCTACGAGAGCCGCGGCGGCCTCCTGGGGCTCGGGGTCCCGCTGCTCGGCGTGGGGCTCGCGTGGGCGGCCGCGCGCGTGGCGGCGCGCTCGCGGTCCACGCAGGGCGACCTCGCGGGCGATCTCGTGGGCGCCGCGGCGCTCGCCGGCGGCGTGGGGGTCGCAATCATGGCGGCGCGCGCGATCGCGGCCCCGGCCGACGCGAAGGACCTCAACATGTGGGTCGGCGCGGCGCTCCACAACCAGTCGAAGTACCCGACGTACGACTTCATGATCGGCGCCATCGGCCACGCGCTGGCGCCCTGGAGCGCGTTCCTGCCGTTCGCCTTCGGGCGGCTGCTGCTCGCGCCGGTGGGGCGCACCGGCGGCGAGGCCGAGCGCGAGAGCCTGGGGCGCATCGCGGTCCTGGTGGGGGCGGGGGTGGCGCTCGTCGCCCACGGCTATCTGGCGGCCCGCACCGACATGGTCGCCTTCTCGGGCCCGGCGCTGTGCGCGGTGGCGTGCGCGGTCTCCATCCGCGACTTCGAGCGCGGGGCGCACGCGTCGATCGCCGTCGGCCTGGGCACGCTGCTGGTCGCGGCGGTCATCCACCACGACTTCCACGAGCTCCCCGACAAGGCGTACATGGCGTTCGGCATCAGCGGCGCCACGTTCCCGGAGACCTTCAAGGCCACGGCGCTGAACCTCTGGTGGGTCGTCCTCGGCGGGTTCGCCGTGTCGGCGTTCCTCACGTGGGCCGAGCGCGACGCGAAGCGCACGCCCTTCGATCCGGCGACCTACGCGCGCGTGCTCCGCACGCTGCGCGACGCGTACGACGGGATGCTCGCGCTCCTCTACTTCGCGACGATCGCGGGCGCCTCGCTCGCGGGGCTCGCGGTGTTCCTGGGGCTGCGCTTCAAGCTGCACTTCGTGCAGGGGATGCAGACGAACATCCGCGATTACGTGCTCAACGCGTGGTGGTTCGTGGCGTTCGTGCCGCTGGGGTTCATCTTCGGGATGCTCTTCGCGTGCGACCTCTGGCTGTGGGCGTTCGCGCGCTCACGCCCGGCGACGAAGGCCTCGCTCACGCGCGGCTTCGAGCCGTTCGAGGAGCTGCTCGCGCGCCTCAAGCCGGCGGAGGGGCAGCCGAAGCTCGATCGCTACGAGTGGTGGGTGGCGCTCATCGTGCTGGGCACGTTCATGCTGCTGGCCATCCCGGCGATCTCGTTCGCGGCGTGGCACGTGCTCGGGTTCAAGCCGTACGTGGCGGCGCTGCTGGCCGTGCCGTCGGGCGTGGCGTTCTTTCTCGTGATGGGCCTCGTGGGCGACCTGCTGCGGCACCGCGCGCCGGGCCTCGCGCTCGGCGGGGCGGTCGTCGGGCTGGTGCTGTGCTTCTCGTACTACCCGGCGCTGGCCAACCAGCTCTCGCCGAAAGAGGTGTTCGAGAGCTACCGCAAGGTGTGCCCGGGCTCGCCGCTGGCGCTGCTCGGCGTGGGCGGGCGCACCGCGGCGTACTACGCGGGCGGCCAGCCGCAGACGCTGAACGACCCGACGGGGGCGTACTCGTGGCTCATGGCGGGCGGCGGGCAGCGTCGGTGCCTCGCGATGAAGGCCGACGAGCTGCCGAAGCTCAACCAGCTGTGGCGCGAGAAGCAGCCCGAGCCCCGCACGAACCTGCCCGTGCTCGACGCGCGATCGAGCCAGATCGTGCTCGTCGCGTCGTCGCTCGGCGCGAGCGACAAGAACGAGAACCCGCTCGGCGCCATCGTGCTCTCGTCGATGCCGCACCCGCAGCGCGAGCTGCACGCGAACCTCGACGACAAGCTGGAGGTCATCGGCGTCGACCTGACCGACGAAAAGGGCCACCTGGTCGACGGGATCGCCCCCGGCAAGAACTACCACCTGAAGACCTACTACAAAGTGCTTGCGCCGGTGACCACCGAGTGGGAGGCCTTCATCCACATCGACGGGTACCACCGCCGGCACAACGGCGATCACAAGCCGATGAACGGCAAGTACCCGATGACGCTCTGGCTCCCGGGAGACCTGCTCGTGGACGACCACGACTTCAAGCTCGAGCCGAACTTCACACCCGGCACGTATCAGATTTACTTCGGCTTGTTCGCGGGCGATACGCGACTCAAGGTCAAGAGCGGTCCGAACGACGGGGACAACCGGGTCAACGGCGGGCCGCTGAAGGTGCAGTAGGGGCGGGAGGGACGCGATGGCGACGATCAAGAATCCGAAGGCACCCGTCGCGGCGGCGCTCGAGCCCGACCCCATGCCCAGCCGCGACGACCGCCGGAGCCACGACCGGTTCGACGTCGAGTGGGCGGTCGACTGCATCGCCGACGACACGTTCCTCTTCGCGTCGATCGCGAACATCAGCGCGATGGGCATCTTCGTGAAGACGACCGACCCGCTGGGCATCGGCACGCAGCTCATCATGAGCTTCGAGCCGCCGGGCTACGAGCCGTTCAAGCTGCACGGCGAGGTCGCGTGGATCAACGCCGTGCGCCCCGACGGCGACAACCCGAACCCCGGCATGGGCGTGCGCTTCGTGAACCTGCGGCCCGACGACCGCGAGCGGCTCGTCGAGGTGATCCGGACGATCGCTTACGTGCGCGAGCCGGCGTAGACCGAACCTAGCGGGCGCCTGGCGCCCGATGGACCTCGACGCCCACCAGCGTCAGCGCGTCCACGAGCGCCGCGCAGGCGCGCTCGCTGCCCGCGACGACCGCGCGGCGGATGCCCGCGAGCGCGGCGCTCTTGGCCACGCGCCCGGCCCACGCGGCGACCACCTCGTCGTCTTCCGACGGGTGGCTCGCGGCGATCGCGAGCCCGGCCTGTCCCAGCGGCACCGTGCACGCCGGGAACTCCCACGCTTGCATCGACTCGCGCCGCGCATCCTCGATGAGCGTGGCCGCGAAGCCCTCGGCCACCGCCGCGCGGCCGGCCTCGAGCCACGGTGCCCCGCGGGCGTCGAGCGCCTCCGCCGCGTGGTCGAGCGTGGCCGACGCCAGGGTGGGGGAGCCCGCGCGCTGGGCGACGAGCCGCCCGAGCACCGCGCACGCGTCGTAGAGCTCGTCCTCGGGGCCGCCCGCGAGCGCGAGCTCGACGATGAG
>Ga0070730_10006022_pt1 | contig 10402 bp, 7 predicted proteins | sample Coa_R1_3_FD_66447 | JGI IMG/M metagenome (GOLD analysis project Ga0070730, IMG submission 66447) | Surface soil microbial communities from Centralia Pennsylvania, which are recovering from an underground coalmine fire - Coalmine... | ecosystem: Environmental > Terrestrial > Soil > Unclassified ... | reverse complement strand
CGCATGCGGAACACATTCAGTTCCTGCCGCCGCATATCTTCGGTGCCCATGTACACGACGCACTCAAATCCCAACAGCGCGCAAACGGTCGCGGTCGCGACCCCATGCTGCCCCGCACCCGTCTCCGCGATCACGCGATGCTTTCCCATACGCTCGACCAGCAACGCCTGCCCCAGGCAGTTGTTGATCTTGTGCGCTCCGGTGTGCAGCAGGTCCTCGCGTTTCAGATAAATTCGCGCTCCGCCCAGCTTCTCAGTGAGCCGCCGCGCAAAAAATAAAGCCGTGGGCCGCCCGGCATAAGTCTTCAGCAACCCATCCAGCCGAGCCCGAAACTGCGGATCTTTTTTTGCCTTCTCATACTCGCGCTCCAGTTCCTCAAGCGCGGCCATCAAAGTTTCTGGAACGTAGCGCCCGCCGTAAACTCCAAACCGTCCCGGCCCCTGTGGCGCGAGCGCCCCCGCCCGTGTGGGCTTGCGAGGGTGCTTCACCACAGCCTGTGGGGTGCCCCAGGTCTCGCCGGTCTTGCGAGACCTGGGGACTCGAACTCTCGTCTTGGGAACCGTGGCCATATCTATAATGCCTTCCGATCCGCCTCACGTACCGCCCGTACAAACGCCCGTACCTTCTCCGGATCTTTCTTCCCAGGGCAAGCTTCGACCCCGGAAACCACATCCACCCCCCATGGTTTTAAAATACCGATCGCTTCAGAAACGTTCTCCGGTGTGAGTCCACCTGCCACCACCACTTTCAAAGGGACGCTGCTCGCGAGTTCAGCCATGTTTCCCCAGCCCTTCCAATCGAACTTCAGCCCGGTGCCGCCCGGGCTCTCCTTATTGCCGGAGTCGAGAAGAAAAGCCATCACTCGGCCCTGCGCTTCAGTTGATACCTGGAAACCGACGAGTTCGTTTTCACCGACCTCTTCCGCCGAGACCGCCGGAATAATGCGACACGGAATCTTCTTCATGAATTCCTCATTCAGGGCATTTGGAGCACGCGGATAAATCTGAGCCGCTGTGAGGCCCGCTTGCATAGAAGCGTCACCGACAGCTTCTGCTTTAGCACCGACAAATACCCCAACTGTCGTCACTTTCTGCGGTAGCTTCTCCACAATCGCCCGCGCCTTCTCCACGCTGACACACCGCGGACTCTTCTCATAAAACACGAATCCCACCGCGTCCGCGCCCGCTTCCACGGCGACCAGCGCGTCCTCCAGATTCGTCATCCCGCAAATTTTGACCCAAGTCATAAAAACAGTACTCGGTACTCAGTACTCAGTTGCCAGGATCTGAACTGGGTACTCGCAGCAATGAACGTAGCGCCTCTCCCGGACGCTCCGCCCGCATCAGCGACTCGCCGATCAGGAACGCGTCGTATTCCGCGATCCGCAAGCGTGCAATGTCAGCGGCGGAACGAATCCCGCTTTCCGCCACCCGCACCACGTTCTCCGGAAAATGCTCCGATAGATCGAAGGCGGTGTCGAGGTTGACCTCAAAGGTCTTCAGATCGCGAGTGTTGACTCCAATCAAATCGCATCCGGTATCCAGCGCTCGTTGTAACTCTTCGCGATCATGCACCTCACAGAGCGCATCGAGTTCGAACTCGCGAGCACCGCGCACGAATGCAACCAGTTCCTCCTGCTGCAATGCCGCCACGATCAGCAATACCGCATCAGCCGAATTCGCCCGTGCTTCCAATAATTGAAAATCATCGACGATAAAATCTTTTCTCAAGCAGGGAACCGCGACCGCGGCCGATGCCTCCCGCAGATTTCGGAGCGATCCCTGAAAGAACTCTTCATCGGTCAGCACCGACAGCGCCACTGCTCCGGCCGCCTCCAGTTCCCTCGCCAACTCGACCGGATTGAACGCCGCCCGAATCAGCCCCTTTGACGGCGAAGCCTTTTTCAACTCCGCAATCACCGCAATCCGATCGCTTGCGCTTTCGAGTATTCGCCGAAACCCGCGCGGGACGTGCTCCTCCGCCCGGCGCTCCAGTTCGTCCCTATCGACCGAGCCCTTCGCCTCCGACACCCGGCGACGCGTTGCCGCTACGATTTTGTCTAAAAAAGCAGCCATGACAGCGGGACCTGCAAGGCAGGGGAATTCATTGATTATACGGGAACCGCTCGGTTATCGAGCGCCTCAAGGCCGGAACGAATACGTGTACTTCACCACGAACCGGTGTTCATAAAACTGCGCCGGATTGGCCGCGGCCAGACTGGCAAACTTCTGTCCAGCCGTATAGATCACATACAGATCGCTATCCGGACGGTAATTCCACCGTAGCCGGATGTTCGCGCTCGCGCCCTGCGTGTTCGCTGTATCCATCTGCAAAATCGTCGACAGCGAGAGGAAACGCGAAAAGGCATAGTCCGTTTCCAAAGTGCCGAACACGACGGAGAAGTCACGCGCCTGCGGAATCGCGCCTGCCGTCCCATCGGTCACCAGCAGGTGAAACCGGTTCCATTGCTCGGCGAAGCTGAATGCCAGCCGCGCATTGGCCCGGTAACTGGCTCGCACTCGCGCTTCGTTCAGTCTGCCGTTGTAATACCCGCCGAATCTCTCATAAAAACTGACAGTCGCCCTCTTCTCCTTCGACGATCCGTAGGTCAACTGGTGCCGCGTCCAGTTGTACACGCCAATGGGAATAAATAGATTCTGATAAATGTTGAATGGCTCGCTCAGGCGCTGCGCGAAGACGTCCACGATGTCATCGTCGGTATAGGAGCCGTTGTTGAACTCCGCCCGAAACGTATTCTGCCATTCCTGGGTCTGCAGCACTCCATGCGTGTCCGGATCGTGCACGATAAATCCTTCGAAATTCAGCTCCCGCACTCCGGCCACCTGCGGGCGGGTTTTGAAATTGGCGTCCGCGAAATCGCAAACGCAGTCGGTGCGCTCCAGAAATCCCACCTCAGGATTGAAGTTCGGACCAACCTTCCGATGCTCTCCAAAAAAGTCGAAATGGTTCGACCGGTAAATCACTCCCGCCCCGAGGTTTGTCTGGCCTCCCTGACAGTTCGTGGGATTCAAAGCGCACAACACATACCAGGGGCTCCGCGTCTGCGCCGCATATCCCGAGAGTGCCAGATCTTTCCACAAGACCAGCCTGCCATCCGCACCCTCAGTCTGGTTGTAGTTCCCAGCGGGATTTCCGGACCGCTTATCGATGCCCATCACCCCCAGATACGATCCGCTCTCGCCGATTGAACGCTTCACCCGCACCACGGCGTAATTCGCATACGGATTCGGCCCCGAATGTCGGGTATCGACGTCCATCACTCCCAACTCGAACCCTGCGAGCGATCCCGTCACCCGGGCCCCGCCATTGATCGGCACCTCTTGTCCGGTGGTCGGATCGATCCCGATCTGGCGGCTGAAAAACAGTTGGTCTCCGCTCTCCCCAATGCTCATCGGGAAGTTGAAGACGTTCGCATTCTCCAGAAAGAACTGGCGCTTCTCGGGGAAGAACAGCTTGTACGGCGTCAGGTTGAACTGCTGCACGTCGACGTCGCTGTCCGCGAAATCCGTGTTGCCCGTCAGATTCGCGACCAGGTCGGAGCGAATCCCATATTTGATGTCGACCCCGCCAGTCAGCACTCTGCTGAACCCGGGTGTCAGCCCGCTGGCGGCCGCGCTCGCCGGAAGATGGCTGAACCCCGCCAGCGCATACGGCTTCACGATGAACAGTCGCCCGCTGCCGATGTCGGAGATTCCATGCAGTTCCCCGGCCTCGCTGATCTTGGTGACTCCGAACGTCCGCTTCCAGCCACTCCACAAATCCTCCTCATTCTTCCGGCGGATAAAGCGTTTGAAGTTCACGCCCCACACCACGTCCTGACTGCGCATGAAATTCAGCGTGGAAAATGGAATCTCCACTGTACCGGTCCATCCGTCCTCGGTAATCCGCGCCTCCGACGTCCAGACTCCATCCCAGCCCGGATCGCCATCTTGCGTGTTGTCCATCGTCGGCTCATCGGTGAGCAGGCCATCGCGCTGGGTTCCCAGCGGATTGATCTGAAACAAGTAGGCGTTACGGCGATCGCGCCGGGAATCGATGACGATCTCGAAATAGTCGTCGAATTCCTGGCTCACATCGCGCCGCAACTGCGTCGCCACCACTCCGCCAGCGGTCGAGTCCTGACACGCAATCCCGAAGTACACGTCATTGTGGGTGTAGAGAATCCGAACTTCAGTCCTTTCAGTGGCCTTCTGTCCTTCGAAGGGTTCCCGTTGGCGGAAGTCGGTGATGGGATGGGCTTGTTGCCAGATGGGATCGTTGAGCGTCCCATCCATTCGAGGGGGACGCTCCACATGTACAGCCTGCACGGACCGGACTAATTCGATCGACGGCCCTTCCTGAGGATTTTGGGCGATGGCGTGTCGCCCCAGCCCCTCGAGGAGGGCGAGGCACACAACAGCACCACGGCTCATCCTGAATGTTGCTTTGTTCATCGACAGGTGTTCCCGAGCGCTACACCTAGAACAAATGACCCTCAACGTTTCCTGAAAAGGAAAGGGTGCCCCACTTCTGGCCGGTGTTGCCAGAAGTGGGGTTTTTAAGTTCAACCTTCGTCAAACTTTCAGGTTCTGACTTTCAACGCCCCCCACCTTTGCAAAACCTGTTCTCTACTCCATTCCCAATGACTTCTTCACCCACTTCCCATACTCCACCGCCTTCTGCAGCACAGCGGGCTCATCGATCGTCAGCAACTTGTGATCGCGCATGACGACCCGCCCGCCAATCACCACGGTCTCCACATCGCTTCCTTTGAGTGAATATGCAATCTGAGCGTAAACGTCATAGATGGGCACCGCATTGGGTTCACGAAGGCTGATCAAAATAAGATCTGCTTTCTTCCCCGCCTCGAGCGATCCAATTTCCTTCTCCATGTGGAGCGCCCGGGCGCCGTCGATCGTCGCCATCTCGACCGCGGCCTTCGCATTCAGTGCCAGCGGATCCATTTTCGAAATCTTTGCCAGCTTCGCAGCCAGGTCAATCTCCTCCATCAGATCGAGGTCGTTGTTGCTGCCTGCGGGCCCATCGGTTCCCAGCCCAACCGCCACGCCCCCAGCACGCATCTCCGGCACCGGGGACACTCCGCTGGCAATCATCATGTTGCTCGACGGATTGTGCACACACCCGACGCCCTTCCCGGCCAGCAGCTTCCGATCGGCTTCATCCACATAAATACAGTGGGCTGCAACCATGTCCGGCCCGAGTATTCCAATTTTGTCGAGATATGCGACGGGCGACATCCCATTCGTCTTTTCGCTGTCATCCCACTCCTTCTTCATCTCGGCTACGTGGATCAGAATTGGCGCATGATATTTTCTCGCTAACTCCGCCGCGTCCTGCAGGGTCTTCTTCGAGCACGTGTAGATCGAATGTGGAGCCGGGGCTGCATGGATCAGCGTATCCCCCTGCCACCGCTTCAGAAATTTCTCGGTATACGCGAGCATCTCCGCTTCGCTCTTGTTGTCGGGAGCGGGGAAATCGATGAAAGTTTCGCCCAGCACCCCGCGCATGCCTGCCTTCTTGGTCTCCTCGGCGATCGCATCCTCGAAGTAATACATGTCGGCGAACGTCGTCACTCCCGCGCGAATCTGTTCCGCCGCGGCCAGACGCGTCCCCCAGCGCACGAAATCTTCATTCACATTTTTCGCTTCCGCGGGAAAGATGTACTTGTACAGCCACTCGTTCAGGGTGACGTCGTCATGCAGACCGCGAAACAGAGTCATGGGCACATGCGTGTGCCCGTTAATAAATCCCGGCAGCACGAGTCGCCCGCGCGCATCCATCAGGTTTGCGGCTTTGTATTTTGCTTCAATATCGGCCCGCGGGCCCACGGCAACGATCGCATCCCCACGCACCGCAACGCTTCCATCCTGGTAAATCGCCCGCGCTCCATCCATCGTCACCACAATCCCGCCGCTGACGACCAGATCGACACTCTGCTGCCCATGGCCAGCGATGCAGATCGAGGCTACGAGACAGACTTCCATAACCGTTGTTGGAATTTTCATTGTGAGCTCACCTAAGCCATGGGTGCCCCAGGTCTCGCCGCTTTTGCGAGACCTGGGATTCCAGAGCCTCGCCTACTTATCCGCGACTCTCCTTAAATAAAACCTAAAAAAATCTTCGGAATTCGAATCCAGACACACTTGTGCATTGGGCTTCCCCGGTTCCTCCCGCGTGTATCCCTGTTCGTTAACGCGGATATGCATCGCCGTCACCGGACACAACTCCGGCTTCAACACAAACGCCACCGCCATGGGATCATATAAGGTTGGTGTTTCCTGGCCCCACAAGTGATACAGGATCGCCAGTTGATCCGTCACCGCCGTGTCCCGGCTGAAAAGAAGCGCCCGCTTCACCTCATCCAACTTTAGCTGTGTAGAGTCGAGCGGCATCACAAACAGCGGCACCCCCGAGGTAAACAGTTTCTGCGCCGAGGCGACATCATTCAAAATATTCCACTCCCGTGATGGAGGCACCGGCTCGTTATACCCGTAATCTCCGTAGCCGCGCCGGACCGACCCACCCATGATTACGACGCGCTTCAACTTCCGAAACGTCGCGGCATCCCGATCAATTGCCCCTCCCACATTCATGAGCGGCCCAGTGGCAATCAACGTAATTTCGCCCGGGTATTTCTGAATCTGCTGCAGCAGGAACTCGATCGCATCTGCGTGCGAGCTCTTTGCGAAGTGCCCACCCTGCGCGTAACGCCCCTGCGACATCGAAGTCTTCGCCGAGGTAGGCTTTCCCATCAGCACCGGAATATCAGCATGCCCCGTTTCGCCAAGAAGACGGTCGACAATCTTCGCCCGCGTCTCTGTATCGCCGAACGTTGTCGAAATTCCCAAAACCTCGAGCTCCGGACTCTTTACTGCGAACGCTACCGCAAACGCATCGTCAATATCATCCCCAATGTCGGTATCGATAATGACCTTCTCCCGCGTCGCCTGCGAGAAAGCCGGAATCGAACTGAGGCACAATATCGCACTTACGATGTATCTCATGAGAGCGCCAGACTGACCTGACTTCATTCCGCCTTCTCCTTCGCGCGAAATTCTGCCACTACTTCGATCTTCCCTACAATATTCGATTGAAGCGTGGCAGATCACCTGCTGGAATCCAGTACTCGCGGTGCCCCGAGCTTCCGACAACACGCACCTCGTAATCGCGAAGAAACTCCGTTCGAATGCGGAACCGCAGCACAAACCCGGCGAATCCCGATCGCGCGTCTTTCGTGTTCCAATCGCGCGCGATCCGGCTTGCGTACTCCTCCGTTAACACTGGATAGAAGATCGGCTGCTCCGGCAGCCGGGGTGGAAATTCAGTAAAGCCAGTCACCCGAACGAGCTCGAGTTCAGCTTGGCCGACTGGCCGATAATGTGTTGTCAGAAGTTCGCTCACGCTGTAAGAATACCGCCCCAACGCTCAGCTTCTCGTACGACTCTACGGTTTTCCTTGATATTGGCACCCCGTGTCCGCCCGGCGACAACGTGTTCCGCCGCCCACACCGCGCGCGATCCAAGCCCACTTAACCCTCGCCAAATCAGTATCGAAACACCTGGCCGCTTCCGTGCACTCTCTCTGAACGCCGCGACCCGGCAGGAGGCAACCACCATGACCCGCATCAACGCTTTGCGCAGTATCGCAGGATCCCGCAAGAACATTGCAACCGCAGCTCTGGGCGACCTTAACGCGCTCGTCTTCGCTGCCGTGTTAATCGTATGCTCCGTAGCCGTTGGCTGCTCGAGCGAGAAACCGCAACCCATCGGCTCCAACAACCAGATTCCGGTTACAAGGCCGCAGGTTCAGCCACAGTCGATGCCCGCTTCAATCAAGCAGGCGGACGCGAAGCCGGCTCCCAAGAAGGTCGTTCACAAAAAGCCCGCGACCGTGAACTATTCCGACAAGACCTACGGCGTTACGTTTGAATATCCGCGCCGCTACGCCATTGAGACCGGCAATGCCGCCACTGAAGTTGTGGCGACTAATCCTCTCCCGATGAACTTCGTGCAGCCCGGTGGAGTCGCGCTCGCTGCCGTCGAACTGCCCGAGACCGGCTTTGCCAACACCGATTTCTCGTCCGCATTCTTCAATGTGAGCGTCAACAAGACTCTCACGCCCGATCAATGCAGCGAGTTTGCGTTGCCGGAGCCCAAGATGGCCAAGACCGAGCAACCTGATCCTGCGGTCGCTCTGAACGACGCCGCGCCGAAGCAGGATTCGAGCACTCCAACTCCGGAAACGCCCGCCTCAGCAACCCCGGGCGATGCGAAGTCGACCGCGTCGTCTGACTCCGCGTCCAAGCTTCTGATCGGCGACCTCGAGCTCCGCTCGACCGAAGCCGTCACTGGCGAAGGCACGCGCCAGAGCGACTCCAAGTACTTCCACACGTACCAGAATGGAGCCTGCTACGAGTTCGTTGTGAACGTTACGACTGACGCCTCGGAAGAAGGCTTCAACAAGCACGTGAATCGCGATCGCGTCTTCGATCGCCTCGAGAAGATCCTCGCGACCGTGAAGATCAACCCGGTTGCCGCGCCCGAAGTCACGGCCGACAATCCAACTCCGCCGATACCCGCGCCGAGCGCGCAAGAGTAACGACGGGGTAGGAATCAGTTCGGGTGCCCCGTTCTAAACGTCGCGTCCTTTGCGGCGTTTAGAGCGGGGATTTTGACTTTACGAAACGGTCCCAAACCCCCTTGCACAATCCCTGCTCCCGCAGTACATTGGTTCACCTTTCCCCGCGCGCTAGCCTTGTCCGCAACGGACTACGCCGGCGCATCGCAGTACGAAGCGGGCCTTCCGAGTGCGGCGGATTCCCGAGCGTCTGCACCACCACGGGCCAAATTCTGCCTGACGAAAGGAAGACCGCCATGCCAAGAAAAGCTGCCGTTAAACTTAACCAACCTCTGTTCAGCGAACCCGTATTCCAGGAGGAAGTCCCGACTCCCGATCCAACCCAATTCCAGGTTTCCCCCAACGACCAGCAGGACTACACCACGCAAGTGCAGGCCTTGCTCAAGACCGAAGTCGTCGGCTTCAACAAATCCAATGCCAAAGACACAGACGTTTACCCTCTCTCGGATGCCTGGGGACCGAACGGCGCCACGGTCATCAACGCGATCGAGGCCGCGCAGGCGATCAACTTCCACATGATCGGTGACAGCGGCGCGACGGCTGCGGCGAAATATGTTTCCGAGATCAAGGTCGCCGACGCGGTGACCACCGACTTCCACGCGTCGAAGCCCGCGGACCGGCCGTCGTTCATGTTTCATCTTGGAGACGTGGTCTACAACTTCGGCGAGTGGAACTACTATTACGATCAGTTCTACGAGCCGTTCCGCAACTACGCAGCGCCCATCTTCGCCATTCCCGGCAACCACGACTCGTTCGTGCTGCCCGGAACTGCCAAAGGCGACGAGCCGCTCACCACGTTCATGCGCAATTTCTGCGGTCCGAAGCTCGCCCTCACCAAAGACGCCGGATCGCTGCACCGCACCTGCCTGATGCAGCCTGGTGTCTACTTTGCACTGGACGCACCCTACGTCCGTATCATCGGACTGTTTTCCAACGCGCTCGAAGATCCTGGAGTAATCTCCAGCGAGTCGGGCGGAGGCGCAGCAGCAGCTGCCAAAGGAAAAGGTAAGGGCAAAGGTGGAGGAGGCAGAGGCAAGGGCGGCGCCAATTGGCCCGCGGTACCCGACTACCAGCTCGCGTTCCTCACGGCGCAGTTGCAGCAGATCAGGCAGACGAACTATCAAGGCGCGGTGATTATCGCGGTGCATCATCCGCCGTTCACCTACTCGGCGCAAAAACCCGGATCGAGCGGCGGCAAGCACTACGGCAGTCCCGTCATGCTGGCCGAGATCGACTCCATCTGCCAGCAGACCGGAGTCTATCCGCACGCGGTCATCTCCGGACACGCGCACAATTATCAACGCTACACGCGATCGCTGCGGTTTTCCGGCAGGAACTACACCGTGCCATTCATCATCTGCGGAGACAGCGGCCACAACGTCACAGCGATTACGGGTTCCAGCTTCAGCAAGCATGTCCCGGAACCTGGAGACAACGTCGACGTCAGCTACATGGACAAGAGCAGCGTCTTCGCAGGCACGACGCTGACGCTGAACCATCACGACCAAACGAATCCGGGATTCCTGCGCGTCAACGTCAACGCGCAGAAGCTGACGGTGACGTTCTGTCCGGTGAGCAAGGCAGGCGCCGTCGCGAATCCGGATACGGTGACGGTCGATTTGGCGTCGCACACGGCGGCGTGATTGGGTGTAGTTTGTCATCCTGAGGAACGCGCTGTTTGCGTTCTGAAGGATCTATGTGTGGTGTATCAACAGGTTGTTCCGGTCGAGACCGGAACGGGCAG
>Ga0070730_10006021_pt1 | contig 10402 bp, 9 predicted proteins | sample Coa_R1_3_FD_66447 | JGI IMG/M metagenome (GOLD analysis project Ga0070730, IMG submission 66447) | Surface soil microbial communities from Centralia Pennsylvania, which are recovering from an underground coalmine fire - Coalmine... | ecosystem: Environmental > Terrestrial > Soil > Unclassified ... | reverse complement strand
TCGCGCTGGTGGACGAGCGCGAGCAGCTGTCGGATGAGCCGGCACAGAGAGTCGTTGACCCTCGCGGCGTTCTCGATGTGAAGGACGAGTCGGGGCACCGCTCCGGGGCGGTCCATCTCCGTTGCCAAGCGCTCCAGAATCTCCCCGGTCGTCCTTCCATCGCAATCGAGTCGGATGCTTCGATGCATGGAGTGCGGATTCTACCCGGGGAGGAATCGGGATTCAAGATCTTAAGAACGTCGATTAAGGGAGCCGCTTCGGAGGTCGCCGTCGGCGCAGTCCGGAGTCCGCCGGCGGGAGCGGAGTGCGGCGGGTGCTCTTTTTCAACTCGCGCTCGGCAACGGCCATGTCTCCGTTGTCCAGGCGGTCGAGGTCGTCCAGGAGGTCCGCGGCGGTGCGGTAGCGCAGGAGGGGCTCCCGGAACGTGAGCTTGGTGAAGACGGCGTCGAAGCCGCGCGACAGGCCCGGAACGCGCACGCTGAGCGGGACGGGGCGGCTCTCCAGGTGCCGACGCCGGATTTCGTCGGCCGTCGGGGCGGCGAAGGGCTGGCTTCCGGACAGCATGAAGTACCACAGAACGCCGCAGGCGTAGAGGTCGGTGCCCGGAGACGGCTGGGAGCGCTGGCGCTCGGGCGCCAGGTACAGCTGGAGCTCGGCGGAGCCGGTGTCGGCGCGAGCGGGGGCGAGGCCGAAGTCGGTGATCTTGAGCTCGCGTGAATCGCTGATGATGACGTTGCGGGCTTTCAGGTTGCCGTGGGGAGCGCCGCGCGCGTGAGCGGATCCCAGGCCGGCCGCGATCTGCTTGAGGATCTGGATCGCGTCCTCCGGCGGCAGTCGGACGCTGCCGACGACGTGGTCATAGAGGGGAATCCCCTCGACGAATTCGCTGACGATGCAGGGGGCGCCGTTCCAGGTCGCGATGCGCAGCGTTCGGGTGACATTCGGGTGCAGGACGGTGACGGCGCGCCGGACCAAGCCGCACGGAGGGCGCTTGTCCCTCAGGACCTTGAGGGCGACCTCCTGCCGCAGGGTCTCGTGGAAGGCCCGGAAGACGGTCCCGTTGGGGCCGCTGCCGATCTCCTCTCGGATGGTGAGCGGAAGGGCGGGAGCCGCCGGCTCGGCTGGCGGCGCTTCGAGACGGCGCCCGCATTCGGGGCACTCGTAGCCCTGGTCATGCACGGCGTTGAAGCGGTACCCGCAGCCGTGGCACTCGACCACGCGCTTGCCCTGCTGGGCGAGGAGTTCGGCGACCTGGGCCGGCGAGATGACGTTCCGCTCAACGAGGATCTCGCCCAGGTAGCGGTGGATGTTCTGGGTCGCCAGGCGAGTCTTGACGGCGTAGGCGTCGAGGATCTGGGTGTCGCTGGCGAGTCCGCGCTGGATCAGGAGCTCGCCGAAGGGGGGCGAAGAAGGCGTCGACTCGAGGGACAGGCGCAGGAGCTCATCCGCTTCCTGAGGGGTGAGGAAGCCCTGTTCGACGAAGATCCGGTCGAGCGGGACGCAGGAGGAGCGCCGGCTTTCGATGCAGACGCAAAGCTGGGTACCGGTGAGGTATTTCTTCTGGACGGCGATCCGAGCCAGTCGCCGTTCGCGCTCCGAGAGCATGTCCTATCCCCGCACAACGAACGGCTCGCCCCCGGTCGCTGAACTGGGGGCAATATAGAATTCCCTCCGCCGCGAGTACAACAAAATTCCGACTCGAGCAAACCGCCCGGGCCGGACGTCCCCGGGGAGGGGCGGCGGCTCTTTCGGACCGCTTCCTTGACAAGCGCAAACGGGCCACCATAATATGGGTACTTATGTGGAGAGCCTGGGGGATCGCCCTTCTTCTTCTGTCGCCGCAGGATCTGGGCGTCCGCATCACGGCCCCCGAACACGAGATTGCCTTCCGGCCGCCCTCCGGATGGGTCCGGCACATCGGCCTGGGGTCCACCGTTGCCAAATTCCGCCAGCCTGGGGAGATGCAGACCCCCGCGGAGCTCCTGGTCTCCCATCTGAGCAGCTCCAATCCCACGCCGCTGGAGGTCTTCAAGCGCCAGGCCCGCGAGAACATCAAGGAGAAGTATGCCGGGTCGAAGATTCTGGAGGAGAAGGATCTCAAGCTCGGGGGGAAGGCCGCCTATCGCATCGTCTTCTCCCATGCCGATCTCGTCTATCTGAAGACCGTCGTCCATCGCTCGAACCTGGAGTACTACATGCTGGACGCGTCCTTTCCTCCCGATCAGGCGGACAAGCTCAAGCCGCTCGTGGAAGCGTCGATCTCGACCTTCGAGATCGTCCCCGCCGAGCTGACCCTCGACGAGCGCGCCGCCGAGAGCCGCGCCATGGTCCTGCTGAAGGAGGCCAGGGTCGATCCCGCCCTCCTGGGCGAGCACTGGTTCAGCATCCACCTGACGGGCCGGAAGGTGGGCCACATGCGCCTCCGGGTGACTCAATCCAAGGGAAGCTACGAGTTCGAGTCGGAGGTGCGAAGCGAGTTCGGGGAGGGCAGCTCGAACGCGACCGCCTCCCATGGAAGCTTCTCGCCCGACGGGCGCATCCAGAAACTCGAGACCGAAGAAGCCAAGATCAGTCCCAAGCAGAAGTGGACCTTCAAGGCGACGGCCTCGATCGACGGCGGGCAGGCGCGGATCAGCCGCGACGTCAACGGCGTCGTCGAAGAGCGGACGGTGCCGGTCGAACCGGGCGTTCTTTTCAGCGACGTGGCCGAGATCCTGCGGCCCCTGCTTGTCAGCGCGGGGAAAGGCATCTACCTCTTCAAGGTGCTCTCGCCGTACTCGGACGAATGGGGGCCGGAGACGGTCGAAGTCAGCGGCCTCGAGAACATCGAGCTTTACGGCAAGCCCACGGACTGCTTCATCGTGCAGACCAGCGTCGGCGTGCGCCGCAAGACGACGTATACGTACCTGCCCGACCGGAGCCTGTACCGGGTGGGCGGACCCAAGGACATGTATTCCGTCCGCGCCTCGACCAAGGACGAAGCGCTGAAGCCCTAGGGGACGGCGGCGGAGGGACCGCCGCGTCCGAGAGAGAGGGGGGGTCGTGCTGACCATCGCTGCCTGTCTTCTGCTTTCCGGCATTGCCGATCTCGAGGACCTTGCGAGGAACCGGGACGTTCAGTGGACGTGCGAGGCGTCGACCGGGCGTCACACGCTTCGCGCGGGCCGAACGTCGATCATCTTCCTTCCCGGGCTTTCCTCCGCTCTCGTCAACAACGCGCCGTTCGCGCTGAGCAGCCCGGTCAGCGTCGAAAGCGGCCGCATCAAGCTTCCTCCCGAACTGGCGCGGATGGTCGAGATGGCCCCGCCGAGGCGGTCGGCGGCCCTGGCCAAGACGCTGCCTTCCTCGGCTCCTCTGGCGCCGGTCAAGGACGCGGAGCCGAGCCCCCGCGCCGGCACGCTGCTCGCCGGCACGGTCATCGCGATCGATCCGGGACACGGTGGAATGCACACCGGCGGCAAGGGCAACAACGGGCTCCTGGAAAAGGACATCAACCTGGGAGTCGCCCTCCATCTGCAGGAGTACCTGCAGTCGTGGGGAGCGCAGGTGGTGATGACCCGTCAGAACGACCGCCATTTCGACCCCAACGTGGACGACGACCTGGACGCCCGGGTTCGGATCGTGAATGCCCGGAATCCGGATCTCTTCCTGTCGATCCACACGAACTACGTGCCGGCCTCCGGACCCCGGGGCTTCGAGGTCTGGGTTCCCCGCTGCAGCGGCGCGCGCGACCGGAACAGCCGCGCCTTGGCGACCTTCCTCCGCGACGAGCTGGGGGGCGTCTGGGGCGCCGACGAGGATCGGGGGACCAAGGACGAGCACAATCTCCGGGTGCTGAAGGGCACGCACTGCCCGGCGGCTCTCATCGAACTGGAGTTCGTCTCCAATCCTGGCGTCGAGCGGATGCTGGGCCAGCCCGGCAAGCAGCGGGAACTGGCCCGAGCAATCGCCGAAGCGGCGCGGAAGTGGCTCGGCCGCTAGCTTTGTTGTAAAAGCAAGGCCGGTCCCTATAATACGGCACAACATGCGACCGTTCACCTGGCCGGCCCTCCTTCTCCTGGCGGCTTGCGGCGGACCCGAACCCAATCTCCGCAGTCAGGATCCGTACGAGCGCTTCCTCGGCGAACGAGAGCTTCTGGAGCGCAATGATGCGGCCACCATGGGCGAGATCGTCAACCTCCTGGAGGACCCGCACTTCCTGGTGGTGGTGGGCGCGATCGAGCTTCTGGCCCACCAGAAACGTCCGGAGTTCCTCCAGCACATCGCCCCGAAACTGAAGCACCCGCACCCGCTGGTCCGCGAGACGGCCTGCGCCGCGATTGCCACCATCCACAGTCCCGACGGGGTGCCCCTCCTGATCGAGACGCTCAAGGATTCCGATCCTGCGGTCCGCCGCGCCGCCCTGAAGGCCCTGGCGCAGTTCCCGGAGGTTCCACAAACTCAGGCGGCCCTGATCGAGGCGGTCGCGGACAAGGACATCAGCGTCTCGTACATGGCGCACCGGCTGCTCTCGGAAAGGACCGGGAAGACGGGCGTTCCCCGATCGCGGGAGGCCTGGACCGAGGCGCTCAAATGAAGGCCCACCTGGCCCCAGGCCGCGTGGACTATGACGGCAGTCAGATCCACTCGCTCTGGGCCTATCGGACCTACGGGGTGCAGGGGGACTCCATCGTCGCTTTCCAGGGGGCCTGCGAGATCCCGTTCTCCAACATGGTGGACCTGGAGGACGTTCGGGCGAAATCCCGCATCGCCAGCCCCCTCATGCTGCACTTCATTTGCGAGCATTTCGACCTGGATCTGGAGAAGGCGGTGCTTCGGCAGAGGCTCTTGGCGGCCATCGTCCGCGACGAACTCGGCGGCGAAGTGCGGCGCGACGGGGACGACCTCTTCCTGGGGCCCGGCAAGCTGTCCATTTCGATCGCGACGCTGACCCCGGTCTCGTCGAAGATCCACTTCGGGATCAACATCCGACGCGAGCTCCACGTGAACGTGGAGACGCGCGGCCTGGAGGACCTCCGCGTGGACCCGACCGAGCTGGCGGGGCGCGTCCTGACGCAGTACGCGGCGCAGATCGACGGCATTCATGACGCCCGCACCCGGGTGCGCGGAGTCCCATGAGGAAGATTCCGGACCCCAGGGCCCCGAGCCGGACCCGGAGGGAAGGGGTCGCCCTCCCGCCATGAACGGCAGGAAATGGCTCATTCATGCCCTGCGCATCGTCATCACCATCGCGGCGGCGGTGATCGTCGTGCGCATGATCCGCTGGCACGACTATTGGATCTTGACCGATCCGTCGCTCGACAGACCCAGCTATCACGACGGGACCTCCATCGCCTCGGCGGGCTTCGTCTCCGGTCACACCTGGCGCGTCACCTGGGCGGACGGCCGGGAAACGCTGGTCCTGGATCTCCAGAGGCGGGAGGGCTTCCTCACCCTGTTCGGGCGGATCCACAAGCCCCTGTATTTCGCGATGCTGGGCGCGCTTCTGGTTCCGTTCTTCTGTCTGGCTGGCCGCTGGTGGCTGCTGCTCCGGGGTCAGGGATTCCAGGTCCCGCTGAGCCGGGTCTTCTTCGTGACCTACGCCGGAGCCTTCTTCAACAACTTCCTTCCCGGCTCCGTCGGTGGCGACCTCACGAAGGCCATCCTGGCGGCCTCAGGAGAGGAGCGCAAGGCGGCGGTGGCCGGGACGGTCATCCTCGACCGGGTGGTCGGCCTGTCGGTGATGATCGTGCTGGGGGCCGTCAGCCTGACGCCCCAGCTGGGATTCTACTGGTCCCCTGCGGGGGACCGCCGGCTGGTCCTTCTCATCTACGGCCTTCTGGGGGCGATGATCCTGGGGTATCTCGTCTACTTCAGCCCGCCCTTTCGACGCCTGCTGGGGCTTCTGCCGTTCAAGAAGACCGTCGCCGAATTGGACGAGGTGTTCCGGTCGGCGCGCGAGAAGAAGGCGGTCGTGACGCAGGCGGCGGGCCTGTCGCTGGTCGCGCAGGCCGCGGGCATTCTGTGCATCTTCGGCCTGGCCCGTTCCATGGGCATCCCGAACCTCTCGGTGGTGCAATTCTTCATTTTCGAGCCGATCATCTTCATCGTGACCGCCCTGCCGATCTCGATGGGGGGCTGGGGCGTCCAGGAATACGTCTATCAGCGGCTGTTCGGCGACTTCGGGGGCATGGACCCCAACCACGCCATCGCGCTGTCGGTCCTCTACAAGCTGACGCTGATCCTGATCTCCATCCCCGGGGGATTGCTCTTCGCGCTGGGCGCGGCGCGGCGTCGGTCGATTCCGGGCGCCGTCCCGTGATCGGAGGTTTTGAGTGTCTTTTTGGGGGGCTCCTGTATAATTTCCGGAGTTCCCTCCCGGACGGATCGGCAGTGGTACAGATCGCGAGCGTCGGATGGCAGTGAAGACCTGGGGCGATTTCGAGATCAATTTTGAACGCCTCCTCGGCCGGGGCGGCATGGGCGCCGTCTACATGGGCCGCCAGATCTCGCTCGATCGACCCGCGGCCATCAAGATCCTCAAGAGCGACCTCACCTCCAATCCCGAGTTCGTCAAGCGCTTCAACCGCGAGGCCGCCCTTCTGGCCCGCATCGTCGACAACCACGTCGTGCAGATCTTCGGTGCCGGCGAGGCCGAGGGACAGCATTACTACGCGATGGAGTACGTCGAGGGCGAGGACTACGCCTCCAAGGTCAAGAAGGGCCACAAGTTCACCCTGGAGGAGGTCCTCAAAGTCGGGGAGTCCGTCGGCATCGCCCTGCAGATGGCCTGGCGGCACCGGATCGTCCACCGCGACATCAAGCCGTCGAACATCCTCCTCACCAAAGACAACGAAACCAAGGTGATGGACTTCGGCCTGGCCAAGAACCCGGAGTCGGACCTGACCGCCTCCGAGGTCATCATGGGCACCGCGAAGTACATGTCCCCCGAGCAGGCGACCGGCGGCGCCTGCGACATCCGGAGCGACCTTTATTCCCTGGGCGTGGTGCTCTACGAGCTGGCCGCGGGCCAGCCGCCGTTCACCGGCGAGGGCGCAACCGCGATCATGTACCAGCACGTCCACAAGCAGCCCACGCCGCCGCGCCAGATCAATCCCTCCATCCCGGTCCCCGTCGAGGCGATGATCCTCCGGCTGATGGCCAAGGATCCGGAAGCCCGCTATCCGAGCCCCGACGCCCTCATTTCCGCGATCCGGGGGATCCAGGACGGGGTGACCCCCGACGAGAAGTCGACCCTCTACAACGAGACCATCCGGCTGGAGGATGCCAAGCAGAGAACCGGGGTCGGGCCCAAGTCGGCGGCGACCGCGCCGATGCCCGAGGCGCCCAGGCCTGGTTCCGGGGGACTGGTGGCGGGATTGGCGGCCGCTGCTCTCGTCCTGGGGGTGGGCGGCTACTTCCTCTTCAAGACGATGCATCCCGACGCCTCCAGTCTGGCGTCGCTCGACAAAGGCGCTCCCGTCGACAAGCCGGAGCTGAAGAGGCCCGATCCTCCGGCGCTCGACCCCCCGCAGAAGCCGCCGGACCCCGCGCCGGTCCCCAACCTCAATCCGAACCCGCTCCCCGCTCCGGCCGCCCCTTGGGAAGAGTCCCGCCGTCGGGGACTTGAGGCCTTCGGTGCCCGGCAATGGTCGATGGCCTTCACCCAGCTCGAGGAGGCGGAACGCTTGGGGGCCAAGGACGTGGCGGACAAGAAGCTCCAGGCCCGCGCGAACCAGGAGATCGAGAAGGGCGAAGCCGAGACCGACGAAGAAGCGGCGCTTCAGCACTTCGAAGCGGCCCGCAAGTTCGTCGACGACGAGGCGCTGCGCCTGCGGATCAAGTCGGTCTCCTTCCGCCGCTGGCGCAAGAGCGCCGAGAAGAGCGAGGGCGGCGACTGGTTCAAGGCGGCCGAGGACTGGAAGCGGGCGGTGGAAGTCGCCGACGAGGTCCAGATCGAGGAGGCCCGGGAGCGGCAGAAGTTCTGCGCGACGTTCGCCGAGGCTGTGAGTTCTCGGACGAGCAAGAACTGGCCGCGCGCTCTGGAGCTCTACAAGGAACTGGCGAAGAATCCGCGCGGACAGTCGGTGACGATCGAGCTGGAGATCAAGCGGGCCGAGACGGAACTGGCGGCCGCGGCGGAGACGCTGGCCCGGGATGCGCGACGGGAGTACGACGGACTGCTGGAGCAGGGGCGGGCGCTCATGAAACGCGCCTTGTGGGCCGAAGCCAAGGCGGTCTACGACCGGGCGTCGGGCGCCCAGTTCAAAGAATTCCCCCACGACGAGCTCCTGCTCCGCCGGGAAGAGGTGGGCCTGGCCCTCGCCGCGCCCCCGGGGATGATCTATGTGCCCGGAGGCAAGTTCGTGATGGGCGGAGGGACCTCGGTCGACGGCCCCGAGGGCGAGGCGACCGTCTCCCCGTTCTACATCGACGACCGCGAGGTGCGCGTGGCGGACTACGCGGAGTTCGTGAAGGCCCTCGACAGTTTCGGTCATACCCCCGCCTGCCTCAAGGAGGAGCCGCCGAACAAGAAGCACGTCCCGGCGGACTGGGAATCGCAGAAGGCGGAGGACGCCGTGGTCGGCGTCGACTGGTGGGACGCGGCCAGCTACGCGGCTTGGCGCAAGAAGCGCCTCCCGAGCGAAGCGGAGTGGGAGCGGGCCGCGGGATTTGATCCCAGCGGCCGCCGGCTCTATCCGTGGGGTGCGAAGTACCAGAAGGAGGCCGGGAAGAGCTACCTCGGCATCGACGGGATGGGCTCGGGCGTAATCGAGTGGACGGCGGACTGGTTTCAGCGCTATCCTTGGAGCAAGTCCGAGCATCCGGATTACGGGGAGAAGAGAAAAGTGGTCCGCGGCGGCGTGCTGCTCATCGAGGACGCGCCCGAGAGCACCAAAGTCACGCACCGCTTCTGGTATCTCCCGATGTACCGGGGCCGCAAGGTCGGATTTCGCTGCGTGCAGGATATGCCCGAAAAGTGAGCTTGGAGGAAGGATGAAGAAACTTGGGTGGGTCGTGCTGGCCGCGCTGTCGTACTCCTCGATGCCCGGTTGCGGCGGCGTCTCGAAGCAGGAGCTGGACTCCGTGAAGGCCGAACTCCTGGCGCACGACGAGCAGGTCAAATCGCAGCTGAAGACGGAACTCACGGGCATTGACCAGAAGTACGTCACGGTGCAGCAGCTGCAGCTCAAGGTCGAAAAGCAGCTCGAGGATCTGGCCAAGCTTCAGAAGGATCTGACGGAACTGGCCAAGAGCGTGGATGATCGCGCGAACGTCGCGACGGGCAACGCGCTCAAATCGCTGCAGTTCGAGGAGAAGCTCATGTCCGAGCGGCTGGCGGAGCTCCGGTCGCTGATCGAGGAGCTGAAGAAGAAATAGCGTGCGACAGCCCGACGCGAGGGATGCGGCCTGGATTCTCGTCCTGGCCCTCCTCGCGATCCTGGGAATCCGGATCCTGGGACTACCCCCCGTCCTGGCCGGCGCGCTCCAGCAGACGGCGTTCTTCGGGGCGCCGCTCCTCTACGCGCGCGGGACGGGACTGAACCCCCTTGCGGCCAGCGGCTTCCTTCCGCTTGGTGTGCGGCGGACGGCTCTCGTTCTTTTGGCGTCGCTCGGGAGCCTGTGGCTCCTCTACGGGCTGTCCAAGGTGGAGACCGACCTTCTCCGGATCGCGGGATTTGCCCAGCAGGCCCGTGCCGAGGAGCAGGAGCTGGAGCGCGGCCTGGAAACGGCCCGGGAGAAGGTTCCGATTCCGGTGTTCGTGGCGCTCGTCGTCGTGGCGCCGCTCTGTGAGGAAAGTTTCTTTCGCGGAATCCTCTTTCGCGGTCTTCAGGCCCGATTCGGCCTGGCGCTCGCGGTCGGGGTTAGCTCCGTCCTCTTTTCTGCGGCCCACTCGACCCTCGTCCAGAAGGGCATGACGATCTTCCTGGGCGCCTACTTCGCCGTCCTGGTCCACGTGACGGGAAGTCTCTGGGCGGGAATTCTCGCGCACGCCTTCAACAACTTCGCGGTGGTGACGCTGACGTGGATGTACGGCGCCGAGCTTAAGGACCTGCCGATCCCGTGGTGGATGCTCGTGCTCTCGGCGCTCGTCTTCGGCCTGGCCATGAGCGGCCTGGCGCTCGAACGCGGCGCACCGCGGTCGGGGAGGCCGGTCTCCGGGAGCGCTTGACGTGCAGCAGCTTCCGGATGCCTGAGAGGGGCCGTCACTCCGAGGAGCATCGGCTCTGGTGGATCGCGTAGGCCGTTCTCTCCCTCTCGTCGGCGGGGCTGACGGGTGGCGGGATCCCCAGGGAAGCCAAGGGGCGGGAAGGAACGGTGGCCCGCCTCCGGGTTCTGGAAACCTCGGGTGCCCGCGACCATCGACCGGCCCTTCCACGAGGCGCGCGATCTTGGTGAAGCCGTCGCCTCCGCGAAACTC
>Ga0070730_10006020_pt1 | contig 10403 bp, 13 predicted proteins | sample Coa_R1_3_FD_66447 | JGI IMG/M metagenome (GOLD analysis project Ga0070730, IMG submission 66447) | Surface soil microbial communities from Centralia Pennsylvania, which are recovering from an underground coalmine fire - Coalmine... | ecosystem: Environmental > Terrestrial > Soil > Unclassified ... | reverse complement strand
TTTCCAAAGATGCCAGAAGGAGAATGTTGAGAAGGAAGTCCAAATGAATACGACCGAACAACAGACCGGGGGAATCCGGCATTGGCTCTCGCGTTTGCGTTCGTACTTTTTTTGGGACCCGCTGATCTGGATCTACACTGGAATTCTCGGAAGCCTTTCCTTGCTCTCTTCTTTTTTTGACCGCGATGGACAAATTCAGCATGGTTTTGCCCGCCTGTGGTCACGGGCGATTCTAGGAACAATCGGGGCTCCGATCCATGTAGAAGGGCTGGAAAAGATCGATACCAGCCGTGCTCATGTCTATGTGGTCAATCATCTTTCGGCGCTCGATATCCCTGTGATCTATACCAGGCTGCCTTTTCAATTCAGAATTCTGGCCAAGAGAGAGCTTTTTCGTTATCCGTTCATGGGGTGGCATCTGAGCCGATCCGGTCAAATTCCAGTGGACGCGGAGAATATCCGCATGTCGCTGCGCGGTTTGCATCGGGGCGTTGAGGCATTAAAAAACAAAATGCCGATTGTGGTGTTTCCGGAAGGTGGACGCTCCGAGAGCGGGCATTTGAAGGAATTTATGGGCGGAGCTTTCTATCTAGCCATCAAAGCGCAGGTGGATGTTGTTCCCATGGCGCTGATCGGTACCTTCGAGACGTTACCGATGAGTACCTGGCACATCAAGCCACGCCCTCTTTCCCTGATTGTGGGCAAACCAATTTCAACCGAAGGCATGAAGGTCCGTGACATGGAGGCGCTCAGTGAGAAGACACGTAATGTTGTTGCGGACCTCTATTATTCACGATCTTCCCTTCCTGATCTGAGAAAGGAATATGTCGAAAAGTAGAGAAGGTGAGTCATACATTGACTTCAGGGAACTTAAAGGATTTGACAACCTTATAGGTCTGCTCACACACTGAATCAGTGAAACCAAAGATTGCAATCCCTGAGCCTTGTTCTTATGACCGCGCTTATAGCGACCGCGCTCTGCCTTCGTACCTCCAGGCGGTGCAAGACGCTGGCGGAGAAGCAGTGGTTGTTTCTCTGGAATGGCCTCCGGACGAAATTGCCCGTCGTATCAATGAATGTTCAGCCGTGCTGCTTACGGGAAGCACGGCAGATGTAGACCCGCAAAAATATGGCGCTGAGCGGGACGCAAAGACCGCGCCTTCCGACCCCTTGCGCGACACCGCCGATGAACTTCTTTTGCAGGATGCCTACAACATGCGTAAACCGATCTTGGGGATTTGCTATGGTTTGCAGACGCTGAATGTCTGGCGCACGGGCACGCTCGTCCAACATATCGAGTCTAAGGTGGAGCATTCGCCTGGACGCAAAGTTGGGATGGCACACCAGGTGGCGATTGAAGGAAACTCGCTTTTAGCACGAGAGATCGGTCAAAGTGAAGAAGAATCTTTAGTTGCGGTCAATTCCAGCCATCACCAGGCGGCCAAAGATCCGGGAGACGGTTTGCGGGTTGTGGCCCGCTGTCCGGAAGATGGTGTTATCGAAGCTCTTGAGGGCACCGATCCTGGGCATTATGTGTTAGCGGTCCAGTGGCATCCGGAAAAAGACTTTGCAAAGGATGTGCCGTCGCAACGGCTTTTTCAGGGTTTGGTGAAGGCAGCGGAGAAGTGGGACAGTTCATACCATAAGAGCAGCAGCCACTGAGTGAAAGTACAATAGGTCCTTGCGTAAGCACCCTAGCTTTCGTATCGTAATTTCATGCCGACGAGTGGAGTGTTGCTGTCATTAGAGAATCGAGTGGCAGTGGTAACTGGAGGTTCCAGAGGAATCGGCGCAGCGATTGTCAGGATGTTTCGGGCCTCGGGTGCGCGGGTGGTTTTCAATTATCAGCAGGCAAAGACAGAAGGCGACCGCTTGGCATCTGAATGTGGAGGTGGCAACGAATGTGTGGCTGTCCAGGCGGAGTTATCTTCTTCGGAGGCTGCCGCTCACTTGGTTCAGGCTGCAATCGACCGTTGTGGCAGGGTAGATATCCTGGTGGGAAATCACGGAGTCTGGCCGCCCCAAGACGTTCCAGTTGATCAGATGACCGATGAGCAGTGGCGCCGGACTCTGGCGGTGAACCTGGAAAGCATCTTTGGCCTGGTAAAAGCAGGCGTCGCGCAGATGAAAAAGCAACGTTCGGGCGGGCATATCGTCCTGATCAGTTCTACCGCGGGTCAGAGAGGCGAGGCCTTTCATTGCGATTACGCGGCCAGCAAGGGGGCGCTCATCAGCATGGTGAAAGGGCTCTCTACGGAGTTGGCGCGCGATGGTATCTACGTGAACTGTGTGGCTCCTGGCTGGGTGGATACCGAGATGGCGGCCCCCGCGATTCATGATCCGGAGATCAGCAAGCGTGTGTATAGCACGATTCCTCTGGGGCGCGTAGGTAAACCTGAGGAAGTTGCTGCCCCTGTGCTTTTCCTGTGTACGCCGCATGCAGGTTTCATCACTGGAGAGGTTTTGAACGTAAATGGCGGCGCGGTGCTGGTAGGATGAGGGAGAATTTGATAATTACGTAATTTTGCAATTGGGTAATTTTTGGATATGCCTATTTCGCAACTATCAACCGCTCTTTGTTGATGATAGGGAGCAACTGAGCCAAGCGTTTCAACATGAAAATCCTGATCACATTTTTGTTGTGGGCGAGTCTGGGTGCGCAGCAGTCGCCTCCGGTCAAATCCGGTGGAGAGGCTGCGGCAAACCAGCAGAAAGCCCGTGCCCTGATTGATCAGATGATCAGCACGCTTGGCGGCCAGAACTATCTGGCTCTTCAGGATTCCCACATCGAGGGCCGCACCGGGCGCTTCTATCATGGAACATCTGAGGGCGGCAGTGTGTATCAACGGTTTTGGCAGTGGCCCGACAAAGAACGGCTGGAATATACGAAGGCTCGCGACATCGTAAGCCTCTTTCTGGGAGAAAACGCTTACGAGACTACCTTCAGAGGCACACAGGTCCTGGATACCCAAAAAGACCAGGACCTGCATCGCTATATGCTGCGCCGGCATTACGCGCTGGAGATTGTTCTTCGCCAATGGCTGAACGACCCCGGCACCGCTTTGTTTTATGAAGGGCCATCCTTATCGGAAAACCATAGCGTTGAACGGGTAACCGTGATGACCTCCAAGGGTGAGGCGGTCACCCTGCTCATTGATTCAATAAGCCATCTGCCAGTGAAAAAGACATTCATCATCCGCGATCCGCAAACAAAAGACCGGGACGAGATCGACGAGGTCTACGACAACTGGAAGAAGATTGACGGGATCAATACGCCCTACAACACCCTGGTCACGTATAACGGCGAATTGTATCGGCAGTATTATGTGAACACCATCACCTTCAACAGTCATCTCGCGGATTCGCTCTTCGCTACGCCCAAGCTGGATTTCAATCCTAAGAAAAAGTAGTCCGGCCACGAACTGTTGTAAAAATACAACAGTACAGGTTGGTGGACAGGTGTAATCTGTTCATACAAAATCACTTGTCCTTTGAACAGACAATTCGGATACCGGCTGATTGCCAGGGGGTTGGTTTGCACAGTGGCGCTCCGGTACATCTGCGGATCATACCGGCACCAGCGGGCACAGGAATTGTTTTTCGCAGGGTAGATCTAGATGGGTTTGAAGTGGAGGCCATTGGCCGCAACGTCGCCAAGGTCAGCTACGCCACCAGCCTGCAAAAAAAAGGTGTTCTCATTTCCACCACTGAGCACTTGCTCTCTGCTTTTATCGGCATCGGTTTGGATAATGCAGTGGTCGAGTTGGATAACCTGGAGCTTCCTATCCTGGACGGCAGTGCCCAGCCTTTTGTCGACATGGTGCTCAAGGCCGGCCTGAAGCAGCAGCGCAAGCGGCGGTCGTATCTCAAGATCCTCAGCGAAGTCGAGGTGCGCGACGGGAAAAAATTCATCGCCGCGTATCCGGCCAACGGCTACTCAGTCGCTTACAAGATCAACTTTGCTTTTCCCATCGGCGAACAATCCTTTGAGGTTGATCTTTCCCGTGATCTTTATCACAAAGAGCTGGCGGCTGCCCGTACATTTGGGTTTCTCCACGAAGAGCAGGCGATGAAAAACATGGGGTTGATTCGTGGCGCCTCAGAAGAGAACGTAATCGTGCTCACGCGTGAAGGCATCAAGAATGGTCCGCTACGCTTTTCTGACGAGTTTGTCCGCCATAAGGTGCTGGATTTGATTGGGGACCTGGCGCTGCTGGGCAAACAGATTATCGGGCGCATCGTAGCCGATGGTGCAGGCCATGCCATGCACACCGCTCTGGTATCACGTCTGTTGAAGGATCGATCACTCTGGGAAGAGACAACCGAAATCGGTGAACCTGTGCCCGAGCAGATGGCGTTCAGCAGCCAGGATTCAACCAATTGAGAATCGTCGAAGCAGCAGCAATGCTACGAGTCGTCATGCATGTGCGGTCGCATTAATGAACATCGCTCCGTTGCTCAGAAGGCCGCGTTTTCCCATCCATTCTTCCAGTTCCTCTTTGGCGGCCACGGGCAAAACCTGAAAACGGATTCCTGCCCGGCCATCGGCTCCTGCCCAGGCGATCTCCCCCTTAATTTCAAGAGGCTTTTTAGAGCCCGGCAAAAGGAACCTGAGACGGGCGGCTCCGCCTTCATCCAGGCAGCGAACGCATTCAATAGAGATACCGCCTTCACTGATGTTGGTAATGCCGACGGGAAGCTCTGTTCCTGCATCCACGATAATCGTGCCAGTGGCATTCACCAGATAGCGGTGATAACGGCGGCGTTCGCGCATGATCAAGCCTTGGGCGGCGCGCACGCTACGGATCGTGCGATCCATGGCCAGCGGTTTATCAAGAACGAAGTTGGCGCCCATTTCAAATGCCTGCTGAATGGTCGTGGCTTGATTGATGAGCGCGAAGGCAATGCAGCTCTTGTTGGATTTACCCTTGCGCAGGTCGCGAAGCACTGCAGGCGCGTTGCGAACATCGCAATCCACCAGGACGCTATCATATTTGCGGCGCTTTAGAATGTGGCCGGCTTCTTCTGCATTGTGACAAACCTGCAGATCGATGTTCACAGTATCGAGGGCGCGACGAATGGTTTTCAAGACATCGGGATCGTTGCTGAGGAGAAGAGCTTGGAGGGCCATAAAAGAAGCTACAAGGTAACTGACTTTTGCGTGGACCGCTACGTGACTAACGTAATAAATCTGTGACCTCTTTGGTCATTAACAAAACCTAATTTGAACGCATGAAGCATATCGTTTATTTATCGCTCGGTTCGAATCTCGACGATCGTGCCGCCAACCTTGAAGAAGCTATTCGCCGACTAGAAGCGTTCGGAAAGATTACGGCAAAGTCATCGGTCTATGAAACCGAGCCGATGGAGGTGGAGAGCCAGCCCTGGTTCTTGAACTGCACGATTGCCATGGAAACGGGAATGATCGCTCATCAGCTTCTGGCAACGGCCTTAGCTATTGAGCAGAACATGGGCCGCCGCCGCATCCTGCCAAAGGGGCCGCGCACCATTGACATCGACATCCTTTTTTTTGACGACTCTGTAGAAGACAGTGAAACCTTAACGATTCCACATCCGTCGCTGCCTATGCGGCGATTTGTTTTGGAGCCGCTGGCTGAGATTGCTCCAGAGTTTCGGCATCCCGTTCTGAAGAAGACGGTGCGCGAGATGCTCGAATACTTACCGTCGCACACCGGCACGGTGCGCAAACTGAAACCAATCTGATTTACGATTCAGAGGTGGAGATCGCTGAGCTTGCAGAATTGCTGCGTCCCTTTGCTGAACTCAACCCTCAGCAACTCGCCGATACCTTGACGTATATCAATCTTCTCCAGAAGTGGAACTCACGTATCAACCTAACAGCGGTGCGCCGTCCGCAGGAGATGGTTACCCGGCATTTTGGAGAGTCATTCTTCGCTGCTCAAACACTGCTCGCCAAAGATTATGCAGGAACCATCCTCGACTTGGGTTCAGGGGCCGGATTTCCCGGCGTGCCTATGGCAATGTCAGCGGCTCGCGCCACGGTGACGTTGATTGAATCGAATGGGAAGAAGGCCGCATTCTTGAACGAAGTTATACGCATCCTGAAGCTACCGAATGTGGTGGTTTTCAGCAGGAGGGCGGAGGAGTACCCCAGCTCTTCCAGTTTGGTGGTCATGCGAGCAATTGAGCACTTTGAAGCTTCCCTGGTTCTTGCGTCCAGGCTGGTAGAACTGGAAGGGAGGCTGGCCGTGATGATCGGTGGCGCACAGGTCGATCGGGCCATCTCGCTGGTTCCACGATGCAGATGGGAGCAGCCGATACTTGTTCCAGCGAGCCAATCGCGCGTCCTGCTGATAGGTACCTTATGAGTAAACAGTGGGAGAGATCATGTCCGAGAGTCCCCTTTGTAACCTAAGCACCTCATTTCTGCACGCACTTGTGGGAGGAAGTTGATCATTTCAGGATTCCAGGAATCGAGATAGCAAATTGATTTGTTCTACGTAGAACAGTGGCCAAACCGAAGACCAAGGTTCCACGTGGAACACATTATCGTTGTACAATTCGTCAGGCTTCGCTAAAGTCGCATTTGTTCTAATCTGTTTTAACAAAATTATGGGACGCATAATTGCGGTGGCAAATCAAAAAGGCGGGGTTGGCAAAACAACAACTGCCATCAATTTGGCCGCCTCCTTTGCCGCCGCGGAAGTGAGATCCTTGCTCGTGGACTGCGACCCGCAGTCAAATTCAACCAGTGGATTGGGATTTCCTCGTGATCCCGAACGGATCAGCACCTATCATCTGCTTCTTGAGGATGCCAACGCCGAGCAGGCCATACAGCCAACGGAATTAGAGGGACTCAGTCTTATTCCTGCTCACAAGAACCTGATCGGGGCGAACATCGAATTAGTCGCTGCAGAGAGCCGTGAGTTCCGTTTGCGCAACGCGATGCAAAGCATCCGCGACAGGTTCGATTTCATCGTTCTGGATTGTCCGCCTGCTCTGGATTTGCTCACGTTAAATGCACTGGTGGCAGCGGATTCCGTATTGATCCCCATGCAAGCCGAGTACTTTGCCATGGAGGGCATCAGCGAGTTGCTGGACACGATAGAGCGGCTTCGGCAAAGCTTCAATCCTGCGTTGGAAGTTGAGGGTGTGGTGCTGACTATGTACGACGACCGCACCAACCTGGCCCAGCAAGTTACCCAGGAATTGCGGAGTTTTTTCAAAGACAAGCTCCTGGAGACTATTATTCCCCGCAATGTCCGTCTGGCGGAGGCCCCCAGCTACGGCAAGCCTGCGCTGCTCTACGACGTGCGTTCCCGGGGCGCTGAAAGCTATATCAAGCTGGCCAAAGAGCTGATGGGAAAGATGCCCTCCGCCGAATTGGTGGAGAAATTTTCCGATGCCGACAACGGCGGATAAAGGACTGAAGTAGAGATGAACGACAAACGCAAAGCACTGGGACGCGGACTCGACTCCCTGTTGCCTGGGAAGCCGAGTCCTCCTGCAAAGGTTGCGGCTACCCACGCGACCAATGAGATTCCTGTGGACCTGATTCACCCCAATCCATTCCAAACGCGTCGCAGCATCAGGGAAGAAGCTTTGAAGGAATTGGTGGAGTCCATCAAGGCAACCGGCGTGGTGCAGCCAGTGGTGGTGCGGCCTATCGCCAATGGAAGGTTTCAATTAGTAGCCGGAGAGCGCCGCTGGCTGGCATCGAAGAGTGCCGGCAAAGCCACAATTCCGGCAGTCGTACGAGAAGTTTCCGATGCCCAGGCATTGGAAATCACGATCATTGAAAACCTTCAACGCGAGGACCTGAATCCCGTGGAGCAGGCACGGGCCTTTGAACGGTTGAGTCGCGAGTTTGGATTGACACAGGAACAGATAGCGACCCGCACTGGAAAAGATCGTGCTTCCATTGCGAACTTCATCCGCCTGCTGAAGCTACCCAAGGACGTGCAAGAGTACCTGGAAAAAGGCGAGTTGAGCTTCGGACACGGCAAGGTCCTTTGCGCTTTAACGGGATTCCCCGATCAACTTGCCAAGGCGACCCAGGATGCCGTCGCCAAGAACCTCTCAGTGCGCCAGACGGAAGATCTGGTGGCTCAAATCCTGAACCCTGAAGGAGCAGACCGGAAAGAGAAAGCAGCCCGCGCCTTGGATCCAAATGTACGGGATGCTGCCCGCAGCCTGGAACGGTCTTTGGGTGTGAAAGTGGAAATTCAAGACCGCAAAGGTAAGGGAAAAATCATTCTGAAATACGCTTCGCTCGAAGACTTTGACCGCATCGTAGAATCACTCACTACACGTTAAAGGTTCACGCCTGCTTCGACGACCGCGCCCAAGCTCCGCTATCTGTTGGGCTGTGACGGCGCAAATATAGTAGATGTTTTAATATATCACTAAAAAGGCCATGAGAAGCCGCTGTCAGTGCCGAATGCCTGTCCAGTTTTCGGCAATCACGATGGAGTTGCCGGGGTTGGCGGGATCGTACTTGATGGAAGCCGGTAAACCGATACGACAGGAATGCAGGTCCACCAGATGACGCAGGTGGGTAATGTCCTGCGAAGCCTCGTAGCTTACGCCGGCGACGTCATACTGATAGATAAGCAATTGCATTTCGCCGGAACCGTTCACATTCAGGTGGCTCACATCAATTACGGTTCCATCCGTAATACGACCGCCCTCGCTGATCCGAGAACGGCGCTCGCGTTCGCGCTGCTCCGGCGTCTTGCGCCGGCGCCGAGTCCACACACCGGCAGCAAGAGCGAATGCCGCGGCTGCGATAGCGATGAAAGGATATAGACGAAGTGCTGCGTTCATAGTTACGCCTCAACAATCGAAGCGCTCGGCTAAAAGCGGTAAATCCAGAATAGAACAATTTGAGTGATTTCGGAAATCGAGAGGAAACCTTATGTCGATAACCGGCGTGTGCATCGCTGTGCATAGTGGGAAACAAAACTCCTACCGCGGATTACGCGGATGCACGCGGATTGCGGCTGGATGAGCAAACCGCCCAACATTCCTCAGTTGTCATCCACAACCGAATTCTTCAATGAGCCAATGCCCTGAATCGACACATCAACCGAGTCACCCGCTACCAGCGGGCCTACGCCGGCAGGCGTTCCGGTACAGATGAGATCGCCGGGAAATAGTGTCATGATGCGGGAGATGTAGCGGATTACAACATCAAGTGGAAAGATGAAATCCTTGGTATTGCCCGACTGCCTTACTGCTCCGTTGACGCGCGTCTCCAGGCCCACTCCGCGCCACGGATCAATCTCGTCGGTAACAAGCGGACCTATGGGACAAAACGTGTCAAAGCCTTTGGCGCGCGTCCATTGGCCATCTGATTTCTGGAAATCGCGGGCAGTCACGTCGTTGGCGCAGGTGTATCCAAGAATGAAGGGACGCACGTCCTGGCTATCGGCTAGGTTACGGCAGCTTTTCTTGATGACGACGGCCAGTTCACCCTCGAAATCCACGTGCTCTGAGATCCGGGGCCGGAGAATTTTCTCGTTCTGGGCGATGATCGACGAAGGAGGCTTGAAGAATATCAATGGCTCTTTAGGCGCATCATTTCCCAATTCTTTGGCATGGTCGAGATAATTGCGCCCAACGCAGACAATTTTGGAAGGACGAACCGGCGCCAGCACATGAATCGAAGCCAGCGGTTGAGCGGCAGTTTTTTGGGGATGGAGTAGGTCTGGAAGTCCATCGTCGCTTGCCGGCAGCAAACTGGTAATCTGCTCCGCTCCAGCAACGCCTTCAATCAATCCGAACTGAGCACCTTGAGAAGAGGCAAAACGGCAATATTTCATTCGTCGAATCTCCGCATTTGTGTTGTTGCTATCGCGGTCAAAGAACTAGCGGCTACTGTCGGGGAACGCTTTCCGAGGTCTCCTGGGAGCGAGCGCTCTCGTTCCCGCGCAAGTCTACCGCCGATACTGAATAGAAATACTTTGTGCCTGGCTGCACCGCAGTATCACGGGAAGCAGGCGTTTTGACCAGGTCAGAATTGATTTTCGCCGACTGCTGACCCTCAATCCGCCGATAAATGTTGTAACCAGCGAAATCCGGTTCGGTATTGGGGGTCCAGGTCAGGTCGATAAAGGCTTGCTGGGAAACTCCGGAAAAGACGGCTTGCAGGCCAGTGGGCACGTCCGGCGGAAAGACGTCTTTTGTGATCACCGCGATTACAGACGAGTCCTCTCCTTCAACCACGCCTTTGTACTTTTCGTCCTGCTCCCAAGAGGTAATGGGCGTAATCCAATATTGATATTTCTTTTCCCATTCGACGCCCTTATCGATAACTGCCATCGCCTCATTCCGGCGCTCGGCTCAGAAACAACTACTGGTTGATTGGAGCCCTCACCTTCTAGGCGGCGCATGATCCTGTATCCGTAGCGAATGGCTAG
>Ga0070730_10006019_pt1 | contig 10403 bp, 8 predicted proteins | sample Coa_R1_3_FD_66447 | JGI IMG/M metagenome (GOLD analysis project Ga0070730, IMG submission 66447) | Surface soil microbial communities from Centralia Pennsylvania, which are recovering from an underground coalmine fire - Coalmine... | ecosystem: Environmental > Terrestrial > Soil > Unclassified ... | reverse complement strand
GCGATAACGACCCGGCGCGGTTTCTGGCCTACCTCGTGGCGGCTTTGCAGACGATTGCGCCTGACGTGGGCAAAGGGGCCTTGGGCGTGCTGCAATCGCCTCAGCCACCGGCGATCGAATTGATACTGACGACCATGCTGAATGACATCACGGCCCTGCCAGACGAGTTCGTGCTGGTGCTCGACGACTACCACGTGATTGATGCCAAACCGGTCGACCAGGCCCTGGCCTTCCTGCTGGAACACCTGCCGCCCCAGATGCACCTGGTGATCGCCACCCGCCAGGATCCGGATCTGCCCCTGGCCCGCTACCGCGCCCGGGGACAACTCACCGAGCTGCGCGCCGCCGACTTGCGTTTTACGGCCGCGGAAGCGGCGGGATTTCTTAACCAGGTGATGGGCCTCAACCTGTCAGCCGAGGACGTGGCCGCCCTGGAGACCCGCACCGAAGGCTGGATTGCCGGCCTGCAATTGGCCGCCTTGGCTCTGCGCGGGCCAATCTCGACGGCGGGCCATCCGGACACCGGCAGCTTCATTCGATCGTTCACCGGCAGCCACCAATTTGTGCTGGACTATTTGGTCGAAGAAGTGCTGCTGCAGCAGCCCCCAGGCGTGCAGACTTTCTTGCTGCGCACATCGATCCTCGACCGGCTGTGCGGCCCGCTGTGCGAAGCGGTTCTGAGCGAACCCTCGGCTTCCGGGCAACAAACGCTGGAGGCTATGGAACACGCCAACCTGTTCATCATCCCGCTCGATAACGAGCGGCGCTGGTACCGCTATCACCATCTATTCGCGGATTTGCTGCGGCAGCGGTTGCGCCAGAGCTTCGCCGCCGCGACCGGGGAGGCGGACGCGCGCGTGAACGAATTGCACATCCGCGCCAGCCAGTGGTACGAAGAACATGGCCTGGATATTGAAGCTTTTCACCACGCGGCCGCCGCGAATGACATTGAGCGCGCCGAGCGCTTGATTGAGGGCCAGGGGATCCCCCTGCACTTGCGTGGCGCGGTGATGGCGATCCTGGACTGGCTGGCGTCGCTGCCGACGAGCGTGCTGGAGGCCAGGCCGTCATTGTGGTGGCGCTATGGCTCGCTGCTGCTGGTGAGCGGCCAAACGACGGGCGTGGACGAGAAACTACAGGCAGCCGAAGCCGCTCTCGCTCGGCAAGGCGCCGAGGCGGACGACAAGACCCAACTCCTGATCGGACGAATCGCCGCTGCCAGAGCGACTCTGGCGCTCACTCGATACCAGCCAGACATCATGTTGGCCCAATCGCGCCGCGCCCTGGAATATCTGCCCGCCAGCCGCCCGTCGCTGCGCGCGAACGCGAACTGGACGCTGGGGTACGCCTATTTTTTCCAGGGAGACCGGGCCGCGGCCCGCGGGCCTCTGGCGGAAGCCATAGCGCTCAGCCAGGCCTCCGGGGATATCTTCACCACCATCCTGGCAACCATCGGCCTGGGCAATATCCAAGAAGTCGAAAATCAGCTTTATCCGGCGGCCGAGACCTACCAACGCGTGCTGCAATTGGCCGGCAATCAGCCGCTGCAGATTGTCTACGAAGCACATCTTGGCCGGGCGCGCATCCTCTACGAATGGAACGATCTGGCGGCCGCTGAGCAGCACGGGCGGCAAAGCCTGCACCTGGCGCGGCAGTATGACCGGGTGATTGACCGCTTCATTATTTGCGAAGTGTTTCTGGCCCGCCTGAAGCTGGCCCAGGGCGATGTGGCCGGCGCGGCCGCGATCCTGGCCCAGGCCAACCAGACTGCCCGCCAGCAAAACTTTGTCTATCGACTCCCAGAAGTGGCAGCCGCGCAGGTGCTGACCTTGCTGCGCCAGGGCAACGTGGCCGCCGCCGGCGAGCTGGCGCAGGCGCACCAGCTGCCCGTCGCCCAGGCCCGGGTGCACCTGGCGCGGGGCGACACGGCCGCTGCCCAGGCGGCGCTGGAGCCGTGGCGCCAGGCGGTGGAGGCTAAGGATTGGAAGGATGAACGGCTCAAGCTGATGGTGCTGGAGGCTGTCATTCACCAGGCGCGCCGGGAAAAGGCCGCTGCCAGGCAGCGGCTGGGGCAGGCGCTGGCTCTGGCAGAGCCGGGCGGCTTCGTCCGCATCTTTGTCGACGAAGGTCTGCCGGTGGCGCAATTGACGGCCGAATTGGCTGCCGGCGGGTTCATGCCGGACTATACGGCGAAATTACTGGCGGCATTTGCAGCAGAGACACCGGCGAGCGGCGGCACAACACAGCTCCCCTCCGCCCCAGCGCTGGCCGAGCCATTGAGCCAGCGCGAGCTGGAAGTGCTGCAATTGATTGCGCAGGGCCTCTCGAATCAGGCGATTAGCGAGCGCCTGTTCCTGGCCTTGAGCACGGTTAAAGGGCACAATCAGATCATCTTCGAAAAACTAGGGGTTCAACGGCGCACCGAAGCCGTGGCCCGCGCCCGCGAGCTGGGACTGTTGTAACTGGTACGCGGATCAACCCCGAACACTACCCCCCAACCCTACTTAAGTAGCTATACGTACGAGCCCATGGTTGGCATACTCCTAACATGCCGAGCCGATGGCGCAGACAAGCATGATTGACCACGCCAGGAACGGTGGAATGTCAAACCCATTTTTCCCAGATACGGGGCCGGATCAGCCCACAGTCTATCAAGTGAGAATCAAGGGCCACCTGGGCCGCCAATGGTCGGACTGGTTTGGCGGCCTGACGATCACGCTGGAAGACAGCGGGGATACGCTCCTGACCGGCCCGGTGGCGGATCAGGCCGCGCTGCACGGATTGCTACGAAAGGTGCGTGATTTAGGAATGCCGTTGATTTCCGTCAATCACGCGGGTCGCGATGAGACCGATGGGGCAAGTTGGGAGAAACCAAAATGATGAATCAGATGGCAACAATGTCGACGCGTTTCAAGGCCAGGATCACCGGCGGCGTCTATTTGCTTTATTTTCTGACCGCTGTGCTCGGCAAGCTCATCACCGACCGCGGGCTGGTGGTCTATGGCAGCGCCGTCAGCCTGAGCTCGACAGCGGCTTATATCGCTGTGACCCTGCTCTTCTATTACCTGTTTAGGCCGGTGAACAAGAGCCTGGCTTTACTGGCGGCGCTCTTGAGCCTGCTGGGATGCGCCAACGACCTGCTTAGCCTTTTTCATCTCGCGCCGGTCCAGGTCAACAGCCTGGCGTTTTTCGGACCGTTTGACATTCTGATCGGCTACCTGATATTGAGGTCGACCTTCCTGCCCCGAATTCTGGGTGGTCTGATGGTGTTGGCTGGTTTGGGTTGGCTGATCTTTCTTGCGCTGCCGCCGGCCAACGGTCTGGTGGCCTATATTGAAGTCCTGGGTTTCGTCGCGGAAGCAGCACTGATGCTGTGGCTGCTCGTAATGGGCGTGAACGATCAACGCTGGGAGGCGCAAGCCACCCCGGCTGGGAAAGCCGAGCACCGCGTACCTGAAAGGGCCAACATCTAATGGCCACGACGCTGGAAGACCGTATCGAAACGCCTTTGGCGGGCCCGGCAGTCGATCCAGGCACACCGGCCGGATTGCCAAAACGGGGTGTCCAAATGAAAGCGATTGTGAATACAAGGTACGGGCCGCCAGACGTTTTGCAGCTGGCCGAGGTGGAGCGGCCGGCGCCCAAAGAGCATGAAGTCTTGATCAAAGTTGAGGCGGCCTCCGCCAATCCATTGGACATCGCTCGCGTGCGCGGGACGCCTTTCCTGCTGCGCGTCTTCCTGCGCATCTTCCTGCCCCGCTTTTCGGACGGCGTCCTTAGACCAAAGAGCCGGCTCGGCGCTGACGTGGCCGGGCGTGTGGAAGCGGTGGGGGCAGGCGTCACGCAGTTTCAGCCCGGTGACGAGGTGTTCGGCGATATTGGCGCGGGCGCGTTTGCCGAGTATGCGTGCGCGCCCGAGACCCGCCTGGCTTTGAAGCCAGCCCATATCTCCTTTGAGGCCGCGGCGGCCGCCCCAGTGACGGGCTTCACCGCGCTGCAGGGCCTGCGCGACAAAGGTCACATTCAGGCCGGGCAAAACGTATTGATCAACGGCGCCTCGGGCGGAGTCGGCACAATGGCGGTGCAGATGGCCAAATCCTTCGGGGCGGAAGTCACCGCCGTGTGCAGCACGCGGAATCTGGACCTGGTGCGCTCGATTGGCGCCGACCACGTCGTGGATTACACGCAACAAGACTTCGCCAAGACAGGGCAGCGGTATGACCTCATCTTTGATGCCGCGGCCAATCACTCGGCATCTGCTTATGAGCGTGCCCTAAGCGGTGGGGGAACTTGCGTGGTGGCTGGGTTTTCAAATCTGGCGCAAATGCCCCCCATGCTGCTGTTGGGGCCGCGGGTGTCAAAGGCCAGCGGCAAGAAAATCGGATTTATGGGGATCGCGAAACCCAACCCAGACGATTTGATGGTTATCCAAGAGATGCTGGAAACCGGCAAAGTGCTGCCGGTGATTGATCGAACTTACCCGTTGAGCCAGGTGCCCGAGGCGATCCGGTATCTGGAAGGCAAACACGCGCGGGGAAAAATCGTCATCAGCATCGGGCGATAACAAGACCTGGGCCAGGAAAATGGTTTGTCGGGCCCCAATCTCGGGGACGCCGCCGCGGAGGATCAGCATGCAAGCCATCACGTTCTCAAACTATGGATCAGCGGAAGTTCTTCGGCTCGTGCAGGCGGAAAAACCCACGCCCACGGACCATCAAGTGTTGGTCAGAGTTCACGCGGCGTCGGCCAATCCGCTGGACTGGCATCGCATGCGCGGCGCGCCGTTTATCGCCCGCCTGTCGGAGGGGCTTTTGAAGCCCCGAGACACCCGGCTGGGCGCTGACATCGCCGGGCGGGTGGAAGCGGTCGGCAGCCAGGTCACGGCGTTTCATCCGGGTGATGACGTGTTCGGGACATGCTCGGGCAGCTTGGCCGAATATGCCTGCGCCGGCGAAGATAGGCTGGCGCTAAAGCCGGCCAACCTATCGTTCGAGGCCGCCGCGGCTGTGCCGGTGGCCGCCTTCACCGCGCTGCAGGGCCTGCGCGACAAAGCGCACGTGCGGGCCGGCCAAAGCGTGTTGGTCAACGGCGCGGCGGGCGGCGTGGGCTCGTTTGCCGTGCAGATTGCCAAAGCGTATGGCGCGGAAGTCACCGGTGTGTGCAGCACCGGCAAGCTCGCCCTGGCGTACTCCATTGGCGCCGACCACGTCGTGGATTACACTCAGGAAGACTTCACCCGCAGCGGGCGGCAGTATGATGTCATCTACGACGCCGTGGGCAATCGCTCGGTTTCAGATTACAAGCGCGCTTTGAACCCGCAGGGGATTTGTGTGGTGGCCGGGTTCACCAGCCTGCCGCGCCTGTTCGAGCACATGGTCCTGGGGCCGCGCTTGTCGCGGACAGGCGGCAAGCAGGTGGGGCTGCAGGGCATGGCCGCCACGCCCAAGAACGATCTGCTGGCAATCAAGGCGCTGCTTGAAACGGGAAAAGTAGTGCCGGTGATCGACAGGTGTTACCCGCTGCGCGAGGCGGCTGAAGCCATCCGGTATCTTGAAGAGGGACATGCGCGCGGCAAAGTCATCGTCACCGCGGCCGGCGCCGACGACATGGCCCCGTAGACTGGATGAGCGCGCATGAAAGCGATTGTCTTGAGCAAGTTCGGACCGCCGGATGGTCTTCAGCTCAGAGAGGTCGCCAAACCGCTCCCCAAGGACAATGAAGTCCTGACCAAAATATACGCGACGACCGTCACGACCGCGGATTGTGAGCTTCGCAGCCTGAACATGCCGATTGCGCTGAGGCTGCCGATACGGATCTATTTGGGGCAAGGACATCATCCAGAGCGGACAGAAGCTGCTGATTAACGGCGCCGGTGGCAGCGTTGGGACGTTTGCGATACAGCTCGCTAAATCCTTCGAGGCCGACGTGACGGGCGTGGACAGCACTGAGAAATTGGATATGCTGCGCACGATCGGGGCCGACCAGGTTATCGATTACACGTGCAATGGGCGCTATCTTTTGGGCAACCCAGGATTGTCACATAGGATTCGCGCGCAGTGGTTATCCCCGAAGGTTGTCATTCGGGTGGCGCCCGATCCTTGAAGCGAAACGCGATGCTGGGGCAGCCGGGGCCAGCAGCGTCGCCGCTCTCCGCCGCAGCCATACGGCCCATTGCCTCGCCTTATAATTGAGTGATGGCGACGCCAATTTTGGCCACCAAGCTGTATGTCCCCCCACCCCGGCCCAAAGGTGTTCCCCGCCCCCACCTGATCGAGCAACTGAACATAGGCCTACAGACAGGCCATAAGTTGACCCTTATCTCGGCCCCGGCCGGCTTTGGCAAAACCACCTTGGTCAGCGAATGGGTCCATCCTTCACCCAGCCCCGCACGCAGGCGCGCTTGCGCGCACAGCGGCTGGGCGGGGTCCTTCAGCCTTCACTCAGCCCCGCACGCAGGCGCGCTTGCGCGCTCAGCGGCTGGGCGGGGTCCTTCGAGAGTGGCCTGGCTGTCACTGGACGAAGGGGATAACGACCCCACGCGCTTCCTGGTTTACGTCGTCGCGGCCGTGCAGACCATTGCCGCGAATTTGGGAGCAGCGGTAATGGGCGCTCTACAATCTCCGCAGCCGCCGCCAACCGAATCGATTCTGACCGCCCTGCTGAATGAAATCGCGCAACTCCCGGATGATTTCGTCCTGGTCCTGGACGATTACCACCTGCTGGACGCCAAACCAGTTGACCAGGCCCTGAGCTTCATCCTGGACCATCTGCCGAGCCAGATGCACCTGGTCATCGCCAGCCGTGAGGATCCCCAGCTGCCGCTGGCCCGCTATCGCGCACGGGGCCAACTGACCGAACTGCGCGCCGGCGACTTGCGCTTTTCCGCCTCCGAAGCCGCCGAATTCCTTACCCAAGTGATGGGCCTGAAACTCTCAGCCGAAGATGTGGCCGCGGTGGAGGCCCGCACCGAGGGCTGGATTGCCGGCCTGCAACTGGCCGCGCTGGCCCTGCAGGCGCCGCCGTCGAGGCCGGGGCAGCCAGACACCGCCCGCCTCATCCAAACGTTCACCGGCGGCCACCCGTTCGTGCTCGCTTACGTACTGGACGAAGTCTTACAACGCCAGCCGGAACGCATCCAGACATTCTTGCTGTACACCTCCATCCTTGACCGCCTGTGTGGCCCGCTGTGTGACGCCGTTTTGCCCCACTCGGCTAACGGCGGGCAGGAAACCCTGGAATATCTCGAACGCGCCAACTTGCTGCTTTTTCCGCTCGACAACCAGCGCGAGTGGTATCGCTATCACCCTCTCTTGGCCGACGTTTTGCGGGCGCGCCTGATGAAGGAGCAACCCAACCTGGTGGCGCAGCTTCACTTGAGAGCCTGTACCTGGTGTGAGCAGCACAACCTGCGGGACGATGCCATTCAGCACGCGTTGGCTGCCAGAGATTTCGAGCGGGCGGCGGACCTGGTCGAGCTGGAATGGTCCGTCGCGAGCGGAACCTACTACCGGAGCGCAACCTGGCTGGGCTGGGTAAGGGCGTTGCCGGATAAGCTGGTTCGGACCCGGCTCAAGCTCAGCATTGGCCTTGCCTGGGAATTACTCTTCGCGGGTGAGCTGGAGGCCGCGGACGGTCGCATGCGGGACGCGGATGGTTTGCTCGAACAGGCGGCGGGCATTGATGATCCCGCGGAAGCCCTGGCGACCGGCACGCTGGTTGTGAATGACAACATATCTCGGTCACTGCGCGCGACGCTGGCCATTGGGCGGGCTTTCCATGCTCAGGCCCTCGGGGATGTGGCCGGCACCGAGGCACACGCGCGGCGAGCATTGGCCCTGGTGCCCGAGACCGACCATTACACGCGCGGGCTCGCCAGCGCTCAGCTGGGACTCGCTTGTTGGACGAGCGGAGATTTGGAAACGGCCCATCAGTACCTGGCCGATGCCATGCTCGGCCTACGGCTGGCGGGCAACCTGCTTTTCGCAACCACTTGCGCCTATGTCCTGGCTGACATCAAGGCCGCCCAGGGGCGCCTGCGTGACGCGGCGAATGGCTACGAGGAAGCCTTGCGGCTTGTGACGGCGCCGGGCCAACCATCCATCCCGGGCACGGCCGAGCTCTATCTGGGGCTGAGCGAGCTATACCGTGAACAAGATGATGTGGAGACTGCCGCCAGGCACCGCCAGAAAAGCGAAGCGCTGGGCAAGCGGGCTGCTCTGCCGGCCTGGCCGTATAACTTGTATCTCGCTCAAGCTCGTATAAAGGAGTCGCATGGCGAGTACAACGGCGCGCTGGAATTGCTGGACGAGGCCCAAAAGCTGTATTACCGGAGCCCGGTCCCCAACCTGCAACCCGTAGCGGCCGTGAAGACGCGGGTGTGGATTCGGCAGGGCAAGTTGGCTGAAGCCCTCGGTTGGGTGCGCCAGCGGGACCTGTCGGTTGCAGACGATCTCAGCTACCGGCGCGAATTCGAGCACATCACCCTGGCGCGGGTGCTCATCGCCCGCTACCGCAGCGAGCGCTTGGAGCTTTACATTACTGAGGTGGTTGAATTGCTGGAGCGCCTTCTGAAAGCCGCGGAAGGCGGGGGCCGGATGGGCAGCGTCATCGAAATCCTGGTGCTGCAGGCGCTCGCCCAGGCGGCGCCTGGCAACATCCCGCTGGCCCTGGCACCGCTAGAGCGTGCCCTGACCCTGGCCGAGCCCGAAGGCTACGTCCGGGTATTCGTCGACGAAGGCGAGCCGATGGGGGCGCTGCTCACTAGAATAAAGGCCGCGCGTGCCAGCGGCCCCGTCCCGAACGAAGCCGTCACCCGGCACGTAAGCAGGCTGCTGGCTGCCTTTGGAAAGCAAGAGGGAGTTCAGCCTGCCGCGGTCCGCGCTCAGACCCTGGTTGAGCCACTGAGCGAACGTGAGCTGGACGTGCTGCGGCTGCTGCGGACCGAATTGACCGGCCCGGAAATTGCTCGCGAGCTACAGGTCTCCCCGAACACCATGCGCACCCACACCCGAAACATTTACAGCAAGCTCGGGGTGAACAGCCGCCGGGCAGCCGTCCGCCGGGCTGAAGAACTCAAGTTGTAGAAGCCAGGCCGCCCCCCGCATGGCGGCCCCTGCCGGCCTGTCCAGCCGCCGGCCGAGGCCCTTCCTTTTTCCTCACAACGTCCTGATCCATAAATCACCAAATGTGGTGATGACGCCTCACCACGTCAATTTCTATTCTTTGGGCGTGGACAAAACCGGATTACAGCGAACCAGGAGCTAACTTATGGAAAAGATCGCAGATGCCAGGCCGCGTCTCAAGGCCAGAATTGCCGGCGGCTTGTATTTGATCGTCATCGCCGGCGGCATATTAGCCGAGATTGTTGTCCGTGAGCGACTGACGGTGGCGGGCGACGCCGCGGCAACGGCGCGCAACATCCTCGCAAACCAAATGCTGTATCGGGCCGGCTTTGCGGCCGAGGTCGGCACCTGCGCGTGCAACATGCCCCTGGCCATCATCTTTTACGACTTGTTCAAGGGCGTCAACCGCAGCCTGGCCTGGCTCGTGGTGTTCTGCACCCTGGTGGGTACCGCGGTAGAGGCCGTCAGTTTGCTCAACCATTTCGCGCCGCTGCTCCTGTTGCAGGGCGGGAGCTACCTGAGCGCATTCACCACCGGGCAGTTACAGGCGCTGGCGTACATGTCGCTCCAGCTCTTTACCCAGGGCTTTTCGATTGCGCTGGTGTTCTTCGGCGTCTACTGCCTGTCGCTGGGATATCTCATCCTGCGGTCTACCTTCATGCCGCGCGTGATCGGCGGGCTATTGGCCGTTGAGGGCCTGTGCTACCTGATTAACAGTTATGCAAATTTTCTGGCGCCCGGGTTCGCGACCCAGTTCCTGGCCTATCTGCAGATCTCCGGCGTGGCAGAAATCGCGCTGTGCCTGTGGCTGCTCGTGATGGGCGTGAACGAGCAGCGCTGGAAGGAGCAGGCCAGCGCGGCTTAGCTTTTCAAAGTCTTTATTCAGATCGGACGCCCGGGAGACCAGGTAGACTATAATCCCACTCCGATGGCAGCCGCTTCCCTGCTCTTAACTCAGTGCTTGCAAAACGACTTCGTCAAGCCCGTGGGCCGGTACGACTCGGTTCCCAACCGGCTGCACGTCGGTTTTGCCGAAGCGTTGCGGTTGATGGGCGAGATCCCGTCGGAGGGTCCCGTCGCGCGCCTGATGCGCTGGGCGGCCAGCACCAGCGATGACGTGCTGCGCGTGATCCACATCCGCGACTGGCACGATGGGGCCGACCCCGCGCAGCACGGGCATCTCGACCGATTCGGCTCTCACTGCCTGGCGGGCAGCCCAGGGGCCGCCTTCGTCTTCGGCGACGAGCAGAGCGCCAACAAGCAAACCGCGGTCATCAATTG
>Ga0070730_10006018_pt1 | contig 10403 bp, 9 predicted proteins | sample Coa_R1_3_FD_66447 | JGI IMG/M metagenome (GOLD analysis project Ga0070730, IMG submission 66447) | Surface soil microbial communities from Centralia Pennsylvania, which are recovering from an underground coalmine fire - Coalmine... | ecosystem: Environmental > Terrestrial > Soil > Unclassified ... | reverse complement strand
GTTCGTGGTAGAATGATCGGGAACCTGAAAGGCGGTTGTGATACGGGTCACAAATCAGCGAATCTGAAGCGTGATCCGACGAATCAAATAGGGCGATACCGATGGCAGGCGAAACCAGGCGTACTGCATTTCGGATTGCGATGCTGACAGTGGCCATGGCTGGCATACTGTCCTCCCTGACGCTTCGCATCCCCGCGGATGAGAAGGACACTCCGGCTACCTCTCCCGACAGAACACAGATTACGGTCCGTAAACCACCTATTCATACCGCCCCCATTCAGGTGGATGTGAATATGGTGATTGTGAATGTGACCGTCACGGACCCTTATGACCGCATCGTGACCGGTCTCGATCAGGATAATTTCCAGGTTTATGATGATAAAGTGGAGCAGAAGATCGCATCATTTTCTACGGAGGACGCGCCCATATCCGTGGGACTGATTTTCGACTCCAGCGGGTCGATGTCAGACAAAATTCAGAAGTCCAAAGAGGCAGCCCTTCAGTTCTTCAAGACATCCAACCCCCAGGATGAGTTTATGCTCATCAATTTTAATGAGAGGCCAAATCTGCTGGGGGGTTTTACCGGGAAGTTTGAAAATGTCGAGGATCGTTTATTGTTCTTGAAGTCCGGCGGCAAAACTGCATTGTTGGACGCCATTTATCTCGGCATCAACGAAATGAAGAAGGCAACTACAAACCGGAAGGCGCTGCTCCTCATCTCCGACGGCGGCGACAATCACAGCCGCTATACTGAGCGGGACATCAAACGCGCGATGAAGGAATCAGACGTCCAGCTTTATTCGGTGGGCGTTTTTGAACCCCTGTCCTCGCGCGGCCGGACGCCGGAAGAAGCCGGAGGTCCCGGACTTCTAGCCGAACTTTCCGAGGTTTCCGGCGGCCGGATGTTCAGCGTCGAGAACGCCGATGAGTTGCCCGACATCGCGGAGAAAATTTCCATTGAGCTGCGCAACCAGTACGTTATCGGTTACAAGCCTTCCAACCTCGTTCGTGACGGCCGTTGGCGGCGCATCAAGGTGAAGCTGAATCCGCCCCGGGGCCTGCCTCCCCTGCAGGTTTACGCCCGAACGGGATATTATGCGCCAACCCAATAAAAATATTTTCAGCACTTTACTTAAGTGGATTTTGCGTGGAGTGGTGAGCCTCAGTCTGCCCGCCCTGCTCGCCGCGCAGGCCATCCCGCTGCCTCAGTCAAAAGGCGGCGAATATAAAATTGGCGTGGACGTCAACCTGGTGGTCCTGCCGGTGAGCGTGGTGGACAAGAAAGGCCGCCGCGTGGAGGACCTGAAGCAGGACAACTTTCAGGTTTATGAAGATGGCGCTCCTCAGAAGTTGACGGTTTTTTCCCACGCCGATATCCCGGTGACCATGGGTATCGTGATTGATGATAGCGGCAGTATGCGCCCCAAGCGCGCGGCGGTGAACGCGGCTGCCCTGACTTTTGTCAAGACCTCAAATCCGCAGGATCAGGTTTTTGTGGTGAATTTTAACGACGTTTACTATCTCGACACGCCGGGGGATTTTGCGTCCAATATCGAAGACCTGAATGCGGCGCTGAACAAAATAGATTCACGGGGCGGCACGGCCCTTCGCGACGCCGTCTACGCATCCATTGACCACTTGAAGCTCGGCAATCGCGACAAGAAAGTCCTGCTGGTGATCACGGACGGCGAGGACAACGCAAGCCGTTATTCTTTTGAAGAGTTGCTGGCCCGCGCCCAGAAATCGGACTCTGCGATTTACACCATTGGCCTGCTGGGCGACGACCAGGAAGGACACCTTTTTAAGATCCACAGCAGCGAGTCGCGCCGCGCCGCCAAGGTGCTTGAAACTCTCGCCAAGTCCACGGGCGGCGAGGCTTACTTCCCCAAGTCGCTCGAAGAAGTGGAATCAACCTGCGTTGAGATTGCGCACAACATCCGTAACCAATACACGCTGGCCTACTATCCCACCAATACCAGTCACGACGGAACTTTTCGCAACGTTCGGGTGGATGTCACCGCCCCTAACCGGCATGAAAAGCTGGTGGTGCACACGCGCCTCGGCTATTACGCGCCTAAATCTGAACGGGCGTCTACTCCCCCTTCTTCGGGACAATAGAAGAGCCTCAAACGCCCGGAAGATTCAATGGGATCATTTCTGTAGGCGAATCCAACGCGGCTTCACTTCCCTGCCCGGCCGCGTTCTTGCATTGTGCGATTCTATTGAGTGATCTCGGGCAGGAAGCTTTTTCCTTTGGGTAAATGAAGTCCAAAATTTTCAGCAATCGTTGCACCGATATCGGCAAGCGTCTCGCGCGTTCCCAGGTTGACGCCGTGGCGGACGGCGCCGCCGCTGGCCAAAACTGGAACGTATTCGCGCGAGTGGTCGGTGCTCGGCCCCACAGGATCACAGCCGTGGTCGGCGGTAATGATCAGCAGGTCGCCTGGCTTTAGCGCGCGCCGCAGAGTGGGAACGTAATCGTCCACTTCCTCAATCGCCCGTCCGTAGCCTTCAATGTCCAAACGATGTCCGTAGAGCATGTCGAAATCGACGAGGTTGGTGAACACCAGGCCCCGCGTATCTTCTGCAAGAGCCGACACGGTGCTTTCGAGCGCTTGCCGATTATTTTTGCCTGGCAGCGATTGCGTGACACCACGGTTGAGAAATATATCAGGAATCTTTCCCACGCCCACCACGTCAAGGCCATTCTCTTTTAATAAATCCAGGAGCATGGGACGCGGCGGCTCCACCGCATAGTCGTGCCGGCGTTCAGTGCGCGTGAAAGCGCCGGGCGCGCCAAGAAATGGGCGCGCAATCACCCGCCCCACTCTATTCGGTCCGTCGAGAAGTTGGCGCGCGATTTTGCACATTCGATATAGCTCTTCGATTGGAATTACTTCTTCGTGCGCCGCAATTTGGAACACACTGTCACCCGACGTGTAAACAATGGGCTGGCCCGTCTTCATGTGCTCTTCACCCAGTTGCTTGATGATCTCCGTTCCTGACGCAGGGAAATTACCCAGGGTTTTGCGTCCGATGGCGGCTTCAAACTTTTCCATTAGATCGCGAGGGAATCCGTGCGGGTAAGTCGGGAATGGGCGGTCCAAAATAATGCCCGCCATTTCCCAGTGGCCTGCCGTGGTGTCTTTCCCGGGCGAAAGAAGGCTCGCTTTTCCGTAAGCGCCCTCGGGCGAGGGCGACGGCGCGAGGCCAGCGAGCGGCCGGATGTTTGCCAGGCCGAGACGCACAAAATTGGGCACGCGCAACCCACGCCGCTCGCAGATGTGGCCCAGCGTATCGCGTCCCACATCGCCATAGCGGGCGGCATCAGGCATGGCGCCAATGCCCATGCTGTCGCAAACGATCAGGATGACGCGTTCAAATGGACGGGTCATGAGTTGGATCTGAGTTTTGTCGGACCTGAGATTTTCTGTCCAGTCAAAAACCTAATGCCGCCCGCCTGCCAACACCACATCCCTGCTGATGAAGTATCCGAGCGCCGCACCCACAAAAACATCCGACGGGAAATGCGCCTGCAAGGGAATTCGCGAAAAACCCACCAGGCTTGCCAGCCCGTAAGAAACCCATGGGACCCAGCGATGCTTGCGATAGCGTTCCGCAAAAATCGTGGCAATGGAAAACGCTTCGATTGTATGGCCGGAAGGAAAACTGGAGTATGCCCCCAACACCGAGCCACGCGCCTCCGTCCACGTGTCAGCAAAATTTCCGTTGGGAGAAATATCACTGGGGCGAACTCGCCGGCTGACGTCTTTCATCACGGTGGCAAGGATTTCCGTGTCCGCAACTGATTCGCCCACTAACAAGGCGGTGTGCTCAGCATAGGTGTCTTTTCGCGCCAGCCCGGCCACGTAGAACGATGCCGGAAAGATCGCCATGCTCAGAATTGTATTGCGCCCACTAAATGCCTTATTAAAACCATTAAAGCTGGATGTTCGGCGGAAATATGGAGTGTCGTGCGGGTCGAGCGCCACCAGCGCGGCGGTGGTGGCCAAAACACCCAGAGCAGGTTTCCAGTGTTTGCCCTTGGCCAGTTGCACTGGAAAAAGCCAAATATTTTTCTGATCACGGAGGATATCAGGAGGCAGGTGTTTCCAGGAAACCGGTCGGCTCGGGGCGATTTCGCCAGTGGTTGACGCCGCAGCCTGAGCGGAGTCCGCCGGAGCGGGCGGTTGGAGTTGAGCTCCCAGGAAAATCGCTTGACTCGCAATCCAACAAAAAAGAAGAACCGTCCGCCGCAAAACTCGCCTCATGAATGGGGAGTATTCGAATTCGTTCTGCACAAGTAATCTTAAAGAAAAAAACGAAACGAAGATCCGAATCCCACGCCTCATTTCATCTGGAAACTTCGAACCATATTCTCGAATGTCGGGCGCAAGCTTTGGAAGTCCTTCTCGGGTGCGATGAAAACCATGTATAGGAGTTCACCGTCGGATCGCTCCACGGCCACCAGCCAGTCATGCTCGCGCAAAACCTGGCCGTTCGAGTCTTGGAGCGGTGACTGCCCCGTCATCTCAACGCTCTTCCCAGCCTTGCCATTAACGCGAATATTCTCATCTCGTCCGATTACTTTCAAATTCGGATTACCCTGGCGGAGAGAATCAAGTAGTTGGCGGGTGTCGTTGTAAAGAGTATCCGTGTCCTGCGTTGCGTCGGGTTGAAAACCGCTGATGATCACGCCATAAGCGACAGCATTTTGGGATACACCGGCGCGGGGAGCGATGGTGATGGCGGAATTTGCATCGCCCAAAATTTCCCAGTTCTCGGGATAAGAAATGCGAAAAGCGCTATGGTCAAAGGTTTTGAAGTTGCGGCTCGGCATCACGTCCGCGCGCGTTAAAGTGCCACTCGATTGCCCACCGTTGGGCTGCTGTTGTTGCTGAACAGGCTGGCCACTTTGGGGGGCTCCTGCCATTCCGAGCAGTCTGTTCTTTACCGCTTCGAACTCAGGACTGTCCGTCCTGCCGTTATTGGGCGGCCCGAGTTTCGGGATTTCCGCGTTGACGGCTTGAATGCGATTCCCCGGATTCGGATGGTCGGAAAAAAACTGGGCGGTGCGTGAAGGGTATTTTTGCGCTATAATTTGGAAAAACTGCGCCATGGCGTGAGGATCATACCCAGCGTGGTAAAGCACGTAAGTGCCGATTGTGTCAGCCTGGGACTCAGCGCTCCGCGAATTGTGCAGCAAAACAGAATTGGCGCCAAAGCCAATGCCCATCTGGGTCAATTGGCCCAGGAGGCTTCCGCTGGAACCCAACATCCCGCCCAAAATTGAAAGAGGGGCCTGCGCCAGCATCATCTGCGACGCCTGATGAGTCCCGTGGCGCATTACCACGTGGCCGGTTTCATGGGCAATTACTCCGGCAAGCTCAGCTTCATTCTGCGCCGCCTCAATAGTTCCACGGTTTACATAGATGAAGCCGCCCGGCAACGCGAAGGCATTAATGTCCTTCGTGTTCACCACCTTAAATTGCCATGGGTAGTCGGCGGGTAGAGGCTCAAATTGTACGAGGCGATGCCCAAGATTACTGACATAGCCAACAACTTGGGGATCATTCAGGAGCGGAAGTTGTTTGTCGGCCTGTGCCGCTGCCTGCTGCCCCGCGGTGATGTCCTGCTGTTTGGAAAACAAATTGAAACCTGGTTTCAAGCCGAGCTGACTGGCTGCCTGGACCGCGAGCGCAACACCAGCCGCCACGCTCAAGCCCACTACCACCAAAAAGCTTAATGTCTTTTTATCGGCCATCATAAATCCCCTCCCCGACAAGCCTTCCGATTCCATGAATAAAAACTCCCGCTTATTAAAGATGCAGTTATCGCCCCTTGTGGACGCAGAATAATACGGGGAGGGCAAAGGAAGAAATCGGACTAACTCCTGAAATTAAATGAAGGAAAGTCCTGAGAATTATCTTCCGGCCTTGGTGACGATTGCGTCCACCGGCTCGTACATCACCACCCGTTGGGGATGAGATTTTTCAAAGTTGTCGATCAGATTTTCATGACGAAGAGTAAGGCCAATGTCGTCCCAGCCATTCAACAAACAATCGCGTCGAAATGGATCGATTTCAAAGGTTAACTTGAGCCCTTTCGAATCGGTCACGGTCTGGCTTTCAAGGTCGGCCGTCAATTGATAGCCTTCATTCTTTTCTGTGCGAAGAAACAGCTCATCCACTTGAGCGTCCGGCAGGGTCACAGGAAGGATGCCGTTCTTGAAGCAGTTGTTGTAAAAAATATCGGCGTAGCTCGGCGCGATGATCACGCGAAAACCGTAGTCCAGGATGGCCCACGGCGCGTGCTCGCGGCTCGATCCACATCCGAAATTGGCGCGCGCGAGCAGAACCGTAGCGCCCTTGTAGCGTGGATAATTAAGCACGAACTCCGGATTTGGTTTTTCGCCCGGGAGATACCGCCAGTCATAGAAAAGTGTCCGCCCGAAACCTTCGCGCGTCAACGCTTTCAGGAATTGCTTGGGCACCATCTGGTCGGTGTCCACGTTCACGCGATCCATCGGCATTACCAGGCCGGTATGTTTGATAAAAGATTGCATTAAACTCTCTCCAGAGTGCCGCTAGAAAGCATTGCAAGAGATTTAAGGTTATGAGATAAAGTCGAGCCTTTGCCTTGCTCAATGTGTTACTTTTTTATCAGGCCTAATCTTTCACACTTTCCGTTTTACTCTTTAACCTTTACCTTTTAATCCTCATCCTCAACACCTTATTTTTCGACGTCCCAAGTTTGCTCCCGAATATCCACAAAGTGCCCGGCCACCGCGGCGGCGGCGGCCATCATCGGGCTTACCAGATGGGTTCGGCTTCCTTTGCCTTGCCGTCCTTCAAAGTTACGATTGGATGTTGAGGCGCAGCGCTCGCCGCTGGCCAGAACGTCCGGATTCATCCCAATGCACATGCTGCATCCGGCGTCGCGCCACTCAAATCCCGCTTCCCGAAATATCTTGTCCAGACCTTCTTTCTCCGCCTGCGCCTTGATCACCATCGATCCTGGAACCACCAGCGCGCTTTTGAGGGTCCGCGCAATATGCCTGCCCGCCACCACTTTCGCCGCAATGCGCAAATCCTCAATGCGTGAGTTGGTACACGACCCGATAAAAACGCGATCCAACGGAATTTCCGTGAAAAGTGTTCCGGGTTTGAGGTCCATATATTCGAGTGCGCGCTCGGCCGCCTCGCGGTCCACGGCGTCGTGGAATGAGCCCGGGTCCGGCACGCGCCCCGTCACATCCGTAACCATTCCGGGATTCGTCCCCCAAGTGACCTGGGGAGCGATTTTTGATACGTCCAATTCCACCACGCGGTCGTATGCGGCGGCTGCATCTGAGGCAAAAGACCTCCAGCGCTCGACGGCCGCTTGAAAATCTTTTCCGCGCGGGACATACGGCCGCCCTTCCATATAAGCAAATGTTGTATCGTCCGGCGCCACCATGCCGGCGCGCGCCCCGGCTTCCACACTCATGTTGCACACGGTCATGCGCCCTTCCATGGAGAGGGCGCGAATGGCGTCGCCGGCATACTCAATGACGTGGCCGTTTCCGCCTGCGATTCCAATCTTGCCTATAATCGCCAGGATAATATCCTTGGCGGTGATCCCCTGCTGCCCGCGGCCCATGGCGCGCACCACCATGGTCTTCGATTTAAATTGCGACAGGCATTGCGTGGCCAGCACGTGCTCCACCTCACTGGTGCCGATGCCGAAGGCCAGCGCGCCAAACGCACCGTGGGTACTCGTGTGACTGTCGCCGCAAACAATGGTCTGGCCCGGCTGCGTGATCCCCAGTTCCGGCCCGATAATGTGGACGATGCCCTGGTTGCGGGAGTGCATGTCAAAAAGTGTGACGCCGGTCTCGCGACAATTTTTATCGAGCGCCGCAAACTGCGCCGCCGCAATTGTATCCACCAAAGGCAGGCTTCGATCTCTGGTGGGAACCGAGTGGTCCATCACCGCAAAAGTAAGATCGGGCCGGCGCACCTTGCGCCCCGCAACCTTCAGACCTGAAAACGCCTGCGGCGAAGTTCCTTCATGGATCAGATGACGGTCAATGTAGATGAGGGCAGGCTGTCCCGGCGGTTCCGAAACCAGGTGGGCTTCCCAGATTTTTTCGAACATGGTGCGTGGCGGCATTTGAAATTTCATTATACCTTGCGGACGTTTGAGATTCAATTGGAAGCAACCCTCGGCACTTCAAGCGTTGTCCTTTTCCGCCGCGGCCGGTGGAAGTTGCAGCGGATTTAGGATTCATTCCAGGCGATAATTTTCGCGCCCTAAAATGGCCGCTCAGCCCGCGCTAGTGGACCTTCACCACGAAATACAAGAACGGCGCCTTCACCTCATTGAACCAATGAGGGACACCGGGAGGAATGACGATCACATCCCCCTTACTCAAATGATGCGAGTCGCCCCCCTGGATCGACTGCCCTCGAAGCTCTCCGGGTGCCGTCGCCTTCGCGGCCACCGGAGTACCCCCGGTGACGAAGGTTGCCGTCCCGCTCAGCACATAGATGATGTCTGTGTCGAGATTATGAATCTCCACTTCGCCCGGACGATCGCGGCGGGCGGTGAGCACCTTGTATTCTGCTTTGCCGGACTCGCCACTAAATAAGGCAGCGTTCTTTGCAAAAGCGGCGTCCACTTTTCCATGCTCGAAATAAGCTACTGCAGGCGAAGATGATTTTTCCTGGGCGGCGGTTCGGGCAAACCAGCCGCCGGCCATCGCAAGAACCACCAATGCTATTGTGACACTTTTTCGAAAATACATGTTTGTTCCTCCTCCAGAGTAAAAGGACAATTACTGCGCTTTACATCCACCGATTAATCGCGTTAGACTCCCCGCCGGGGGTAAACCAATGAACGACTCTCAACGCAAAAATGAAGTAGGCCGCCGGGATTTCCTGAAAATCGGTGGAGCTTCCGCAGCCGCCCTGGGTGCATCCGGAAAGTTGACCGCTGAGGGCGAAGCACAATCTTCTCAAACTTCTCCGCCTCCTGGACCAGCCGCAGCGGGATTCGCGCCCGACACAAAATACCCCAAGCTGGCCATCATCACAACCTATTCCCGTGAGAGGCTCGCCTTTGCCACTGCGGCAGGGTACGAAGGCGTGGTGATTCCGCTCGACGATTTTTTCGATCCGGACAAGCTCAGCGACACGCAGATTGACCAGATCATGGCAACCTCGCGCGAGACGGGAGCGCGGATCATCAGCATCGAGTGCATGTGGGGCCTCAATCACATTGAACCGGACGCGGCCAAGCGCGAAAAAATCAACGCCCGGTTTATTCGCTGCCTCGAATTCGGGCACCGGCTGGGATGCAAATTTGTGGGAACCTTCAGCGGCGGAATTCCCGGCGCCACCGCGGACAAGCAAGCGAAGGCGCTGGCCGAAGTGGTGAACGAGAAATACATGCCGGTGCTGGAAAAACTCGACCTCCACACGGGATGGGAAAACTATCCCGCGCCGCCCAACTTTGCCACCGTCCCGGCCTTTTACGAGATGGTTTTTGATCTCGTCCCCAACAAACGGCTGGGGCTTGAATTCGATCCGTCCCATTTCATTCGCCAGTTCATCGATCCCGTCGAAGTCGCTTGGAATTTCCGCGATCGTATCCATGCCGCGCACGCCAAAGACACGGAAATAATTCAGCCCGTTATTCAGCAGGTGGGAATCCACGGCGAGCGCTGGTGGCGCTACCGCATTCCCGGGCAGGGATTGCTCGATTGGGCCAAATTTATTACCGTGCTGCTGCAGGCGGGATTCCAAGGAGGGATAGCGGTGGAACACGAGGACCATTTCTGGGACGAAGCTCACCACGAAAAGGACGCTGATTTCCCCCAGGCGCGCAAGGACGGCTTTATTCTTGCGCATCGGTTCCTCACCCAGTTCCTTCCAGGACGGCTGGCGTAAAGAAGAAATTGACGATTGTTGATTGAAGATAAAAATCAAAACTAGGTCCGGCCGTTTTTTCAATCAGCAATCATCAATCGAAAATCGCCAATCATCGACGCGAGTTTGATGGAGAAGCCATTGCCAATCAAAAAAACGCTCCAATTTCTGTTGGGATTCATTCTGCTGTCGTTGATCGCCGCCCCGCTCAGACTCGCGTCCGGGCAGGCTGCGCCTCAAGCTAGCCCCAGGCCAGCGCCTCCGGGGCAGCAAGCTTCCGAGCAAGACCACCGGAGGATGATGGATCTTCTGCACATTAAATCACTTCGGCCGGGCGCGGATCCAAATCATCCGGATGCCCCGAACAAAGTAAATTACGATGAGTCGAAGGCCAATCCTTATCCTCATCTGCCGGACCCGCTGGTTTTGAAAAACGGCAAAAAGGTTACCACCGCCGCCATGTGGTGGAAGCTGCGGCGTCCGCAAATTGTT
>Ga0070730_10006017_pt1 | contig 10404 bp, 6 predicted proteins | sample Coa_R1_3_FD_66447 | JGI IMG/M metagenome (GOLD analysis project Ga0070730, IMG submission 66447) | Surface soil microbial communities from Centralia Pennsylvania, which are recovering from an underground coalmine fire - Coalmine... | ecosystem: Environmental > Terrestrial > Soil > Unclassified ... | reverse complement strand
CGGCAGTTCCGAGTGACCGTTTACGTAGACTGAAGCCACGGTATCAGTCCGTGTGTTCACGACTTCGTATCCAAAACAGCGGTGGACGGTTCTTCGCGCGTGACTTCTTGCGATTTCTTTTCCAGCAAGAAATTCCCCAAAACCAAAACGTCCATTTTAGTGCGATCGAAACAGGCCAAGGCTTCTTCGGGCCGGCAGACGATCGGTTCGTTGTCGTTAAACGATGTGTTCAACAAAACAGGAACGCCTGTGAGGTCGCCAAAGGCGCGGATCAGCCGCCAGTAGAGCGGATGAGTTTCGCGGCTAACGGTCTGCAGCCGCGCGGTGCCGTCAACATGCGTTGGCGCAGGAATTACGGCGCGCTTCGACGGGCGCACCGGATACGCAAAGGTCATAAACGGCGATGGATGAGTGCGCTCGAAATATTCTCCTGTGGCTTCCTCGAGAATCGAAGGAGCGAAGGGCCGGAAGGTTTCGCGATGTTTGATGCGGCGGTTGAGCGTTTCCTTCATTTGAGCGCGGCGCGGATCGGCGAGTATGCTGCGGTTTCCCAAAGCACGCGGACCCCATTCAGCGCGACCCTGGTACCAGCCGACAATTTTTCCCTGAGCAATGTGTTTGGCCGTAGCGTGCACGAGGGCGTCTTCCTGGAGATCGGCGACTTGAACATCTTCGGAATCCGACTCGCGGCTCGATACGGCTTTGCGAATCTCCTCCGGTGTAAAACCGGGGCCCCAAAAGGCGTGATTCATCTCGAAGCTGCGCGGTTGTCCGAGAACTTGATGGTATACGGCAAAGGCGGCGCCCAGAGAAAGACCGCCATCGCCAGCGGCAGGCTGGACGTAGACGCGCTCGAAAGGCGTACGTTCGAGAATTTTTCCATTCGCCACGCAATTGAAAGCGACGCCACCGGCCAAGCAGAGCGTTTTCGCCTTAGTTCGCGCGTGGAGGGCATTCACGTTGGCCAATAAGATTTCTTCGAGATGCGCCTGCATGGACGCGGCCAAGTCCCTATGGCGCTGTTCGAGAGGCTGTTCGGACGCACGGGAGTGGCCCAGGCGTTCTTCGAGAAGCGGTGAAAAAAGGCGGCCGAGCACTGGGGTTTCGTCCGCCTTCTTCCAGGTCATTTCCGGGCCGCTCTTATGATGCGTGAAATAACGAAGGTTGAGACGGAAACCGATGGGATCTTCGGCACGAACGACGTCGCGGAGCTCGTCAAGATACGCCGGCGAGCCATAAGCGGCGAGGCCCATTACTTTGTATTCATCACCGAACTTCCAGAAGCCCAGATATTGCGTCATCGCGGTGTAGAACATTCCGAGCGAATGAGGAAATGCGATGGAGCCATCAACGCGAATTTGCGAACCTTCGCCGACTCCCCACATGGTGCTGGCGAAATCACCCAAACCGTCGGCAGAGAGGACGGCGGCACGGTCAAAAGGGGAGACAAAAAATGTGCTGGCGAGATGCGCCTGATGGTGTTCAATGCGATGAAACTGCGCGCGAATGCTTTGCGGGTCCAATTCGAATGCAGTGGCTAGCTCTTCTTTTATTCCGGCGAAGCGCGATAGAACTTTAACGCGTTCGACGGCAAACCGCGGCATGCGCAGAGCGAAACGCATTTTCGTACCGAGGCGCGCCCATGGATTGCGTGGAATTGCGATGTGATCGATTTGAGATAACTTCACTCCAGCGGTTTCGAGGCAGTATTGGATGGCCTTAACCGGCAACCCCGCGGCATACTTCACGCGATTCAGGCGCTCTTCTTCGACCGCAGCGACAAGACGGCCATCCACGACAATTGCCGCCGATGCATTTGCGTGGTATGCGTTGATTCCCAAGACAATCATGCGCCTGTCAATTCCCTCTTGACGAAGTTCGGAATGCCCGTTGGTTGCCCTGATTAGGATAGCGCGGAAGCGGCCTTTTTGTCCTTATCGATCGGGCTTTCGGCGACGCCGGCCAGATTTCGGCGGACCCATTCATTGAGCACAAATAAACCCCAGGGCCGCGACCAGCTCGTGCGCCCGGCCAGAAAGTTCCGCCAGACACTCCTAACTTCCTTCTTGTCGATGATATCGCTAAGGGTTTGGTCACAATTTGTGAGCGCGGATTCGACGCGATCTCGCAGCGGGCCGCGCAACCAATGCTCCCAAGGCAGCGTGAACGTACGTTTGGTCTGGGACGCAATCTCCTTCGGCAAGAGGTCCGCGAGGGCCTCAATCAGCAGGGCTTTGCGCACGCCATTGCTTTTTCTTACCGACTCCGGGAGGCCGAGCGTCAATGCGACGAGCGGATGATCCAAGAACGGAACGCGGACCTCGAGAGAATGGCGCATGCTCATGGCATCCGTGTCTCGAAGGAGCATGTTGACGAGATACGAACGAATTTCCAGCCAGGAAACAGCAGTGAAAGGGTCAAGTGGCGCGGCTTGGGCGGCTGCAGCGGTCATCCAGGCGGACCACAGTGAATCTTCCCAGCCAGCGCGATTGGCGCGAAGAAGCTGCGACACGGTTCGTGGCGGGAATAGCGTGCGCGTGAAGAAATATGGGTGCGGGAAATTCGCTGGACCCGAAAACGCGCCGGCGAGTTTGAGGATTGAATCGGGATGTGACCTGAATCTGGCGAACGCGCGAAAAGAAGCGGTTCCGGCCGCGCGCAATGGGGATGGGAGCCATCGCGAGAACGCCATCATACGTGCGACTCGTGGAGTGGAACTGAACGTGGAGTAACCGCCGAAAATTTCGTCGCTGCCCAGGCCGGAAAGCGCGACTTTGAGGCCGGCTTGGCGCGCCGCCCAAGACACGAAATAGGTATTTATGCCATCGACGCTCGGTTGATCGAAAGCGGTAACGGCATCGTCGAGACGCGACTGCATTTCGTCGCCGCTCAGAAGCAACTCGGAGTGCTCGGTTCCGAGGAGATCGGCTGTTCGGCGGGCAAGCGCGGCTTCGCTGAATTCCTGCTCCGGAAAGACCACGGTGAACGTTTTTATGCCGGAACGCTGGCGACTGGCCAAAGCGGCGAGCGCGGTGGAGTCAATGCCACTGCTCAAGAAAATTCCCAGAGGGACATCCGCAAGCAAATGGCAGCGTACGGAATCTTCGAGGGCCGCGCGCACTCGCGAGATTGGTGAAGTTCCCCGTAGCTCGGGAGCGTCGGATTTTGTGGCATCGGCAACGCTCCAATAAGCATTGGGCCGGAACGAGGCGGACGGCTGATCACACGAAACGTAGCCGCAGTGGCCAGGCGGGAGGGAATAAATTCCATCGACGAGCGTCATAGGTTCGCCGACCGAACCAAAAAGCAGATAGCTCGACAGCGCGCCAGAGGAGAGACGGCGCGGGATGCAGTTGCTGGCGAGAAGCGCGCGCACTTCGGAGGCGAAAAAGAATTTGTTCTCTACGGTGGCGTAGTAGAGGGGCTTGATTCCCATGCGGTCGCGAGCGAGGAAAACGCGACGAGGGCGTCCGGCTCTGCCTTCGGGTATTTCAACAATTGCAAACGCAAACATGCCCCGCAAATGCCGCACGCAATCTTCGCCCCAGGTTTCGTAGGCGTGGACAATCGCCTCCGTGTCGGATTGCGTGCGGAAAACGTGGCCAGCGGATTCGAGCGAGCAGCGTAATTCACGAAAGTTATAGATCTCCCCGTTGAAGACGACCGCGAGCGTAGAATTTTCGTTCCAAATGGGCTGTTGGCCGCCGGGGAGATCGATAATGCTGAGGCGCTGCATACCGAGGGCGGCGCCTGGAGTTATCAGCACGCCATTACCATCAGGGCCGCGATGCTCCATGGCACGCATCATGCGCTGGAGGGGTAAGGCAGCTTGATTTTGGTCTTCGTAGCCGATTACGCCACAGATTCCACACATAAGATTTTGCCGGCTTTCCCCTTTAAGATCTCATCCCTCTGTTACTTTACGACCAAACAGGCTGGATCTGAAAGATTCAACACCGGACATGCGGGCAGAGAGAGTTAGATGACTGGATGGTTTTCGTGTGCGCAGAGTCTAAATCCGCTGCTTGAGAAACGCCACGTTGCCTATTTGAAAGGTCCCTTAGCAGACTCGCTTTAATGCCGAAGCGGCCATCCGGAAATGTCTCCGTAGATTGCTTCCATTTGGGACAGTGGCTGCTCCCACGAAAGGCCACGCACGACGCCGGGACAAGCATCACGGAATCGGCCCGCGAGAGCGTCGTCATTGAGCAACTTCTTCAAGGCGGCGGCAATCGCACGAGAATCGTGCGGAACGACCAAGCCAGCTCGTCCATCGACGATGGGCGCGATGCCGCACTGGTCAGTGACGATCACTGGCGTGTCGCAAGCCATGGCTTCGGCAGCGGAATTGCCGAAATTCTCGTTTTGCGAAGGCAAAACGAAGACGTTGGCATCCCGATACGCGGCCCACTTTGCATCGTCATAGAGCGGTCCCGTAAACAAGACATTGCCAGCAATCCCCGATGCCGCTGCAAGGGATTTTAGACGCGCCAAGCATCCATCGTGTTCATCGGGACCAGCAAAAACGAGGACGGAGTCGGCGGCGTGCGGCGTTTCTCGACGCCAGAGCGCGAACGCGTCGACCAATAAATCAGGACTCTTCTTAGGAACGAGACGCCCAAGAAAAAGCACGATCCGTGCTTGCGGTGAAATCGCCCGCTCTTGGCGGAACGCGCCAGCGGGCGGCAATGAAACCGGAATGTCTATTCCATTTCGCCGGACGACAACGCGAGCAGAATCGATTCCACCAATCACAAGTTCCTGTTTTTCCTGTTCGGACGTGGCAATCACGCGCTGTGCGCCGCGCAAAAGGCGATTCCCGAGAAGGAGGTGATAAAGCTTCTTCGCCCGAAAATTTCGAACGATGGGGCGAAACATGCCCATGGGTTCGACGACGTACGGAATATGATACCTGCGACAGAAAAATGCCGCTGCTGGTCCAAGCAGATCATACAAACCATAAATATGTACGACATCGTGCTTCGCGAGTGATGCTGAGCAGTACTTCATGACGTCCGGATTAAACGTCAGCGCTCGATAGTGTCCGCGACTGCGAAGGAAAATCGCTTCGACGCCTTGCTCCTGAGCGCACCAGCCCCAACGACACTTCTCCGCTTTCATGGCGGGCGCTAAGGATGGCTCGAATCCAAAATCCGCGGTGAGAACGGTGACATTATGGCCACGATGGGCAAGTCCCAGGGCAATCGCGCGCACTTTTACGACGGGACCGCCTTTCTCTTGAAAGGGGTAGTAGGCCTGCACGGTTTTCAGAATGCGCATCTGTCAATTTTCCAAGAGGCCGGCTGGGATGCCAAGCTCTGCAATTCACTTTCGACGCTCGCGAAAAGGCGTCGCGCTAGTGCGCCAATATTATTTTCGACCGCCTATCCGCAGCAGTTGGGCTAAGTTGGCCCTAAAATATTCAAACGTATAGCGTGCACTGACAACTTCGGCGCCTTGTTGGCCCATTCGTAGACGCAGAACATCGCTCAACATGAGAGAGCGCAAGGCGACGGAAAGCGAAGGTGAATTTTCAGGCTCAACTAAGATTCCGGTGATTCCGTCTTCGACGATATCTGGAATTCCGCCGAAAGCTGTGCCGATGACGGGCTTCTGAAAAATCATCGCTTCGAGAAACACCAACCCAAAACCCTCGCCTGTGCTGGGCAAAGCAAAAATGTCGCATGCAGCGTAACAGGCTGCGAGCTCGTAGCGGGAAAGGGCTGAAATGAAATGGACGTTGTCCCGAGCGCTTGCCGCAAGCGCGAGTTCCTTCAATCGTGGCAGATCGTCACCCTCGCCTACGAGTACAAGATGCAAATCGGGGAATTCTCGCGTCAATTCTGAAACGGCATGAATCAACAGATCGGCGCCCTTATAACGTTCGCTCGCCGCCCATCGGCTGACCGAAAGCACGACTCTGCCGTGCGGAAATTGCGATGGCCGGGGAAGGCCATCCGGCACATTTGCAAAATTGAGAAAATCAGGATCAACGGGCCACGGGAGCCGGCGAATATTCTCAGCACGCACACCCTGAACTTCTGTTAGCTTGCGCGCGGTGTCGGAACTGGGAGCAAGGACCATGCTGGCACCGCGGAGGGCTTTCCGTCGGAGCGGCGGCAACGGCTGCCACACTTCGATTCCATGCGTGCCAATGATGACTTGCGCTTGGCGAGCGAGGAGTTTCATTCCCGCGGCGATTGGAGCAAGGTTGGGATGCGCCGCGAAAATGACGTCTGGGCGAGCGCGGGCTAGACGAAGCGCAGCGACAATAAATCGCGACTTGCTGCGGGCGAAACCACGATACCTAAAACGTAACCCTCCCACTGCGGCTTCGTGTTCTCCATTTGCGTCGTTGAGGCTGAGGAACTCGCACGAACCGCCGCGTTCGCTCGCAATGGAAGCGAGAGCGGCAGCGGTTTGGCGGCCAGCCATTTGAATGCCGCCAACGCTGGCGAGTCCAGGAAAGAGGCCCACGATCATGGGAAGCTGATCGCCCGAATGCTGGCGCGGCGGAAAGGCTGATCAATCATTCACACATCCTGTCGCGCGCTGGCGGCATGGGCGGAATGCTTCTTTTCTAAAGCGTCCATTAAAAGCGCGGCGAACTCGCGGGTGTTGCGCTCCCAAGTATATTGTTGCACGGTCGAAACCGCCCGTTCGCTCAAGCGCGCACGCAGCGTGGCACTCTCGTAGAGCTGCCGGATTTTTGCCGCCAAGGCCACAGCGTCGGAAGGATCCGGAACGACAATTCCATCGTCCCCATCTGAAATAATCTCTGAAATACCGCACGCGGCGCTGACAATGACCGGGACACCGCAGGCCATTGCTTCGGCAGGCGGCAGGGGAAGCACATCTTCCTGCGATGGGCCAACGTAAATATCCGCGGCGCTGTAATAAAACTCGACATCGTTACGGACCGGCAGAAAGTGAATACGGCCGGTGAGCGAATTCCTATCGATGGCGCTCTGATACGGCGATGGATCGTCACTGCCGACGACAAGAAGATGGAGTGGAAGCTCACGAAGGCGGCCCATCGCTTCCAAAATAACAGGCAGTCCTTTGTTTTGCCAACCGTTGCCAATGAGCAGGAGCGCGAAGTGCTCAGGAGCGAGGTGAAGTTCCTGTCGAGCGGAGCCGCGCAACTCCGAACGACGCTGAGAATTGAATACTTCATGGTCCAAGCCGAAATACACCGCGGGAAACGGCCCTGTGCGGCCGTAAAATTCTTGCAAGGGCGCTGCCGTTCGCGGAGTGATGAGGATCAGAGACGTCTCGGGGTTCGTGTAGATACGTTTCTCGAGGAATGCAATGAGCCGGTAATACAACCGACGATGCAGCGCTCGGGCTGACGCAACTGCCGGGGAGTTCGCCGATGCCGCGGCCGATGAATTGCGGCGCAACAGTTCCGCGAAGACGATGTGAACGGAAATCACGTCGGCATCGAGACAATTGATTCCCGGAGAGAACGTAAGGTCGTAGTACCGACCGGCAAAACGTTTATCCCAACTGCGTCGAACTTGGTTGCATGCAAACCACCAGACATAATTAAGAATATGCGGACCGGGAAGCTTGGAGATTTTGTGCCAGCTAATGCGAGATGAATCCAGGCCTTCGACACTTTGGCTATACACATGAATTTCAAATTGATCGCCTAAACGCGACACCCATTCGGCGACATAGCGTTCGGTGCCATGGTGCTTATCGACGAATGGGGAGACAACGGCCAGCCTGGGTCGTCTCTTGGTCATAGATGTTCTAAAAGACGTCCGTTTAAAACCCACGTGCGTTTGCGTCTGGCATGCGAGGTTATGTCCGAACCGCTCCTGCCGCCATAATTTCTGGGGCGGGTGCAGCCGTCACGAAATCCGGCAAGCGGAACAAAATGCCCACCAAAATCCAAAGAAAAGCGTTGTTGACGAAATTTTCGTAGATATCGAGTCCCAGGAACGTGAGCGGATACAAAAGAACAAATGCGTACCAGAAGATCGCTATCGCGACCGGGAACAGGCGCGTGTGTTTGAGCGTGCGGACTACTTTCCAAGAAGACCAGAGAAGCGCCGCCGTCCAGAGAATCCAGAGGAACGGCGCCAAGATTCCCATCTCTACAATAAGTGTGCCGTAACCTTCTTCGACGGCGATTTTTGGAGCAGGCCCGGCCAGTTTGCTCACATATTGACCGCCGAGCGACGCGACACCCGTGCCGTTCCCGACGACCCAATGAGGCCTTGAGAATGCCGCCACGAAATTCATGGCCGGATAATTCCACGCCCGGGTAGTCAGCTCATACGCAGAACTGCCGGGTAGAAGAGTCTGCGAATAGAAATCGAAGCGAGAGCCGGCCGCGGATGGAAAGAAGGCGATAAAAATCGCAAGCCCGACCGCGGCGAACATGACACTGCGCCGGATCGCCTTCATCAGGCGACGTCCCTGACCGCCGCGCACCGGCGCGCCCCACAAATACGCCACGGTCAAGATCGAAGTACTGATCAGCGAGTACAAGAAAGCCGTCCGGGAGCCGCTTAGAAGAACGGCTACGGCAATCAGGGCGATCCCCCCGAAGATCACTTTCCGCTTTAGCAACTTAGAGAGGATGAAGTAGCCCGCCGCCCCCAGTCCGACGATCGTCGCAAGCACCAAAAAGAAAGCGAATCGTCCCGTACTGACGAATACAGAGGACGGCAAAAGGAAAAATTCCTTGGAATCAGGTACGACTTTTTCAAGAGTACTCAATTCCTGCAGGTCGCGTGCAGCAGTGGCCGGGTTCAAGAATGTGGGCCCTACGACCGCCTGGACAATCCCCAGCAGGGAGATGCTCCCTGCGAGGATCATGAAGACAATCAAGAATCGCCATAAGTCCCGATCATCGCGAATCAGGGCGTAGCCAACGAACATCAACGGGACATAATAAAAATAGAGTTTCATCCCTAGTAGGCCATAAAGAACGCTGGGCGAATAGGGGTTGAATATCTGGAGGACGGCGAGCCAGAAGAACAAAACAAAAAAGAGCATGAACGGAGGGCGAAAAGGCTTCGCGCGACCGCGGCGAACCGCGACGAAGAGAGATATGTACGTGAGGCCCGCGAGAACGTCCTTGGCAAAATAGATCGCCATATTATTGCCGAGATACTTTCGGACGAGATCTTCAAACAGGAGCCAGACAATGAAAAGATAAAAGCCCATACGCCAACTTTTAAGGATGGTAAGAGCGATGGCACAAAGCACCAGTCCCATGCCCGCAAAGATGAGCATTTTGGTTTGGCCCGCGGAAATCCACTGCGCGGCCTGCCAGGCGGCGAGGATCGACAGCAGGAAGAGAACGACGGAGATCACAGCCTGTCTTGGAATTCCGTGAAAGCGAAATCCGCCGAGAGACACGGAGTTGCCCCTGACTCCGAGTTTTTCTGTCCACATCGCCATATTCGGGTCCTGATTATGACTCTATCACGCCTTGGTGACGGGCGAACTGTGGCGGAGCTCGATGGCCTTTTCGACTCCACGGATAAGACTATCCACATAGGCCCGAGGCGACCATTGCGCGATGCGGCACTTTGCCGCTTCGCCGTATTGGCGAAGAGCTTCACGGTCAGACAATACGCGCCGAAGGAGGTTCGCCAGCGCATCGACATCTCCACACGGATAAACGAATCCCGTCTCACCTTCCCTGATCAAATCAAATTTAGCGCCGACTCGATCGCTGACGATCACCGCCCGGCCACAAAGCATCATTTCATTTACGACGACGCCGAACGGCTCGTATTCCGAAGGCAGAACAAGTAGGTCGGACGCGCAATATACCTGCGGCAAACCGGACTGATTAACGAATCCGAGAAAGCGAGCCCTGTCCGCGATACCCAACGATTTCGCCTCCGTCTCAAGGTCGCTTTTCAGCGGTCCATCTCCGGTATAGACGAGATAGCTACCAGGCACATTTGCGGATGCAAATGCTCGCAGCAAGTCTTGAGGGCGCTTCCAGGGCTGCAACTTCGCGCAAAAGAGCGCCACCGGCGCGCCCGCGGGAATATTCCAGTTACGCCGCACGGCCGCACGATCCACACGCGCAGCCTGCTCGAGCCACCATTCGTTGTGAACGACATAGGGCATCAGCATCACGCGGTCGGGAGGAATTTTCAGCGTACGCATTAACGCCACCGTGCCGGAGGAGGGAGCGATGACAATATCCGCCAGGCGGAACAATCTGGGCCAAAGATATTTTTTAATTTTTGTCTTCCAGGTACGATCGTCGCGCGGGCTTAAATCATGGGCGTCCGTGCCGAAGAGAATCGGAATGCCGGAGAGTTTTGCCGCGGCGGTGGCGATCCAAAACGTCGCGCAAACGTAGCCGGTGAACATGACAACAGCGTCGAATTTTCCGGATCGTATCAGACGCCAGACGCCGGGGTT
>Ga0070730_10006016_pt1 | contig 10405 bp, 11 predicted proteins | sample Coa_R1_3_FD_66447 | JGI IMG/M metagenome (GOLD analysis project Ga0070730, IMG submission 66447) | Surface soil microbial communities from Centralia Pennsylvania, which are recovering from an underground coalmine fire - Coalmine... | ecosystem: Environmental > Terrestrial > Soil > Unclassified ... | reverse complement strand
GGGTTCTACTCCGCGCTCCTGTCCTCCTACCACCAGCCCCGGGGTTTCGGCGCCTGCTTCGCCGTCGCGGCGGGATCGCTGGGCCTGCTGGGCCTCCTGCTCCTGGCCGCGGCCGTCGAAGGCGTCCTCTGCATCGTGATGGCCGCGCCGATCGCGCTGGCGATCGCGGCGCTGGGCACCTTCCTGGGCGTCGCGGTCCGGAAGCTGTGCCGGGACCCCTACTCCTCCTCGCTTTTCGGCCTCCTGTTCCTCCTCCCCCTGCTCGTCGGCGCCGAGACCGCCACGGCGCCCGGGGCGCCGCTCCAGGCCGTGCGCACGTCGGTCGAGATCGACGCCCCGCCCGACCGCGTCTGGCGCCACGTCGTCCGCTTCGCGGAGATCCCCCCGCCGGAGGAGCTGATCTTCCGCACCGGGCTGTCCTATCCGCTCCGCGCGGAGATCCGCGGGCGGGGACCGGGCGCGGTGAGGCATTGCATCTTCACGACGGGCCCCTTTGTCGAGCCGATCACCACCTGGGACGAGCCCCGACTCCTCGCCTTCGGCGTCGCGTCGCAGCCTGCCCCCATGGAGGAATGGACGCCCTGGCCCCGCATTCATCCGCCCCACCTGGAGGGCTGCTTCGTCTCCCGCCGGGGCCAGTTCCTCCTGGAGCCGCTCCCCCACGGGCGGACCCGGCTGGAAGGGACGACCTGGTACACCCACGAACTCTTTCCCACGTTCTACTGGGGGCTCTGGTCCGACGCGATCATTCACCAGATCCACGGTCGGGTGCTGCGCCACATCCGGCGCCTGGCCCAGGAGAGCGGAGACTGACGATGGCCGACCGCAGCCGGGGCCGGATTCCGACGGACGCGCCGGGCAGGCTGGTCCGCATGGGGCTCATGGGGGCCGGCGTGGTCGGCCGCAACACGCTCGCGGGGATCCGCAAGATCGGCGCCTCCGAGGAGCGCCGGCGGGAAATCGACCGGACGACCCACGAGGCCAATGCCGTCCGCATCTTCGACTCCATGACCCAGATGAAGGGCGCCTTCATGAAGCTGGGGCAGCTCCTCTCGCTCCAGGCCCACACCCTGCCCGAACCGTACCTGAGGCGCCTCGCGGACCTGCAGTGGGAAGCCCCGCCGATGCATGCGACGCTCATGCGCATGCAGTTCAGGAACGAAACGGGCAGGAATCCCGAGGACGTCTATCAGGTCTTCGAACGCGAGCCCTTCGCCGCCGCGTCGCTCGGCCAGGTCCACAAGGCGCGCCTCAGGACCGGCGAGGCGGTCGCGGTCAAGATCCAGTACCCGGGCATCGACCGGTCGATCGACAGCGACTTTGCCAATCTGAAGGCGATGCTCGCGACGATCCGCCTCAGCCGCGAACAGTACGGCGAAGTGTGGGACGCGGTCGAGGAGGTGCGCTCCCATTTCCACCGGGAGGTGGACTACGTCCAGGAGGCGGACACCATCGAGGAGTTCCGGCGGCTGCTGCGCGACCGGGACGACGTGCGCCTCCCAAGGGTCCATCGGGACCTGTCCACCCGCCGCGTCCTGACCCTGGAATTCATCGAGGGACGGCATCTCCGGGACTACCTCCGGACGCGGCCTTCCCAGGGGGAGCGCGACGCGATCGGTGAGCGGCTGCTGGACCTCTTCTTCCGCCAGGCCTTCGATTTCGGACTGCTCCATGCGGATCCGCATCCGGGGAATTACCTGTTCCTCGACGGCGGCCGCATCGGTCTTCTGGACTTCGGCTGCTCCAAGAAATTCGACCCGGCGTTCATCCAGGACCATCGGAGGCTCTTCAAGATCCCGATCGGCGATGCCGCGGGCCTCGAAAAACACTACCGCCTGTTCGGAACGCTCGGGGACGCGGATCCGCTGCGCGACCGGAAACGGGCGGCCCTCCTGAACGTGCAGCGCCTGGACATTTCGAAGTACCACCAGGACGGGGTCTTCGACTTCGGCGATCAGGACCACTACCGGGAGCTGATGGGAGCCTTCCAGGAGCTGATCCGGCTGGGAGTGACGACTCCCGGCTATGTGCTTTATGTCCGGGCGAAGATGGGGCTGTACCACCTGTTCCACCAGCTGGGAGCTCGAATCCCCTGTCACAGGGTGTACCGCAAGTACGTCTAAGAATCGGAGGTAAATATGAACAAGTTCATAGATCCGCCCGACAGCCTGCTCGGCCTGGCGGGCTGCCTCTTCTGGGTCGGCCTCCTGGCCGGCGCGATGGCCCTGTTGTTTGCGGGCCTGAGCCGGGTCGGGGGATAGGGAGGATTCATGAAACGCTGGATCGGACTGTCCGCGTCCACGGTGCTCGGCCCGGCCCTGGCGGGAGCCGCCGCCGTCTGGACCCGCGCGCCCTTCTTCGATTCGGCCCAGATGCTGAGCCTCTTCCGAAACGTGTCGATTTCCGCGATCCCCGCTGCAGCGTACTTCGCGATCCTCCTGGGGGACCACCTGAGGGCCCGCGCGGAGGACCAGGGAGGCGCGGCCAGGCTCGTCCTGGAGGCCCACGTCCTGGGACTGGCACTTGCCGGCCTCCTCCTTCTCATGGTGCTGGGCCTCGCCGGGATGGCCTCGGGCATTTCGTGGGAGCTCTTCGTGACCGCCGCTGCCGCAAGCGCGGCTGGGGGCTCGGGACTCGCCTGGGGCGCCGTGGCCGGTCTCCGGGAGACCATCTGAAAGGAATCGCCATGCAGGCAGGAACGATGGAATGGAGCGGCGCCGCGCGCCGCGCTTTCGAGAGGGCCGAGGGACGTCCGCTCTTCCATGCCGGCTGGCGGCGAACGGTGTTCATCCACTATGAGGTCGACCCCGCCGCGCTGGGGCCCCAGGTTCCCTTCCCGCTGGAGACGCGGGACGGGAAAGCCTATGTCAGCCTGGTGGCCTTCACGCTCAGCGAGCTGCGCTTCGCCCGGGGAGGTCCGGGGCTGGTGACCCACGGCTTCCTCAATGTCCGCACCTATCTTCCGGGCAACGGCATCTACTTCCTGGCAGAGTGGCTGCCCAACCCCTTCTGCGTCTTCCTCGGCCCGCGCCTCTACGGCCTCCCCTACCGGCGGGGCCGGCTGACCTACGACCATCTCCACGAAACTGGGCGGCTGCGCGGACGGGTCGAGTCCCCGGATGGCCTCCTGGACTTCGAGGCACCCGTCGATCCCGGCGCCCGCTTCGAGCCCTCCCGGCGAGGCAGCCTGGACGAGTTCCTTCTCGAACGCTATACCGCGTTCACCTGGCGGCGCGGCCGGGAGCGTCTCTTCCGCGTCTGGCACCAGCCCTGGCTCCAGGTCCCGATTGATCTCACGGTGCTCGACGAGAGCCTCGTGGCGTCGACGGGCTCCTGGTTCCGCGCGGCGCGCCGCATCGGGGCGAACTACTCCCCGGGCTTCGAGACGGTCTGGATGGGTCGGCCCCGGAGGAAAGAGGCATGATTCCCCTGAGGATCGCCGGCGCCTTGGAACTCGTCGTGGCGGCAGCCAACCTCCCGCTGTCGTGGCTGCTGCAGTTCGGCCGCGAGCACGCGCGCTTGACTCCGATCGTGCGACAGATCCACCGGGTTCACCAGGTCTACCTGGGCCTGATCCTCGTGGTCTTCGCGGCGGTCTCGATGGCCTTCCCCGGCGACCTGGCCGCGGGCGAGGGGCTGGGACGCTTCCTCTCCGCAGCGCTGGCCCTCTTCTGGGGCGCCCGATTCGCGGTTCAACGCCTCTACTACGACCGCGATTTCCTGCGCCGGCATCGGCTGGGCGACATCGTCTTTTCCGCGATCTTCGCCGCCCTCTTCGGCATCTATGCGGCTGCGGCCGCGGGAGTGCTCCGATGAAAAAAGACCTCGTGATCGCCATCGCCGGGATCCGGAGCCGGCTGGGTCGGGCGCTGGCCCGTCGGCTTCGCGCCGAGGGGCACACCGTGCTTCCGGTTCCCCGCCAGTATGGCCTCCTGCCGGGCTCGGACGTACTGATCCATCTGGGGCCGGGAGCGCGCCGGCTCGCCGCGCGGCTTCCGGATGCGGTCACGCTTCCGGCAAAGGTGCTGACGACGGCCGCCCGGATCCGGGGCGCCCGGGAACTCGGAATCCACGTCAGCCCCCTCCCGCTGAAGGACCTTCCTCCCGAGGAGGCCGTCGATCTCCTTCTGTGGGCCGTGCACCATCTGGAAAGCCGTCTCGAACTGGAGACCGCATGATGCCTGGACTGATGGAGCTCCTGTTTCTCCTGGCCATCTGGGGAATCGTTCCCCTGGGTCTCGCGTTCCTCCCGGAATCCCCGCCGCTTCGTTTGGCGAAGAAGCTCCAGCCCGGGGCCGCGGCGTTCGCGACGGTCTCGTTCCTGCTGCCCAAGGGGCTGCTCGCGGCGGGTCTCGCCCTCCCCTGGCTCGGGCTGAACGGACTGGTCGCCCTCGGCGGGCTCTTCGTGCTCCGGTCGTCGCTCGCCGCCGGCGTGCCGGGCCTCCTCCTCCTGGCGGCCATGTTCCTCCCTCCCGTGGGCGGCGTCAATCTGGTCGCCTCGCGACTGGGCTACGCCTTGGGAGGCTTCCCCGAGCCAATCGTCCTCCTCGCCGCGATTCATTTCCACTACACCGGCTTCGCGGCGCCCCTCCTGGCGTCCCTTTCCGGCCGCTCGTTGCTGGCGCGCAGCTCGGGCCTGGGAGTGGTCGGCGGCACCCCGCTGCTTGCCGCCGGCTTCATCTTCTCGCCCGTCCTGAAGGCCGTCGGAGTCGGCATCCTCTGCGCGAGCGTCGTGGGGCTCGCTGCTGCGCAGCTGACCCAGGTCCCGCACCTCCCCCGCGGCCGGGACAGGATCCTGCTCGCCGCCTCCTCCCTCGCCGCGGTCTCGGGTATGATCCTGGCCGCGGTCTACGAGCACGGGTTCTACACGGGGCGCACCTGGATCTCCATCCCGACCATGGCCTGGTCTCACGGAGTCCTCAACGGCGTGGGCTTTTCGCTCCTGGGCCTCCTCGCCTGGACGGGGACCCGGAGGGCCCGGACCCCTTAGGACCGGAACGTCCCGGCCTCTAGGAGATGCCGTGTTCGTTGAGCTTGTTGTGCAGCGTGCGGCGGGAGATGCCCAGGGCCTTGGCCGCGTGGGTGCGATTCCCGCCGGACGACTTCAGCGCGGCTTCGATCGCCGAACGCTCGGCGCCGGCGACCGAGGCCCCCAGGGCGACCGGGCCCGACGCCGCGGACTCCGTCAGCCGGGGCGCGAGACACGGCCGCACCTCCTGCTCGAGAATCAGCCCCGACTGATTGAGCACGACCAGGCGCTCGACCACGTTCTGAAGCTCGCGCACGTTGCCTGGCCAGGAATGCGCCGCCAGGGCCTCGACCGCCTTCAGGTCGAACTTCACGCTGGGCTTGCCGTGCTCCTGCCGGAGCCGCTTCATGAAGTGCTCGACGAGCAGCGGAATGTCGCCGGGGCGTTCGCGAAGCGCCGGCATGCGGACGGGAACGACATTGAGGCGGTAGAACAGGTCCTCGCGGAACTTCCCTTCCCGGACGAGGGCCTCCAGGTCGCGATGCGTCGCCGCCAGGACGCGGACGTCGGCCCGAAGCGTGGTCACCCCCCCGATGCGCTCGAACTGGCGGTCCTGCAGGACCCGGAGGAGCTTCACCTGGGTCGCCGGCGAGAGCTCGCCGATCTCGTCGAGGAAGATCGTCCCGCCCTCGGCGAGCTCAAAGCGGCCGGGCTTCGAGGCGGCCGCCCCGGTGAAGGCGCCCTTTTCGTAGCCGAAAAGCTCGCTCTCGATCAGGGTCTCCGGGAGCGCCGCGCAGATCACCTTGATGAAGGGCTTCCCCTTGCGCTTGGACTGGTCGTGGACAGCCCGCGCGACGAGCTCCTTCCCGGTGCCGCTCTCCCCGCGGATCAGGACCGTCGAACTCGTCGGCGCCACCCGGGACACCATCGTATAAACGTCCTTCATCGGCGCCGACTGCCCGATCATCTCGCCGGGATTCTCCGCGACCTCGCCGCCGGCCTGCACGCGGTCCAGGGCCCGGCGGACCTCGAAGAGGATCTCATCCCGGTCGAAGGGCTTGCGGACGTAGCCCGCCGCGCCCATCTCCCAGGCGCGCTGCCCGATCTCGGACGTGCCGTGTGCGGTGATCAGGATCACCTGCAGCGAGCGGTCGATGTTGAGCGCGTGCTCGAGGAGCTGCAGGCCGTCCATGCCCGTCATCTTGAGGTCGGTCACGATGACGTCGATGTCCTCCGCATGGAGAACGCGCAGCGCCGCCTCGCCGCTCGGGGCGGTCGCGCAGGCGATCTTCTCCTGGGCGAGGAAACCCGAGAGCACCTTCACCATCGAGGGCTCGTCGTCGACGATCAGCACCTTGGGCATGCGGGAGATTATAGAACCGGGAGCGGAAGAAAGAACGTAAACCTCGAGCCGTGGGGCTCCACGTTTTCCGCCACGATGTCGCCCCCGTGCGCCTCGAGAATCCGCAGCGAGATGGCCAGCCCCAGCCCCGTGCCCTTGGCCTTGGTCGTGAAGAAGGGCTGGAAGATCTGATCCAGGTCCTGCCGGGGGATGCCCGGGCCGGTGTCCTCGATCTCGATCGCGGCCCAGTTCCGCACGGCGCTGGCCACGCCGCTGGTCCGGAGGGTCAGGGTCCCCCCATCGGGCATGACCTCGACCGCGTTGCGGATCGCGTTCGTGACGGCCGTGGTAAGGAGCGCCGGATCGATTCGGACGGCGGGCAGGTCCGGGTCAAAGGCTGTCTCGACCTGGATCCCCGCCGGAAGGGCGGCCGCGTGCAGGCGGAGCAGGTCCTTCAGAAAGGCGTCCAGCAGCACGTCCTGCCGCCGGGGATCGATGGGGCGCGCGTAGGTCAGGAACGACTCCACCACCCCGTTCAGGCGGTCGACCTCGCCGACGAGGAGCTGGAGATATTCCTTGGCCTCTTCCCTGCCCGCGATGCCTTCGAGATCCTTCTGCACGAACTGGGCTGCGCCCTTGATCGACGCGAGCGGATTGCGGATCTCGTGGGCCACGCCGGCGGCCATGGTCCCGATCAAGGCCAGCCGCTGGCGCCGCTGGGCCTGCTCGTAGAGATGGATGAAGACCGTCCGATACAGGGCCAGGAGCGTCGTGAGCGCGACGGCCCCGAAGAGGAACGAGGCCCGGGTCCGCTCCTGAAGGAGCGACGAGAGGAGCGCGATGACGACCACGACCGAGGCCGCCATCAGGAGGAACAGGAAGAGCGTCCGGACCGGCGCCTGCTTCTCCAGCAGCCGGTGACGGAGAATCGCGATGGCGAGCGCCAGCGTGCACAGGATGCTGCCCACGTGTCCCAGGGCCGGAAAGCCCCAGAAGCGATGGACCAGCTCGGTGAATCCCATGACGACCCCGACGGCGATGCCGAAGGCGACGAAGCTGGCCGCGTTGCGTTCGACCGAAGTCTGCACCTCCCGCCGCCGCTTCGACACCAGAAAGAAGGACGCGATGAAGAAAGGGAAGAAGACGCCCAGGTAGATCAGGTTCCAGACGGGCCCCCGGACGTAGACTTCGCAGGCGGGAGAGACGAGGGCCGCCGCGGTGCTCAGACCGTACAGGACGGTCAGCGCATAGACCCCGACCAGCCACCGTCGCAGGGAACGGTCGCGTCCCGTGAACACCAGGACGAAATGCCACAGGAAGGCCGGCGACGCGGAAGAGCCGATCAGCCGGATGATGGCCCACGACGGCTGACCGTAGCGCAGGAGGGCCCCCTGCCCGAAGTCCCAGAGGAAGAGCGACACGCAAAGGAGCGCGATCGGGAAGGCCCCGCGCGCGCGGCGGGCCCGGAAGACCACCAGATTGGAGAGGAAGAGGTTCCCCGCGCTCGCAGCGAAGTACAGCACCTCGGGCAGGCGCAGCATTCCCCCCAGCTTACCGCGGACGGGTCGGGACCGGAAGCTCGAGGCGGATTCGGCCAGACGCCGTTCGCCCGGGGCCGGAGCGCGGGCCCTTATCGCGTCTCCGGGACCAGCGAGCGCGGGACCGCGACCACCTGGTGCTCGTCCGCGTAGGTGATCAGCCCGGGATTCCGGCTGTAGACCTGCCAGATCCGCTCTCCGCGGCGCTCCAGGAGCAGGGCCAGGTCGCGGGCCTTTTCGATGCAGGGATGGGCATCGAGCTTGAACCAGCACAGAGCCCGACCGCCGCTGAAGACATCCTTCGGGGGAATCGCAAGATGGCGGTTGAGCCACTGCGAAATCTCGCCAACCTCATCGGCCTGGTCACCGCGCACGCTCACGTCATGAAGGATCCCCAGCCGCCGGCGATGCCGGTCCCGGGTTCTGGCGAACACAAATCGGAGATACATGTCGTTCCCGCCCTTTCGGCTTCCTGGAGGGAAGCGGAGGGCCGGCCGGTCAGGGAGGAGCGACCGCCGGCCCTCCGCGACGAATGCCGCTCAGGTCGCGGCATTCCTTGGGGAGAGAGAGGCTTTCCCGCGCCGCGGGTCCCCGGCCGCGGCCGACTGCCATTCGTGGTCCAGCATCGCGTACTCCAGGATGTCCCACCAGCGTCCCGCCCACCAGCGGGCCTCCCGGAGGACGCCCTCGCGCCGGAATCCGCACTTCTCGTAGCAGCGGATGCCGCGCTCATTGTTCGCGTACACGTGGAGGCCCACCCGGTGAAGGCCCAGGGTGCCGAACCCGTAGTCGAGCAGGAGCCGGATCGCCTCCGATCCGTAGCCCTTGCCCTGGGCCTCCGGCTCGCCGATGACGATCCCGAGGTCCCCCCTCCGGTGGGGGAGCGACGTTCCGTGGAGCCCGCAGCCTCCGATCAGCCGCTCGCCTTCCCGGAGCGCGATGCCGAAGAGATGCTCCTCGGTTCTCTCGGGGGCGGCCTCCAGCCACTTCCGCTCCTCGGCCAGAGTCAACGGCCTCGATCGCTGAAGGTACTGGAGATTCTCCGGGTCGTTCAGCCAGGCCTGGAAGAGCGGGGCCTCCCCCGCCTCCAGCGGCCGGAGCACCACCCGGGGTCCCGACCGGAACGCGTTCTTCAAGGTCCGCTCCCTCAAAATTCTTGGCCGCGGGCCGCTTCCGGAGAAGCTGGACACCGCGCGGCCTCTGATCAAAGCAAAAAAAAAAGCCCCCGCGCCGTCAGGCCCCGGGGCTGGCACACGTCGTCGTGGTCTAGATCACGTCCGGACCTCCCCCGGGGACTGGCGCGGGTCCGACGCGACCGCCTGGGCCTGGATCATGAGGATCATTCACCAGCTCAAACCTGCGCGGGCGGCCAAGGTTCGCGGAAATCCGTCGTGCGTTCGAATTTTTCCCTGAACCTTGTCCGGACCTCCGGGTTAGAGAAGGCAGGAATGACCAGCGAAGTCTGCGGTTGGATCGCGTCGCACGCGGGGGACATGGCGCCCCCCTAGGCTTGCCGCTTCGGAATCGGCAAGCCCGAGGGACGGCCAACCTCGGGCTTTTTCGTTTTTCAGAAGACGTTGATGGGGTAGGGTGTTCTCCGGGAGGCCGAAAGGGCCTCCCGGGAACGCCCGTTTTGGGCCCCATGGGATACACTGAGTGCAAACATTCATGGAGTTGCGTCGTCCAATCCCTTAGGTGAAGAAGAAGATGCGCGAACGCGACGGAGAGGTGACCCGGGTTCTCCGGAAGGTCGCCCAGACGCTGGGCAACGGAAAGTTCGACGAAGCCCTGCGCGACCTGCTCCACCTCTCGGAGAAATACCCCGAGGCGGGAGAGATCCGCCCGCAGATCGCGGAGGTGCTCCTGCGCCGCGGCGAATCGCGTGCGCGCAGGGGCAAAGTCAAGGAGGCGCGCGACGACTTTGAGCGCTCCCTGCGCTGGACGAACAAGCCGGCGCCCCTGGTGGCCCTGGCCCGCAGCCTGATGCACGAAGGGAAGCTCGACGAGGCCGACCGGCTGCTCAACCAGGCGCTGGAGATCGACGACCGCCACGGGGCGACGCATGAGGCGCTCGGCATTCTGCTCCTGGCCTGGCAGGACTACGCGCAGGCGGCCAAGGCCTTCGAGGAGGCCCTGGGCTGCGGCCACTCTTCGCCCGAACTCTACCGGGCCGTGTGGGAAGCCTACATGAAGCTAGAGCGTTTCGACCGGGCCCACGAGCTGATCCTGGAAGGAGCCGACCGCTTCCCGAAGGACGACGCCGTCCAGGCGGTAGCCGGCGACTCGTTCGTATTCGCCAAGGGCGACAGCGCCGAGGCCCGTCCGTACTGGGAGAAGGCGCTCTCGCTCAACCCGAAGAATTTCGGAGCGCTGTTCAACCTGGCCGCCGAAGCCGCGGACCGGAGCGACCGGGCCGCATCGCTGGGCTATCTCGAGCGCTGCGCCGCGCTGGACCTGGACCGGACGCGGAAGCTGTGGAAGGAAGACCTCTCCTCGCCGATGAAGAAGTTCGGCGGGTTCGCTCGCGACGCGGAGTTCCGTCGCGCGCTCGGCTGG
>Ga0070730_10006015_pt1 | contig 10405 bp, 6 predicted proteins | sample Coa_R1_3_FD_66447 | JGI IMG/M metagenome (GOLD analysis project Ga0070730, IMG submission 66447) | Surface soil microbial communities from Centralia Pennsylvania, which are recovering from an underground coalmine fire - Coalmine... | ecosystem: Environmental > Terrestrial > Soil > Unclassified ... | reverse complement strand
CAACGGGTCGCGCCAGTCGGGCATGTGGGTGCTCGACCAGTTCACCCGGTGGCAGTCGATGAACTGGGACTACTCCGGGCGGTTGCAGAAGGCGCAGATGGATGTCACCGAACTGGCCCCGGACGAGTCGTTCCGGCTCGCCGACTGACACCCGCGGCAGGATCCAGGCGGATGAGCGAGCACTCCCCCGAGGAAGCGCTCGACCACTACTTCCTTGACAGGGCCAGGACGCTCCGGCCCCCCGCATCTGCGCCATCGGCCAGACCCGTTGACCGGGGTGCTCCGGTGCGGCCCGGCAGTCAGCTCACCGGTGGCCTGGCGTTGGCGCTGTTCGACGCCCAACTCGGCAACCGCCACCTCGATCTTGCCGCCCGCTACCTGCGGGCGGCTGGCCACGGCTTCTACACGATCGGGTCGTCCGGGCACGAGGCCAACGCGGCGGTGGCGGCCGCCCTGCGCCCGGCGGACCCGGCCTTGCTGCATTACCGCTCCGGCGCGTTCTACCTCGCGCGCGCCGCCCAGGTGCCCGGTGCCAACCCGCTGCGCGACGTCCTGCTCGGCCTGGTGACGGCGGCCGACGAGCCGATCGCCGGCGGCAGGCACAAGGTCTTCGGCCACGCCGCCCTCGCGGTGATCCCGCAGACCTCGACCATCGCATCGCACCTGCCGCGCGCCGTCGGCGTCGCCTTCGCCATCGACCGTGCTCGCAAGCTCGGCGTAACGTCGCGCTGGCCGCGCGATGCGATCGCCGTTACCAGTTTCGGCGACGCCTCGGCCAACCACTCGACCGCAACCGGAGCCATCAACACCGCCTGCCAGGTCGCCTATCAGGGCCTGCCGATGCCAGTGCTGTTCGTCTGCGAGGACAACGGCCTGGGCATCAGCGTCCGGACGCCAGCAGGCTGGATCGCGGCGACATACTCCCGCCGGCCGCCGATGCGGTACTTCTCCGCTGATGGCACCGACCTGGCCGGCTGCTATGACGCCGCCCTCGCAGCCGCAGACTACGTCCGCACCAGGCGCGCGCCCGCGTTCCTGCACCTGAGCGTCGTGCGATTTATGGCGCACGCCGGTTCCGACGCCGAGGTGAGCTACCGCAGCTCTGCCGAGGTCACCGCGGACTACGAGCGCGACCCGCTGCTCGGCACCGCACGGCTGCTCGTCGGCGCCGGGCTGCTCACCCCGGCCGAGGTCGTGGATCGCTATGAGGCGGTGCGCAGGCGGGTCCGCGCCCTCGCCGACGATGCCATCACGCATAGGCGTCTCACCAGCAGTGAGGAGATCACGGCACCGCTCGCGCCGCGTCATCCTGATCATGTCGCACGGCGCGCGGCTCAGGCCGGTGATCACCAGGCGCGCGCACAAGCTTTCGGCGCCCGGCTGCCCGAGGCTGCGGGGCATCTCACCCTCGCGGACAGCATCAACCGCGCTCTGGCCGACGCCCTGGCGTCGTACCCGCACCTGCTGGTCTTCGGCGAAGACGTCGGGCGCAAGGGCGGCGTCTACGGTGTCACCCGCGGCCTGGGCCGCCGCTTTGGCGCTGGCCGGGTCTTCGACACGCTGCTCGATGAGCAGTCGATCCTCGGACTTGGGCTCGGCACCGGAGTCTCCGGGCTGCTTCCGGTGCCGGAGATCCAGTACCTCGCCTACCTGCACAACGCCGAGGACCAGCTACGCGGCGAGGCGGCCAGCCTGCAGTTCTTCTCAACCGGGCAGTTTCGCAACCCTATGGTGGTGCGGGTGGCGGGCCTGGCCTACCAGAAGGGCTTCGGCGGGCATTTCCACAACGACAACGCGGTCGCCGTGCTGCGCGACATCCCCGGCCTGATGGTCGCCGTTCCGGCCCGCGGTGACGACGCCGCGGCAATGCTGCGGACCTGTCTGGCTTCCGCCGACATTGACGGCTCGGTCTGCGTGTTCCTGGAGCCGATCGCCCTGTACCACACGCGCGACCTGTACGAGCCCGGCGATGGCGGCTGGCTGTGCCCATATGCCGCGCCTGATCTATGGGCCGACGCGCACGTGCCGGTCGGCCGTGGCCGCACATACGGCAATGGCTCGCATCTCACGTTCGTGACCTTCGGTAACGGGGTCCCGATGTCGCTGCGGGTGGCCAGGCGGCTGGCCGAGACCGGGATCGGCACCCGCGTCCTGGATCTGCGGTGGCTGGCCCCGCTGCCCGTCGACGACCTGCTGCGCGAAGCTGACGCGACCGGGCGGGTCCTCGTCGTCGACGAGACGCGCCGCTCGGGCGGGGTCTCGGAAGCCGTGATCACCGCGCTGGCTGACGCCGGCTATGGCGGCCGGACCGGGCGGGTCACCGCCATGGACAGCTTCATCCCGCTCGGCGCCGCCGCTGCTCATGTGCTGGTATCCGAGGCGGGCATCGAGAAGGCAGCGTCGGACCTGCTGGCGCAGGCGCCATAGACGAGAAGCGGCTGAGCGCTCACGCTATGAAGGAGCCCCGCGCGATGCGGGGCTCCTTCATGCGTATCACGGAGCGCTTACCGAGAGCTCGTCGATGTCTGGCGTACCGGCACCGGTTCCGCCCGGGAAATCGAGACGCACGAACTGCGCCTGGGTGGGTGTGAAGGTGAATTGGTCGGTGCCCGTCGAGGTAGCCGGAGCCGTTGCGACGACTTGCCAGCTGCTGCCGTCTGTAGAGGTTTCGACGCTGTAGCTGAACGAGTTGGAGCTGCCTCGGGTGACCGTTACCGAGTCGATGTTCGTCTTCTTGGCAAGCTGCACGGTGAGTGTGGCCTGCGGGCCAGTTGCCTCCCACGGAGTGGCTGCACTCCCGTCGACCGCCGCGACCGGTTCGTCGCCTGGCACGAATGAGCTGGCGGTGACCTGCTGACAGCGCGCCAGGTCGTTGGTGGGCTGGAGGTCCGGGCGGCGAGTCGCGATCGTGACGCTCTGCCCTGGCGCGACCGTTACCAGCCCGGCCGGGGTCTGGACAGGGAGCGCCGAGCCTGAGGTGAGCTGTACCTGGGTGGACAGGGGCCCGATCGTGACCGTGAACACGCGGCCCTGCCATTGGAGATTGTGGAGTGTGATCCCCTGTAGCTGCGGTGACAGGCTCGGGTCGAGTTTGATCGCGTTCGGCGTGAACCGGAGTCCGGAGTATCCGTACTCGAAGACCTGCAAGAATCCGCCCACGCCGGTGAGGAAGTTGAAGCCGGTGTTGGGTCCGCTGCGGGTCTCGGCGAACTGGTCATACGGCGCCCGGAGGAACGGCTCGTTGCTGCGCAGCATATAGGTGTAGGCAGAGCAGCCGGGAGCGTTGAGCGCCGAGGCGTCGATCGAATGGATCGCATCTGTCATCGCCGGGCCCTGCAGATCGGTGCGGGGCGCGTAATAGTTGAGATCGTTGAGGCCGACGCCGCTGGCCATCGGGAAGCCAATCGGGTAAGTGAGCATCACCGTGTCCGCCTGCTTGATCTGCTCGCCGTTGTAGCCGTCGTACTCGTCGTAGATGTTGAGGTTCGGGTCGAACGGCATGGTTTGGGTGACGCCGTCGGCGACCGTGGTCCAGATGGCGGGCGGCGCAATACCGAGGACCTGGGCGGCTGCCACGGCGTCCCGCAGTGCGGTGGCCGCTGCGGCGTTGGTATACGCAGAGTTGTTGACGCCGGTGTGGTACTCGTCCGGCGGCTGGACCGTGTTGATGTCGTAGCCGCCGTTCGGGTCGGGAGTCGCCTTGCTGACCCAGAACTGTGCCAGCGCCTGGAGGACCGGCCAACCGTGCTGACGGAGCCAGTTGATATCGCCCGTGGCCTCGTAGTATTCCCACTGCGCCATCGCGATGTCGGCCTGCAGATGAAGCTCCTCGCTGCAGCTGTAGTTCGGATCCGAGATGATCGTGTCGTTCGAGTTTGTGGTCGTCCCGTAGCAGTCGGCGCCGGTGTATCCGTCGTCCCCAGCGGTCCACGGGTAGAACGCTCCTTGGTAGCCGTTTGCCGCCGCGTCATGCTCAGCCGCCTGCAGGGTGTTGAAGCGGTAGTCGACCGCGGCCCGGGCGATGTCCGGATGTGTGGCGAGGATCGCGGGGAACATCCAGATGTCGGAGTCCCAGAAGATCATTCCGGCGTAGCCGTCGCTCGACAGCCCGCTCGGGCCGATCGCGTCCGGGCTGTCGCTTCGGATGCTCGCGTACAGGTCGTACGTGTTGGCGTTGATCGCCGTCTGCAGCGACGGATCGCCGCTGACCGAGACGCCGCCCTTTAGGAGGGTCGCCCAGGCAGCCGCGTTCTCGGATTGGAGGGCCGACAGGCCGAGCGTTGCGGCTTGCTGGGACTCCACTTGCGCGTCACTTGCGGGAGCCGAGGAGTCCCGGCTGGTGACTACCGCGACGTACTTCGTGAAAACGTACGTCTGGCCGGCACGAGCGTTGAAGGCGATCTGCTCCCCGGCGGTCATCGGCTGGTCCAGCCCGGTTGACGTGTCGCCGGTGGCATTGACCGAAAACTGCATCGTTGAGGACTCGGAGACTCCGAAGCCCGTCCCGATCGCGGTCGAGTTCACGAAACTCGTGTGCGAGCCGAGATCGACACCGGCGCCTGCGGCCTGCAGCCAACTGGCGCCCCCGCCGTCCAGGAGCCCGGTGATCGTCGTGCGGCCGCTCCACTGGGGCGTCAGTGTGAGCGAGACCACGCCGACGTGCTTGCGCGCGAGATCGGTGAATACCTGGTATTTGAAGGCTGCCTGCCGGCCGTTTGGGGACTTCCAGGTCCCGGAGGTGGTGACGGTACCGGTCTGCAGGTCCTCTGTCTGGAGATAATTGCTGATCTGCGAGGCCGTAACGGTGCTGGGCGAGTACGTGTCGCCGGACGGGGTCGCGAAGTTCAGCGTCGACCATGTTGGAATCAACGCAATCACTTGCTTCGTCTCGTCCGGGTAGATCAGCGAGGCGTCGGTCTTGGCATACAGGCCGGCCGCGACCGCCTGGGTGAACCGCGGCGTGTCAAGCGGCCATCCGATCGTTCCCAGGCCGGTCAGCAGCCCCATGCCCGCCGCCGGGATCCGCTGACTGAAATACCCGTTACCGACATATGGTTCGGTGTCGAACTGGTTGACGAACTGCGAGGTCGATATCGATGTGGTGGATCCGCTCACGTCGGCGGACGTTGTCGCTCGCGCTTGGGCGGCCGCAGGATTCGTGAGCGCGGCCACCGAGCCGGCGGCCGCTACTCCGATCGCGCAGAGGGCGGTTAAGGGGCGCCTGCCGAGCCTGGGCTGCCGAACCGAGAAATGCATCATGGCCTCCTCTCGCCCACCGTCATGTGGGAAGCCTGCCCGAACCGAGCGCTAGGAGCCGCCCCTGGTGAGCCGGTCGCCGTCTTCCCGCGCCGGGACGAGTCAAACCTGGCACCGGCCTGGCAGCGGCACGGACAAGGCGCAGCCGCTCGCCTGTCGTGAGAGGCCGCCGGGCACGGGAGCGCCGGAAATGCATTTTGATGCGGAGCCGCGGAAAGTGGGCCAGAGCCGTTCGCATTAGGGTGCGGCTCCCGTGGAGGGACCTAAGTTCAGGCTGCTTGCGGTATGAGGTTGTCCGCATAGCGCGACATGTGGACGCGCTGCCTCGGCCCAACCAAATCAGCCCTGAGCGACTTGGCTGAACGGGGGCGGACCGAGGATCTCGATGCCGCCGTTCTTCTTGGCCGAGGCCTGCACGCGACCCATGTCCACCGGCCCGGCATCGATGCCCCGGCTGTCATCGCTCGGGACGGGCTCGCTGGCGTCCCAGTAGAACGCCTGGCAGCAGCCGGGTGTGTGCAGGCACAGCAGCCGGGCGCCGTCGGCGCCGGAGACCTTGAAGGCGTGCGGGATGCCTCGGGGGGCGCTGGCGATGCCGCCGGCGCGGACCGTGTGCTCTGCTCCGTCGAGGTGCATGAGGATCTCGCCCTGCAGCACGATCATCGTCTCGTCGGAGTCGGGGTGCAGGTGCAGCGGTGTGACCTTGCCGTGGTCCACCCGGTCCTCGAAGAGGATGAACGCACCGTCGGTGTCGTCCGCTGTCGCCTTCCAGATGTGCAGGCCACCGCCGAAGAACCAGCGGCGCTCACCGTCCTCTGCTGCCCGGACCAGGGACTTGCGGGCTGTGCTCGCGCTCATGAGTTCCGCCTCCCGTTTGTGGGACTTGAGTCCCATAACGAGACTGACATACCATGAAGGTTATGTCAACGCCCTACGAGACCGGCGGGCGCTCGGCCCAGAAGGCCCGGACCCGAGATGCCCTCGTCGCGGCCGCTCGTGACCTCGTCGCCGCCGGCGTCACGCCGACGGTTGAGGACGCCGCCGCCGCGGCGTCCATCTCACGGACCACCGCGTACCGCTACTTCCCCAGCAAGCGCGCGCTGCTTGTGGCGGCGCACCCCGAGATCGCCGCCACGTCGATGCTTCCGGCGAACCCGCCGCAGGACCCGGCAGCGCGACTTGATGCCGTCGTCGCCAACTTCACCGCCATGATTCTCGACACCGAAGCGCAACAGCGAACGATGCTGCGCCTCTCGCTCGAGGCGGACGCCGCCGAACGAGACGCGCTTCCCCTGCGTCAGGGACGTGCGATCGCCTGGATCGCCGAGGCGCTCGACGGCGTCCGTGGTGACCTCTCCGACCAGCAGTTCCGCCAGCTCGTGCTCAGCGTCCGCGCCACCATCGGTATCGAGGCGATCGTCTGGCTCGTCGACGTCGCCGGCCTGTCGAGGAACGACGCCGTCGCGCTCACGCGCTGGTCCGCGCAGGCGCTCCTTCAACGGGCGACCACGGTTCCGCCGCCAGCACCCAGCCGATCCGGCAGGCAGGGCCCGCTCCACGGCACGGACCGGCCCAGTCAGCAACACCCGCGGAACCGACTCGTCCCGGACGCCGGGCCAGGGGGCGACACAACGCACGGCTGGACGCCAGACCAGTGAGGCATGGCCGCGCACCGGTTCGGCGCTGGATGCGGCTCGCCTGGAGGGAGCTCGGTTAGCCGCACCCATCGCATTAGGGCCTTGACATTGCCAGCTGGCTGCCAATGTTCACTGACCTGCCAAGAGCTGCTTCCGGCACGTCAGCTCGTTCATATCATGCGCCACTTGGGTCACTTAACTCCCAGGACCCGGGGCCGATCGTCAGGCAGCAATAATCCAGCGGGGCCACAACAAGACTCTTACCATCCTGACCAGGAACAGATGACCCAGCCGGACCGTATCGTCGCACACAGGCACGGAGGTATCGTCTGGAGAGGAACCGGGGAAAGTGATCACACGCGCCTCTTGCCCAAGGCCGCCTGGAAATTGCCTGTTGCCTCGAAAGCACTTGCCGGAAATTAACGCGGAGACGCAGTGACCCAGTCCCGTTTTGATCATGCCATCCCTTCTGGGGCCATGGCCGCTCAGCGCACCGCAGGGCTGGCGCTGGCTCTGCGGAACTGGCGGGTGGCCCGCCAGCTGATCTTCCTGGTCGCCATTCCAGCGGTGCTGATCCTGGCTCTTACCGGGCTATGGGTCACCGGTGCGACACGGAGCGCCGAGGCCTACGGCCGGGTCGGGCGACTCGCGGCGCTGGGCCAGCAGGTCGCCGGCTTGGCGCAGGCAATGGCGGACGAGCGGTCCGGCGCGGCCGTGTTCATCTCTGGCGGGCGACCGGCCGCAGGCCTCCCGGCCCTGCGCCGGCAGTACGCGATCACCAATGTCCAGGCGGCCAGGGTTCGCCGGCTTGTTTCCCGGCTTGGCCATGGGTACCCGGCCCAGACGCAGGCCGGCGCGGCCCAGGTCCTGGCCAGCATCGCCAAGCTGCCTGCTCTGCGCAGCCAGGTGGGGCAGAGCCAGACTTCCGCACTGGCCGTGATAACCGGCTACTCCGCGGCGATTTCCGGGCTGTTCCCTGTCAACGACGGCATCGCTGACCTCAGCGGCAGCTCCACGCTCATCACCAGTGTGCGGGCGCTCAGCTCGCTGTCCAGGATGATCGCCCATGCGTCGCAGCAGCAAGCCATCCTCGACGTGGCGCTTGCCGAGGGGCACTTCGGGCCGGGAGCGCTCATCGCATTGACCACCGCGAAGGCCCAGCAAGCCAGTGACCTCGCCTCGTTCCGCAACTCGGCGACCGCCGAGGAGAGCTGGGCCCTGACGCAGACACTGGCTCGCCCGCTGGCCCGGCAGGCACAGGCGGTGGAGCAGCGGGCCACCGCGGCCGGCGATGGCGTGCTGGCCCTCGGTCCCCAGGCCAGCCAGCAGTGGTCGGCCGGGATGTCCTACACGGTCGGCTGGATGAGCCATGCCGAGCAGCAGCTGGCGGAGTGGATCACAGCCGACGCCCAAGCCCTGCAGCGGAGCGCGATGCGGTCCGCGGTGATCACCGGCGGCGCAGGGCTTGGCGCCTTGGCCCTTGTCTTGCTGGGCACCATCTTCGCTGCCAGGTCCATGGTGCGCCGGCTGAGGCGGGCTGAAGCTGGGGCACGCTCGCCCCTCAGCGCCGGCGCCGTATCCGCCGGTTTCCTCTGGCGCAACCATTCGCTGCTGGAACGGCTGCTCCGGCTGATCGACAGCTTGGAACTCAACGAGGACGACCCGGAACGGCTGGCCAACCTGTTCGAGGTGGACCATTTGGCCACCCGGATCTGGCGCAACTCTGACAGCGCGCTCATCATCGCCGGCCACGAGACCGCGCGCCTGGCCGGGCCACTCGGCTTGGTGGACGTGCTCCGGGCCGCAGCGTCCGAGATAAAGGAGTACGGCAGGGTCATCCTGGACGCCCAGCAAGGCGTTTGTGTCAGCGGGAGCGCTGCTACCGACACCGTGCACCTGCTCGCCGAACTACTGGAGAACGCCACCACGTTTTCTCCTGAGACGACCCAGGTCAGCGTGTCCGGGCACGCGGTGCGTGGCGGCGGCTCGGTCATCACCATTGCCGACGGCGGAACGGGCATTTCCGAAGAAGAACTAACTCTGCTCAACTGCCAGCTGGCCAGCCCCTCCCTGGCAGACATGGCGGCCGCCCGGCACATGGGCTTGTTCGCCGTCGCGCTCCTGGCGGCACGGCATGGCATCACGGTGACGCTGAGCACGCCGCCGGACGGCGGTACCACCGCCGAGGTGTACCTTCCTGCCGCGCTGATCTCGCTGGACGCCGGGCCTGGGGCCTGGCAGGGACCGGCCGGCAAAGCCCCCTTGGCCAGGGCCACCAGCGCGGAGGTCACCGCCGGGGTTGCGGACCTGCCTTTCTCCGCTCTCCGGTTCGCCTCCGGGCCAGAGCCTCCCTTCGGCCTGGAGACTGACACACCCGAGGCCGTCCCGGTAATGCTGGGCGCGCCGGTGCCATCACCGGCCCCAGGAACGTCCACCGGCGTGACCGAGCCCGAGCCGGTGGGTGCGGAGCCGGGTGACGGGCCGCCCATCTTCGAGTCCGTCCGAACCGGCTACCCCCATGCCTTCGGCCGGGCCCTGCTCCGGTTCAGCGAAGGACAAGCCGGCCAATCGCCGGTGGGATGGCCCGCCAGGCCACCGGTTTCCTGGGGCGACGGCAGCAGTCGTGCAGTGGTCGGGCCCCTGGCGGCAGGCCGCCCGGCCTCCCCCGTGCTGCCGCAGCGCATTCCGCAGCCCGGCCAGGTTCGCGGCTCAGCCGTTGATAAGGAGATCCGGCAGGCCTCGGCGGCCGAATCCGCGGAGATCACCCGGAGCAAGCTGGCAAGCTTCCAGCGCGGCTCCCGCCGGGCCCGGTCGGTGGCCCCGGTGAACCGCAGCGCGAGGCAACCAGGACAGGATGGCTGAGGGCGAAGCACGCGATCCGGCCCCGGATCCGCAGGACGCTGGCCGGTTCATAGCTGATTTCGCCGAGCGTGTTCCCGGCGTTCTGCGGGCCGCCTTGGTGGCCTCGGATGGTGTCCTGGTGGCGGTGTCCGACCGGACACAGCCCGATCAGCTCAAGCAACTCTCCGCGATAACCGCCGGCTTGATCGGCCTGGCCGGTGCGGCGGCCCGGATATTCGACGACGACGTCATCCAGGCCCTGGTAACCATGGCACGGGGGACGCTCGTGATCATGGCGGTCGATCAAGGATCAAGCCTCGCCGTGCTCACCACCGCCACTGCCGACCTCGACACGGTCGCGTACGAGATGACGCTGCTGGTGGAGGAGGCTGGCAGCATCTTCACCCCGCCCGCGCTCTAGGCCCGGCCACGGGGTCAGCGGTCCCGCATGACCTTTCTGCGGTAGGCGATGCTCCCGGCGCCGGCCAGGATCGCCAGTACGCCGAGGCAGAACAGCAGGACATCCTGGAACCCGGCCGTCCCACCGCCGCCGGCGCCGGGGGGCGCGGTGGGGAACGAGCTAGCCGACGGACTCGGCGGCGGCGACGGGCTAGGGCTGGGCGCAGTGGCACTGGGTGCCGTGATGCCCGGCGCGGTGGTGCCCGGCGCGC
>Ga0070730_10006014_pt1 | contig 10405 bp, 9 predicted proteins | sample Coa_R1_3_FD_66447 | JGI IMG/M metagenome (GOLD analysis project Ga0070730, IMG submission 66447) | Surface soil microbial communities from Centralia Pennsylvania, which are recovering from an underground coalmine fire - Coalmine... | ecosystem: Environmental > Terrestrial > Soil > Unclassified ... | reverse complement strand
GGGGGGTGGTGATTTGCGAGTTTGCGGTTGGGATGCGTGGAATTGGGTGGCTGCACAGCCAGGAGTGGCTGTGCTACTGGGGACCATTGCGCTCTTGAAATGATGCGGGGGATTGGGCACGATTTCCGGTCACAGGAGAGGTGACCCATGGCGTGCGATCCGGAAGCACTGAAGCATGTGCCGCTGTTTGCGCTGTTAGACGACGAGGAGACGGCGGTGCTGGCCGGGCAAGTGGAACTGAAGAAGTTTGCGCCGCGGCAACGCATCTACAAGATGGGTGAGGCGACCGGGCAAGCGTATGTAATGGTATCCGGGCGAGTCCGGGTCACCACGCTGGACCAGGATCATCAGGAAGTGGTGGTTGACGAACCGGCGCACGGGGAGTTCTTTGGTTTCGCTTCCATGCTCGAACAGACCCCGCATCAGACTACGGCGGTTGCTCTGGAAGCGTCGGAGTGCATTGAGGTGGACCGCCAAGATATCGCGGTTTTATTGCGGCGCAAGCCGATGGCGGGCATGGATATGCTCACTGTGCTGGGGAAACAGTTTCACGCTTCTCAACAGCTGGTTCGGATGCGGGCGAACCGGAATCCCAACGAAGTGATCGAAGAGCAGGCCACGTTCGGTCAGCGCATAGCGGACCGGGTCGCCGGGTTTGGCGGCTCGTGGACATTTATCCTCACTTTTCTTATGGTGTTGGTGCTGTACATCGCGGTGAATGTCATTTTAAGGAGATCTGCATGGGATCCCTACCCGTTTATTCTTCTAAATCTCTTTCTTTCGATGTTGGCGGCAATTCAGGCGCCGGTAATCATGATGAGCCAAAATCGGCAGGATACGAAGGACCGGCTACGTGGTGAGCTTGATTTTGATGTGAATAAGCGCGCGGAATCGGAGATACAGGGGCTGGCGCGCAAGTTGAATTTGGTGGGGGACCAAATTAACGATGTGGAGGAGTTGTTGCGGCAAAAACTGGCGTAGCGGGTGCCTCGATTGGCAATGGCGCAACTTAAGATTGCAGACTGCATCCTACCTGTGGAGGGAATCATGAACAAATTTGCAATTTGGGCGCAGGTGGAAGCTAAGCCAGGGAAAGAGCGGGAAGTGGAAGAGTTCTTGAAGTCGGCGCAACCCCTGGCGGACAGGGAAGAAGGGACAATTGCGTGGTACGCGGTAAAAATGGGACCGGCGCGATTCGGAATTTTCGATACCTTCGCGGACGAAAAGGGCCGGGACGCGCATTTGAATGGCGAAATAGCCAAGGCGCTCTTCGCGAAGGCTCCGGAGTTGTTTTCGAGCGCGCCGGAGGTACACACGATCGCGATTATAGCGGAAAAAGTGCCGGGGACATCGCGGGCGCAAGACGCCCGCTGAGGACAGAAAGAATCTGGGGCTTAGGCCCTCTTAAGCCGCCTGGCGAAACCGCCGAGGGTCAATAGGCCGGTGCCGAGAAGAACCATGGACGCCGGCTCCGGGACTGGCGAGGGGCTGGTGCATCCGCCGTTGATGGTGCAAGAGACGATCAAGCCGCTTGCGGGGCCGTAGTTGGCGCCGATGTGTACGTCGCCAGACGCCGCTGTGTTGCCGGAATTGATGAAAGTCCACATCCACGTGTACGTTTGCCCGTCGCTAACCGTAACGCCTGGGCCGGAAGAACAAATAAAAGCGCCCCCATTGCCGCCGCAACCGGAGTTATCCAGGCTGCCGGTGTCGGTGAGAGAGAACCCTGAAGGGGCGCCAACCAGCTGTAGATTGCTGATATTTTTGCTAGCGGTGAACCCCAAGTCCACGCCAGTGATCAGGTCGTTACTGGAATTTGGCACCGAGTTGAGGGTTATCGTCAGGGTGGCAGAAGTGCTGGTAATGTCAAAGGAATAAGTAGCACCCGGGCAGCTCGTTCCGACAGTGCCACAATTGGTCAGCGTAAGAGTGCCCATGGTGTCACCTTTGGCCGAAGTGACGAATAACATGGCGAGAATAAGAAAACTGAGGCTGGTTAGAAGCTTTCGCATATACACGCGCACCCTTTCGAGAAATTGGACGTCTAGGTGGAGAGCAATTTGAACACCAACTAAGAACCCTGCCGAGCGCCGATCCAAAAAAGTAAGCCCATTATTATCAATCAGATGGATAGATCCAGCGGAGCTTGGCAAGGTACTTGGAGCCTTTGGGACACGGGAAGGGAAGAGTTTTGCACATTTTTAAATCGAGAATTGTGCAAAGAGCTTGATGGGAAGGTAAGAATTCCGGGGATCCGGTTTTATTATAACTTATGTAAAGTGACTTTAAGTTATGGGTACCGTCTGGGAGAATCATAGTCCCTTACATCTCGTTGCTAGTCAATATCATTCTTATGAATGCCGGCGATAAATTTGCAGGTTCAGAGAGTGTTCTAAGCCACTCTAAGGAAGCACGAGATGGAGGAGATGAAAGAGGCCGGCGCCAAACAGGGCCGCGCCGGGGATGGTTAACACCCAGGCCCAGACGATACGGCGGGTGACGCCCCACCGAACGGCGGTGACGCGCCGGGTGGCTCCGACGCCGACAATGGCACCAGTGATTGTGTGCGTGGTGCTCACGGGGATGCCGAAATGAGCGGTACCCGCAAGGGTCAGCGCCCCGGCGGCTTCCGCGGCAAAGCCCCCAAAGGGAGTGAGTTTGGTGATGCGCTGGCCCATGGTCTTGATGATGCGCCAGCCACCGGCCATGGTTCCGCCGCCCATGGCCAGGTGGCAGCAAACGATGACCCAGTAGGGGACGTCAAAGGTCTTCAGCAAGCCGCCGGCGGCGAGCGCGGTGGTGATGATGCCCATGCCTTTCTGGGCGTCATTGGTGCCATGACCGAGGCTATAGGCTGCAGCGGAAAAGAGCTGCAGACGGCGAAACCAGCGATCAACTTTTAGCGGGCGCTGCCTGCGAACAATCCAACTGGTACCGATGGTGACGGTGGTGGCGACGATCATGCCAATGATGGGAGAGAGGAAGATGAACAGCACCGGTTTGGTCCAGCCGGCGAGGATGAGGGCCTGAAACCCAGCATTGGCTACGGCGGCGCCCCCGTAACCACCCATCAGCGCGTGAGACGAACTGGTGGGAAGGCCGAGAATTAGAGTGATGAGATTCCAAAAGATGGCGCCGAGAAGACCGGCAAGGAGGACTTGTTGGTTCACCATTTCGATGTGAACCATGCCTTTGCCAATGGTCCTGGCCACGGCCGTACCGAAGACAAAAGCGGCGATGAAGTTCCAGAACGCGGCCCAAGCGACGGCACGAAACGGGGTAAGAACGCGGGTGGAGACCACGGTAGCGATGGAATTGGCGGCGTCGTGCCAGCCATTGGAGAACTCGAAAGTCAAAGTAAGCGCGACGACAAGGAGGAGCAGATGGAAGCTAGTCACGGGCGGCCCCGAAACACGAAAGTCGGCGTCCGGGGAAAGCAAGGGCGAAGGCCAGGAAAGGGAAACGAAGCTGAGTTGAAAGATAGAGACGAGGCATAAGGTCAGGCGTTCTTGAGGATAACGCCTTCGATCACGTTGGCTACGTCTTCACATTTGTCGACGGCGGTTTCGATCACTTCAAAAATTTCTTTCCATTTAATGATCTGCACGCTGTCGGTTTCTTCGTCGAAAAGCTGGGCAATGAGGGTGCGACACAGGCGGTCGCTTTCATTTTCGTAGCGGTTAATCTCGATACAGTGTTTGAGCGCCTTTTCGGGGGTAGGAAGGGAGCGGACGGCCGCGGAAACCTCCGCCGTGGCGGAAACCAGCACGCGGACGAGGTCGACCGTGCCACTGCGAATGCCGCCGACGCGATAGAGGACGAAGCGGCTGGCCGCGGCGTCAATCAGGTCGATGACGTCATCGAGCTGACTAGTAAGCTCGTGGATATCTTCGCGATCGAAGGGCGTGATGAAACTCTGGTTCAGCTTGGTGAAGATGCTGTGGGTGATTTCGTCGCCATCGTGTTCGATGGCCTTGATGCTTTGTACCTGCTCGGGCACGCCGGTGTAATGCTCCAGCATCTGGAGCAGAGCTTTGGCGCCGATTTGGATGTTAGCGGCTTGCTTGCTGAACAGGACGAAGAAGTCCTCTTCGCGCGGCAAAAAGCGCTGCAAAAGTCCGGGCATGAATGACTCTCCCCTAAGAGTCGCGGTAGGGCAGGGAGGACGATAGCAGAGGGAGCCAGAGGAGGCAAGGCGGCTAGATAGATACGATCATCCCACTGATTCCGTTGCAGCTACGCTGCAGCATCTTAGCGGCTGATGATCGGACACGCAAAAAAAAGCGGGCCGATCTGGGGATCGGCCCGCCGGGAAGATTCGCTCTGGCGAATCAGGTTTAGTACATGCCGCCCATGCCGCCACCCGGGCCGCCGGGTCCGCCGGCTGCCGCAGTCTTCTTCTCGTCTTCCTTGATTTCGGCGACGAGCGCTTCAGTGGTGAGCATCAGGCCCGCAATGGAGGCTGCGTTCTGCAGGGCCAGGCGGGTGACCTTGGCGGGATCGATGACGCCCATCTTGACCATGTCGCCGTATTCGCCAGAGTCCGCGTTGAATCCGTAGTTTTCATCCTTGGACTCGCGGATTTTGCCGATGACGACTGCGCCTTCGGCTCCGGCGTTATGTGCGATCTGGCGAGCGGGCTCTTCAAGAGCGCGCTTCACGATGCCGACGCCAACCGCTTCGTCATCATGGAGCTTGAGCTTCTCGATAGCACCGAGGCAACGCAGTAACGCGGTGCCGCCGCCGGCCACAATACCCTCTTCCACGGCTGCGCGGGTAGCGTGCATGGCGTCCTCAACACGAGCCTTCTTTTCTTTTAGCTCGGTTTCGGTTGCTGCACCTACCTTGATGACCGCAACGCCGCCGACCAACTTGGCAAGGCGCTCTTGGAGCTTTTCCTTGTCGTAGTCGGAGGTAGTGTTCTCCACCTGCTGGCGGATTTGCTTAACGCGTCCTTCGATTTCGGAGGACTTGCCGGCGCCTTCGATGATGGTGGTGTTGTCCTTATCGATCGTAACCTTCTTGGCGCGGCCGAGGTCCTCGATCTTGACGTTCTCGAGCTTGATGCCGAGATCTTCGGTGACGGCCTTGCCGCCGGTAAGGGTGGCAATGTCTTCGAGCATCGCTTTGCGGCGATCGCCAAAGCCCGGGGCCTTCACCGCAGCGCACTGCAGCGTGCCGCGGAGCTTGTTGACCACCAGGGTGGCCAGCGCTTCACCTTCGACGTCTTCGGCGATGATGAGCAGCGGCTTGCCGGTCTTGGCAATCTGCTCGAGCAGCGGGAGCAGATCCTTCATGGAGCTGATTTTCTTCTCGTGAATCAAGATGCGGACGTCCTCGAGTATGGACTCCATACGCTCGGGATCGGTGATGAAGTAGGGAGACAGGTAGCCGCGGTCGAACTGCATGCCTTCCACGACTTCCAGCGTCGTCTCCATGGTGCGGGACTCTTCCACGGTGATGACGCCGTCTTTGCCGACCTTCTTCATAGCTTCGGCGATGATGCCGCCGATTTGCTTGTCATTGTTTGCGGAAATGGTGCCAACCTGGGCGATCATGTCGCCCTTGACGTCGCGGGAGAGCCTCTTGATCTCTTCCACGGCGACTTCCACGGCGCGCTCGATGCCGCGCTTGAGAGCGGTAGGGCTGGCGCCAGCGGCGACAGTCTTCACGCCTTCGCGGAAGATAGCCTGTGCGAGCACGGTGGCGGTGGTGGTGCCATCGCCAGCCACGTCGCTGGTCTTGGAGGCCACTTCACGAACCATCTGCGCGCCCATATTCTCGAGTGGATCGCGGAGTTCGATTTCCTTGGCAACGGTAACGCCGTCCTTGGTGATGATGGGCGCGCCGAACTTCTTTTCGATCACCGCATTGCGGCCCTTGGGACCGAGGGTAATCTTGACTGCGTCGGCGAGTGCATTCACGCCACGTAGAATCGCTTGGCGGGAATTCTCACCTGTTACAATCTGCTTCGCCATACTGGTATCTCCTCCTGAGATTCTGTGCTAAATCCTGAAAACTTCCGGTCTGACGACCGGTTGCTGCTTTTGCGATCGCCCGGGCGAAAGCCCAGGAGCTACAACCTACCCGGCCAGGCTGACGCCTAGCCGGTACGTCGATTCCTTACTTCTTGCCTCCCGCGGCCTTGGCTGCCCCGCCGAGCTTGGCGAGAATTTCTTCTTCGCGCAGGATCAGCAGTTCTTCGTTGTCGATCTTGATTTCCGTACCGCTGTACTTGCCGAACAGAACGCGATCACCCGGCTTAACGTCCAGGGGAATCAATTCGCCCTTTTCGCGCTTTCCAGCACCGACGGCGATCACTTCGCCTTCCTGCTGTTTTTCTTTGGCGGAGTCGGGGATGATGATGCCGCCCTTGATGCTTTCCTTTTCCTCAATGCGCCGCACGACAACGCGGTCGTGGAGCGGGGTAAGATTCACTGCCATCTTGAAAGAACCTCCATGGATTTTTTGCTGCAGTTGCATCCGGCTGGGAGTCGAGCTAACGTTAGCACTCCTCATAGCCGAGTGCTAATATAGCAAATTCACCTGACAAGTCAAGGGGAAGCACGCTTCTTTGAGTCGGTTTCACTCAGGGTTGAGCTAAGCGTATATCTTTATATATCAATGACATAGATGGTGTAAGGAAAATCGGACACTTAGGTATTGTCGTGCATCCTGTGGAGACGTAGACTTTCTTGCAGGTCGTAACTGGCGACGAACGAAATGACCATGCTTGTTTACGTGCGGCTGATCGGCTTCACTGCGGGAACACTGCTGCACCTGTTCTGGATAGTGGTGCTTCTAGGCTACCGGCGGCAGCGCAATTTCGAGCGTGTGTTTTTCCTTCTCTCGCTAGCGCTGTTTTTCTTTTATGCCGGTTCCTTGCTCGCGCTCAACGCGCAAATCTATTACCTAGAGCCACCCGCATTCCTGACGGCATTTGCGAAAACGCTTCTTTGCGCCGGCCTGTGCTTCTTGCCGGCGCTGCTGATGCATGTGCATTTCGAGTACGCCAATACCCGCGGTCTACTCACCAGCCCGATGCTAAAGGGAGTGCTGCTGCTCGCCGCATATGTTCCTGCGCTCTATTTTGCTTTGCGGGCGTATCCGCTATTGGCCAACTCGCCGGGATTTGACTTCCTGGTTCCCGGCGAGGCGTTGGGGCGCGGCTATGGCGTATGGTTGGCGCTGGCCATGATGGTGGGCGGCGCGTGGAATATCCGGTTCTATTTGCGTGCGCCGGAGCGGGCGCAGTCTTGGTTTCACGGTTTGCTGGCGGGGGTGTTCGCCATTGGGGCGGCGCTCGTGACGCAGCTTCATGTCCTGGGCGCGCCGCTGCCGCGGGATTTGTCCGAAGGCGTGAGTACCTTGCTAGCACTTCTGGCGCTGTTGCCGTCGGCGGTGCTGATCTACATGGTGCAACGGTTTAATTTTTTACAGATCGGCCGGCAGAAGAATCTGGTGTATGCGGTGTCGGCCGCATTTCTGGCATTGCTGTACTTGAGTTTGGTGCGGCGGCTGAGCGGGTGGCTGGCACCGCAGCTTCCGCCGGAGGCCACCGCGTCGATTTTGCTGTTCGTGCTGGTGATATTTTTTGAGCCGCTGCAGCGGTTGCTGGGGCGGCGGCTGCAAGAGACGGCGCAGAAAGAAATGGACCGAGTGCAGCGTTTGCTGGCGGACATTCAGGAGGAAGCGCGGCAAGGCAATGAACGAGCGCTGGCACGCTTTATCGAAAAACGATTGCAGGAAACTTTTGAACTGGCCGCGCTGCGGGTTGGCTTTGAGCAAGAACGAGAGACGGGCGAGCGCCAACGCGCGTTGGGCAAAGAACGCGGGCTGATGCCGCCATATTATGGGAAGCCTAAGTTCGTTTTCTCCGAGGGAAAGGTTTCGGACTCTTTTTTGACCGGAGACGACATCGCGGGGTTCGTTCGCGCCGAACCTTACGGATCAGCGTTGTCTGGCGAGACCCGGGCGGCGCTGGAGTTCTTATGCGAGCAGTTACTAGGTGCGCTCGATTTGTGCCGGATGATTGGGGAAAAGGTGCGGTTGGAAAGGGAATTGGCGGAGCGGGAGAGATTGGCGCTGTTGGGGCAAATGGCCGCGAGCATTTCGCACAATCTGAAGAATCCACTGGGATCGATCAAAACCATCTTGCAGGTGCAAATGGAGAACCCGGAGTTGCCGGATTCGCTTCGGAGTGAGACGCAGATTGTGCTGGACGAGGTCGGACGGCTGTCCTCGAAGCTCAACCAGTTACTGCAATTCAGCCGTCCGGCGATTCGCGGGGGAAGTGTAGAGGGAAGTTGCGATGCGGCGGCGGTTATCGAAGAAGTCGCGGGCGTGCTACGGCACGAAGCAGAGGGACGAGGAATTGCGCTGGAGCTGCAGCTTTGCACGAATGGCGCCCTGGTAGCTGCCGCCGCCGACGCAGTGAGCGATATTGTTTCAAACCTGGTGGTTAATGCGCTGGAGGCAACGCCCCGCGGCGGGCGAGTAAGTATCGCGGCCACAGCAAACCATGGTGTGTGCGTACTGGCGATCGAAGACAGCGGCCCCGGCATCGCGCCGGAAGCGCGGGAGAAACTGCTGCAACCATTCTTTACCACCAAGACCCAGGGGACTGGCCTGGGGTTGGCGATTGTGTCGCGGCGAGTGGCGGAGTTTAGCGGCGAGATAAGGTGGGCCAGTCCGGTACGGGAAGGGGGCGGGGTTCGATTTGAAGTGGCATTGCCGATGCAACCCAAAATCGGAAAAGCGATGGACCAAGGGGAGTAGAGAGGTTCGCAAGAACGGATGGAGAAATGAAGACGATCTTGATTGTGGACGACGAGCCGGCGGCGAGGTACGGGTTGCGGCGGGCGCTGGAATCTAAATATCGGGTTACTGAAGCGGACTCCGCAGAGGCGGCCCGCGAGGCATTGACCCATGAACAGCCGGATTTATTGTTGCTGGATGTGGTTTTGGCGGGGCAAAGCGGAATTGAGTTTTTGCGGTGGATTCGTCAGCAGGGAAGCGAGATTCCGGTGCTGATAGTTTCCGCGTTGGATACCGCGAAAACGGCGGTCGAAGCGCTGCAGTTAGGGGCGGCGGACTACCTGGTGAAGGGATTCGAGCTGGAAGAACTGCGGCAGCGGGTGGCGAATCTCTTGAAACTGGCGAGTTTGGAGAAAGAAAACGATAGTCTGCGGCGGCAGCTAGCCAGCGAAGGGCAGTTTGGAGCGATGATCGGACGCACCTCGGAAATGCGGCGCACGTTCGAGATGGCGGAGCGGGTCGCACCGACCGATTCCACAGTCTTGATTTTGGGAGAGAGCGGGACGGGCAAGGATTTGCTGGCGCAGGAGATTCATTCGCGTTCGCGGCGGGCGGGTAAGGCTTTTGTGGCGGTAAACTGCGCAGCCCTGCCGGAAACGTTGATTGAATCCGAACTGTTCGGGTATGAGCGCGGTGCATTCACGGGAGCGGCGCAGCAGAAAAAAGGAAAATTTGAGCTGGCCTCGGGCGGGACGCTATTCCTGGACGAAATAGGAGATATGAATCCGGTTACCCAAGCAAAAGTGCTGCGCGCGCTGGAGAATCGAACCATAGAGCGGCTCGGCGGCACGCAATCCATCCCCGTGGATGTGCGGGTGATCAGCGCGACGCACCGAGATTTACCTGCGGAGATTCGTTCGGGAAAGTTTCGCGAAGACCTATTTTACCGGTTGCGAGTGGTGACCATAGAATTGCCGCCTTTACGCACGCACCGGCAGGATATTGCGCTATTGGCGGAATCGTTTCTGCAGTTGCACGCGGCGCGCCTGGGCCGCACGGCGCGGCTTACTCGGGAGGCCGTGATAGCTATCGAAGGTTACGACTGGCTGGGGAATGCGCGCGAATTAAAGAATGCACTGGAGCGCAGCCTGGTGCTTTGCGTTGGCGAAGAGATTGCTGTCGCTGACCTGCCTCCGGAGGTGGCAAGCGGCAAGGCGCTGGTGCAAAAGCACTCCAGGGACGGTGGCGAAAACTTAGGGCTGTCGGAAAAGGACTTTCGCGAGGCCAAACGAAAATTTGAGGTTGCCTACCTGACCAAACAGCTTGCGGATCACCGCTGGAATGTTTCGCGCACGGCGTCGACCATTGGGCTGCACCGCCAAAGCTTGCAGGAGAAGCTGCGGGAGTTGGGAATTCGTCGGCCGGGGCGGGAACCGATCGAAGACGAGTAAGTTGTCGCGAAAAAAAAGGATGTTTGTGGAAGAGTAGAGAAAGACGAACGTCACCACAGAGTTCGCGGGTGCGCCGGGTTCATAGAGAAGTTGGGAGGCGGAGTGGGTGGAGATGCCGCAACACGAAAGCCGGTTTTGGGATATGTATTGGCCGGCGGCGGGAGCACGCGATTCGGGAGGGATAAAGCGCTGGCAGA
>Ga0070730_10006012_pt1 | contig 10406 bp, 9 predicted proteins | sample Coa_R1_3_FD_66447 | JGI IMG/M metagenome (GOLD analysis project Ga0070730, IMG submission 66447) | Surface soil microbial communities from Centralia Pennsylvania, which are recovering from an underground coalmine fire - Coalmine... | ecosystem: Environmental > Terrestrial > Soil > Unclassified ... | reverse complement strand
CTTCCCTGGTAGGCTCCCGCGATGGCCGGGAAATTACTGGCAGCACAGCATCCAGCAATTTCCCGGCCATCGCGGGAGCCTACCAGGGAAGCTTGGCGGGGGTGGCAGGCAACGCTTTCGTCGCTGAGATTGGGACCGCCAACTCTCCAGGAATGTCGATTGTGCCCTCCAAAATCGATTTTGGAAATCAGCCTCTCGGAGTCAGGAGCGCGCCGAAAGCCGTTCAGATCATGAACGCGGGAACGGCACCACTGAGTATTACGGCAATCGCAGCCACCGGCGACTTTTTCGAAACCGATAACTGCATTGGTACGGTCTCTTCCGGCGGCGGAACTTGCACCATCCAAGTCACTTTTACGCCCTCGACTGTGAGCACGGAAAGCCAGCAAATCACTATTACTGATAATGCAGCGGGCAGCCCTCACACTTTCACTGTCACAGGCACCGGGGTTGCTGCGGCGACCGCAGTTACGCTCTCGCCCACCAGCTTATCGTTTAGCAATCAAAACGTGGGCACGGTAAGTGCGCCGCAAACCGTGACCATCACTAATACCGGCACCTCCACATTGAATATCACTCAAATCGCGGCCAGCGGTGATTTTGTCCAAACCAATACCTGTGGCGCTACTTTGAATGTGCTCACCATCGGTCAGAGTTGCTCGATTAGTGTTTCGTTCCAGCCAACAGTCAGCGGTGTGCGGAGCGGCTCTTTGAGCATCAGCGACAATGCGAGTGGCAGCCCTCAAACTGTGATCCTGTCGGGAAACGGTGTGGCCGTGTTTTCCCTGGCCGCAACTAATTCTACGACGACCGTGCCTATTGGGAGCACCACCGCCACTTACACTGTTTCGGCATCGGCGCCCACGTCTTTTACCGGCAACATCACTTTGTCTTGTTCGTCGGGCGTTACATGTGCTTTTAGTCCTGCCGCGATCTTCGCGGGACAGAGCAGCACGCTGACCGTTAGTGGTCTGAGCGCCGCATTGCCAAACCCTTTTAACTTTACTGTTAATGGGACCAGCGGGTCGCAGACTGCCACCCTCTCGCTGGCGGTTCTCTTTTCAGATTATTCACTTTCCGCATCGCCGGCGCTTGATACCATCGTTTCGGGCTCGTCGGCTGCATACACCGTCCTCGTCACCCCGTCCAACGGCTTTAATCAAAAAGTCTCACTCAGTTGCGGCAACTTGCCGACCGGCGCTACTTGTTCGTTCTCGCAAGCCGCTGTCACACCAAACGGGTCTCCTTCGAGCGTGAGTTTGACAATTTTCACGAACAAAACCGCCTCGGTTCCGGGAAGCCGAACCCCTCCTTTGGGGGGAGCACCGCCGCCCTATTCTCTATTGCTCATGAGCTTGTTTGTGTTGGGGTCCATACTTCTTGCCCTGAAACGCTATCGAGCCGGTGTCAATACGGGATACCGCCCGCCGTTCCTCGCTTGGAAACTCGCTGCGCTCAGCGTGGCCATGCTGGTCCTTTCAGGCCTGACGGCCTGTCGTTCTGCAAATACAAGCAACGCAGCCCCGACGGCCACTGGGAATTACACGATTACCATCACGGGCACACTGACTACCAACACGACCGTGACTCGTTCTACCACCGTCAATTTATCGGTAACTTAGGAAGCGAGAGGACAGCAATAATTCGTCGGGAAGTAAAACGCAACCGGATTTGCCAATGGCAAGCGCCGTCCCAAACATTCGAACAGATAGACGGAGGTTGCTTTCGAGGACAAGAGGGAAGCGGCCAAGCGGGTGCTTCTAGTTTTGCGCGAAACCGTACATTGGGAAAATAGGTTACAAATTGCAAGCTGATAAATAATAATGGTGGGCGGTATCCGGCTCGAACGGATGACCTTCTGCTTGTAAGGCAGACGCTCTAACCAACTGAGCTAACCGCCCCGGGCCAGTTCAACACCTGGAAAATGGTTTTACTTTGTCCAACACCCGGTCCCTGGCTCGTCAAGCCTTGACACATTCAAACTTCAGACTATACACTACACTATCTGGACCGTCAAGGAAGGCCCACGCCCCCTATGCATTATCAGCGCGAATACGTAGCCTACATGGCCAAGCAAGTGCTTAAACGCCTCAGCGCGGCGAACCTTGTGCAGATTGACCAAGCGGATTACGTCACAGAAGTAATGACCCAGGTCATGCTGGACGAGCTGGGTGTGGAAGATCGTTTGAATGAGGACGTCAGGAAAATTCTTGAGCAGCACGCGGAAGAGATGAAGCGCACGGGCGCGGCGTACGATGAGATGTTCAAGAAGGTGAAGAAGCAATTGGTTCGCGACAGAAAAGTGGTCCTCTAGCCCCATCACCTTAATCTTTATGCCCATGACGCGCGAAAAAATACTCCAACTTTCTCACCAGATGATGTCCGCCATCGACGCGCTCGATGAGGTGGAAATCTTCGAGGAACGCAATACTATCCGTCAGGAAATTCTCAAAATCCTCAATGATCTTCAAATCGAAGAAGCGAAGATAGACATCGTTGTTCGCCAGCGCATAACCTCCCAGAAGCGGACGATCCCCGAGGGCGGGGAAGAGTGGGATATTCTTTACAAAAAGTACCATTACGACGAACTGCGCAAGCTGGGCATTACCTTTCCCACCCGAAGCCAGGGTTGAACCCTCGACCAACAATTTCGCAGATCTCATTGGTTTGGAAAGTATCTCTGGGCTGTTACTTACCCTTCATTGATTTCCGATTCGCATTTCAATCGCCAGCCCCATCATTTCTTTTTCAACAGCGACGGCCAGTTGACGACAACGGTGATAGGCGGTGGCGTTTCCTGTCGCTCAGGAACAATGCAGAGGAACCGCTGTCCGTCAGGCGTGACGACGCACCGGCTTCTGAACCCCAGGAAGGGAGCCACAGGCGCTTCGAAGAGAAGGCGCGGAATTCCGGCCTGGAAGGTGGAAGAATCTGCCTTCACGGAGACCGCCATAATCTTATTACCGGCAAGGTAGAAGAGTTCTTTCCCGTCCCGGCGCCAGGCGGGCTCGTTACCGCCATCCGACGAGATTTGCAGCTTGGCGTGGTGCTCCGGGAAGCTTTGGACGTAAACCTCATATCTGCCGGTCTCGATCGAGACATAGGCGAGGTATCGTCCGTCGGGTGAAAACTCCCCCGCGCGAGCCTCCTTCCCCTCCCCTCCTCCCCCCACGAAGGGAGCTGGCTGGCGTGAACCGAACTGAGGAAGAATCCACAAACCGCCCTGCGGCTGCGACGCGGAAAATGTGTTGAAGAGAAGGTAGCGCCCATCAGACGAAAGGGCAATTGTGTTCTTGAAGTCCGGGGTCTGGAACACCATTTCCGACTCGCCCAGTCCGTTCGCGGCCTTCTGGTAAAAGTTGCGCTGGCCGTTACGATCGGAGGTAAAGAAGACACGCGTGCCGTCCGCTGACCAGACGGGACTGTGATCGTCGGCGGGGTTGAAGTTGAGCCGTGAAGCCGTCGCCCGCTTCAAATCGAAGACCCAAATATCACGGGTTTTGACCTCGGGGTCTCGGATGTCTACAGCGAGTTTTGTCGCGTCAGGAGAAAGCGCCGGATTGGAGTAATCGCCCGGCGGCCCCACGGTTCCCAGCTTTTTCCCTGCGCGATCGAACCATACCAGTTGCTGGCTGATGGCAGAAGCGCGACCTTGTTGGTAAGCGAGCACGCCAGTGTCCGATACCGAAAAACTGAAAGGATCAACGGATTGAGCAAGCGGGACGGGGTCACCGGTAAGAAGGATGTGCTTGGCGTCGAATGGCTGGGCCACCAGCGTTTCCCCGCGCAAGTAGAGCAGGTAGCCCGGCGGCGCGTAAAGGGCGCTTGAGTCCGCCTTCAGCAGACAATCCCTCTCATTGGAATTAAGCGAGCCGACACACACCCAATTGCCCAAGGAGTGCTCGGGGCTCCGAGCGACGTAGAGAAAGTGCTGCCCGTCCGGCAGGAACCAGGGCCAGTCGTGGGAGAGTTCTTTTCTTGAGGGATCCAGCGTCGTCACCGGTGTGACCTCGCCGCCCGAATCCGTTACTCGGTAGATCCGGCCATCAGCCCACGGCGGAACGGTGAAGAGAATGGTCCCATTCCTGCTCCACGTTGCGTCCTCGTATGCGACAGCATTACTCAGCACGGTGACTGGCCCGCCTTCGGGGTCAACCCTCTTCAGGCCGTCGATGCTAACAAATCCCAAGTGGCGGCTATCCGGAGACCAGAAGGCGGACAAGGCTCCGAAAGTGCCCGGGATTGGCCTGGCGACGGGATCATCGAGCGAGCGAATCCAGAGCGAGTCCTGAGCTCCCGGGCTCGAGGCGATAAAAACTAGTTTCCTCCCGTCTGGAGAAAGCACGGGGGCGGAGCCGTAATAAGTAGCGGTGAATGAGGGCGGGTAAACTAGGAAGCTGATGACTTGCTTCCCCTGAGGTTGGAACATGTAGCGCCCTGCTACGAAGGCAAAGACGGTGGCGGCAATGGTGCCGATGACGGCTAGCCCCCAAGGCAGGACGCGCTGTAGCGGCGATTTAAGCTCGCCGACATGCTCCCCAAGGGCGGGTTGCAAACCCGGCCCTACTTCCTCTGGTAGAGGCCCGTGGCCGTCCGCCCCAGCGGGCGGGGGCGGGGTGATCTGCCCGCCCGAGATTCCGCGATCAGAGAAAGGAGCGCCAGCTTCCACTGGCGCTATAAACCGATAGCCGCGGCGCGGCAGCGTCTCAATATAGCGCGGTGTCTCCGCCGAATCACTCAGCGCCTCCCGAATTTTGTTGATGGCGGTGTTTAGCCCGTTGTCGAAATCAACAAACGTATCTCCCGGCCAGAGCTTCTTCTGAAGCTCCTCCCGGATGACGATATCGCCCGACCGCTCGAGCAACATTGTCAGGACGCGAAAGGGCTGCTCCTGCAGCCGAATCTTCAGCCCTCCTTTGCGCAACTCACCGGAGCGCAGGTCAACTTCGAAGACGCCAAACCGCAAGAATCCGGAAGATTTCGCCTCGTTGGCCATATAAGGAGTACCCGAAAAGCTTGAGAAGAGCTTACCATTGACTTACCCGAAAATAAAGACCGCCCGTAAGTGGTTGAGCTGTGGAGCTAACCCGCAGGGCTTCCTTCACTTGGCTGTTATGGAAAGTTCAAGCCCCAATCAAGCCACTGTCTATTGATCGCTTTCCTCACCGGCCTCAAAGTGCAACCCACGCGAGCGGGGCGCGCGGCGAAAGACTAGCTGGATGACGCACTCGCCGCGATTTCAATAGGAGGTGGTTATGAGAGTGATTCGAATTTTTGCAACTCTGCTCCATCACGAGGTTCGAATGAAAGTTTATGGAAATCGCATTTGGGCAGGAGCGGCTCTTGCCCTGCTTCTGGCTGTTGGAGGTCTCTTCGGCTCCCGCCTGCTGCCGCTCCGAGCTCAAGTGAGCGGCCCGGATGAGAGCGTTGCAGTTGGGGAGATTTACGAACTGCAAGCAGCTTTCCACCGCGCCAAGACCACGCAGGACATCGAGCTCATGATGTCGCTGTGGGATCCTGACGGCACATTGAACGTACAGGGCAACCCGGGTTCACCCTTTGTGGGCGCTGACGCCATTAGGTCGTTTTGGCTTACCTCGGGTTCCTTCGTGCACCATCGGTTCTCGCTGGTCCCGTCCTTCAAGACCCAGATCAATGTCCACGGCGACACGGCAACGCTTTATTTCGAGTGCCACGACGTGGGCGACTTCGACCAGCCTGACAGATTCTTCGCCGGTGACACGTTCCTGTCCGGCACATTGCGCAACCTGGGCGGAAAGTGGGTCTTCTCAAGCATGACGGCAGGCTCGGCAGCGCCGCTGTCCGTGGACCATTACTACTTCTAGGGCCAATAGTGCGCGCAGGGGCCGATCCCCTTTGCCGCCTCTCCCATCTAGGGGATGGGCATTGGATTCGCTCCTGCGCCACTTGTGGTTTTCGTCGCGCGATACATGATGAGGGCCGAAAGCTTATGGAGGAATCAGCGGGCCGGCATTGACGGGAGGGCGTGATGAACAGCAAACTTTGGGCCGAGAATATCATTTTCATTCTGGGAGTAGCAAGCTTACTCTTCCTCGTCAGTTGCGGTTCTTATATCGCACCAGTGGCGAACCATCAGGCGTCTTCTGTTGCGCCAAGCGCGATTTCGGTGAGCGTCTTGCCTTCGCCCGCCCTCATAGTAGTCTGGAAGACCCGGGCCGCTGATGGACAAGTCCAGTAAGAGAATGAGGCATGCGACGGACCTATGCGTCGCAACTCCTTTGAGGAGGTTGAAATGAAAACCAACGTCATGGTGACGAACATCGAGGAACTCTACGCTGCTGTCAATAACCCCAACGCCCAACGTTCGGTGATCGAGTTAGCTCCAGGGAAATACATGCTTAGCGCAACGGACCCGAACGGGGATCCGAGGCCAAATGGCGGGAGTCTGGTGCTACCAGAGGCCTCTGTGTTGAGAGGACAGAACGAGTACCGGGACTTCGATGGGGATGGCGTTTGGGACCCATTAGATCCAAACGACCCGGAAACCTATGCCGATCCGGCCACCGAGACCGTCATTGACGCCCAAAACCTGAAAGGTCTCACGGGAAAGATGAACGTCGTCAGCCTCGGGCTGAACAACCAGGTGGAGCGGCTCACCGTCAGAAACAACGTCCATGCGGGCGCCCTGATCGGGATAAACGTCAAGCCCGCGCAGGGCGGGCTGCAAGGCGTCGTGATCAACTGCATCGTCGAGCGAGGCCAGAGAGGGTTGCGCGCCCAACACAATGGAATGGAGTTCACGGGCCTCGACTCGAGCGCTGTATTCGACGGGAATATCTCGCGGCATAATTCGGGCACTTTCGGCTTCGGGATTCAGGTTCAAAACGCCTCAGTAAACAACGCTGCGTGGCACGTCATCCTTCGGCACAACCGATCCTATGACAACGTAGCTGGACTTTTTGTCGTCGCCGTTTCTTCGTCGAACGTCGCGGAATCGGTCGAGTCCGCCAATAACATTTACGAAAGGAACGCGGTTGGATGTGTTCTGCACTCAGGTCGCGATGCTGCGAATGTCGGCTTGCTGCAGGGCAGCGACAACAACCAGCTCCGCTTCGACTCAGTGGAGGACGCCATCTGGAATAACAGCGGCAATCCGGGACCCCTGGGCAGCGGGGGCGGCATCGATGCGCGAGGTGGCTGGCGCACTGCGGCGTCGGCCAGCACGAGCTCAGGAAACCAGATGCGGCTCCAATTTATCGGAACGCGCTTCGTCGAAAGGTCGGGGTCAGAGAACCTTTCCGGCGCGAGCCGCAGAGATATGACCGTATTCGGGGCGCTTGGGTCAGGTGGCATCATGCCTGGAAGCGGCAACGTCGTCGAGCTTCTCATCAGAGATTCTGTGAGCGACAGTTCGCCGGGGGCTTTTGTGATCATCCAGAGCGTCCCCCAAGCGCCGAACAAAGTCGTAGTCATCGGCACAGACCAAGCGATCGAGTCAGCGAACACGGACATTACCCTGGGCCCATAGTGAGGCGTCAAGTGCGTTTCATTTGGAAAGGACAAACGCAGTCAGCATGTGGACAGCGCGCGGAGGACACACCACAACCCTCTTGAACGATGGCAGCGTGCCGGTCACCGGCGGCTATGATCCGGGCGAAGACCCTGAGGCAAGCGACGAAATTTGCCATCCGCCTTCGGCCGCAACTGCACCCGCCGCAACAAGCGCTCCATGAAGGGCAAATCCTTCAGCGCAACTTCGCCCCCCGGCGGAGGAATCCATCTCTACACAGACTGGAAGCATCAGTATGAACGGAAGGCCTGACTGCAACTTAGGGTGGTCACCCACGCGAATCCCGGAAGTGGCAGAAAAAAGGCAGGCTCTGATCAATAGAGCCTGCCTTTGAAATTGTATTAACTACCCGCTCCGCCTAATCGCGGCGGCGCAGCACTGGCGGTGCGTCGCTGCCGGAGTCCTTGGTCTTCTTGTCGGCAGGTTGGGTGGCTGTCTGGTCAGTAGCCTCACGCTTCTTGAGCGTGGGGCCTTCTTGATGCTTGTCTTTCCTCCGATTACTGATGAGCGTATTCAAGCGGGCCTTGACGTCGTCGAATTCAGAAGTGGAAACCAGATATTGGTCGCGTTTGGGGAATGATTTCATTTCTGCGTCCAATTGCAGCATCCGGTCCGGCGTAGGTGGATGGTCCTGGAAAATCTTGGGCACGCTGCCCGGGTCGCGTCGCTCCTCATCCAGCACCTTGGAGAAGATGGTCACATAGGTGTAGGGGTCGTAGCCCGCCTTCACCATATACTGCAAACCCAGGTAATCTGCCTCAGCTTCGTCGCTACGGCTAAACTTCAGGAACATGAGCGGCACGCCGTTCATGTAAGCTTCCATCACGCCGTAATACACAGCGTAACCCATGGGAATAAACATGAGCGGAATCATGGCGTACTGGGCGATGGTTTGTTTGGTCATCTGCGAGGCCCAGTGCCGCGCCGCCACGTGTGCGATCTCGTGGGCTATTACGCCCGCCAACTGCGATTCCTCATCAGCCGTCTGGAGCAGGCCGGAATTGACATACAAAAACCCGCCCGGGAGAGCAAAGGCATTGATGCCCGGGGAATCGATTACTTTAACGGTAAGTGGTATTGTCAAATCTGAATTGCGCGCTACGTTCTGCGCCACTCGATTCACATATTCGTCGATCACCGGATCGGTTATAAGCTTGGCTGTCTTATCAATTTCGGTGGAATATTGTTTTCCAATTGCGATTTCTTTTTCCTGGGAAATGAAGGCGCGGTGCGCCACCTTGCGATTCCCAATCTCGTTCATATCTTTCTTTTTGTCTTCCCCCCGGGCTAACGGGGCTGCACCCACTACGAGCACTACCAAGCCCAAGGTTGCAATGCGCGCGAACTTCATAGGTTTGCTCCTCGCAACTACTCCATCCTCTTGATAATTATAGATGCCAGCCCTCGGGCTAAGGTTTCCTTCCCTATTCATCAATTCCGCCCTCATCCGATACCTCACTCTACTCCTTCTTATATTGGATTGGAAGCGCAACCACGGGGATTCATCAGTCAAAATATTTCCAGTCAGTCTGCAGCCAACTAATTTCCCCCCGCGCAGGCAGCCCTATTGACTCCGTCCATGGGGACGGTTACATTAGATTCATTCGTCTTCCCCGGGAATTTGGGGCCGGCCGAGCGTCATCAGCAGGGCAGAGGCAAGGCAGAGGATGACGCGAAGTACTCATCCTAAGGAGCGTGAATCTGTGGCTGTTTCCTCTATTTTGTTGGGCCAACTTTGGAAGCTGACTGAAACAGGCGATACGTGGCTGGTCACCAAGGTATATTCAGAAGCTTTTTCCTCTTACGCCATGCTCAGGAAAGTGGGCGGAACAGACGTCGATGTCCGTCGCGTTAAAGTGGATAAATCACAAGAGGGCGTAACGTTGCCGGGCTATACCTTTGCCCAGGAAGCGGACGCTTTTTAATCGTCGCGCCCTCGCGCGCCCCGTTGCACCTCCCTCGCCATCGCGGGGCATAGGCGGCTCGGCTCCAAGTGGAGCGGACACGCCCGAGGGCGGGCTGCATCTGGCAAACACCTAAATGGTCACAACCTTCCTGGAATTCCTGGGCCGGCTCATCATTTCCATCATTTCGAAGCTGGGTTACCCGGGTATCGTGTTGCTCATGGGGATTGAGTCGGCGTGCATTCCGTTGCCTTCTGAAGTCATCATGCCGTTCTCGGGCTACCTCGTGTCCACGGGACGCTTTAAATTAATCTGGGTGGCGCTGGCCGGAACCGCGGGATGCAATCTCGGGTCGTTGGTCGCTTACTATGTGGGCGCGTGGGGAGGGCGGCCACTGGCGGAAAAGTATGGACGGCTGGTCTGGGTTTCCAGGCACGACCTGGAATTGGCTGACCGTTTTTTTGCGCGCTACGGCGATTGGGCCGTCTTTTTCGCGCGCCTGCTGCCCGTGGTTCGCACTTTCATCGCCTTGCCCGCCGGCATTGCCCGAATGAATTTTCTTCGCTTCAATATTTACACTTTCTTCGGCTCGTTGCCCTGGTGCTGGGCGCTGGCTTATGTCGGATATAAACTCGGGCCGCGCTGGCCCATCCTGCGTGAATATTTCCATCGCTTTGATTTGGTTATCGGCATTGTTTTCGCGGCCGCGGTCGTTTGGTTTATATATAACCGCTGGAAGAATCGCTTGCGCAGCGCGTAGGCCGGAGTAATACTGTCTCTGAAAATTGGGTTACGTGGTTGGCCCAGCGGGTAGCGCATACGTTGCGTCTCGTGCAATGTATGATGGCATAAGGTCGTCGGCTCCTCGACGGGGAGAGTAAACTGGAGTTGGAAGAAAGACCAGGAACTCTCGAAGAGGAGGAGCCGAACATGATCATTATAGGCTGTGA